>Ga0180432_10004918_pt1 | contig 18068 bp, 14 predicted proteins | sample SS_ome_10_FD_132414 | JGI IMG/M metagenome (GOLD analysis project Ga0180432, IMG submission 132414) | Hypersaline lake sediment archaeal communities from the Salton Sea, California, USA - SS_1_MS_2 metaG | ecosystem: Environmental > Aquatic > Non-marine Saline and Alkaline > Hypersaline >...
CAAGGAAGCGCAGCCAGTCGAGCACGAGCTTGCGCCGGGTGAGGTGGTCGAGGATGCGGCCGGGCGTGCCGACGACGATGTGCGCGCCCTTCTCGAACGCCTCGATCTGCGGCCCGTAGCCGACGCCGCCGTACACGGCGACCGAGCGGACGCCGGTGCCCTCGGCGAGCCGGGCCGCCTCGCCGTGGACCTGGACCGCCAGTTCGCGCGTCGGCGCGAGCACGAGCATCTGGCAGTAGGCGCCGTCCGGGTCAACGCGCATGAGGCTCGGCAGCATGAACGCGCCGGTCTTGCCGCTGCCGGTGCGCGACTGCACGATGAGGTCGCGGCCCGCAAGGAGATAGGGGATCGCTTTCACCTGCACGAGGAGCGGCTGCGTCCAGCCGATTCGGGCCACCGTGCCCCGGAGCGGCTCCGGGAGCTGCTCGAAGGCAAAGTCCGGAAGCCTGTCCTCCGGCTCGATGATGTCGGTAACGGTTTCTTTCTCGTTCATAGGCCGAATGCTTTCCTTGCGGCGCGGGTGATGATGGCACGCCCCGGTCAGTTGTCAAGGAGAACAGCTTCCTGGGACATGAGCGCGGACGATTCCGCTTGACGCGCCGGGGCGGCGCGGGCTACCCTATCGTAGCCCAGAGACGCCCGACGCGGTGAGGAGTGGTCGTCGGGCGCTACCGCGGCTTGGGGCTGGCCGCGCGCATGGGAACCTGGATGACGCACCTCTCGCGGTCACGGATAAGGCGAATCCTTGCTGCGTTCCCACGCACCCGTGTCCTTGTTGTCGGCGACCTTGTCCTCGACGAGTACATCTGGGGCGAAGTCTCGCGCATTTCACCGGAAGCGCCGATCCCCGTTGTCGAAGTGACCCGGCGCTCGATGATCCCCGGCGGCGCGGCGAATGTCGCCAACAACCTCTGCGCGCTCGGGGCTCGGGCCTCGATCGCGGGTTTCGTCGGGACCGACTCGGCGGGGAAACAGCTCCGTGCCCTCCTCGATCGGGAGGGGGCCGACACCTCGTTTATCATCGCGAGCCGCAGCGTCAGGACGAGCGTCAAAACCCGGGTGATCGCCCACAAGCAGCACGTAGTCCGCTTCGATGACGAAGGCCCCCCGGCCGACGGCGAACGGATGCGCTCCCGGCTGCTGGCGAAGCTCCAATCGAGCCGGCGACGGTTCGACGCCGTTGTCGTCGAGGATTACGGCAAGGGCGCGCTCTCGCAGCGGTTCGTTGACGGGATCGTCGCGCTCGCTCGCGCCAAAGGCATCCCCGTCGTTGTGGACCCAAAGAAGGAGCACCCGCTCAAGCTCGACGGCGTCGCGCTGGTGACCCCGAACCGCGAGGAGGCGTGCGTGCTCGCCGGAGTGCCGCCGCGCTCGGACGTCACGCCGGAAAAAGTCGGGCGGCTGCTCGCGCGCAAGTGGGGCGGCGCCGCGGTGCTCGTCACGTTGGGCGCCGACGGGATGTGCCTCGTCGAGAAAGGACGCCGCGTGCAGCACATCCCGACCAAGAAGCTCGAGGTCTACGACGTGGCCGGCGCGGGCGACACCGTGGCGGCCGTCATGGCGCTCGGGCTCGCGAACGGGATCACGCTGGCCGAGGCCGCCGTCGTGGCCAACGCAGCCGCGGGCGTCGTCGTCGGCAAGGTCGGCACGGGCACGGTCACCCGCGCCGAACTCGTGCGCGCGTTGGAGGTCGGGTGATGGCGCGCGTCGTCGGGATCATCCCCGCCCGGTACGAATCGAAGCGGCTCCCCGGCAAGATGCTCCTCGATCTCGGCGGTAAGCCGCTCATCATCCACACCTACGAGCGTGCCCGCGAGGCGAAGCTCCTTGATCGGGTCATCGTCGCCACGGACGACCGGCGGATCGTCGAGGCGGTCACCAAGGCCGGCGGTGAGGCCGTGATGACCGCGGCCGGGCATCGCTCGGGCTCGGATCGCATCGCGGAGATCGCCTCGACGCTCGAGTGCGACGTCGTCGTCAACGTCCAGGGCGACGAAGCGCTCATCAAGCCCGAGGTCATTGACGCTGCGGTCCGCCTTCTCCTCGACCATCCGAAAGCTGAGATGGGCACGATGGCGTGCCCCATTCGCACGGAGGACGAGTACACGGACCGCAACGTCGTCAAGGTCGCCTGCGCGCAAGACGGCGAGGCGCTCTACTTCTCGCGGGCGCCGATCCCGCACTCCAAGCAGGGGCGCTTCACGTCGGGGCTTGCCGCCTACCGCCACATCGGCCTCTACGCCTTCCGGCGCGATTTCCTGCTCGTCTATACGACGCTGCCGACCTCGTCGCTCGAGCGGGCCGAGGACCTCGAGCAGCTCCGTGCGCTTGAGCACGGGCACTGCATCGTCGTCGGCATCACGGCGGATCACACGTCTTTGAATATTGATACACCGGAGGATTTGGAGAAGGCGCGGGAGTTTTTATGCCGAAAAAGTACATCTTTGTAACGGGCGGTGTCGTCTCGTCGCTCGGCAAGGGCCTCACGGCGGCGACGATCGGCATGCTGCTCGAGAATCGCGGCCTCAAGGTCACGCTCCAAAAATTCGACCCGTACATCAACGTGGACCCGGGCACGATGAACCCGTACGAGCACGGCGAGGTCTACGTGCTCGACGACGGCGCCGAGACCGACCTCGACCTCGGCCACTACGAGCGGTTCACCTCGGCCACACTCACGCAGCTTAACAACAGCACCTCGGGCCAGGTCTACGACCGGGTCATCCAGCTCGAGCGGGAAGGCAAGTGGCTCGGCAAGACCGTGCAGGTCATCCCGCACATTACCGACGAGATCAAGCGGTGCGTCACGGCCGTGAGCGACGGCGTGGACGTGGTCATCACCGAGATCGGCGGCACCGTCGGCGACATCGAGAGCCTGCCGTTCCTCGAGGCGATCCGCCAGTTCCGCCTCGACGTGGGGCCGGGCAACGCGATCAACATCCACCTCACGTACGTGCCGTACATCCGCGCCGCCGACGAGATCAAAACGAAGCCCACCCAGCACAGCGTCACCAGGCTGCGCGAGATCGGCATCCAGCCCGACATCCTCATCTGCCGGACCGAGCGGCACCTCAACGAGGAGGTGCGCTCGAAGATCGCGCTTTTCTGCAACGTCTCGCGCGAGGCGGTGATCGAGGAGATGGACGTCGAGACGACGATCTATGAGCTTCCACTCATGCTCCGGCGCGAGAAGGTGGACGAGAAGATCGTCGCGCTGCTGCGCCTCCGGTGCGGCCCGGGCGACCTCCGCAAGTGGCGCCGGATCGTCGAGGTCATCAAGCACCCCGAGCACCCCGTGCGCATCGCCGTCGTCGGCAAGTACATCGCCCGCCAGGACGCTTACAAGAGCATTTACGAATCCATCGCCCACGCAGGCATCCACAACAGGGCCCAGGTAGAAGTCAAGAAAGTGGACTCGGAAAAGATCGCGACGACCGGCGCCGCCGCGCAGCTCAAGGGAGTGAGCGGGGTGCTCGTGCCGGGCGGATTCGGCTCGCGCGGCATCGAGGGCAAGATCGCCGCATGCCGGTATGCACGGGAAAAGAAGATCCCGTTCCTCGGGCTCTGCCTCGGGATGCAGTGCGCGACCATCGAGTTCGCCCGCAACGTGGTGAAGCTCAAGGACGCCGACAGCACCGAGTTCCACCCCGAAACACCTCATCCGGTCATCACCCTGTTGAGCGAGCAGCGCAAGGTGGTCAGGATGGGCGGCACGATGCGGCTCGGCGCCTACCCGTGCAGGATTGAGAAAGACACGAAAACCTACAAGGCTTACAGGGCGACCGAGATTCGCGAACGCCACCGCCACCGCTACGAGATGAACCCGGAATATCGCCCGCTTTTCGAGGAAGCGGGCATGATCATTAGCGGCCAGTCTCCCGACGGCGCGTTGATGGAGATCATCGAGCTGAAAGATCATCCGTGGTTTATTGCCTGCCAGTTTCATCCGGAGTTTCGGTCAAAACCGACAAAAGCACACCCACTGTTCCGAGATTTCGTCGCCGCGGCGATTGGTGTAACACGCCTCTGCGTCGCTGGTTAGGCGATTCCCGAACCTAAGCCAGTCAATTTCCTGTTGACTTCACAGGAGGCTCTGCTGTACGTAATGTCTATAAAGGACTGACCAAGGGATAATGGGTGTTGTACACAATGATTAGAGTGGTGGGGAACGGCATGCCGTCACGCGGGGGAAATCGAGCTTTGAATCGCAATGCGTTCACGCTCATCGAGCTCCTGGTCGTTATTGCGATCATCGCCATTTTGGCGGCGCTCCTGCTGCCGGCGCTGCAGTCGGCCAAGGAGAGGGGGCGCGAGGCCGTCTGCAAGAGTAATCTTCGCCAGCAGGCCTTGGCGTGGATGGAATACACCAATGCATACGACGGGTGGACACCCCCTGCCCAGTATGCGGACCCAAGTTTGTCGAGGCATGTCAAGTTGGAGCGGAATGAGTGGCCCTGGGTGAAGTTCGTTTATATGTTCGCAGACAATCCAGACGTCTTCTACTGTCCCAGTAACCCTCCCGAGTGCCGCTGGGATGGCGAGAAGCCCCTTGCTCAATGGCCGGGTTACTATGGCGGCGGCGGCGGCGACGACGACAAAGGGCAGGCGTGGTTCTCCTACGGGATAACCGACTACGGTTGGAAAGACTACGATTGGCAGGGAGTTGGGGGAAGGCACTGTGACAGGAAGACCTGGGTCAAGGTCGGCGAGGTGGTGAACCCGGGCGAGATGATTGTCGTTAGTGATACTCACACCGACGGCACATGGGATCAGTCCACCAATGCAGGAGACACCTGGAGTGGGGCCGAGACCCATTGGCCGGCTGACCGCCATACGGGCCTCAGTGCCCAGTGTGTCTTTGCGGATGCTCACGTTGCCAAGTACACGCAGGACTTTCTCCGGGACAGGGGAAAGGCGTCGCACTTGTGGCGCCGGAACAACGAGACGTATTAAGAATTAGCCTGGGCTGCAGCGCAGGTATTGCTCCAGCGAGCGAAAGGTTGTCAAACAGGTAAGCACGTTCTAAGGACGCACATTGTAAGGTTGCTTTGATCATGAACCGCTCCGCTATTCTCGCCATGGCTTCCGTCGTTGCAATTATCGCTTCTGCCATCTGGCTGATGGCCCGTCCGCCCACCAGCGCCACGAGGGCGGTTCGTTCGGTCGGTTGGCGAGAATGTACCAGCTGCGGCTACAGGTGGCATATGTCGGCGAGCGAGCTTATAGAGGAGCAGAAGAAGAACAAGTCGCCGTGGGTCAGGTGCCCGAAGTGTGGGAAGCTCAGAGGGGTCGGCACCATGATTTGCCCCGAGTGCGGGAAAAGGATATCCCTCTACGAGGAAGTCGTAGGCGACGATGGAGGGAAGTACTTGAGGCCCCGGGTATGTTGTCCTCATTGCGGCGCCGGTTCCCGCGCACCTTCCGAAGGCCCCGAGGAAGAACCCTACCTGTGGAGAGAAGACCCTGAGACCTATCAGATCGAAGAAGCCCCGGCCGAAGTGTAAGCGGCCCGTCATGGCGTCCTCTTGTGCAGGGTCTTTTCTCTTCCTGTCCTGAAAAGAATTTCTTGTGCGCTCTTTGCCGGCGCAGCATGATAGTGTGTTTTCTTGGCGGCATGAAGAGGAACAAGGAGGGGCGATGAAGGAGGTCGTTGTCGGCAACGTCCACATTGGCGGCGAGGCCCGCCTCGTGCTCATCGGGGGCCCGTGCGTGATCGAGGCCGAGGAGGTGTGTTTCGACACCGCGCTCACTTTGCGGGACATGGCCGAGGAGGTCGGCTTCTCGCTGATCTTCAAGGCCTCGTACGACAAGGCGAACCGCTCTTCGATTGATTCCTACCGCGGCCCGGGCATCGAGCGCGGCCTCGAGGTGCTCAAGCGCATCAAGAAGGAGCTCTTCGTGCCGGTGCTTACCGACGTCCACACCGTCGAGCAGGCCGAGCGGGCGGGCGAGGTGGTGGACATGCTGCAGGTGCCGGCGCTGCTCTGCCGGCAGACGGACCTTGTCCAGGCCGTTGCCCGAACGGGCAAGGCGGTCAACCTCAAGAAGGGTCAGTTCCTCTCGCCCTACGAGATCCCCAACATCATCGCCAAGATCGAGGCGTGCGGCAACAAGCAGATTGTGCTCACCGAGCGCGGCACCTTTTTCGGCTACAACACGCTGGTCAACGACATGCGCTCGATCCCGGTGATGCAAAATTTCGGCTACCCCGTCGCGTTCGATGCGACGCACAGCGTCCAGCAGCCCGGCGGCCAGGGCGTCTCGAGCGGCGGCCAGCGCGAGTTCGTCCCGGTGCTTGCCAGGGCCGCCATTGCCGCCGGCGCGAACGCCATTTTTGCCGAGGTGCACCCGAACCCGGTCAAGTCGCTTTGCGACGGCCCTTGCATGCTTTTCCTCGACGACGTCCCCGATCTCATGAGCAAGCTGTTGCTCATTCACGGGATCGTCCATCCTCACCGCCGCCATTGAGGGCCCTGACGCCGTGGGGCGTGAGGAGGGTAATGACAGGAACGGCCGCAGCGGCAAGGCGTTACGCTGTCTTGGCTGGCACGGGATTTGCTCATGTTCCGCCGTGGGTTATCGGGCCGGCAAACTTCGGAGTACCCGGGCAGGCCTTTCCGGGAACTCGACTCAGCCCCCGGCATGTTTTGCTGGACAAGGGAATTCGTAGGCCGAGATAATTCATGCTGGACAGTAGTCATGCGGCATCCGCCGTGGGCATTGTGACAACAGTGGCTGAAGAAGTCATCCTCACGATCGAAGAGGCATTCCTGCACGGTCTTTTTGCTTTCCGCGTATCATTTGCCTTAATGGAGACAATGCAGTCAGCCCCATGCCTCCGGGCGACGTGCCCGGCTCACGGGGAGAAACCAACCACCTGAGACGTCACATGAGGTAACGAGACCAGGAGCAATGGTCAGGAACTCGCATCGTGGCAAGCCGGGGGCGAGAAAGCCCTCGGACAACGGTCCGGAATTCCGAATCCACGACGTGCGTCGCGCCTACAAGCGTCCTCGTCACTACGAGGAGTGGGCGGGCGAGGCCGAGGACGAGGAAGTCGAGGAACTCGAGGACTTCGACGCCTTGGACGACATCGAGGAGGGCGATCTCGAGGTCCCCGAGGAGTTCATCGGCACCGAAGACGAGGAACGCGGCTAACGATCTGATCTCGGGCGAATCATCGCGCAGCTCAACCACCGACGTCTCACGGCTCACAGGTCTGAGCAGTGGCGGGCTGGTGTGTGCCACGGCGCGCCGTGGGCACGGGGACGTACATCCGGGCTCTTTCCGCTTCCGGCCGAGCGGCCGTACGCGCTATACTTCCTGGTTTGACTGACGCCCCGAGGAAGCCGGATGCGCGACAAGATCGTCATTCGCGGCGCCCGCGAGCATAACCTCAAGAACATTGACCTTGAGATTCCCCGCAATGCCCTCGTCGTCATTACGGGGCTGAGCGGCTCGGGGAAATCCTCGCTCGCCTTCGACACGATCTACGCCGAGGGGCAGCGCAAATACGTCGAGAGCCTCTCGGCCTATGCCCGCCAGTTCCTCGGCCAGCTCCAGAAGCCGGACGTCGAGCACATCGAGGGGCTGAGCCCCGCGATCAGCATCGAGCAGCGCAGCGCCCGCGCCTCGCCGCGCTCGACGGTGGCAACCACAACCGAAATCTACGACTACCTCCGGCTTCTGTACGCGAACGTCGGCCGGCCGCACTGCCACAAGTGCGGCAAGCCGGTCTCAAGCCAGACGGTCGAGGAGATCATAGACCGGATGCTCGACCTGCCGGAGGGGACACGGCTGGCCGTGCTTGCGCCGATGGTCCGGGGTCGCAAGGGCGGGCACCGCGACGTGATCGGCCGCCTGCGCAAGGAGGGCTACGTGCGCGTGCGGCTCAACGGCGAGATCGTCGAGCTCGCCGACGAGATCACTCTCAATCCGCGGCGCAAGAACACGATCGAGGTGGTTGTGGACCGGCTCGTGGTCAAGCCGGCGGCGCGCCCGCGCCTCGGCGACTCGGTCGAGACCGCGCTCAAGCTGGGCCAGGGGCTCGTCATCGCTTCCACGACGAAGGAGGATCGGCTCTACAGCACGCTCAACGCCTGCCCCGACTGCGGGGTGAGTTTCGAAAAACTCCTGCCGCGCCACTTCTCGTTCAACAGCCCGTACGGCGCGTGCCCGCGCTGCCACGGCCTCGGCACCATCGAGCAGATTGACCCGGACCTCGTCGTGCCGGACCCCTCGCGCTCGCTCGCGGACGCGGCAATCCTTCCGTGGCAGCGGCGCGACTCGGCCCAGAGCGTCTATCACAACATGCTGCTCGAGGCGCTCGCCACCCATTACGGCTTCAAGCTCCAGACGCCGTTCGGCCAACTCTCCGAGGCCGCCCGAAAGGCGATCCTCTTGGGCTCGGAAGGCGAGGCGATCGAGATGAAGTTCTGGCAGGGGGGCGAGGTCCGCACGGTCAAGAAGCCGTTCGAGGGGGTCATTCCGAATCTCGAGCGGCGCTACCGCGAGACCGAGAGCATGCACGTGCGCAAGTGGCTGCGCGAGTTCATGAACGTGCTCGTCTGCCCCGACTGCGCCGGCCAACGGCTCCGCCCCGAGAGCCTCGCCGTGCGACTCGGCGGCCGCTCGATCATTGACGTGACGGCGCTGACGATTGACGAGGCCATCAACTTTTTCAGAAGCGTTGAGCTTACACCCAGCCAGAAGAAAATTGCCGCGGACGTCCTTAAGGAGATCGTCGCCCGACTCACGTTCATGCTTGACGTCGGCGTCGGCTACCTCACGCTTGATCGGGCAAGCGGGACGCTCGCGGGCGGCGAGGCGCAGCGCATCCGGCTGGCGACCCAGATCGGCGCTGGGCTCGTCGGGGTACTCTACATCCTCGACGAGCCGAGCATCGGCCTGCACCAGCGCGACAACCGGCGCCTCCTCGACACGCTCAGCGACCTGCGCGACCTCGGCAACACCGTCATCGTCGTCGAGCACGACGAGGCGACCATTCGCTCGGCCGACTTCATCGTGGACCTCGGGCCGGGCGCCGGCCTCCATGGCGGTGAGGTGGTCGCCACGGGCACGGTGGAGGAAATCCTTGCCGAGCCGCGCTCGCTCACGGGGCAGTACCTCTCCAGAAAACTCCAGATAGACGTCCCGCGCAAGCGCAAGCCCGCCGATCCCGCGGCGGTGCTCCTGCTCAAGGGCGCCCGCGAGCACAACCTGAAGAACCTCATCGTGCAGATCCCGCTCGGCCTCTTCGTCTGCATCACCGGCGTCTCCGGCTCGGGCAAGAGCAGCCTCGTGAGCGACACCCTGCTGCATGCGCTCCGCCGCGCGCTCTACGGGAGCCGCGACAAGGCGGGCGAATACGACGACCTCCTCGGGACGGACCAGCTTGAGCGGGTCGTCATCATTGACCAGAACCCGATCGGGCGCACGCCGCGCTCGAACCCGGCGACCTACACCGGCGTCTTTACGCTCGTGCGCGACCTCTTTGCGCGGCTGCCCGAGGCGAGGGTGCGCGGCTACGGCGTGGGGCGCTTCAGCTTCAACGTGAGCGGCGGCCGCTGCGAGGCGTGCCAGGGCGACGGCGTCAAGCGGATCGAAATGCACTTCCTGCCCGACGTGTACGTGACCTGCGACGTCTGCAACGGGCGGCGCTACCAGCGCGAGACGCTCGAGGTGCGCTACCGCGGCAAGAACATCTACGACGTGCTCGAGATGACCGTTGAGGAAGCGCTCGAGTTTTTCAAGAAGGTCCCCCGGCTCCGCTCACGGCTCCAGACGATGTTCGACGTCGGCCTCGGCTACATCACCCTCGGCCAGTCCGCGACGACCCTTTCGGGCGGCGAGGCCCAGCGGATCAAACTCGCCGCCGAGCTCTCCAAGGCCGAGAGCGGACGGACGATCTACCTCCTCGATGAGCCGACGACAGGCCTGCACTTCGCCGACATCCGCAAGCTGCTCGAGGTGCTCGGGCGGCTCACGGCCCGCGGCAACACCGTGGTGGTGATCGAGCACAACCTCGATGTGATCAAGTGCGCCGACTTCATTATTGACCTTGGCCCCGAGGGCGGCGACGCCGGCGGCCACGTGGTCGCCGAGGGCACCCCCGAGCAAGTCGCCGCGTGCCAGGAGAGCTTCACCGGCCGCTATTTGCGTAACGTTCTGCCTCATCCAACATGACGCCTGTTCTGGCTTACGTATCTCTGGCGGATGGACGCGTCTTGGGGAAAGTCTCTTGACGTGACATGTTTTCACAGGTACGTGCTAAGAAGGGCTTGCAGGTCAAGGAGAGGCGAATGCGGCAGCGTCATGGATTCACCCTGATCGAACTGCTCGTGGTGATCGCCATCATTGCCATTCTCGCTGCGCTCTTGCTGCCCGCGGTGCAGTCCGCCAGGGAGAGAGCGGTGAAGCTCATCTATTGGTACAACATGGACCAGCTCGAAAACGCGGCCGCAGAGTACGCGGCCGAGTTCGACGGCTGGATTGAGGGCCCCTGGGGCATCAATTCGCTTGCTGGGAACTACGGTTTCGAAGACGACCCGGTGGACACCGGCACCTACTGGCGTTATTGCCAGGACCCGGAATTGTACATCTGCCCTCGAGACAAGCGCGATGCCGGAACCTATAGCTACAGCTACCAGATCAGCGGTATGGTGGTGCGGCTCGATAAATACGGCAAGTGGAATTACTACCCCGACTTCAGCGATCCGAAAGGTTTGAAGGAACGCGAGAAGTACAGGCGCAAATCCTGTTCGATTCAGTATCCTGACAGGATGATCCACTTCGTTGAGGAGAACACGGACGACACCTTAGGGGGTGGCATCCACGAGCGAATCACCTATGCGAGGGACAGCGTGTTCTCGAACGTCAACTATACCGGCAAGCGGCACGGGATGTGGGTTGTTGTCAGCTACCTCGACGGCCACATGGGCGAGGTCCCCGCCTTCACGCACTTTGACGAGCCGATTTTTAGGTCGGAGCCGATCGAGGTCTTCTACTAATTCGCGGTGCGAGAACCTTAATTTCCCAGGATGTGCGGCACCGATTTTCGGCTGGCGCGAGTTTTCCGAGGGTTATCGAGGAGTCCATTTCGGTGGGTGGCCTTGTGCGCCTTCAATGCCAAAACCACAGAGTTCGATTGACACCTAGGACAGTGCCCGGAAGCAGGGCAACCTGCGTGTGAAGCCTTTTCTGGGTTAACAATACGTCCAATATTCAGGTATTCGTACCACACGTGTTGTTACCTGTATCTCCTGCAATCCCCGGTGGTTCGGGGCAGAATATCGACGAAAATTCCTTGACGGAATGTCCTTCTGGTGATAATCCCTTTCACAGGTAAGGTGCGGAATAAGGAGATCGAAGATGCGGCACGGGCCATATAACGGGTTTACCCTTATAGAATTGCTTGTGGTCATCGCCATTATTGCTATTCTGGCGGCGCTGCTGCTCCCGGCGGTGCAATCTGCGAAAGAGAGGGCGGTGAAGCTCATCTGTTGGTATAACCTGGATCAGATCGCCACGGCGTGGCAGGAGTACGCGTCGGAAAACGACGACTGGCTTGAGGGGCCCTGGGGCATCACAGAGGAAGGCGGGAGCCCTGACGGGTGTGAGGATCCGGTGGATACGGGCACGATTTGGTCTTATTATACAAACCCGGAGATCTTTATTTGCCCGCGCGATAAGGGATACCGGAGGGCCACCTACTATGGTGAAGACCCGGTCGATTTTACCTGGAGTTATTGCGTTCATGGCCTGACCCTCCGCCTCAGTCCTAAATATGGGCAGTGGCCCAACGGCTCGGACTTTGATGATCCACTGGTCCGCAACCGGCTGAGACGCAGGGGGTCGAGTATCCGCTATCAGGAAAAGATGGCTTGGTTTGTCGAGGAGAACACGGACAAAGACGCAAGTGGCACTATGGGCCTTTGCATGCCCGAGGATGCGGTGTTCTCCAGTTGGAACTACACCGGTGCACGACACGGCACCTGGTCCGTCGTCAGCTACGTGGACGGTCACGTGGGCGAAGTTCTGGGTTTCACGAGCGCGGACGGGGAGATTTTCCGGACGGAACCCATCGAGTCCTACTAGCCGGCGGCGACAACACGTTTTCCACGAAGGACTTTGATCATGCGAATTTCTCCGAAGGTCGGTCTGCCGCTTGCAGCCGTGCTGCTTGTTTTGGCGCTCGGGTTTTTCCTCTGTCTTGGGCCGAAAGAGCCGAAACCTGAATCCGTGCCGGTCAAGGATGGTTTTCGCCAGATCTACTTCCGGTGCAGGGGCTGCGGCGAGACATGGCTCGTCTACGAGCTCGATCCGGAGAAAGGCGAGATTCGCGAGCCGGGCGGGGAGTGGATGTCGCAAGACTACTGGAGCAGCATTCAGACCTGCCCGAGCTGCGGTTCGACCGACACCTACTTTGTGCCGAATCCGGACAAGCGTTCCTCGAAGCCTGATTAGCCCCGTTCACGTCACGTTCCCTCGGTGTATTTGACTTCTTTCCTCTTGCTTCGGCTCGGTGCCGTGGCGTATTGTGCCGCTTGGCCGCGCGTCGCGCGAGCGTGGAGCGGCCTTGTTTTTCGGCAGGAGGGTGACGCATGAAGATCGGCTTTCTCACGGCGGCGTTGCGCATGCAGCCGCTCGAAGAAATGGCGGCCTGGGCGAGCGAGGTGGGCTTCGAGATGCTCGAGTTCGCCGCCTGGCCGCTCAAGAAAGGGGAGAAAGGATCGTCGAACCTCGACGTCGCCGGCATGACGAAGGCGAAGGCGGCCGAGCTTTCCGGCCTCATGGCGGACCTTGGGCTCGAGATCTCCTCGCTCGGCTACTACGACAACATGCTCGCGGCCGAGCCCGAGGCGCGTCGCGCCAAGACGGCGCATCTCAAGAAGGTCATTGATGCCGCGGCCCGTCTCGGCGTGGGGCTCGTTGGGTGCTTCGCCGGTCGTCACGCCGGGAAGACGCTCGACGAGAACCTTGTCGAAGTCAAGAAGGTCTTCATGCCGCTTTGCCGGTATGCGGCGGACCATGGCGTCAGACTCATGCTGGAGAACTGCCCGATGGAGGGGTGGCAGTTCGAGGGGCTTGTCGGCAACATCGCTTACAACCCCGAGATGTGGTGCAAGATATTCGACGTGCTCGACGAGTTCGACGTCGGCCTGAACTATGACCCGTCGCACCTGCACTGGCTCGGCATTGACCATACCGGCCTCATCCCCGAGTTTGCCGAGCGCATCGTCCACGTCCACGCCAAGGACACGGAGATCATCGAGGAACGCGCCCATCGCAACGGCTTCTACAGCAGCGGCTGGTGGCGCTACAGGATCCCCGGGATGGGCGAGATTGACTGGGGCCGCTTCATCTCCGTCCTTGGCGAGTGCGGCTATGACGGCGTGCTGAGCATCGAGCACGAGGACCCGGTCTGGCACGGCGAGCCGGAGAAAAAGAAGCAGGGACTTGTGCTCGGGCGGCGCCACTTGGCGCAGTTCTTGCCGTAATAATTGGCGCCAAGCAGGCGCCATTTTTCAGTGCATTACGCTCACAATGAGAGCAACTTAGCCTGGGAGCGATATCCTACTTGACAGGCTTGAGTGATACGCCGTATAGTCTTAAAGAGAATAAAAAACCCTGCGGAAGAGATTGGAGCTGATCTACGGTATGACGCGAGTGGACATCAAGCCGGGACAGGACATCACTGTCGCCATTCGTGCGTTTAAGAAAAAGTGTGCTAAGGACGGTGTTCTAAAGGACTTCAAACGGTCCCGCCGCTTCGAGAAACCCTCGGAGCGACGCCGTAAGGAGTTCAGGGAGAGTGTGAAGCGTTGCCGCTTGGCGGCGCTCAAAGCCGAGGGGAAATAAGGCTCCAAGGGCCGCGAAGTAAGAACGGGCCTTCACGGGAGAGTCCTACCTCTGCGTGAAGGCCATTTTCTTGTGGCCGGTTGTGCGCTGTCCTTTGTAAGCCCGGATTTCTCACGCGCCGAGCGCCGTCGCGCGCTCGGCGCGTGAGACACCTGTTTCAGCCGGGCACCTTTGCAACGGCATTCTGAGAGCCCGCTTCAGCGGGCTTGCCTCAAGCGTAGGCCGGTCTTTCAGGGCCGGTACCACGCGCGACGCCCCACCATTAGAAAGCCCGTTTCAACGGGCTTCTCGACGAGGGCTTAAGCCGCACCAAGAAGGACGTTGAAACGCCCTTGAAGCGTGGCGGTCTATCGCCGTCTGGACCAGCCCTCAAGGACTGGCCTATGGCGAACGGGAAAGCCCGTCGAGACGGGCTTCGGATGTGCGTGCCGACCGGCATTGCACACATGGTGTGTGTACAATCCGGGCTAATGAGCGACCTTGGTCATGCGCGCAAAGCGTGCGGCCACAGTTCGTGGCTCTTCGTCATTGCGGAATCGTACTGCGCAGACTTGCCCGCATGAAGATTCCCTCACGTCAAGGACCTCGCCCTCGCCGAAACTCGGGTGCGCCACCCGGTCGCCGGGCGCAAAGAGCGCCTCCTCGACGCTCGGGGCCGGGTGCGGCATGGCAGCGGCCGTCATTTCGGCCTCGTCCGCTTCGCCCGCGATGAGGAGGTCCTCCTCGGGAAGCTCGTCCACGAATCGTGACCGTTCCTGGTCGGTGTTCTGGCCGAAGCGCGTCCTGGAATCGGCCGCCGAGAGGAAGACGCGATCCTTGGCGCGGGTGAGCCCGACGTAGAAGAGGCGCCGCTCTTCCTCGACGCCGTCGCGGCTGTCGAGCGAGTTGGCGTGCGGGAACAGCCCCTCCTCGAGCCCGGTGACGAAGACGACCGCGAACTCGAGGCCCTTGCTGTTATGCGCGGTCATGAGGTTGACCCGGTCGTGCTCGCTTTCCCAGGTATCGATCTCTGAGACGAGCGCGACGTTCTCCAGGAACCCGCGCAGCGTCGGGGTCTCCTCGGTGTGCTCGGAGTTGGCGATGGCGCCGAGGAGTTCCTCGACGTTCTCGATTCGGTCGGGCGCCTGCTCCTCACCACTCTTTTTGAGCATCTCGATGTAGCCCGTCTCGTCCACGATCAAGCGCGCCAAGTTTGCCGGCCCGAGCTCCTCGGCGAGCGAGCGGAAGCGCTGGAGCTGCTCGTGGAACGCGGCGACCCTCTTGCGGGCGGCCGCAGGCAGCGCCTCGATCCGATCGGCCTGGGCGATGGCCTCGTGCAGCATGAGCAAGTGTTCGGCCGCGTACGCCCGAAGCCGCTCGAGCGTTGTTGAGCCGATGCCTCGGGGCGGCACGTTGATGATGCGCTCGATCGAAACCGCATCGGCGGGATTGACGATGAGGCGGAGGTAGGCGAGGACGTCCTTGACCTCCTTGCGCTGGTAGAAGCCGACCGTGCCGACGACCACGTACGGGATCCGTTCCGCCATGAGGACTTCCTCGAAGACGCGCGACTGGGCGTTCGTGCGGTAAAAGACCGCGATTTCCTGGCGCTGAAGGCCGTTGCTTGTGAGCTCGCGGATCGCGTTCGCCACGCGGTCGGCCTCGTCGTACTCGTCGAAGCATTGGCGGAAAGAGACGGACGCCCCTTCATCGCGCTCCGACCAGAGGTTTTTCGGGTGGCGCATCGTGTTGTAGGCGATCACGGCGTTGGCGCTTCGGAGGATGGTCGGTGTCGAGCGGTAGTTCTGCTCGAGGGTGACGCGGCGCACGCCCCGGAAATCTCGCTCGAACTCGACGATGTGGCGGATGTCCGCGCCGCGCCACTGGTAGATGGACTGGTCCGGGTCGCCGACGACGCAGACGTTCCCGTCGGGCGCCGCGAGGAGTTTGACGAGCATGTACTGCGGCGGGTTCGTGTCCTGGAACTCGTCCACGAGCAGGTAGCGGAAGCGCCGCCGCCAGCGGTCCCGGGCGTCGGGGTGGTCGCGCAGCACGGCGACGGTATTCATGAGCAGGTCGTCGAAGTCCATTGCGTGGGCGGCCCGGAGGCGGGCCTGGTACTCGGCGTAGATCGGCGCCACGGTCTTGCCGAAGCCATAGCGGCGCGAGGCGGCGTAGGCCTCGGGATCGAGCAGGCCGATCTTGGCGTGCTCGATTTCCGACGTGACGGCGGCCGCGGGGAACTCCTTCGGGTTGAGTTTGAGGTCTCGGACGATTCGGCGGATGAGGGCCTTGCTGTCGGTCTCGTCGTAGATCGTGAAATCGCCTGGGAAGCCGATCCGCCCGGCCTCGCGCCGCAGGAGCCGCGCGCAAAACGAGTGGAAGGTGCACAGCAGCGGTGCGTGCGCCACCATTCGTTCGACCCGTTCGCGCATCTCGCCGGCGGCCTTGTTCGTGAAGGTGACGCCGAGGACCGAGCCGGGGTCCACGCCTTTAGCGATGAGGTGGGCGATACGGTAGGTGATGACGCGGGTCTTGCCGCTGCCGGCGCCGGCGACGACGATGAGCGGGCCGGTGCCGTGCTCGACCGCTTCGCGCTGCTGCGGGTTCAGTTCGTCGAGAAGGGGCATTGAAACCTCTGGCTGGGTGTCAGTTTTTGGCCCGAGCGGCATGATAGCATGATGCCGGTTCCCAAGGGGCTAGACAAATTTGTTCCCCGGCCGTACAAAAATGAAAAAGCCCTAAAAATCCTCTTGACACTCCCTGTCACGTGAAGTATAGGGCCAGTAAGATTCTTCAAATAACGGCCCATGCGTTGGGGGGTATGGCGCGAAAGCCGTTTGTTTTTCCCCGTGGTTCTTTCTCGGCACCCGTCGGTGCACCATCGTCTTCATGAGTTCAATCTGGGAGTGTCGATGCCATACATCGTAGGTATCCTTCCTTCCCGGGTCGTACAACCGGCCCAAGAATCGCGGATATATCACTCCCGGAGGTACAGCTGCTAGATTCGGGGGGGATCCAAAGGAGCGGCACAATGTACCGCAGCGGAAGGTCGGAGGCCCTGCTCCTCGCGAGGGAGTATTCCTCCGAACCTTTGCTGTGTTTGGACCCCGTGAAAACCGGCTGGCGCCACAGGCCTTCTCACCCATAACCTCCTGCCTCTCAACGACTGAAGCTGATTCCGAACCCGTGTGCCGACGCCCAATTCCTGCCCTCAAGCCGGCCATTTCCCGGTTTTTATCAGATTGCTCTGGGGGAGACAGGCTGAACAAAATCAACCGGGCAGCATTCAACGGCCTTGTTTTCAGGAAACCTCGAACGTGCCGATGAAGTCGTTGACGTTCTCGATGGCGTGCTCGGCCATGAAGGCGGCGATGCCGTCGGCGATCTCCTCGCAGGCGCGCGGGTTGTAGAAGTTCGCCGTGCCCACCTGGACCGCCGAAGCCCCCACGGCGAGAAACTCGAGCGCGTCTGTTGCCGTGGCGATGCCGCCGATGCCGATGACCGGCACGTCCACCGCCCGCGCCACCTCCCAGACCATCCGCAGCGCCACGGGCTTGATGGCGGGGCCCGAGAGGCCGCCGGTCACGTTCCGCAGGACCGGGTGCGGCTTGACGCCGCGCTCGGCGTCGCCGAGCTCGACGGCCATGCCGATGATCGTGTTGATGAGCGAGAGCGAGTTGCTGCCGCCCTCGACGGCGGCGCGGGCGCACTCGGCGACGTCGCCGACGTTGGGCGAGAGTTTCGTCATGAGCGGCAGCGGCGTGGCCTTGCGCACCGCTCCAACAAGTTCCTTGAGCGCTTTGGGGCGCGTGCCGAAGGTGAGGCCGTCCGCTTTGTTCGGGCACGAGACGTTGAGCTCGAGCGCCGTCACCGCTGCGCAGCCCGTGAGCCGCCGGGCCACCGCAACGAACTCCTCGATGGTGCTCCCCTGGATGTTCACCACGCACGCCACGCCGCGCTCGTGCAGGTAGGGGAGTTTTTCCTCAATGAACGCCTCGACGCCGACGTTCTGCAGGCCGATCGCGTTGAGCATGCCGGCGGCGGTCTCGAACCCGCGCGGCGGCGGGTTGCCGCCGGCCGGCTCGAGCGTGATGCCTTTTGTGACGACGGCGCCGAGCTTGCCGAGGTCGCAGAGCCCGGCGTATTCCTCGCCGTACCCGAAGGTGCCCGAGGCGGTCATGACCGGGTTCTTGATCGTGACGCCGCCGATGTCCACCGCCAGGTTC
>Ga0180432_10004920_pt1 | contig 18063 bp, 15 predicted proteins | sample SS_ome_10_FD_132414 | JGI IMG/M metagenome (GOLD analysis project Ga0180432, IMG submission 132414) | Hypersaline lake sediment archaeal communities from the Salton Sea, California, USA - SS_1_MS_2 metaG | ecosystem: Environmental > Aquatic > Non-marine Saline and Alkaline > Hypersaline >...
ACAGAGCGAGGATGGAATCGGGAGCATGAAATGATCGGGCACGCGAACGGGCTCTACGTCAGAGCAACAAGAATGCTGGTCGCAGTAGTCTTGAGTAGCGCGGCTGTGCTTTGCCTTCTTGCCGATCCTTATTCCGCCAAGGCCGCTGAGTATGTAGAAGGGGCGGCCGTCTTCGACCTAGGCATGGGAGCTCGCCCATTGGCACTCGGCGGTGCCTACACGGGGTTCGCTGTTGACGTGAATGCTCTCTACTACAATCCAGCCGGCCTCGCCCGGCAGGAGGGCTTCACGGTCGCTTCTACCTATGAACAGCGGTTGCTGGGAGCCGGCTTCGGCAGCCTGGGTCTGTGCGTGCCCCCGTTCGGAGTTGGAGTGCAGTATCTGCGATTCAAGGACATACCAGAGATCGACGATACGGGGGCAGTCACGGGGGTCTTCGACTTCTCCGCCTGGGGGTTCTCGGTCTCGGCGGGCATTGGGCTCCAGGATCTTCTGTCCGGTGGTGAGGTCCGCGGAGGAAGGCAGCTTGCAGCGGGCATTCGGCTGAAAGCGTACACGGCAGCCACAGTGGAGGCCGCAAGCGGCGCAGGAGCTAGTTTCGATGTGTCTCTGCTTTTCGGCGGTGAGCTATCGAGTGTGAGCAGTGGCGAGGCTCTCGTGGCCGGAATGGGGGTTGTGATAGAGAACATAGCGAGCCGGCCAATCACGTTCAGTAGCGGGCACGAAGAGGATTGGCCGTTGGAGGCCGTGTTCGGGGGATCTTTGGAGATTCCGGGATGGGCTGTAGCGACTGTCGATGTAGCGACTTGCGGCGACGTCGGAATTGGTCTTGAGGTCACCCCGGCTGACACTCTCGCGCTCCGCATCGGCGCTCGCTACGAGGGGCTTTGGATGTGGAGCGTAGGTGCGGGAGCACAAGCAGATGCGGTTCGGATTGACCTGGCCTACGTCAACCACGGCAACCTGGGGCCGCAGCTTCGCGGTTCGTTTGCCATCCGATGGCAGCCTGGGGGGCGACTGCGCAGTCACCTGGCCAATCCGTGATTGGCACCGACTGGTGGCGGCCGGAAGGCAATGATCTGCCCCCAGCGTTAGGTCCACTTCTAGAGTTAGACTAAGTCGCCTCCGATCGCTCCGACAAGGACTGGTCTGAGAGCCAACGTCTCAGGCGCTGAGGCCCTGTACTCAAGGCTACTGTGTGGCCTGATCTTGTTGCACTCACAACGCCAGTTGCCGATCAGCACTCTCGCCTTTTCAGCATGCAGAGGATCTCCCGGTTGAGCAGCTTGTTCCGAACCTTGCCGTTGAAACTCTCGCAGTGCCCGTTCTCCCGGGCGCCGACACTGGGCAGTTCTCCAAACGTTCACCCGGGCTCCAAACGCTCTTGGGGATCCGGCTCTCGGTGAGTTCAGTGGCCAGGATCCCCGCAGAAGAGAGCGCGACAGCGGCTCTGCCGCAGCCTACCAGTAGAAATGCACGCCGCCCCCCAGAAACGGCACGGTGTCTCCCCAGACGACGCTGATCCCTGCCTCGAAGTTGACGGCGATCTCGGAGGAGAGGCTCAGTTCCACGCCCAACGCGACGTGCGGTATCAGGATGTCGTACTTGTACGTCATTCCGACGGCGCCGTAGAGGTCGGTGACGACGGAGTCGTAGAACTTGCACAGCCCACGCACTGTGGCTTCGAGCAGCTCGTCGTACTCGAGGTCGGATCCGAAGGCGATGACTTCCACTGCGAGCAGGTCAAGCCGGTAGAACCAGAACCGCATGCTCGCACCGTAGAAGACCGGGAAGTCCACCTGGAAGCCGCTTCCCAAGGTTCGACCATCCGACAGATCCGACGTGGCGCTCCCGAAGGTCCCCGGACCGGGTTCCGCGGAGTGGAACGGGTCCCACGTCTGCCCGATCCCTTCGATTGCGAGAAGAAGGCAGAGCCCTCCAACAAGCACAGCCACGGGCGCTCTGATGACTTGCATCGGTGTTACTCGAGTCCCGTGAGTTGCTTCTGGCCCGTGCCGTCGTCGGCGGACATCCTCCAGATCTCCATGGCACCCGTTCTGTTGGACTGGAACGCGATCATGCTCGAGTCCGGAGACCAAGTAGGCCACTGATCCGCCGCCGGATTGGCGGACAGGTTCCTCCTGTTGTCGCCGTTGACGTCCATCGTGTAGATCTCCGAGTTGCCGTCCCGGTCCGTCGTGAAGGCGATCTTGTTCCCGTCAGGCGACCACGCGGGATGCTCGTCCGCGGCCGGGTTGAACGTCAATCGCTTGACGTTCCGTCCGTCCGAATCCATCACGAAGATCTCCCAGTTGCTGTCCACGAATGACTGGAATGCGATGCGCGATCCGTCCGGAGAGGGAGTCGGCTGTCGGTCCGTCGCCTTCTCTCTGTAGGTGAGTCGCGTGACGGAGTAGTCTTCGAGTGACAGCGAGTAGATCTCTTCGTTCCCATCCCGGTCCGACGCGAACACGATGGAGTCGCTGCGCTCTCCGGCGAGCGGTTCTCCCGCGAGCGAGCCGGAGGTCCAAGCGGGCTGGCCGTCCCAGCCTCTTGGGCGGTAGGTCAGTCGAGTGACGTTCCTGTCCAGCGGATGAATGGTGTAGATATCAGATGCAGTCTTCGTCCTTGCGTCTCTTCCCGAGACAAACGCGATCAGGTCCCCGGCCGGACTCCAAGTCGGACTCCAGTCAATCGAACGGTTGTCCGTGACCTTCGTCGCCTCCAGAGTCTCGACATCCAACAGGTAGATTTCCCAATTCTTGTCTCGGCTTGTCTGGTCTCGGCTTGAGCTGAACGCGATTCTTCGCCCATCGGGCGACCACGAAGGACACCGGTTCTCGGGCGCCGCCGCTTGCGGCGGCGCCCAGACCAGAATCGCGACACCGACCAGCACCGCCAGAATCAACACGAGCACGAGAAAGTTGTTCACCGCTACGCCCCCTTTCTATTGCTCTTCGAGCGACACTTCGAAACGCTGGATTCTGCTGTTCAAGCTGTCGGAGATGAAGATGTCGCCGCCTTCGCTCAGCGCAACTCCCACGGGATGAGAGAACTCGCCCGCTGCGCTCCCGTAGCGTCCCCAAGACGCAAGGAAAGCCCCGATCTCGTCGAACGCTTGCACCCGGTGATTCCCGCTGTCCACGACGTAGACGACGCCGCTACCCGATACCGCGATTCCGGACGGGCCGTCGAGCTGGCTCTCGAGGTCCCCGAGGCTTCCCCACTCGGCCGAGAGTCTGCCCGTCGAGCTGAACTTCTGGATGCGATTGTTCCCCTCGTCGGAGACGTAGACTGCCCCGCTCTCGTCCGCGGCAATGTCGCACGGGTAGTAGAAGTGACCTGGGATCTTCCCTCTTCTGCCCCAGGCGAGCTTGTACCGTCCGTGGGGATCGAACCTCTGAACACGATGGTTGTACGAGTCGACGACGTAGACGTCTCCATCGGGGTCCGTCGCCACCCCTTTCGGGAAGTAGAACTGCCCCTTCCCATTTCCAAAGGCCCCCCAGCTTCGCAGGAACGCCCCGTCGGAGGAGAACTGTTGAATGCGATGGTTGAAGGAGTCCGCCACGTAGACGGTGTCATCGAGTCCCACGGCGATCCCCGCCGGCTTGTTGAAGTCACCGAGATCGAAACCGTGAGATCCCCAGACGAGCGATGGTTCGCCGTGAGGGCCGAACTTCACGACTCGGCTGTTGCCCGTGTCGACGACGAACAGGTTTCCTTCCGAGTCGACCGCGATGTGCTGAGGGTGGCGCAGCTGATCTGGCCCCGTTCCTTCGCATCCGATGATCTGCAGCGTCTCACTGGCGTACTCCACCGGGAAGGCAACCAGCCCGATCCACAGGAGTCCGAGGCACACCGTTGCTCGCCTTGCGAAGGAACTCCGCATTCGCAAATCCATCTCCAAGATACAACCACAGAACAGGATGCGAGAGCAAACCAATGAATCGATGGTCTACTCCTACGAAGGACATTACCATGTCCTGTCATTCTCTGTCAACCGGACGACGGAACGTATCTGACCTCCGGCGTGAGGGCCGCGATGATCAGCGGTGCGCACTTCTGCCAAGCCGTCCGTCTGTCTGTAGTGGCTCTTCGAGCATCGGGAAGGCCGTCTGATGGGGTCTCTCGCGGGCTCCAACCAGGCGTCGACTGAAGCGGGCGTAGCGTAGTCGGGCGCCTTCCTCGGCCACGCTCAATCCTTCGAAAGCTACGGTCGGACGATCCCGCTCGTGGGAGGGTCCGTTCCGAAACCAAAACGCGAGTCTAGGCTTGTAGACGCCGAACGGCGGCATCTTCGGACGCGGGTTCGACTCCCGCCACCTCCACCAAACGGATCCCGTTCCGAAACCGGGCCTGCACCTTGTCGATCCCAACGCTAGGGAGAGCTGCCCAGAGGCGCGTGCTGGCAATGTGATTCTGTCGAACGGACCACGCCCGAAAGCTTCGTGCGACCGCCCTTGGGTGGTTCGCTCGTGGCTCGACTGTTGTCCGAAGCCTGCTATTCGATCTTGACCCAGAACCACGCCGCCTGCTGACCTGACAGCTCGATGACAATGATCGGGTTGGTCGCCGAGCCGGTGACACTGAGAGTGCACCGACCGTCGCGGCAGACATCCGCCATGACCGAGCCGTCCGCGGCAAGCGCGCGCAGTATCGCGTCGTGCCCGTGCGCGTCGACTTCTGCGGTGACTGAACATGCAGTACACGGCAGCGCACCCAGATTCAGACGGACGGACGCGTCATGCGACGTCTCTCCCACGAGCTCGGACCCACTGCAGATGAGGCTGCTGCCGCTGAACTCAATCGTTTCGTAGATCTGCGCGAACGTCAGTTGGGCGTACGTGAACAGCGGTGGCAGGTTGCCGACAGGGTATGGGAGTGATGCCAGATCGAGGAAGATCTCGCCGCCCCCCCCGCAGCAACCCGTATCTGTGGAATGCGCCGGCCCGCGCTCATCCGGCAGCTCCACTATCTCCTCGAAGTCTGGAGCTTCGGGGAAGTCGGGTGAGTCGTCAGGCAGTTCCTGCGCGACCGCCAACAGCCCGTCCGTCGCAATCGAAACCTCATTTGGCCAGACGGCGACCAATCGATCCTCTTGCCCAGCCGGATCGATGGTCGCCAGGCGTAGTGAAGCGGCCATCCTGAGTAAGCAGTGCCTCACGGTCGGGAGGACCAGATTCACGTGCACCGTTGCGCCTCGGCTCACCTCGACATACGCCCAGTCGCTGATCACGTTCTTGCACCTGCCGAGAGCTCGCACAAGGTAGCATCCCGATGGGACTTCCAGATCGATCTGAACTCGTCCGCCCATCGGCCCAGGAATCGTCATCGGAGCCCCGGGGAACGTGCCGTAGTCGACTCCGTCCCGAACGAGCGGTTGCCCGTCGCAGGCGAAGATTTGGACGAAGAAGCTATCCGGTGTGCTCTGGTACACCGTGCCGGGATGCGCAGGATCACGAACAGTGATCAACAGCATTGCCTTGCCCGGCGACTCCGAGGCGGATCCGGCCGTCGTGGCTACGAGGAACAAGGCGATGATCACGAGCCGCCCAAACGCACGTCGTCTCATGTCTCCTCCTTTGCAACGCGAACTCCGCAAGCTCCCTTGATTCCCGGCTGGAGCCGGCTTCGCGTCCAAGGTCAGTCTAGGCCTACCGGGGACGTTGCGACAAGAGAAAGACTGCAGAAACCTCGGCCGATCGCGTTGAGGTGCATCGCTTCTTGGGGCTGCGCGCCGTCGCCTCGCACACGCGAGTCACGGGATCTGTCCTACGCGCAACGGGATGGTCACGCGGAAGGTTCTGTCTGGACTCCCGCCGCCTCCATCAGATCTGGCTGTAAACCTATTCCTATCTGCATTGCGAGCCAATCATAGGGACCGACCTAAGGCTTATGGATGGAGAACTCAGCGTGTCGACTGGAGGGAGAGCCGCCAGCTGAAATCTGATCTCTCTTTCTGGGCCGATTCCACGTGGGCAGGGCAATCCGCCTCTTCGCTCTTGACATCTTGGACCGGCGCCATATCATGATTGCAAGAATAAGCAATATACCAAGGGAGTCATTATGCGAAGGACTACTCCGCTGGCATTGATCGGCAAGGCACTGTCGCATCCGCTGCGAGAGCGAATGCTGTGGCTGCTGGCAGACGGAGAGAGATGCGGGTGCGAGTTTGCACCGGAGCTCGGGGTTGACCCGTCCATCGTCTCGCGCTATTTCGCGATCCTGGAACGGGCAGGGCTCGTCACTTCGCGCCGAGACGGTGTTCGAGTGATGTGGGCGTTGGCCGATCCAGAGATCCTTGATGCTCTTGAGAGGCTTGCTGAGCTGACCGCCGAGAAGGTGGGGTAGGTGAAGCGAGAGCTCCGAGTCTTCGCAATCATCGCGGGCGTCTTTCTGTTCGCATTCCTCGTTCCGTTCTCAAGTGAGACGGTTCGCAATGCGATCATGGAAGCGTTCTTCATGCTGCAGGAGTACGCACGCCAGCATGTTCTTCTGTGCCTTGTTCCCGCGTTTTTCATCGCGGGAGCGATTGCCGTCTTCGTCTCACAGGCGAGTGTTATCAAGTACCTGGGCGGGAAGGCGAAGAAGGTCGTAGCCTACGGCGTCGGAGCAGTCTCGGGGGCGATCCTCGCTGTCTGCTCCTGCACGGTGCTGCCGCTCTTCGCTGGAATCTACAAACGAGGAGCAGGTCTCGGACCGGCGATTGCCTTCCTGTACTCAGGACCCGCGATCAACATCCTGGCAATCATCCTGACCGGGCGGATCCTTGGGATCCAGTTTGGGTTGGCGCGAGCGATTGGTGCCGTGGTCTTCGCGGTCGTCATCGGCTTGGCCATGCAGTTCCTCTTCCGGAAAGAGGAAGCGAAGAAACAGGAAGCGGCGACGGCTGCTCCGCTTCCCGAGGATGGGAGACCGATCTGGAAGACAGTGATCCCTGTGGCACTGATGATTCTGATCCTCGTCTTCGCGAACTGGGGGAAGCCTGGGAATCTGTCCATCGCGACGAGGGGCGGCGAGACGATCGTTGCGACACGCGCAGGTGAGACGGCGGATGAAGTTCTCGTTAAGCTGCCTGGCTCGGACGAGATGATCGGTGTGGCGAAAGGCGAGATCGAGTCGCTTCAGTACGCACCATCGCCCTACACGTCGATCTACAACTCGCGGTTCTACATCGCCGGGGCGTTTCTCATCCTGCTGATTGTGCTGATGAGCTCGTGGTACAAGCGGGACGAGGCAAAGGAGTGGGGCTCGTCGACGTGGTCTTATGCAAAGCTCATCCTCCCGTACCTGTTCGGCGGGGTGCTGATCGCCGGGTTCCTGCTTGGACGACCTGGTCATACGGCGCTCATCCCGCCGGAGTGGATAGCGAACGCCGTTGGGGGGAACAGCTGGCTGTCGAACTTCGTAGCGAGTTTCGCCGGCGCCTTGATGTATTTCGCGACGCTCACGGAACTGCCGATCCTGCAGGGATTGCTGGGCTCTGGCATGGGAGACGGCCCTGCACTGGCGCTCCTACTCGCAGGTCCGGCATTGTCCCTACCGAACATGCTCGTCATACGCAAGATCCTCGGAACGAAGAAGACCCTGACATACATCGCACTAGTGGTCATTGCCGCGACACTGACCGGGAAGATCTTCGGACTCATTGCTGGATAGGCACAAGGAGGGTGGAGTGAAGATTGAGATCCTGGGCACCGGATGCCCGAAGTGTGAGCAACTGGCTCAGAACGCGAAGACTGCAATCGAGGAGCTGGGACTCACAGCGGAAGTCGGCAAGGTGACCGACATCGTCGAGATTGCGAATCGCGGTGTGATGATGACGCCCGCGCTGTCCGTGGATGGAGAGATCAAGCTGGTTGGGAAGGTCGCGACAGCTCAAGAGCTGAAGGCGATCTTCAAGTCGTGACAGGAGAAGCCCAATGAAGCACGTGAAGCTCACAGCGACGATCGCCCTGCTTCTTTTCGTCGGCGCAACGGTTGGTGTGTTGATCGCGCAAGAGGCCTCTCAGACGGCTGTCGAGTCACCTGGGACCCAACTGAGCAGTGGTTCATCCGGTGGAGCAATGGATGCCACCACTCTGGCGGAGGCATCAACGCAATCCGCGCCGGCTGAAATGTCGGAGGCCGATACCCAAGAGCCGCGAGAACTCACCGCATCCGATTCGGGAGACATCGAATCAGAGCCGCTGTCCACTGCGACCGTGACTCCGGAAGCTCGGCCTGACTGCGTGGTCGACGCGATCTACTTTCACAACACGTTGCGATGTCACACGTGCAGAACCATCGAGGCGACCGCGAGGGCGGTTCTCGAGGCGGAGTTCTCGGAGGGATTCGCGACAGGGCAGTTGCGCTGGTCGGCGATCAACATGGAAGAGCAGAGACGCTTCGTCGGGGAGTTCGACCTCGTGCAGCCGACGCTAATCCTTGTGCGGAGCGTGAGGAGTGAGCAAGCGGACTGGGTTGCGCTCGACGAGACATGGAGCCTGATAGGATCGGAACTGAGGTTCAAGACCTACATCGAGAACGAGACACGTGCCTTCCTCGCGGGGTGCCCATGAGCGGGCTTGCGGTGGCCGCAGCCTCGGCACTGTGGTTCGGAATCCTGACCTCGGTGAGTCCCTGTCCCCTGGCCACGAACATCACCGCCATCTCTTTCGTCAGCCGACGTACGGGCTCGCCCGTCGGCGTCCTTGCATCTGGGCTGTTGTACACAGTGGGCCGGGCCATCGTGTACATCGCGATCGCGATGCTCTTGGTGGCAAGCCTTCTCTCCGCCCCGACTGTGTCGTTGACACTGCAGATGTGGATGAACAAGCTTCTCGGTCCCGTCTTGATTCTTGTGGGCATGGTGATGTTGGGGCTTCTTCGGATTCGATTCCGCGGCAGGGGAATGAGCGAGCAGTTGCAGAAGCGCGTCGAGCGTTGGGGGCTCCCGGGAGCGCTGGCGTTGGGGATTCTCTTCGCACTGTCGTTCTGTCCGGTTTCGGCGACGCTCTTCTTCGGAAGCCTTCTGCCGCTTGCCGTGAAGCACGAATCGGGGGTGCTCCTTCCGCTCCTATACGGGATTGGCACTGCAGTGCCTGTCGTCGTGTTCGCCGTGGTCCTCGCGTTTGGTACGCGGTGGTTGGGCAAGCTGTTCGAACGAGTGACGCAAGTCGAGCGGTGGATGCGTGTGATCACGGGCATCGTGTTTCTTGGAGTTGGGATCTACATGTCGTTGCTCTACGTCTATCGCGTGATCTGACCGGGAGGTTGGCATGAGACTGCTGGCGGAATGGTTCCCCGAGTTTGCGAAGAGATTCGACGAGATTGACGAGATCTATCGCGAGAAGCGATCGCTCGACGAGAAGACCTACCAGTTCATCTGCTTCGCCCTTTCGATCAAGAATCGATCGAAGTCCTGTCTCTTGAAGCACTTCAGAGGGGCGATGGAAGCCGGCGCTACATTGAAGGAGCTGGCGTACATCATGGCGCTGACATTTCGTGAGAGTGCTGGCGGAGACGACTGCTGGACACATGATGCGCTGGGGGATGTGCAGAAACTCTTGACCGAGAACATCCAGTGCTGTCCGAAGTAGGAAGAAGCGCGGGGCGAAACGTGTGGGCGCAATGAAGCCTTGGGGAGTCGAGCCAATCACTCCCGACCTCAATTGAGTGAGCAGAGTTGGCTATCGGCCAAATGCTGGCATCCCCCAGAGCGACTCCTTCGAGTTCTCCAATCGTTCACGTCAGGTCTCCCGTCTTGCGAAATGCCACGAGCAGCCAAACGGGTAGCTAGTATCGTGCAGAAAGGAATTTCAGGCCCAGGAGGAGCTCAAGACGGAAGTTCCCAAATCGTTCACACCGGCTCCACCAAACGCGACTCCAGTAAGAACCGGGGAGAGAACCTCCTCGATTCTCTCTTCGGATACCGGGAGGCGGTACTCGATCTCGATTCCCCCGCGATTGACGGTCACAGTCCTAGGTATGTCTGCGAGGAAGGTCTTCCGATCCTTGAGCGAGCCGATCCTCAGCGTTGCCCGAAGGTCCGGGGCACACCGGTTGCGAGGAGCCGGAATCGCCGTGAGTCGTGTGTCCCTCGATTCCGGCTCCCCTCCGCACACCGTGGAGAGAGCCGCCAGGGTTACTGGACGTCAAACACTGGCTTCGGATCCGCGTAGAACGTCGGTAGGACAAGAATGTCCGGATTTGGCTTGTCCAGGAGGTCGAGCGCCATCGCGAAGGCGCTGTTGAAGCTTGGAGCCGGCACGAGTCCGTGTTCTCGAATGATCCCGGGTACAACGTCTCCAGCTACGAATGTCCTGCGCGCGAGCTTCCAATGGTGGGACGCATCTCCACACATGAAGATGCTGTGTTTCGGGCAGAAGGCGTAATCGTAGCGGTATGCCCGCAGGTACTCGGGATCGTTCCAGAAGCGCTCGGAGTGAGTGAACAGCTCCTCGATCGAGAAGCACTCCCTGAACAAGCGAAGCGCTTCATGATCCGCGGGTCGGTGTTTCGAAATGATCCCCCTGCACTGAGACAGGGCGATCAGCATCCCTCCTTCGCGAAGAAGTGGACGGCTGCGGACCATTCGCAGCGGCTGAGATAAGTTTCCCAATGTCGCTGGATTGTCGCTGGTATCGTAACCGAGATCGTGAGGCACACCGACGACAACAAGATCGTACTGTGGGACCGAAACGCAGAAGAACTCGTCGGCCATCGGGTACTGGACTTGCTCCAGCTCGGGCACATAGCCGGCGTGAACTGCGCACGTGTCGCCACCGGCCCCCATGATGGCGTCGATGTAGAAGACCCTCTTCCCCGTCTGTGCTTCAAGCTCCGCGTGAACCGCGAGCTTGTGCTCCCGGTATCTGTTCTTCTCCGGCAGATACTCCGCGTTCATCACGTCCCGGGTTTTGTAGACAGCGTAGCTGTGTAGGCTGTCGAGGGTTCGCTGCCCGGCGAGGCCGATGACCGTCCCCTGTCCCGCGTACCCACCGAACGCCTGGGGGACGATCGTCCCCGCGTAGATTACGAGGTCTGAGTTGACGAGAGCTTCGTCGTACTCGACATGATCACCGAGTTCCGTCTCCCCGAGGTAGGCGTTCCCCTGCGTGCAGTCGTGGGAGCGTATGCGACTAGCACCTCCATCGAACGGACAGAATCGATCGTAGATCTCTGGTCCAAGCAGATCGCGGATCTCCAGAGGCGTCCGCTTCCTGTGGCATCCTCCTGCAGAGACGAGCTCGATGTCTTCTTCCTGAACACCTGCTTCGAGAAGGTTCTCGAGAACGGCAGGAATCGTGATCTTGATCGGCGCTGGGCTCTTGAAGGGATCGTCGAAGGCAATCGTTACCTTGCTGCCTGCGTGCACAAGCTCGTGCAGTCGCGGCGCGCCGACGGGATTCGCCAACGCGTCTCTCGCCGCATGCTCTGGGTTGGGATGGGCTGGGATCGCCGGAAACGGCCCTTTTCCATACTGGAGGACCGTCGCACTCTCCGGTACGTCGATATCTACATAGCTAGTGCTGTACTGCATCCGGACTTTCTTCGTCATCTCGATGAGTTCTCCTTTCTGCTGGAAGAAGCCGTTGGCACAGCCCGAAACCGTCTCCCTCACAAGACGCTCCACTCCGGTGCGCAGTCAACTTGTTAACCGCCTTTGAGGTTCGGCGGGTCTGGCTTCGAAGGCGTTTGGGCCAGCGTGCTGTGTGGCATGCATGTGCTCATGAACAGCCGGCGCTTGAGCATCCTGGCGTTCAGGATGACGGCAGCAAGCACAACCCCACCGACGACGAGATCGTGAAGATACGGGCTTGTGTGCATGAGCACGAGACCATTCTCGATTACCGCCAGTGTGGTGGAGCCGAGGAACGCGCCCATTACGCTTCCGATCCCTCCGGCGAGTGAAGTGCCGCCGATGACGCACGACGCGATTGCTTTCAACTCGTATCCTGAGCCCTGAGTAGGCGAGACCATGCGCAGGAAGCAGAGGCAGACCAGCCCGCCGAGAGCCGCTGCGAGCGATGTGTACACGAAGCTCGCGATCTTGACGCGATCGGTGTTGATCCCCGAGAGCTGCGCGGCTTGGAGGTTGTCTCCCGTTGCATACACCTTGTAGCCGAACGGCGTCCTGCTGAGGACAACCCAGCTGACGACGACCACCGCGAGGAACAGCAGAATCGGCGCTGGGATCACGCCGAAAACGGTCCCGCCTCCGAAGATCAACGCCAGCACCCCCCGATCGCCGAGAACCCTCGGCTTGGCTCCCGAGACGAGGAGGACGGTGCTTCGGATCATCATCATCGTAGCCATCGTGCAAATGAACGATGGTATCCCCGTTTTCGTCACGAACAGCCCGTTGAGAAGACCAATGATGCATCCCATGGCTAGGACTGCGGCAAAGGCGAGAACTGGGGGCACCCCCGCTTCCATCAGCAGGACGGCCACGATCCCCGTCAGAGCGAACGTGGATCCGATCGACAGATCGAACTCGCCGCAGATCATGAGGTAATTGACGGCCATGGCCATGATCCCGAGAATCGAGCTCTGCCGTATGACGTTCACGATGTTCCGACCAGAGAAGAACGTGTCCGTGTAGAGACCGAAGAAGACCACGATCGCGGCGAAGCCGAGAAGAACGCCCATTTCGCGCATCGCTAGGAGCCGTTTCATCACTCTCCACACGGCCATTCCGCCCTCCACATCACCTTGGACATCGCATCGATGTCGGCGCACCGCGGAAGCTGTAGGTCGTTCCCGCTGCGATCGGAAACATGTCCTCCGATGACCAGCCGGCCAGCGGAGTTCTCTGATGCCCCTGGGCGAACCCGCATCCTACACCCTCCTTTCGTGTTCCACAGATCGTGCATACGCATTGACCTGTTTCACCATGTTCGTCACCGTGAGTTCCTCTCCCTTCAGCTCATCAACCACCCGTCCGTCAGAGATGATCAGAACACGATCCGCGATTGCCTCGAGCTCTTCGAAGTCCTGCGCGACATACAGAATCGCCATGCCGTTTCGCGCGAGCTCGAGGATCCGTCGCCGGATTTCCGCTTTGGCACCGACATCAACGCCGCGGGTTGGCTCGTCCAGCAGCAGAATCGACGGGCGCGCGGCAAGCCATCTTCCTAGGAGCACCTTCTGCTGATTCCCGCCGCTGAGGTTCTGCATGTCCGTGTGGATTGACGGCGTGTCGATCCTTAGATCTCGCACGATGTCCGTGGCGACGCGGTTGTACTCGGATCGGTCAAGGAGCAAGAAACGGCGAAGCCGGTCGACAATGGCAGAGACGATGTTCGCACGCACCGTACGTCGATAGAAGACCGCATCCCCTCTCGATTCGCTCAGGAACCCAATCGACAAGCGAATCCCGTCGGCTGGAGAGCGGGGAATCGCCGTTCGAGACCCGATTGTGATCTTCCCTGAGTCTGCCCTTTTCCGGCCGAACAGGCACTGCAGAAGCTCTGTCCTTCCAGCCCCTCGCAAGCCTGCGAGTCCGAGGATCTCGCCTCTCGCCAAGGTGAATGTGATATCCTCTAGTCCTACCGCCTTCTGGTTGAGCCCTCGAACCTCCATTGCCGCTGAGCCATCGGAGGGGGGCTTGGTATCTCTGTCGCGCGAGACTCCCTCAACCTGACGTCCGACGATCATCTCCGCGAGGTGATCAAGAGTCAGTTTCTTGGGGCGGTTCTCGCTCGTTTGGATGTGTCTCCCGTTTCGCAGCACAGTTACGCGATCGCTTATCTCGATCACTTCTCGAAGTCGATGACTCACAAAGAGGAACGTCGTTCCTTCGTCGCGGAGGTTGTCAAGGACCTGAAAGAGCATCCCTACCTCAGCGTCTGCAAGAGATGACGTGGCCTCGTCCAGTACGATGAGTCTCGCCCTTTGGGCTAGGCTGCGCGCAATCATCACGAGCTGCCGCTCGGCCGGAGAGCACAAGCCGGCGGGTCGCTCTGGGTCAAGGACCACTCCGAGTCGTGCCAGTGTCTCTTCCGATCGTCGGTTCATCTCCCGCCGTGCAAGGAATACGCCGCGTCTCGGAGGATTCGGATCGAGGAAGATGTTCTCGGCAACCGTCAAGCTCAGGCAGATCGGGACTTCCTGATGGACCGATCGAATCCCAGCGTCCTCAGCGTCTCGCGGACTTCGAAAATGAACGGGGTCGGAGTCCATGATGATCTTGCCATGGTCAGGGCGGTAGACCCCCCCACACACCTTGATGAGCGTGCTCTTCCCCGCTCCGTTCTCGCCAACGAGGCCGTGGATCTCCCCCGCATCGATCGAGAACGACACATCTCGAAGCGCCTGGACACCTCCGAAAGACTTGGAGATTCCTTCGAAGCTCAGCAGTCCGCGTTTCTCCGTCTGCTCCAAGGCCCACCTCTTAACTAGCTCCCAACGCACCTCGGCGGCGTATGCGCACGTGTGCGCACGAAGGGGCGGAGTCCGGTCGACCGGACTCCGCCCCGTATGCTAGCCCCGCGACTCGTGCTAGCGGTAGCCCTGCTCAACGAGAGCGTCGAGGCCGTACATCGCAACGTCGTCCGCAGTAACGATGAAACCTCCCGTATCGATCCAGGATGGCTTGATGCCCAAAGTCAGCCACAGGTAGAGCTGCGTCATGGAGTGGAAGCCCTCAGCGTACGGATGCTGGTCGATGGTGAACGCGACAGCTCCATTCTTCAGTCCCTCAACAACTTCGACTGTAAGGTCGAACCCGGCGACGAAGATCTCGCCGATGAGTCCGTTCTTGGAGAGGAACTCGGCCGCGACTGGCGTGCCCGACGTGTCCACACCGCAGAACGCTGCGACGTCGGGATTGGCGAGGTAGTAGCTTTCGATCACGCCGTACGCGGTCACGCGATCCATCGTCGTGTCTACTACGTCGACGATGACACCGGCAGGCTCCAGAACCTCCTTGCCGCCACGGATGCGGTCCTCTAGGCAGGAGTAGCCAGGGCACTCAGTCATCATGCAAACCCGCTTGCCTTGAGGCTCAGGCCCTAGGAGCTCGAGGATCTTGCTTCCCCAGGTCAAACCGGCATCATAGTTGTCCTCGCCGATGTACGCGAGTCCGTACTTCTCGGCTTCTCTCTCTCCGGTACAGAAGATGAGAATCGGGACTCCCGCGTCCAAGTACTCCTCGATGACGCGGTCAAGCGAGCCCGGAGAAGGCACGAAGACGGCGACTCCGTCGATGCCGTCTTCGAGGAGGTTCTGAAGCAGGTCCGCTTCCGCCGCTTCGCTCGCTTCCGCCGGGCCTAGATGCTCGGCGAGCACGCCGAACGTCGCAGCGGCGTCCTTGAAGCCTTTTGCTACAGGAACCCAGAACACTGTCGTATCGATCGTCACCAGTGCGAATCGAAGCGGCTCGCCGCCGGGATTCGGCTCCATAGCGCTCAGCGGGTTCGAACATTGTTCGCCGAAGACAGCGACCGCACCAATGGCCATGACCGCTAGACAAACCAACACCGCTCTACGAGAAATCATTCGTGCGCCCCCTTGGCAAGTTCTTTCGGCTTCGCCACCGCCTCTGGAGGTGGCGGCGTCCCGTCTAGGAACACCTCATGTGTTGGGCTCTCCGGTACTCACCTCCTTCTTCCAAGCGCTGCAATCTAGCACAGACCGTGCGAGCATGTCAAGCTGAGGTATTAGGATGATGACTTCTTGGCTGAACAGGCTCTCTAGCTAACGACTTCGTTCAGTTCCAGGTCGTTTCGAGTTCCCGCCAGCCGCACCTGGTTGACGCTGTTCTAAGGCCCGAGGGCCTAGCTACACAGGGTATCATCTCGCTCCTAGAATGGTCTTGGAGGTCAGATCAAGTCCCCCGACAGGGCTCGAGAGCTGTCGGGTGGTCTGTGCGCGACACGACGACGCGCAACGTCGCCGCAGTCCCAATCTCATTTCAGCTGGGGCACTACGGCGTGCGCCAATTTGCATGCCGGGCGGGGGATCCCGAAGGTTCTCCAATCGTTCACACCCGCTCCACCAGAACGAGCGAGAGGCCGGGGAGGTTCCTCCTCGGCCTTGTGGTTTCAGGTTGTCGCGATGTCTTGCGCTTCGGCTCGTGAAGAAGATGATCCGGCGCGATACGGACTGAGCATCGCCCCGCGGGTCTTCACGGGATTCGCTCGCGTGCCTCCTCTCGTGCTATGTTGAACGCGTAGCGAAGAAGGAGTGACGCATGGGCCGGTCTGGACGCGCCAAGAAGCGTCGGAGCGAGAGACGGGGGCGAGTGGTCGGGTTCGGGCCGGTCGGAGTTGTGGCCTTCGCTTGCCTGCTTCTCTCCCTCTCCCCGGCGGTCGGAGGACACGGTCAAGAAGTCCGCGTCGGGGTCTACGACAACCCTCCGAAGGTGGCGATCGGCGCGAATGGGGTCGTCTCGGGTCTCTACCCGGACTTGCTCGAGTACGTCGCGTCGGAAGAGGGATGGACTCTAGAGTACGTCCCCGGCACGTGGACCGAGTCGATGGCCCGGCTCGACCGCGCCGAGATCGACGTGATGGTAGATGTGGCCGCCACCGAGCCGCGCAAGGATCTCTACGCGTTCAACGAGGAGACGGTCCTCGTCAATTGGGGGACCGTCTACACGCGCCCTGGATTGAGGATTCTGTCCCTTCCGGAACTTCGAGGGCTTCGCGTCGCCGTGATGCGAGGGAGCACGCACACGGTCGATCCGGGCGGGATCCTGGATTTGACCGAGCGATTCGACATCGAATGCAGGTTCGTCGAGTTCGACGACTACGCGGGGGTCTTCGGGTCGCTCGCCTCGGGAGACGCCGACGCGGGCGTGGTCAACCGCGTGTTCGGTCTCGTCTTCGAGGGTGAGTACGGCGTCGAGCGGACGCCGATCATCTTCAATCCGATTGAGCTCCGCTTCGCCTTCCCGCTCGACGGCCCTCTGACGCCGGTCCTGATCGAGAGCATCGATCATCATCTGACTGACCTGAAGGCGAGTCCGGACTCCATCTACTACGGGCTGCTGGAAGCGTACCTATTCGGGGTGGCGAAAGGGGGCACGGTGATCCGTTGGCCCCCGTGGCTTCTCCCGGGGCTCCTGGCGGCCGGTGCGATCATCGTGGTCCTCATCGTTGCGGTCCTCATGGTCCGCCGCGAGGCGCGGTATCGGGCGCGTGCTGAGGAGGCCCACCGGCGGAGCGAAGAACGGTTCGCGCTCGCGATGCGCGGGGCGAACGACGGGCTGTGGGATTGGGATCTCGCCACCGGGTGCGTTCACTACTCACCGCGTTGGGCGGAGATGCTCGGCTACGAGGTCGAGGATCTTGAGCCGACGATCGACACGTTCCGGGGCTTGCTCCATCCGGACGATCGAGAGCGCGTCCTCGTCCTCGAGGACTGGTACCTGTCCGGCGAGAGCGATCGCTATCAATCCGAGTTCCGGATGTGCCATCAGGACGGCCGGTACGTCGACGTTCTCTCCCGAGCCTTTCTCGTGCGTGATGACGAGGGAGGTCCGGTTCGCGTGGTCGGCACGCACGTCGACATCAGCGAGCGAAAGCGCGCCGAGGAGACATTGCGCGAGCGGGAGGCTTTTCTCCGGACGATCATCGAGCACATGCCGGTCGACTTCTTCGCCATCGACAAGGACCTCCGCTACACGATGCAGAGCCCGATCAGCCGGGAGGCGATCGGGGACGTCGTCGGACAGCGCGCTGACGAACTGGACGTTCCCCGTGATCTGAAGGCCGCGTGGCTCGACGAGCTGCGCCGCGCGTTCGCCGGCGAGACGGTCCAAGGCGAGTACGACGTGAGGATGACGACTGGCGACGTGCGGACCTTCCTCTCCAACGTCGCGCCGGTCGACGTTGAGGGTGAGATCGTCTCGATCATCGGCACGTCGCTCGACATCACGGAGCGGAAGCGGGCGGCGCTGGAGCTTCAGGAGGCGAAGGAGCGGGCGGAGGCGGCCGATCGGCTCAAGTCGGCGTTCCTCGCGACGATGTCCCACGAGCTGCGCACGCCGCTCAACTCGATCATCGGATTCACCGGGGTCCTGCTGCAGAAGCTCGCCGGGCCGCTGAACGGGGAGCAGGAGAAACAGATGAG
>Ga0180432_10004922_pt1 | contig 18058 bp, 13 predicted proteins | sample SS_ome_10_FD_132414 | JGI IMG/M metagenome (GOLD analysis project Ga0180432, IMG submission 132414) | Hypersaline lake sediment archaeal communities from the Salton Sea, California, USA - SS_1_MS_2 metaG | ecosystem: Environmental > Aquatic > Non-marine Saline and Alkaline > Hypersaline >...
AATCCGAGGCCGAATCCCTTCAATCGCCGGGCAAAATGGACTCGGGCAAGAATAATGATTAAGACCGCCGTTAGCGTCGTGCCGATGCAGAGAACGGCGTTGTCTATGATTGCGCTTTGCCAGTCCGGCCAATCTTCGGTCAGTTCACCGGCAAAGATTGCCGCCATTGATACGATTCCGAACGAGAAAAAGAACGGTATAAGCGGCAGGTAGAACGGCATGTCGTTTCGGCGCGGGGGCGAATCGGTCAGGGCACGTCTGCCCAGCGATGTCCTGAGCAGCCAGTGCGCCAGAAGGGCTACTCCAGCCAGGCAGATTATGATATCTACGTATTTCATTGACTAATTTCCATCAGATATTTACTATTGTAAAATTGTCGAATTGTCAATTGCCGATCTCCGATTGTCAAAGGAAAACGGACCATGGATATATTCCGGGTTGAAGGACCAGTCCGGCTCTCGGGCAGTGTTAATATAAGCGGCTCAAAGAATGCATCTCTGCCGATAATGGCGGCGGCGATTTTGGCTGAGGGCAAGTCCTGTCTTGTGGCAGTTCCCAATCTTTCCGATATCTCGGTATGCGCCGAGCTGCTCGGTGAGTTGGGCTGTAAGGTCAGCCGCGAGTCCGATGGCCGAATGTGCATCGATGCGACAACTGTCGATAATCCGGTCGGCGAGTATGACATCGTCCGAAGAATGCGGGCCAGCATCTGTATACTCGGGCCGCTGCTCGCGCGCTGCGGCAGGGCCGAGGTCTCGATGCCCGGCGGATGCGCGATCGGCGACAGGCCCGTCAACCTTCACGTCAAGGGCCTCAAAGCTCTCGGCGCCAAGATACATCTCAGGAACGGCTATATCATCGCCGAGGCTCCGAGAGGCCTAAAGGGCAGAGAAATCTTCATGGGCGGCGCCTTTGGCTCTACGGTGCTGGGGACCGCAAATATCCTTATGGCGGCTACTCTGGCCAGGGGGCGAACCGTCATCGAGTCCGCCGCCTGCGAACCCGAAATCGCAGACCTTGCCAACTGCCTCAATGTGATGGGCGCTAAGATTAGCGGCATTGGTTCGCCCCGGCTCACAATCGAAGGGGTCAAGCAGCTACGCCCCGTCCAATATGAGGTTATTCCCGACCGGATCGAGGCCGGGACGTTCATGGTCGCCGCCGCCATCACCGCCGGCGAGCTGCGAATCGAAAACTGCCGCCTCGACGACATGATGGCCGCGGTCGATACGCTGCGCAACATCGGAGTGAGGGTCCAGGCCGCCGGAAACGGCTGTGTCGTCAGCCGAACGGGTCCGATCGGTACGGCCGATATTACCACTCAACCTTACCCCGGCTTTCCGACGGACTTACAGGCCCAGTTCATGGCTCTTCTATCGCTGGCAAGCGGCAACAGCGTTGTTATCGAGAAAATCTTCCCGGACAGGTCCATGCACGTTGCCGAGCTGAATCGAATGGCGGCGAACCTGCGCAAGGAAGGCCCCACAGTCATCGTCGCCGGTGTCAAGAAGCTGATCGCCGCTCCGGTGATGGCGTCGGATCTGCGGGCCTCGGCGGCGCTTGTGCTGGCCGGCCTTGCCGCCGAAGGCGAGACCACTATCAATCGCGTATACCACATCGACCGCGGCTATGAGAGAATCGAGGAAAAGCTAAATCCCGTAGGCGCGAAAATCACGCGCGAGAGCGTTTGAGTTTGCCGCCTGCCCTGACGCCGATCGGTAGGGGCGACCCTATGTGGTCGCCCTAAAACATTGGCAATCCTGTCGAGCCCGGGCGACCCTATGTGGTCGCCCTAAAACACTGGCAATCCTGTCGATCCCGGGCGACCACATAGGGTCGCCCCTACATGATCACGTCCATTCCGGCAAGCAGGATCGGCAGGTTTGCCGCCCACGCGTCTGGCGGTTAGTCAATTATCGTCGCGCGCATCCGCTCGCCGACTTTCTTGAAGTGCGAAAGCGCACTCTCGCGATCGGTGAAGTCCTCTTCCGTGAAAAGCAGATCGGTCTGCCCTATGTGAATCTGGTCGTTCTCGACCAACTGTGTCTCGTCGTGGATCCTGCCGCCGTTGATGAATACGCCGTGTTTGCTTCTCATATCGAGCGCGAAATATTTCCCCTTGTCCGGATCGAAGCGAATCTGCATGTGCTTGCGGGAAATATGTTCATCCAGTACCTGAATCAGCACGGCCTCGTCCCTGCCGATCACGTTTGTCCGCCGGCCAAGCGGGTAATAGTCGCCTTTCTGAGCTCCCGACATCACAATAATAGAAGCCATCGGTACTCCTTGCTGAAGAAATCCTGCCGACGCAAGCTCGTCGGCCAAACCCGTATTCACCTTGTAACAACACCGTATGGCTGATATATTATGGACCGTTCGCGGCACGGTCAAGTCCATTTCCGCCGGATGCCGCGGCAACGCCGGGAATTCTTGACTGTCGTCAGACAAGTTTCGATGGGGATTGCCAATGAATGATTCGAAGGATTTCAGGATAAAGACGTGCCTGCATTCGGTCAGCTACGCCGGTTTCTGGCGCGGCCAGGCGAAATTGAGCGTCGAAGAGTTTCTGGAAAAGGCGAAGGAACTCGGCTTTGAAGGTGTAATGCTGACGGCAAAGAGGCCCCACGTTTCGGTTTCGGATTACGATGCGGCCGCACGCGAGGCGCTTAGAAGTAAAATAGATGATCTCGGTCTCAAGCTGGTCTGCATGGCCGGGTACACGGATTTAACGGCGGGAATTGACAAGACCGGCATCCCGAACGCCGAAATCCAGGCCTGCTACGTCGGCGAGCTGGCCGAACTCGCCGCCGATCTCGGCACGAACATGGTGCGGGTCTTCACCGGCTACGAGCGCCCCGGCGTGCCGTTCGATAAACAATACGCTGTCGTAGTCGAGGGATTGAAACTGGCCGGGCAAAAGGCCGCCGAGTACGGCGTTACTCTGGCCGTGCAGAATCACCACGATATCGCATCGCACCACGACACGATGTACTGGCTGCTCGACGAGGTCAACCTGCCCAACGTCAAGGCTGCTTTCGATGCCTGGACCCCGACGCTGCAACGTCTGGACGCCGAGCAATTAAGAGCGGCGGTTCTCAAGATGAAGCCCTATATCGTACACACCACCGCGGCTCAATACGTGCGCCTGCCGAGATATCACTATGAAGAGAGTCTCGTTAACTATTCCCGGGAAAAGACGTTGATTCGAGCCGTACCGATGGGAAAGGGCATTGTCGATTACGAGACATTTTTCAACAGCCTCAGGGAAATTGGCTACCGGGGCTACATTGGCTACGAAATGTGCGCCGAATTAGCCGGCGGCGGAAGTCTCGAAAACCTCGACAGAACGGCACGCAAGTTCCTCGAATACGTCAACAACTTCTGAACGGTCTCGGAATTGGCTTCATTGATGTTTTAATAGTACGACAGGGAAATCATAATGAGTATCGAAGTATTGGGAATTTCCGGCAGTCCTGTGGAAAACAGTAATACGGACAGGCTTGTTCGAGCCGTATTGGATGCAACCGGGCTGGAGTGCGAATTTGTGAAACTGAGCAAGATCAACATCAGACCTTGCCTTGCCTGTACACAGTGCGTTCCGGACAATATCTGCAAAGTTAAGGATGACTTTCCCGAACTTGCGGAAAAAATCAAGAAAGCAAAAGCATTGATAATCGGTGCGTATCTTCCTTATAAGCAGATAGACGGTTTCACAAAGGCGCTTCTCGAGAGATTCTGGTCGCTGAGACACGTCACCAACCTGCTCAGGGGCAAGCTGTGCGCAACGGTTCTGACCTACCTGAGTCCCGAAGCGGCGAAAAATACCAACCAGGCACTGGGCATACAGTTAAGGGACATGGAACGCATGGAGCTTGTCGGACAGATGATGATTAAGGGTAACATCCCCTGCCTGACCTGCGGCGCGGGAGATGACTGTGAGATGAGCGGATTAAGAAAACGTTACGGACCGGATGCCAGGTCGGCCGACTACCCATACGTACGCGTCGAGGATCAAAAAGAAGTATGGGAACAAGCAACAAGAATCGGTCGCCTAATCGGCCAGCGCGTACGAACAACTAAGGGCGCACCCCGTGTTCGAGAACGAGACGATGGCAATAATAGGGGCCGTACCTAGGATAACCTCTAGTATAACCTAGATAAGCGTATGAGCATTATCATAAGCGCAGTCGAATGCAACAAGATCTTCTACATCGCCTCGGACAAAAGAGCGATCAAGAGTGGTGTTGTGTCCGACGACTATCAGAAGATTTATGAAATTCGTCCATGTGTCTTTTTTGCAATGACAGGCGTGGCGGAAGCGGGACTACATTTCTTAGAAGAAATTCGCATGCTTGAGAACGCACCATTGGCTGATATTATTGCAGCAATAGATGTCGCGTTCACCCCGATTTCTACGAAACTTACCATAATGATCGCAGGTCAGAATGAGTCTAATGAGTTTTTTATCTGGCAGAAAAACAACATGGGGGAGAAGAAGATATGTGACATCAGTGACAATAACATTGGCTTCTCCATCGCCTCTAGCAATAACATCCAGCAATTTGCTTCACATTTCGAAACACTTGTCCACAGTGGCGCGAGAGTTGAAGAAGCGATTATAAAAACGATAGGTTATGCGTCGAGAATCGATCCATCAATATCTCAAGTTTATGACATGTTTAAGGTTGGACCAAATGTTTGAGAAGGAGGGAATTACAAACAACTAGCGACAGGCATCTACTTACGATGGCAGAAAGGGGTCACTGTCCTTGATAAACACGCTCGCTCTGCTCAAGAAAGAGAGGATAACTACATTGCAGATAGACTGGACGATCACAGATCAAGATATATGCAAGATAAAGGATTTTATTGCCAAGCAGAAAGATAATCCTCTTGTACAAGACCGAAAGGGGAGAAATCTTGAAGGCGGCAGCTTCAGAATTACAAAAGCGAATGTATGGAGAGTGCTTGTCGGATGTCTTCTCACAACGCAGCAGCGATCTGGTCCGGAAAGCAGTGTTGCGAGATTATTACATACCAATCCTTTTTTGCTTTCATATGACACTTGTCTAAGTAAACGCAACGTAGAGGGATTTAGTTTGAAAACGCTTTCTGGTTTTGGCGGCATAAGACGAACAAAGACTATAGCCAAAGAGATAAAAGTAAATCTAACATCTCTTGAAAGTGGTCTGTGGGCTGATTTGTTGGCCAGATTAAGACGGCTTGCGAATGAGTCAACAGCAATGCTGGAGAGAGACACTGCGGATTTTGTTGATGCTTACTTGCACGGATTTGGCCCGAAACAGTCTCGGAACTTTTTACAGTGGCTGGGCCTAACAAGATATGAAATACCTATTGATAGCAGAATTACCAAGTGGTTAAATAACTTTGGATTTCCTGTTATATTAAGTGCCGGCTCATTAGCAGACAGGAATTACTACCAGTTTGTTTCTGAAGGCATACAGAAGCTTTGCTCTGCAAGCAATATATATCCTTGCATCTTGGATGCTGCAATTTTTGCCAGCTTTGACGGCGATAGTTGGACGGCTGATAATGTTGGATATTAACAATGTGTGACGAGACGCTACTGCGAAATCGAACCAGCGGCAACTCTTTTTGACGGAAGACCAGGAACAGCATCTATTTGCACAAATTGAAGAGGAAGTACGGGGGAACCAAGGGGGTACGGGACATTTTTCGATGGGGAGGGAAGATCCCTGTCGTAGGGTTATCGGTGGCGTATGGAGAATAATATGTTTGCCAACCGTGTAAATGAGAAATGTAAACTGAAGACAGTGTCACGGATAACTACGGCACTACTGCTCTGCACACTTGCGTGTCCTCTCAGGGCTCAGAATGACACGCGCAGCCGTGAAGAAATGATTAAGGCCTGTCTGGACAAAGTGGAAAAAGTCAAAGAAGGCATGCAGCGATGGGCATCTGAGGGATGCAGTCCGCATGAGGTCGGCTTAATCATGCGCGATGAATTCCCGCCCCTCATGAATGGCCGCCGCTTTCGCGAGGCGGAAAAAGTCCTCGATCGCGCTCTGGGAATACTGAATAAAGAAGCGCCGATACAAGAACCGAAAGACCTGACAAAGTATCTTCGGGAAACAAAAGAAACGCAATATCTGATCTTGCCGGTGCGTGAGGCCGGTTCACTGTACGGCGGACAGACCGGCCCACTCGAGAAGGGCATCGAGCGTGTTGTCGAAAGAATCGGTAAGGCCGAAGACCCCCAAAAGAGAAACTGGGGGTTTCACCTGATCATTCCGGCCTGGAGGTTCGATCCGAAACACAGTGAGAACAAACGCGCCGATATCGCGCGGGCCGTCCGGGGGGCCTTCGATGTCGCCCTTCGTCACAATGTTGCCGTTCATTTCACTGTTGAAACACACGAATGGGGAAATCGGCCGGACCTGTGGAACTACTCGAACAAAGACAAACCGGGCTATGACCCAAAGAACGTGGCTAATGTGGAATGGATAGACTTCGACGGCACGCCGCACCCGCATCGGTATCGCGATTGGGGCACGGCCGAACGCATGGCGCCGGTCATCTGCTACAACAGCCCAACCGTCTTGAGGGAGGTTTACCGTCTTATAAACGAGGTGATAGCGCCGCCGCTTAAAGAGGGACTTGAGAAACTGAAAAAGCAGGGGAAAGGGCATCTTCTTTCAGGTGTGACGGTCGGCGCCGAGCCCTCGCTTCCGAACTATACGAATATCGACAAGATCAATCCGAAAATCGCCAGATTGATGGATGAGGACAAAGCACCCAAGGCCCGCCTGGGATATAACGCTCTGACCAACAAGGGATACGGCAAGGACAACCCGCCGGAAGATTTCGCAAGGGCGCTGGCCCGGGTCAATAAGGAGTATATTTCCTACTGGTCCCGGAAACTTTTCGAGGCTGGAATTCCCTCCGAGAAAATGTATACGCACATTGCCGCCGGCGCGGGCGTCATTGGCTCAGCGATGGTGGAATTCACCAACGCTCCGATAGAGATCGCGTTCAATGACTATTCGCGACCCGGATGGACGACATATCCGGTTGGGCCGCTTCGCAATGATTTCGAAGCACTGTACACCGAGCTTGAACGCCACGGCAATCCTCATTGGGCGAGCACCGAGGCAAGTCCGACCATGGGGCCGTCCGTCGGCAGGAACGTGCTGACGATGGAGGAGTATCTGGCCAGGCACTTCGATTACGGAGCAACGGTCATTGTGTTCAATACCGGTGCGACAAGCAAAGAGCTTTCAGACTCACTGACCGAAGGTGTCTGGGGCGAACGTGCTGTCAATGCATACCGGGAGTTCCTCAATCCTCGTGGGAAACCGAAGACAGCGACGAATTTGCGATAAGAAAAATTTCTGAAAAAAAATCATTTTTTGCTTGCATTATCTACTTGAGTAGAGTAAAAATTACTCAAATAGATATAAGGAGTCGATCATGACAAAGAAAGAGCCGGAACTTTTCGACAGTGAATGGGCGATATTGCGGGTCGTCTGGAAGCTCGAGCCCTGCACGGCCCCAACCGTTCAGGAGGAACTTCAGGGCAACAAGGGCTGGGCCTACACCACGGTCAAGACCATGATGGACCGCATGGTGAAAAAGGGCCTGCTCAAGACGCAGCGGATACGCAATCTCTATCTGTACAGCTCGGCGGTCACCCAGTCTCAGGCCAGAAGAGGCGAGATCATGAGGACGGTCGCCAGGGCTTTCGACGGGACTCTCACGCCTATGATGCAGTTTTTGATAGAGAACGAAGAGCTGTCGGAGGCCGAGTACCAACAGTTGGAGAACATGATAAAGAACCGCAAACGCCGCAAGTCGGCTCCGGGAAAGAAGAAGAAGTAGTCATTATGCGAAGATATTGATAACGAATTGCTAATTGAGAGAGGAACGATTATGAATGTTATCATGGAACAAATCAATTCGGCGGGAAATGCTTTCGTTGACTTTGCAGTACCGATGCTGATCCAGTCCGGCGTGCTTATCATTATTTTGTTGTTTCTGGACTTGTTTCTCAAGAAGAGAATACGGGCGGTATTTCGCTACTGGATCTGGATGATAGTCCTTCTCAAGCTGGTCCTGCCGACAACGCTTTCATCGCCCACAAGCCCTGCATATTGGCTCATTGATGAGCCACAAAGCACGATGCTCGAGGAACCTTTTGCCGCCGAAGAACATCCGGGGATGTCGCCGTCGAGCGAGACACTAATTGCTCCACCCACATTGGCCGGCCCGGAATCTCCGGCCGTTTCATTTGCGCCGAGATCGTCAGTGACGTGGCAGGGATACGTCTTTTTGGCATGGCTGGCTGCCGTATTAGTAATGGTTGCATTGCTGATTCAGCGGGCATTTTTCGTAAAGCGACTGATCGCCGAATCCGCTGAGGCAAGTGAGGAGCTTTTGCTTATTCTCGAACGTGCGCGCGAAAAAATGGGGATCCGCAGGCCGATAGCTCTGCGACTTTCTTCGATTGCAGTGAGCCCTTCGGTCTGCGGCTTGCTTCGGCCGACGATTTTGATTCCGAAAGCTCTGCCCGATGAGATAGACCCGCGGCATTTAGAATCAATTCTGATGCACGAGCTTGCTCACATCAAGCGAGCCGATTTGTGGGTCAATTCCATCCAGGCGATAGTCCAGATAATCTACATCTATAATCCTCTGCTCTGGGTGGCAAACGCCATCATACGCAAAGTCAGAGAGCAGGCGGTCGATGAGATGGTCTTGGTAGCGATGGGCGAGCAGGCCGAGGATTATCCCAAAACACTGCTTAACATTTCGAGGCTGGCTTTCGGCAGTCCCGCGCTGAGTCTAAGATTGATAGGGGTCGTAGAATCGAAGAAGGCCCTGATAGGCCGAATCAAACATATCACGAGCCGCCCATTCCCAAAAAATGCAAAGCTCGGGATCGGCGGTTTGCTTGCGGTTATCATCTTAAGCGCAGCACTTCTGCCAATGGCGAGAGCAGAAAAATCAGCCCAGGGCAATGCACCCATCATTGCTGAGGGCAAAGAAGAATCCACCAAATCACTTCACCAGGCTGCGGCTGACGGTGACCTTGAGCAGGTCAAGTTGCACATTTTAAATAGTGCTGATGTCAATGCCAAAGACCAAAGGGGTAGAGCTGCCCTGCATCGTGCGGCAAATGCCGGCCACATAGAGGTTGTGAGACTGCTTATCGAGCATGGCGCGGACGTCAACGTGGAGGACAAGCTGAAGAGAACACCGCTGGAACACGCAGCAGTCGCCGGCCGCACCGAGGTGGCCAAGCTGCTCATCGAAAGAGGTGCGAATCCCGATGCCCGCAACCAAGACGGGTCAACATCGCTCCATGTTGCGGCGGGCTCAACAGACAAAGATACTGTCAGGTTGCTCATAGATGAGGGCGCTGACGTCACTCTGAAGGATGCTGTCGGGCAAACACCGTTGCACGCCGCGATGATGAGTGCGAATGCAAGCCGGAGGGAAATTGTGGACATCATCGTGGCTACTGGTAAAGTGCCATCAACGATTCATTTGGCGGCCTATATGGGTGATCTGGCCAAAGTCAAAACCTTCATCGAAGAAGGTGTAGCTGTAAATGAGAATGACCCTGGTGCGGCGACGGCCCTGCACTGTGCTGCTGCCGGGGGACAAAAGGAAGTGGCGCAGTTACTGCTGTCCCGCGGCGCCGATGTGAACGTACAAGCCGCCGATGGTATGACCCCACTGCACTCCGCTGTTTTCTACTCGGATAATGCGGAAACCGTCAAGCTGCTTATCGCCAACGGAGCGAATGTTAACAGCTCTGTCAGTGTCGAGGACGACTCGGGGATGTCGGTATTGGGGCTGCGATTATTGAGATGTGTAATGCAGTCTTTGAGTAAAAACGACGACGAAATGACTGCAAAAACCAAGTCTCTCTGGAATAGTGATGTAACGAATGTCCTGACATCCAATGGCGCTAGGTTTGGTGACGGCGACAAGATGTGTCTATCCATCGCAGAGAAAATGGACATACCGGACATTACGAAACTGGCTCCCACCAAGAACGATGATGAGAACGAGAAACAACCAGACCACTCGGCAACTTTGCGCCAGGCGGCCGCCGAAGGTGATGTTGAGCAGGTGAAGAAACTACTTGCCACGGGGGCGGCTATCAACGCGAAAGACAGTGACGGCAATACTCCACTAAATCTCGCGGTCAAGGCGGGCCACCGAGCTATTGTGATGCTTCTGATAGATAAGGGAGCTGATGTCAACGCCCCCGGCCGGTGGAGTGCGAGGCCTCTTCACGAAGCAGCCTGGGAAGGGCATGTGGAGCTTGTGAAGCTGCTCATCGCTCGTGGCGCAGACGTCAATGCATGGCAGGGAGACTATTGGACGCCTCTTCATAGTGCAGCCGAACAGGGTCACAAGGACGTTGCAGAAATCCTCATCGCCAGCGGGGCCGATATCAATCTCAACCGCGAAGGCGGGACGCCTTTGCACACGGCAGCCGGGCAGGGCCAATTGGAAATGGCCGCGTTACTGATTGACAAGGGAGCCGATATTGGCGCAAGAGACAGCACTGGCCGGACACCGCTGCACGTCGCATGTCAGGCGGGCCACGACGATATCGTCAAGTTACTTTTGGCAAGAGGCGCCGACATTGAGGCAAAAGAGGGGAAGGAGGGTCGCACTCCGCTCCACCTGGCAGCTTTAAGAGCGAGAAAGGACGTGGCTGAAACGTTGCTGGAAGCGGGAGCCGACATCAACTCCAGGAACGATCGATGGAATAGTACGCCGCTGCACGATGCCACGATTCCCGGTGATATGGGCTTAATAACTCTGCTTGTTGCCGAGGGTGCAGACTTGAACGCTATGGATGGCCCAGGCAAGACTGCGTTGCATAACGCGGTGGAGTTTAATCGCCCGGAAGTCGTGAAGTTCTTCCTGGCCAAAGGGGCCGACATTAACCAGAAACGTCAAGGGGGTAATGCAGCACCTTTGCACATAGCTACCTCACAAGACAACAAGGACATGATAGAACTACTCCTGGCTAATGGTGCCGACATTAACGTGAAAGTGCATGGTCTATCAGCCCTGCACGTTGCAATAATAGAGAATAAACTGAACATGGTGAGATTCCTTCTTGCCAAAGGCTTCAAGACATCAACTGTCAACATGGCGGCATTTTTCGGGGAGTTGGACAAAGTGAAGACACTCATTGCGGACGGAGCCGACATCAACCAGGGAGATACTGCAGATTTTACGCCGTTGCACTGCGCAATTTATGGCAATCACAAACAAGCAGTTACCTTCCTGATCGAGAACGGTGCTGATGTCGATGCTCAGACTGCAGAAGGACGCTTTCCATTGATTATTGCAGATATAGAAATCGCAGAGCTTCTCATCACAAAAGGAGCTAATGTAAACCTGAGACACAGATTGGGGGGACACACAGTACTACATGTGGCAGTCAATCTTAATGATCACAAAGGTGACATCGAGCTGGTTAAGCTGTTTCTTTCACACGGGGTTGATGTAAATGCAAAGGCGCATAGCAACCATGTTGGTTGGGAAGGTTGGACTGCTTTTCATGTAGCTTGCCGCAATGGGAATAAGGCCATCGTGGAAATGCTCATATCCAAAGGCGCCGACATTAATGCTAAAACCGACAAAGGTCACACTCCCATGTCCCTGGCTGAAAAGTACGGGCGTTACACTCCCATGTCTATGGCCGAAGAGATTAACGGGCACAAACAAATTGTCGAAATGCTCCGCAAGCATGGAGCAAAGGAATAAAGCTTTGCTCCTGTCTATTCGCGCCCTGTGAATGTGTGTATTGTAAGATTGTCAGCGGGTGGTTTTGACGATGGGATCAGCAGGCTGGCGAGGTAGCCTATTGAGGCGCATGAGGCGATGGCGATTGCGCCGTAGAGGAAGAAGTGGACGTCTGTGAATTGCTGGACGCAGTAGAGTATCACGGTGCTGCAGATCACGCCGATGATTGCTCCGGCGCTGTTGGCCCGGCGGGTGAAAATTCCCAGTATGAACAGGCCGGCCAGGCCTCCGCCTAACAGGCCAAGTAAAGCGAGAAAGAGATCCCATAGCGACTTTATCGGGTACGTTGCCATAAGCAGGGCGCAACCCGTGCCGAAGGCGCCGAGTACGACCGTTATGATTCTGGCGAGCATCAGCCGCGTGCGGTCGCTCGAACCGGACTTGAAGCGATGATAGAAGTCGGTGACCATGACGGTCGCCATGCTGTTCATGCTGCTGTCGAGGCTGGACATGGCCGCGGCGAAAATGGCGGCAAGGACTATTCCGGCTATTCCAACGGGCAGCTCCTGCACGACGAACCAAGGGAGAATCGCATCGGTTTCGACAGTCGGATTCAGGCTCTCGGGCCGGGTTTTGTAGAAGGCATACAACGCGGTGCCGAGGAAGAAGAAGATCAGCGCCGCCGGGACGGTCAACGCCGCGTTGGTCCAGATTGCATTTGCGGCTTGTTTTTCGGTCGGTGTGGTGAGGTAACGCTGAATCACCGTCTGATCGGCAGAGTACGGCACGAGATTGGTAAAGAGATTGCCCAACAAGACTACCCATACGGCGGTGGCGGTGTAGTCCCAGGTTAGATTCACTGCATGAAACTTCTCGGCCTGACGGCCCATATCGACAATGCCTGCCAGGCCCCCGTCCACTTTGAAAGCGATCACTGCCACGCAGAGCAGCGCCCCGCCCATCAGCACGAAGACCTGAATCACGTCGGTCCAGATGACGGCCTCGATCCCGCCCATGACGGTGTAGATCGTGCAGAAGATGCCCATGACGAGGATGCAGGTGTAGACGTTGAAGTCCGTCACCGTCGCCAGCGCGACCGCAGGCAGGAACAGTACGATCCCCATGCGCCCCAACTGCATAAGGCAAAATGCAGCACCGCCGAACAGACGCAGCGCGACGCTGAAACGCATCTCCAGGTACTCGTAGGCCGTAGAGATATTGAGCCGCCTGAAAAACGGCAGGTAGAAGAACACGACGATCGGGGCGACCATGATGATCGTCGCCTGGGCAAGGATATAGACCCAATCGGTTGCGTAGATTTTCGCAGGTATCGCCATGAACGTGATGGCGCTCAGTTGCGTTCCGAAGATGCTTATTCCCGCCGCCCACCAGCACACGCGCTTGCCGCCGAAGAAGAAGTCGTCGGTTCCCTTCTCGCGTCTGGAGAAATAGAGCCCGATGCACAGAATGATGACAAGATAGACGCCCCAGGTCAGGTAGTCGAAGCTACTGAAACCTGAACGAATCTGACCGAACGTTCCGGAAAGGATCTTCGGCGATCTTGTGCCGGGGCGGATTTCTCCCGATGGAATTACAATCGCGTCGTTCCATTCGACCGCCGCGGCAGTCACGTGCCCGGCGGGCAATGTCCCGGCCTTTGTCCAGGTGTCGGTTATGGTGTGGTATGCCAGGATATCCGTGCTGAATCCCGGATGCCTGTCCATCAGCTCGAGGTTTCTCGCGGCGTATTTGCCGTGGTCTCCGCCGAAGACCAAAATGTGGCTCTGCCCGGCGGATACGGCAGGCGTGGGGGCGGCCGCTACAGGCGCGGGAAGATCGGTGAGCTTCTTCCATCGTCCCGCAACAGCATGACCGTCACCTGGTGTGAAGCGATATCCGTCGGCCAGGTATTGGCGCTCGATATTTCCATCTTCATTCGTGAGCAGTTTGCATCCGCTGAAAAGAAAGAAGGAGCCGTCCTGGACGGCGGCAACCGGCAAAATCCGCTCGGATCCGGGCCAGGCGGCGAGTTCGGTCCATTGGGCATCGTCCTTAGACAAATCCAAAGCCCAGAAATTCTTCATCGCTTTCTTGGCGTTGGGTGATTCCTGCCCTCCGGCGACGTATATGGTCGTGCCCAAAATTGCCGCCGCGGTATTGGCGCATGGTTTCGGCAGATCCGGTAATTCCTTGAGTGCTATTTTGCCGTCGGACCAGGAAATCATGAACACATCGGCGTAGTGTCTGTCGGCGTCGCTTCCTCCGATACAGACGATGCCGTCTTCGGTGCTGACGGACGCCCCGTAAGCCAGAGGGTGCGGCAGCGCGCCTGCCCGGCGCCATTGCTCGTCGGGCGCGGCGAGCACGTAGATATGGTCCGACCAGATCTTCTTCGCCAATGGATTAACCTGCCCGTCTTTGAACAGCGGCTCGGGAAAATTCGCCCCGCCGGCGACTATTAGCGCGTCCGAGCTAACGCCCGAGAACGCACCGGCTACACCGAGGGCGTCCGGCAGATCCGGCAATTGTCCCCATTGAATAACTTCAGCGTTTGACCTGGCGCCGATAACGCTGAGAACTACCAGAATTATCAGATTATGTCGCTTCATTTTCTATTCCATATCACGATTGAGTTCCAGATAGCAAAGGTAGAGTGCGCGGGGCACGTGGAAGCATCCTTTCCATTTGCCGCCTTTAAGTTCCAGCAGTCTTTCGCCACGGCGGTTCAGGTAGCCGAACCACTCTCCAAATTCCGGGTCCGGAAACCGATCCCACACATACTCATGGACCTTCTCGAACCATCGTCGGCATTCGTCACGACCTGTAGAACGATAGCCCATTATCAGGGCGACAAGCGCCTCCAGATGCACCCACCACAGCTTCTGGTCCCACTCAAGCTGCAACGGCGGCTTGCCCTGAGAATCCAGGAAATAGTGTATCCCGCCGTATTCGCCGTCCCAGGCAAAATCCAGGGTACTAAGGACAACATCCACGGTCTTGTTGATGAGCTTGTCGTCGTTCCTGCGGCGGGCGATATCCATGATGAACCACATAGCCTCGATGCCGTGTCCGGGATTGATCAGCCGGCCGTCGAAACAATCGGGATGAGAACCGTCGGGCGAGACGTTCTCGAACACGACGTTCAGACCATTATCGAGAAACAGATCCATTACTTCGCTGACGCACACGTCCAGTACGGATTCGAGTTCGCTCTCGTCGAGTAAATCTTCCATTTCGAGTGACAGGTTCGCCAGAATCATGGAGAGAGCGAGTGACTTAAGCGGCCGGGCGCCGGGGGCGGCCTTCGAATAAACGCCCTTGGGATTATCCTTGCGCCTCAAGATGTTGCGGTACGTTCTCAGTGCTGTTTCTCCGGCGTCCGGGTCGCCAGAGGCAAGAGAGTACCGGCTCAGCGCCATCGCGGCGAAGCAATCGCTGAAGATGTTGTAGGGCTGGATCAGCGGCCGGCCCCGGCGATCCAGGGCGAAATACCAGTTGCCCGATTCGTCCATGCCGTGACGGGTGAGGAAATCGGCGCCGCCGCGCGCTATATCGAGCCATTTCGATTTCTGCTCGCACCTGTTGTACAGCATGGAGAACGTCCAGAGCTGCCGGGCCTGGAGCCAGATGAATTTATCGGTATCGTAGACCTCGCCGCGGCGGTCCAGACAGGAGAAATAGCCGCCGCATTCGGCGTCGATCGAATGCTTTTCCCAGAAGGGAATCACATTGTCAAACAACTCGCTCCTGTACCGATCTGCATGTCTTGCGATATTTGTCATACTCGCGACGATAATACCAGAACAAATATCGCGGAACAAACACGAAATTGTCTTGTATATTCTCCCTATGGGAAACCTTAGGTGTTGCACAGCCCGGCGTTGGCAGGTAACTTAGGAATTGAGAATTGAGAATGAAGAATTTAGAATGGAAAAAAAGGACGCCGCTTATTTTTGACGCCAGCGTCAATGATGCCTTATATGGAGTGCTCAAATGAAGAAAGAAGTCAAGTTGAACAAGGCGAAGTGGCTCGTTGAGCCGGGATGTGTTGTCATGGTGACGTCCGGCAGCATGGATAATGCCAACGTGATGACCTTTAGCTGGCAGACGCCGGTCAGCAACGCCGACCCGTGTCTGGTCGTTCTGGCGATCAGTCACGTCAGATATTCGTATGAATTGATAAAGCAGAACCGCGAGCTGGTTATCAACGTTCCCGGCGAGAATCTTCTCGATGCTACTCACTTCGTCGGACGCGTCACCGGCCGGGGCATAGATAAATTCCACGAGGCCGGGCTTACCGCGACTGCCGCCGAGCTGATCGAGCCGCCGTTGATTGAAGAATGTGCCGCACATCTTGAATGCCGCCTGGTAGAAACGTTTGAGATGGAGTCGCACGATCTGTTGGTTTGCGAGGTTGTCCGTGCCGTGGCCGAGGCGGACTACTTCAACGGCAGATGGATACCGGAGAAATTTCGCACGCTGCACTATCTGGGCGGCAACAAGTACGGCCTGATGACGCAGATGGTCGAGGCTCGCGGCGAGGAGTGAGCCGGACATTTCTACGTTTGCAAACGTGAGTAAGGTAGGATGGGCAACTCGCTTGCCCATGCAGTAATGTAGGGTGGGCTTTAGCCCACCGAAGAAAGTTCAAAAGGTGTCATGCCGTCATTCCTCGCACGTCCCCTGCTGCCTGATCATAACTCGACTTTGCCAATAATCACACCATGACACCCTTTAGATCCCAAATACTTAAATGCGAGGGCTGATTAACATATAGGTTCCTCTCAGGAGGAAACGTAGAATGGGCCGACGGTGCCTGGTTATGACAGGCAATCAAAGGACTGTTCACGTTTACTGAAAGGAACCAAAACATGAAGAAGTCATTATACTGTGGAATTGATTTGCATTCAAACAATGCTATGTACGTTGTTTCAGATGAACAAGATAAAATGCTGTTCAAGAAACGATTAGCCAACCGGTTTCCAGTTGTTCTCGAAGCTCTGGAGCCATTCCGTAAGCGTCTGAAAATCGTTGCAGTGGAATCAACTTACAATTGGTATTGGCTGGTGGATGGTCTGATGGAAGCCGGCTATCCAGTCTGCCTGGCCAATCCTGCCGCCATTGATCAGTACGATGGTATCAAGGACGCTAATGATCTGACAGACGCTGCTTTCCTGGCACATTTGTCCCGCATGGGCGTTTTGCCAACGGGTTACATCTATCCCAAAGAAGATAGACCGGTACGCGATCTACTGCGGCGAAGAATGCTATTGGTTCAGAAACGAACCTCCATTATCCTCAGTGTCCAAAATATGGTTTTGCGTCACACGGGCCAAAGCATGAACTGGCGCCAGATCCGCAAGACCGGGACTAAGGCATTAATCGCACTGTTAGATAATCATGATTGCCTGCTTTTTGTTGCCTACCAACAAATTGACCTGATTGAACAACTCAATGAAAAGGTTGAGCTGTTCGAAGATAAAGTGCTACAAAAAGTGAAACTCCGTCCGGACTATCAAGTCCTTTTAACGATGCCTGGTGTCGGTGTTATCCTGGGGCTCACAATTATGCTGGAGACCGGTACGATAGATCGTTTTTGTAAGCCAGGTGACTACTCCTCTTATTGCCGCACTGTGCGAGCCAAACGGACATCGAATGGGAAAAAGAAAGGAAACAATAACAGTAAGAATGGAAACAAGTATCTGGCCTGGGCATTTGTGGAGGCCGTTCATCGCGCCCTTTCGTGTTGCCCTCCGGCAAAACAGTTCTATGAAAGGAAAAAGGCCATCGCCAAAGCCAAGGGCGGCGGCACGTTGGCAACCAAGGCCTTGGCCGCCAAGTGGTCCAAGGCCGCCTACTACATGATGAAGCGACAGGAGCCCTTTGATCTAGCACGTGTATTTGGTTAGGTATTCAGGAAGCGGCGGTCGATCTATGATTGGGGTTGGCTAATACCGAATGGGACTGATTGGACGACCGCAGCTTCAAATTAAAACATAGGGACATATGCTGTCACTGACTGCTCTTTCGCCCGTGCTTTGAGTCATTTGGGGTTGATTATCTCTGCTATGGAGGTAAATCATACGGACTGTCAAGATTGTCTGACGATCTTTGCAATAGATTGAACAGGGTACGGTACTGACGTTGTTCTGGTCCGCGAGCCGGCGGATGGGGCCGTCAAGGATTGGGCTGTAGCAGGCCGAGTGACATGTCCTTGACATCGCCTATATCCAGATGGGTGACTGAACGAAAGAACGATCTTTCGTAATCAATAAAACCCGAACTTGTCAGGAGAGAAAGA
>Ga0180432_10004926_pt1 | contig 18057 bp, 17 predicted proteins | sample SS_ome_10_FD_132414 | JGI IMG/M metagenome (GOLD analysis project Ga0180432, IMG submission 132414) | Hypersaline lake sediment archaeal communities from the Salton Sea, California, USA - SS_1_MS_2 metaG | ecosystem: Environmental > Aquatic > Non-marine Saline and Alkaline > Hypersaline >...
CTGATTTGACTCCCCGGAAGGCCTCGTAAACACTGATCAATAAAAAATGAACCCTCTCAAGGCCGCAATTTTAAAGGCCCTTCAAGACAACTCTATCCAAACGCAAAATCCGGGTTAAATTCAGGACATTGATTCGTTCAGGATGACAGTGTCTAAGTGTTTTTCAACAGTCCCACCGTCCGCAATCAGGCATTACCAGCCGCCACCCTGCCTAGTTGACACAGGTTGGTTTTTGTTATAAGGTGTTTGCGCAAAGTGATAATAAGGCATATGCGCATACTGGCAACTAACTGAAACAACGCCTTGAAAGTAAGTGCTTGAAGGTTTGAAAGAACGGCATTTCAATGTTACATTTCAGTGTTAGTAGTTGTAAATACTTACAACTAACAAAAACCATAGGAGGTAAATAATGTCAAAAATGTTAATCTTTTGCGGATCGGACGAGCCACATAAGGCGTTTCCGCCGTTCATGCTGGCTGCGGGAGCGCTGGCTATGGATATGGAGGTGACGTTCTTTTTCACGATGAGCGGTTTGAATATCATCAAAAAAGGCGGGGCGGAAAAGATCGTGCTGCCCGAAGGGCCGAAACCGTTGCCGGAGTTCCTCGAGATCATGCTTGAGGCTGAAACCAAGATGATCGCCTGCTCAGCGGCTTTGCCGATCGCAGGAGTAAAAGAGGAAGATTTGATTGACGGTGTGGAAATGGGCGGCGTTGCGACGTTCGTGAGTGATGCTGAAGAAGCTGAAGTTGTATTAACTTTTGCTTGATTCCAACATAGAATTTGACAAGGAGGAACAATCATGGCTGATATCGATGTGGACAAAATTCAGGTGGCAAAAGTGGTGGATGCCCGGGGAAGCGCTTGCCCGGGACCGCTTCTGGAAGCCAAGAAAGCTATCGGGACCGTCTCGGTAGGCGATACGATCGAGGTGATGTCCGGTGATGCTTCGACCAAAAATGATCTGCCCAAATGGGCGGGAAAGGTTGGACACGAGTTTCTTGGCTCGGTCGAAGCTGAAGGCTACGACCGGATGTTCATCACCCGAAAGAAATAAGACCGACGAACCGGGCTATGGGCCGGCTGTTAGGGGCGCTAGCGAGCGTTTTTAATGGGGGTTTGCCGGCCCACCCGGGGCGATTTCGGCGAATTTGAGGAGACGAAAACATGGCGGAAACCGAAGGGCAAAAAAAACCGAAAATATTAATTATGGCTACCGTGGCGTGCGCATATCCGGGCGCGGACAACGTGGGGCAGATCCATTCCGAATACCCGACAAACACCTACATTATCCGTGTGCCCGCACCGGTGATGTTTCCGGAAGATTTCTACCTGCGGTGCTTCGATAAAGGAATTGATGGAATCATCGTGATGAGCTGTGGCCACGAGTGCCCTTATGAAGGGGCTTATGATCAATTGGCCGCGCGGATAGGCCGGGTTCATGCAATGATGAAAGAACGCGGGCTTGATACGAATAAGCTAAGAATTTGCGCAATATGCACTGTGTGTTCACGACCGTTCCTGAAAGAAGTCAACCAGATGAACGATCTTCTGATGGGACAGACGTCCGCTGCTTAGGCCGGTGCGAAATCTATAACAATCAAATCGCTATAATCGACATAAAAGGAGTGTTTCAGGAAGATGGGAGATAAAAGGCTGTCATTCGACGGACTGGTGATCGGCGGTGGGATAGCGGGACTACAGACCGCGCTTGATCTGGGCGACCAGGGCTTCAAGGTTCTCATTGTCGAGAAGGAACCCAGTATTGGCGGGAAGATGATTGCCCTCAGCAAAGTCTTTCCCACGCTTGATTGCGCCAGTTGTATCTGCACGCCGCGCATGGCCGCTGCGGCGCATCACGATAATGTCACCATCATGACTTACTGCGAGGTCAAGCAAACCAAGCGGGTGGGCGACGGTTTCGAGGCGACCGTCGTCAAAAAACCACGCTACATCAATGAGGACGACTGCACCGGCTGCCGCCTTTGCGAGTATGCCTGTCCGGTAGTCCTGCCCCATGAGTTCGAGGGCAATCTCGGCACGCGCAAGGCGATATATGTGCCTTTCTCGAATGCGATTCCCCAGATTGCTCTGTTGGATGTCGACAATTGTATTTTTTGCGGCCGCTGTGAAAAAGTTTGCCCCCCCAAAGCGTTAAATTACCTCCAAGAACCGGAGGAGGTCACAGTCGAAGTGGGGACTATCATACTTGCCACCGGATACAAGCTGACTGAACCGAAAGAGGAATACGGCGGCGGCAAACTGAAAAACGTTCTGGATCCACTGCAAGTAGAACGTCTCCTGGCCCCGCATGGCCCTTACGGCAGGGTGATACGACCTTCCGACGGAAAAGTGCCCGATACGGTCGCTTATGTGCAGTGTGCCGGATCGCGTGATAGAAGCCTTGATATACCCTACGGCGTACCTTATTGTTCGCGCGTGTGCTGCATGTACGCGATCAAGCAGGCCATGCTGCTTGCCGGTGCGTTGCCGTTGGTGGAGATTACCATCTACTACATGGATATCCGCGCGTTCGGCAAGGGTTTCGAGCAGTTCTACCAGAACGCAAAGGCTATGGGGATAGAGTTCGTTAAGGCCAAAGTCGCCAAGATAACCGAAGACGAAGAGCAGAACCCGATCGTTAAAGTAGAAGTAATGGAAGAAGACGGCAGGGTGGAGGAACGCAAGCACGATATGATTGTTTTGTCGCTTGGAATTTATCCGGAATGGGATCCTGCGGCAATCGTGCCGACGAAGACCGCTGAAGACGGTTTCGTCAATTCCGTACAACCGTCTCTTGCGCCATGCCGCACCGATGAAGAGGGTGTGTTCGTCGCCGGGACGGCGGCGGGTCCGAAGGACATCCCCGATTCAATCGTAGAGGCCGGCGCGGCGGCTATGGAAGCTGCGATCTACCTGCGCCGGAACCTTGATAAAAACAAAGAACCGAGAGTGGTGAAAAACGGCGGGCCACGCGAAGAGGCCGCTGCCGACCAAAGCGGAGTATAAACACGATGAACGAACATGACACTGAAAACACGAAAAGTGGGAATGAGGCGGAATCTCCCCGAATAGGCGTTTATATTTGCCATTGCGGGGGCAACATTTCGGACATCGTTGACGTTGAGAAAGTGGTCAAGGCGGCTTCCAAGCTTCCGAATGTGGTGGTTGCGCGTCGCGATATGTTTATGTGTTCGGACCCCGGTCAGAACATAATCATCGAAGATATAGCCAAGGAGAATCTCAACCGCATTGTCGTTGCCTCATGCTCCCCAAGCCTGCATGAGCTTACCTTCCGCAAGACGGTGATCCGCGCGGGCCTGAATCCGTATTTGTATGAACACGCCAACATCCGGGAGCAGGTAAGCTGGTGCAGCAAGTCTGAGCCTTTGGAAGCCACAAACAAGGCAATCCGGCTGGTTGCCGCTGCAACGGCCAAGGCCGGGCTTCTGAATTCGCTCGATCCTATCCGCGTGGATGCGAAACCTCATGTGGCGGTAATCGGCGGCGGAGTCAGCGGCTTGCGGTGTGCACTGGACTTGTCGCGACACGGTTTTGCGGTTTCCTTGATCGAGCGTTCACCTTTCCTGGGCGGGCGAATGGCACAGCTGGCTCGCGTTTACCCCACGGGGAGCGAGGCTGCCGGGCTATTGAGCAGCCTCATGGACGAGGTACAAGAGGACGCGAACATCTCAGTTCACACATTAGCAGAGGTAACCGCAGCTTCGGGATACATCGGTAACTTTGAGTTGAAGGTACGTCGGCATCCCCGCGGAGTTACCGAGAAGCTCGATCCCGACCAGGTTCGCGCCGCAATTGACGCCTGTCCCGAAACCGCCAAGAGCGAGTTCGATTTCGGCCTTGCCGACCGCAAGGCGATTTATATGCCGTATCAGGGTTGTTACCCGTCTCTCCCTGCAATCGACTGGGAAACCTGCACCAAGTGCGGAAAATGCACCGAGGTCCCGGGCGGTAAGGCGATCAAGCTCGATGCACAGCCGGAAGAAATTGATCTGCTCGTAGGCGCGATTGTTCTGGCTACAGGCTTCGACCCATACGAGCCTCGACAGGGTGAGTACGGATACGGAGAGCACCCGGAAGTCATTACGCTACCGCAGCTTGTCCGCATGCTGGACAAGGAAGGGCCGACCGGCGGCAAGATCAAGCTTAACGGTCGTCCCATAAGAAACATGTGCATGATTCATTGCGTGGGCAGCCGGCAGGTGGAAGGTATCCATGAGCCCGGATCTGACGGGCGAGTCAACGATTACTGTTCGCGTGTCTGTTGCACCGCAACGCTTCAGGTGGCCGATGAGGTACGCGAACGGTTTCCGGAGATTAATATCTTCGATTTCTACCAGGATATCCGGACCTACGGCCGTGGACACGAAGACTACTACGAAGATGCATCGGAGCGCGGTGTTCTGTTCCTTCGCTATAAAGCCGAGGAGCCCCCTGTGGTCTCCAAGGCGGCAAGTGGGGATGCATCCCCGCTCACCGTAACAGTAAAGGATACGCTTACGTGGGGCGAGGATGTCGAAGTTCCGGCTGATGTGGTGGTGCTGTCTACGGGGATGGTGCCGCATGACATCAGTGGTCTGGTGGATATGCTCAAGCTGCCGCGTAGCGCCGACCGCTTTTTACAGGAAGTTCACCCGAAACTGCAACCGGTGGAGCTTGCCGTTGGTGGTGTGTTTATCGCCGGCACTTGCCAGGGCCCTATGGACATCACCGAAAGCTGTGCTGCCGCCTCTGCCGCTGGAGCGAAAGTGGCGGGTATCCTCGCGAAAGGTTACATCGAACTTGACCCGTTTGTGGTGCGCGTAGACACCGAACTTTGCCGAGGTGAAGGTGTCTGTGACACCGAGTGCATAAAAGCGTGCGCGTTCCAGAAGGCGCTGTCTCTGGTCGAGCGCGAGGTGGACGGCAAGAAGGTGAAACAGGCTGAGGTCAACCCGGCGTTGTGCAAGGGCTGCGGTATGTGCGCCGCAGTGTGTCCATATGGAGCTATTCAACTGGAAGGATGGCGTTTAAACCAGTTCGATGCAATGATCGACGCTATCGTCGCGGACTATGATTAACGGAGGCCGGATATGAGTGAAAATGAGGCTAAAACGGAAAAACCAAAGGAAAAAAAGCCGATCCAGATACTGCGAGATCGCCGTGGAGGAGTGCCGAAGGAACGGATGGAAAACCACCGCGAGCGGACCAAGATTCGTAAAAGAATTACAGAAGTGCTCGAAGACGGCCCCAAAATTGTGCCGGAGATCGCCAAGATCACCGGTTTACCGAACCATGAGGTTATGTGGTACGTAATGGGCATGAAAAAGTACGGGGAGGTCGCCGAGGGAGAAGAACGCGACGAATACTACGAATACGTGTTGTTAAAGGAGGAAAACAAATGAGTCTCCGAATCGATCCGAATTTACGTAAGGAAGTTGCTGAATTTGGTGGCGGAGATATCGATAAGTGCATGAACTGTGGGAATTGCACCGCTATCTGCCCCCTGTCGAAGGGATCGACCGTGTTTCCGCGAAAGGTTATTCGATGCCTTCAATTGGGCTTGACGGAGAAGTTACTTCAGTCTCCCGAACCATGGCTCTGTTACTACTGTGGTGAGTGCTCCCAGACCTGTCCACGAGAGGCAAACCCCGGTGAGACCATGATGGCCGCACGTCGATACCTGACCTCTCAATATGACTGGACTGGACTGTCGAAAAAACTCTATATATCCAAGGTGTGGGAAGTTGGGGCGGTGCTTGTGGTCGCCCTCATTGTAGTGGCATTGTTTTACTTCCTCCACGGACCGATGTTAACTGAGTTAACCGAAGAAGGAGGGGTGCAACTCAATGTTTTCGCCCCGGCGAAGTGGGTGGAAGTAGGCGACTGGTCTATGGCGGTAATCCTGTCCTTTTTCTTGCTAACGAATGCTTACAGAATGTATCGATCTATACTGGGCGGGGAAAAAGGCCTGAAAATACCCTTATCGATCTATGTGAAAGAATTTAAAACACTGGTTCTCCACGGCCTGACGCAAATAAGGTGGCAAGAGTGCGGTGAAAGTTCGCTCCGCTGGATAAAACATCTGCTCCTCGTTTCCGCTTATGGCACGATGTTTATACTCGTGGTTGTTTTCCTGCGATGGTTCCAGACCGATGAAATCTATCCGTTTTACCATCCCCAGAGATTGTTGGGATATTACGCCACGTTTGTACTTCTTTACGTGACCGCTGATTTCATGATCGGCCGACTTAGAAAGCGCGATGAAATTCACAAACATTCACATCCGACGGACTGGATATTCTTGATACTTCTTTTTCTCACGACCCTTACCGGCATTCTGGTTCATGTATTCCGTATCCTGGGACTTCCCTTTTCAACATATTATATGTTTGTGATTCATCTCGCCGTCGCAGTTCCCATGCTGGTTATCGAGGTGCCGTTCGGCAAATGGGCGCATTTGGGATACAGACCACTCGCGATTTATCTGACAACGGTGATAGAGAAGGCAAAGGAAGTATCTACCGCTGAATCAGTAGCCCCGGAGGGTGTTGTCGCATCTACTTCCTGACGTTGGAATCCTTCGGAATCCTTCCGTCCGGGCTGAAAGCAACAGACATTATAGTCTCTCAGGATGACCCCTGAGGGTTCTGAGAGGAGGTGTCTGTCTCCACTATGAAAGGGGCCGATTCCCATCGGCTATTGGTGCTCGTTTGCTTAGGGCTTCCCTCGCAATCGAGCGCTCCCGTATGGAGTTACCGGCGGCCCTTTCCTGTTCCGTGTGTTCCCCTGGAGGCCTGATGTATGCGTTTTACTCTAAGTTGGACCGGCCACGATTCGTTGTAACGTGTTCTTGAGTTTGAATAGTGAATATGCTATTACTTCGTGGAATCAATATCAATCGAATAAAAACACAGGAGGTGGGGAAATGTCAAGGAACATCATCTTGGGGCTTATGGTAATGGTCATTCTGTTTACAGGCGCGTGCAAAGAAAAGGGAAATGCAAAAGTTGACGTCGCCGTCGACGCTACGGAGAAATGGCTCGCCATAGTCGACCAGGGCAAATACGCCCAAAGTTGGGAGCAGGCTGCTGAGGCCTTTAAAAACGCGCTCACACAGGAGCAGTGGGAGCAGTCGATGAACGCCGTGCGCAAGCCGCTGGGCAAGCTGATCTCCAGAAAAGTGAAAACCACTAATTATGCAACTTCGCTGCCCGGCGCCCCGGACGGGGAATACGTGGTCATCCAGTTCGAAACCTCGTTCGAGAACAAGAAGTCCGCCGTCGAGACCGTTACCCCCATGCTGGACAAGGACGGCAAGTGGCGGGTATCGGGGTATTACATAAAATAACGGAGCGGAAAGCGAATAGCGAGTATCGCGCGAGTAAGAAGGGCCGTGGCGCCCGGATCGCGGCTCAACGCCTGAAAGCCCACGTCAAATAGAGGGACGATGCATCCGGTTGATTGTTATAATCTCATAATCCATTGCAGCTTTCCTCTTTTAAGGAATATTGCGGATTCGGGACATATTTCCATGCAGCAGAAGCATCTTATGCATTTCTTGTAGTCGGTTTTAGGCGTTTTTTCCTTTTTTACCGGTTTGGAAATAGCCTCCGCCGGACATATTTCCTTGCACTTGAAGCAAAGCGAGCATTTTTCTTCGTCGACAACGGGTTTTTCGACAAACCAGTTCCTTACCGTAGGGCCGACCAGCCGTCCTCTCAACACATGGGAAGAGATTGATGATCTTGTAGGGATAAAATCAGACAACTGAACATCTTCTAATTTTTCTCCGATAATTTGAATTTCGTCAGGCGAATTTATTCCAAAATCTCTTTTAAAACCGGAAACAAGGGTAGGAACTTTCTTAATGTCAAAACCCGCAACACTGACCGCAACATAGTCCACTGCGATTGGGTCCTGGCCCATAATAACTAATCCTATTTCCCGAGGGGTACCGCTCGGGCCCGGGCCCTCTCCCTCCATCCCGGTAATCGCATCGATAATATGCAGGAATTGCTTTGGTTTCTCAAATCCATGCACAAGTGCGCTATTTAAATCGAGCAGCCATTCGGCGAAATCATCACTTTCGGGAACTTTCATATGCATTCTCGATTTCCGAAGCCCCGGAATGACCCCGAACAGGTTCTTTACCGCTCCGGTAAAGTAAGTGAATCCATGAGTTTTGAATTTTGGCAGATTGATTATTATGTCTACGTCAAAGAAGGATTTCGAAATTTCGATCTGCTTGAACACTCGGGCCCCATCGTATTTGAGTATCTTGGCTTCTTTAACATCTCCGACTTCAATTCCCTCATCTTCAACTATTTTTCCATATTTCGATTTTTTTACGATATTTTCAAGGGAACTTATTCCGGGATTTTCCATGAGCACCGGGAGTCCACCGTTTTCACTGACCACCTGCGCAACCGCCCTGAAAAATTCCGGATGAGTAATTATGGCTCTTTCGGGTTTGGACGGCAATAGCAGATTTGGCTTCAAAGCAACTCGCGCTCCCTTGAAAGAATCCAGCGAAAATCCAATATCGGAAAGACCTCTTATAATGGTTTTTTTAAGAAGCTGGTTGGAATACTCTTCACACCTCAACAAAGAAACACGTGCCATTTTTTCCTCGCTATGGTAAACCCTTTGATATATTCTTGGATGTCATCACGGAATAATTAACCGGTTATCGATAAAAGCATTTTAATCTATTTTCTTCCCTTCAATCACACTTCTCAATAACCCCGGACGATGATACTTGTCCCAAAATCGTTCCGCCGGGTACGATTGCATGCCCACCGTCCAACCTATGTACTTTTTCCCATTGGGTGAAGTATCGAAGCGCCCGTTGGGCAGGTAGGCCACCCATTCACTGTCATCGAGCGGCATCAGCGTACATAATCGTCCGCCCGTATTGGGGTTCCAGAACATTATGGTGCCGTCGAAGCTACCGGAAACCAGTACTTTCCCTCCCATGCCGTAAGCCATGGCGTATATCCAGTGACTGTGTCCCCTCATGGTTCGCAACGTCCGGCCCCTGTTGTAATCCCATATTTTCAGGAGACCGTCATCGTCTGCGGCCGCCAGCACCTTGTCGTCCGGGCTGAATTCCAGAACGGAGACGAGTCCCTTGTGCCCTTTCATGGTCCTGATGAGCTTGCCGGTTTTCATATCCCACAGCTTGATCGTACGGTCATAGCCGCCCGATGCCAGCAGGCTGCCGTCAAGGTTGAAGGCCAGCGCTGAAATCGGGTAGTAATGTTCCGGGTGGGTGCGGATGTTCCGCCCGGAAGCGACGTCCCATATCATGATTTTGGAATCACCGCCGCCCGATGCCAGAACCTTACCGTCGGGGCCGTAGGCTATTACATAGATGGATCGAGTGTGCCCCTTGAGCGTCTTTACGAGTCCGCCCGAAGCCACGTCCCAAAGTTTTATGGTTTTATCCATTGATGCGGAGGCCAATATCTTTCCGTCCGGGCTGAAATCGACCGAGTTTACGTTTTTGGTGTGGCCGCTTAACGTTCTCATAAGCCGGCCGGTGCTCAAATCCCATAATTTGACGGTTTCGTCGTGGGAAGCGGAAGCCAGGGTTCGGGCGTCGGGGCTTATCGATACCCACTCCACCTCATCGGTGTGTCCGTGAAGCACGTTGGTGAGGCGGTTATCACCGGGAGCCCAGAGCTTGACGGTGTTGTCTTCATGGGCCGTCGCCATAATTCCCGCCTCGGGACTGAAATCAATGAATTTGACAACGTATGAATTCCGTTTTAATCCGCGAACAATAACGCCCGTTTTTACATCCCACAGGTTTATATTCGCTCCACCGTCCGCCGACGCCAGCACGGTTCCCGATGGACTGAAAGCCACGGCATTCACTTTGTCGCTATGGCCCTGGAGGGTACTCAGAAGCTTGCCCGTGCTTAATTCCCAAATCCTGACCTTCATATCATGACCGCCCGTGGCCAGCAGTTTCCCGTCCGGACTTATGGAAATCGAATTTATGTATACTTTGTCCAATTCGATGGTTTCGATCAGCCCGCCCGTCTCCATATCCCGCAATTTGATAGTGTTATCCCAACCGGCGGTGACCAGTATTTTTCCGTCGGGAGTGAATGATACCGAAGTTACATCCCTGGTATGATCTTCAATCGTCCTGACGAGCTTTCCGGTGGATGTATCCCACAATTTCACGGTGGTATCGTCACTGGCCGATACCAGTACCTTTCCGTCCGGGCTGAACACAACCGCCGAGATCGCTTTTTTGTGTCCTTTGAGTGTCCCGGTGAGTTTGCCCGTTTTGACGTTCCACAGTTTGATGGATTTATCCGAGCTTGCTGAAGCTAATGCGGTTCCGTCCGGGCTGAAAGCGACGCCGTCCACATGAAAAGTATGTCCTTTGAGGGTTCTTATAAGCTTGCCCGACTCCACAGACCATAGCTTGACCGTTTTGTCGCCGCTTCCGGTCGCCATTGTCTTTCCGTCCGGGCTGAAAGCCACCGCATTTACATGATGCGAGTGCCCGGTAATCGTCCTGACAAGCCTTCCCGTGTTAGCGTCCCAAAGTTTTGCGGTCCAATCCTTGCCGGCGGAAGCCAAAAGCTTTCCATCGGGACTGAAAGCTATCGATTCGATCCGGTCATTGTGACTGGATTGTATTGCCAGTTCGGGATCATTGGCGCCCGATTGCGCTTTCGCCTCTTTCGCGATTTCATTTCCCGATAAAATGGCAAGCGCCGAAAGCACTGCCGCCGACATTATCAGAACTGCATATCTTTTCCTCATGGCCTTCGGCCTCCTGTTTATCCGCTTTCAATACCGCTACCTACATTATACCGTTTCGAGTGATCTTATCAAGACCGTTCGGCGGCTTTTAGAAGAAGTTTTTGCATTGCCGGTAGGATTTTGAGTCGGCTTGGGACGAGAGCGGAGAAGACGGAAAAGAACGGAATAGAAAGAACGGCTTGTGCCGATATTTTCGGGGGTTCGGGTTCACCCTCTCCCCCATAGCTTGCCCCGACGCACGAGGGGGTTGAAAGATAATCCTGTTTCCCTAATATAGGCGTGAGAGTATCGGGGGCGTCAGGCCGACCGGCCCGCGAAGTTCAACCCCTCTGCTTCGTGTAAATGATTTTCCATAAAGGCGTCCCCGGTGCTTCCCCTATTGACCCGGAGCCAACACCCATCTATTAACAGCCTCTTATAGAGGGACTACTCGCTCAACCCGAGACCTAATTCATAAACCCCTTTAAAGGATCGTTTGTATCCCGCCTCCATTTCCTGACCCGGTTGCGGAAACGAACCAACACGTCGTCGGCTTCGGGATCGGAGGCGAGGTTGTTCATTTCCAGAGGATCGTTTTTGATATTGAACAGCACTTCCTCGCCGTTGGTGTAATGCCAGTATTTCCATTCACGCGTGCGCACTCCCCGCCATGCAACTTGCGTTCGAAGCGAGCCTTCGGCGAACAGTTGCCCTCTTTCGACACCCTCCGCGCCTTCGATCACGGAGTTGAGGTCGTGGCCCTGTAGAGGTTCGGGTCGGCGGATACCGGCGATGGCGCACATCGTCGGCAGGATGTCAAGATTTGACACCATTGAGTTGCATCGCCGGAAACCGCTCATTCGGCGCGGATCGGATATCCAGAGAGGTACGTTCATGTTTTCCTCGTACATTGTCGGGCCCTTGGTGTGGAGGCCGTGCGACGAGCCCATTTCGCCGTGGTCGGACGTGAACACAACTACCGTGTTGTCCCATTGCCCGCTTTCTTCGAGAGCATCCAGCACAAGGCCGAAGTTGTGATCCACGCTTTCGATCAGGAAATAATAAAACCGCAGATAGTTCAGCCATTCCTCTTCGGTTTCGGGCATATACTTTTTCATAAACAGAAACTCATCGAACTCGCTTGCCGTTTTGATGTCCGGTGACTTTTCAATCGAAAAGTTCGGCGGCAAACTAATGGGACTGTCCCTGTCGACAGGATAGGCTTTATCGAGAAATGAGAAGCAGATGTCGTGCGGATTGAGCGGTGAATAGAACATCAGCCACGGCGATTTGTCTTTACTTTTCGCGATCCATCGCGCAGTGCTTTTCGTGACTCGATCATCCGAACCCCACGCGGCGACCATCTGGTTCGGTATATCGAGCGATTTCCAGCCGTATTTGGTCAGCCAATCGAAATGAGCGCGGTGGCTCAGATGCCACTTGCCGAAATAAGCGGTGTGATATCCGGCTTCGGAAAAGATGCCGCCCATTGAGGGAATGTTCGGAGCCAGATCAGGATTCTTGGCGGCAAAGTCGATATTGGTGAGAACACCCACCTCGTGGGGATACCGACCGGTCATAATCGATGCCCGGCTGGGCGAGCATAAAGGATAGGTGCAATGAGCGTCGGTAAACTCCACCGCGTGCTTTCTCAACCGACGGCGATTGGGTTGCTTATAAGGAGCATTATGCATCGGCTGCCGTTCCTGGTCATCAAGCACCAACAATATGTTGGGCCGATCTTTTGAGAATGCCGAAGCCCGGTTCCACGTCCCCATTCCGGCCAGAACGGCGGCGCCGGCGGTATCCTTCATGAATTTTCGACGATTGATTTTCTTCATCCCAAGTCTCCTCCGTCACATGATCCTTCGTAAAAGGATACCGAAAATCTTGTCACTTCACCAAAGTGGGGACACTTGGAGCGTGGAGACCGTCCGAGTAAATATCAGATAACCGGGTCGATTGAATTTTAGCCGCCCAGGAAGTTCAGTCGCCGGAGCGGTGGGGTGATGATCCACTACTATTCTACTATATTGATTTGAACCGGGAAGTAGTGGACTAAATGAAGCGACAAGGAGGTGGCTTGATAGAAAGCGGCAAAACATCGCCCTATGCCCTGTTTGATTCTCCTGCGCGAGGGAAGGTTGAGATCACGGACTCGTTCTGGTCGCCTAGGCGCGAGTTGATCAGGCGCGTGAGTCTGCCGTCGCAATGGGATCAACTCGAGACATTCAAAACTCTCGATAACTTCCGCGTGGCGGCGGGTGTCAAGGATGGAACATATTATGGCGCGTTTTTTTGCGACTCCGACTTGTACAAATGGCTGGAGGCCGCTTCGTACATAATTGGCAAGAACCCTGACGCCGGCGATTTGTCCGCGCGGGTTGCCGAAACCGTGTATTTGATCGCAGCATCCCGGATGGAGGACGGCTACCTCAACACCCATTACCGGATATTCGCTCCGGAGCGGCGTTGGACCAACCTGCTCCATAACCACGAACTCTACTGCGCCGGGCACCTGATCGAAGCGGCCTGCGCGCATCACGAGGCTACCGGACACAACTCTCTTCTCGACGTGGCGATAAAGTTCGCCGACCTGATCGCCGCCCGATTCGGCCCCGAAAAAAACCGGGGCGTCCCCGGCCATGAGGAGATCGAGTTGGCCATGATAAGGCTATACCGCGTGACGGGCGAGAAGCGCTATCTCGATACCGCAAGCTTCTTTATACACCGGCGCGGCCGCGACAAGCGCTTTACGAGGACCATGCTAAGCGCCATCCGCGATAATATCGAATTTTCGAGAATCAAGAAAAAGAAGAGGGCACCTTATCCGCCCCGTGAAAAAAAGCCTGCGTTTTCGTCCGTCGGTTGGGCCGATATGAAGCTTTCGAGTCTCCCGCGCGCGATTGCGGAATTTTTCTCCGCTAAATATTTCCAGCAACACAAGCCGTTGATGGATCAGACCGTGGCCGTCGGCCACTCGGTCCGGGCGATGTATTTTTACACCGGGGCCGCAGACCTCTACCTCGAAAACGGAGACGGCAAACTGTTAGAAGTGCTCGAACTGATCTGGAACAACACCGCAAACAAGCGAACTTACATCACCGGCGGGATAGGGTCGTTGACCATAAGCGAAGGGTTCGGCAAAGACTACGAGCTTCCCAATAAATCCTATACCGAAACCTGCGCGGCCATAGCGAGCTTTTTCTATTCATGGCGTATGCTCCGCGCTACCGGCGAGGCGAAGTACGCCGACTTGATGGAGCGCACACTCTACAACGCCATACTTTCCGGGTTGTCACAGGAAGGGAAACACTATTTCTACCAGAATCCACTGGTTTCATACGGCGCCACCAGGCGCAAGCAGTGGTACGTTGCCGCATGCTGTCCGCCGAACCTGGCGAGATTTTTCGCTTCGCTCGAGAGCTACATTTACGGCGAGAACGCAGGCAATATCCGGGTGCATCAATATATCGGAGGCAAAGCTCGATTCCAGATGCCCGAAGGCGAGGTAGCGCTTAACGTCGATAGCGGCCTGCCATTCGAGGGAACCGTAAAAATACGGCTATCTCTCGAAGCGCCGATGCGCTTTGCCCTTCACCTCCGTCAACCGGAATGGACTCCACGTTTCGATGTCGAAATCAACGGCGACGACCATAAACACGAACCCGCCCCGGGAACGTACCTGGACATCACCCGTGAATGGAAAGACGGAGATGTGGTGGAGATAAGCTTGCAGATGAGGCCCCGGCCGGTGGCTTCACCGCCCGAAGTCAGGCAAAACCGGGGTAAGGTCGCGATAATGTACGGGCCGCTGCTCTACTGCGTTGAGGATGTGGACAACAAAGGACTTGACGTGCACAAGCTGGTGCTCGACAAGGAATCGGAGCTTACCGCTGAAAACAAACCCAATCTCCTCGGAGGTATTACCGTAATCGAAGGCCGGACCGCAGACGGCAAAAACTTCACCGCCATTCCCTACTACGCCTGGGCCAACCGTGGACTATCGCACATGGAAGTATGGATAAAAGTCAACTAAACTCCGGGTATGGTACAGGGAAACATAGCTATTTCCCCCTCAAAACGATTGTTATTTAATTGAAGTCCGAAACCCTGGCGAGACGGGAAAAATTTATCGAAGGCCGTTATCCCGGTATCACTTCGACTTTAACGCCTCGATCCGCGAGCAGTGCAGCTATATCTCCTTTTAGAAGTTCCATAGCGTCCGAATTGCCTTTTAGATGTGCGTCCATATGGGCTAAACCGATACCTTGTATAAACGTATATGCATCTTTACCCGAACAAAGTTCGGAACTTGGTTTAGCCTTTTTCATAGGCGCGGGTTCACTTTCCCCTCCCGGATCCATACCGCCCACAAAACCGCCCATCTGCCTGAAAAAGTCGTGAACGACTTCAACGCCGTCGCAGAAATGAAAATGATCGGCATTAAGCAGGACAACCATGCCTTTGGGCTCGGGAGTGCGATCAAGCATATCCTTCATCCCATCGAGAGGAAGGAGCGTATCGAATTCAGCCGTCAGGTAGAGGGTCGGTACTGTGCGTTCCCAATCGAGGGTGAGCATTTTGGTGGTAGGATTATCTTTCCCATAAAGCGGGGACTTGCCGCCCCCGGGCGCCAGCGGAAGCGCCGCTTTGATTCGAGTATCGCTCTTGGTGGTCATCAATGTTGTCCATCCGCCGAAACTGTGGCCCGGCATGCTTATGGCGTATACCTCGTAGCCCAACTCGGCGAGGTAATCCATGAACTGTTCCCAACACGCTGCATTATGAAACGCTCCGTGCTGGAGAAAAATGGGCGTTTCATGTTTGCGGTCGGACGGTCCGGCGATGAGGTGTTCGATAGTTTCGTTCATCATAATGTTCTTTGTTATCCGTCAGCTCCTTACTTACCTCGCCGCCGGCTGCCAGCTTATGTTTACTATTCATTTCTCCCTTCCACCCTTTCCTTCATCGCCTTGTTCACATCATTAAAGGGCTTCCGGATGGATTTCTCAATGATATTTCTACGGAGGGGAATAAGGAGTCCGTAAAAGATCATATCATGGTCGAGGTGAGTTTTTTCATCTTCCGACTCCGTGAGGATGAAGATGTGTTCGCTTTCGACGAGGAAGCGAATTTCCGGCCTGCCCTTCCATCTAAGTTCGCGGCCCGGCTCGACAAACATCAGCACCGGCTTGAAGTTCCGTTTCTTCAGACCCTCCGGCTCGTAATGCAAATCAAGCCGTGCGCCGACACGCGCCTCTCCGCTGGCTTTCCTCACCATTAAGTTCTATTCATGGTAGGAGGCCAGGTCGACAAGCACATCCCAGACAGCATCGGGGCCGGCGTCGATGTTTATCTCGGTATGTATTTCTTTTTTAAATAAGTTAGTCATCCTTTTGCCACGTCCCTCCCGACTCGACCCTTTTCTTGACCGAAAGCACTATGTTGGGAAGGTCCTTGCTGGTTGTATATTTTTTGATGAATTCCGGCACCGGCACGCCGATCTCGCCTTTTGTAAGACCGTAGATGAACAGGCAGCGTTTGTCGTCAATTTTCACAAACTGGAAATAACCGGCCGATTCCTTGAAGTCGTTGACCCCGTCAGGATCTTTTTCGAAGTTGACGCGCAATTCCTTGTCATTTCTGGTCATGAAGTGGGTATAGCGCAAAGTAGCTATGCCGAAATCGAGTTCCTTGTATACGCGCGACACGTTCCCATTCGTTTCCAGCACCTTGCTTACCGTCATGCGCGGAAAATAGAGGTACTCCTTTTCAAAGTCGCAAAAAATCTTATAGCCCTCTTCAGCGGGCGCATTAACCAGCACAATGGCCCTGCCGTGAGCCTTCGTTCCTTTATCGCCATCTTCTTCGAGAACATACTCATAGATAGCTTCGCCTTTTAGAAGCTTCTCTTTCTGCTCCTTGCTGAAGCGGTCCAGCGGATTCTTTGCGTCGGTGGCATAAAGTCCAAAGGAAAATAAAATAATGACGAGTATTGCCCCTGCTCCTGAATATTTGACTTGATTTCTCATGTTAAATGCCTTCCTCTTCAGCCCACTCGTAAAAACGCCTGAGCCCTTCCTCCCGGTCGATTTTCGGGTTATAGCCCAAGTCGGACCGGGCGCGTTCGATCGAGTAACTGTGATTCTTGGCCATCTCCGCAGCCGAGTAGCGAGTGACAGTCGGCTCGCCTTTCAACTTGAACACGGCCCAGGCCGCCTCCTGGAGCGCTCCCGCGGCATAGACCAGTCGGTAAGGGACCTTTCGACTGATCGGCGGCAAGTCCAGATCCTTGATGATGCGCCTTAAAAAATCCCACAATTTGATAGAGTCCGCGTCGGTGACAAAGTAAACATTGCCCGGGGCTTTCTCCGCCGATGCCGCCAGGACCAGGGCGTCCGCGCCATTCTCAACATAGAGCGTGCTGATCACGTTCTCTCCATCGCCGATCTGCAAGATACGTCGCGCCCGCGCCCGCTCGATGATACGGGGAAATAGGGTACGGTCCCGCGGACCCCAGATGGCGTGAGGCCTGACAGCAACTGTTTCCAGGTCGGGGCCGTTGGCTGCAAGGACACGCTGTTCACTCACCGCTTTTGTCTCGCAGTAGTGGCTCAAAAACTTCTTCGGGTAGGGTAGAGACTCGTCGGCGTCAATGTGGTCCGTGCCATCGAACACCGCGGACGGCGAACTGACGTGCACAAGACGTTTCACTCCGGCCTTTTTACAGCCTGCAATGACATTGTCGGTAAGATCCACATTAATCGACCAGAAAAGTTTCCACGGCCCGACCGACGCGCAAAGGGCAGCCGGGTTGAACACCACTTCCATGCCCTCGCACGCCCGATAAGTAACTGCAGGATCGCAAAGGTCTCCCTCGATTATTTCAACGTCCAAAGCTGACAAACGTCCCATGTCTCTTCCCGGCAGTTCAACCGTTCTGACCGAGTGGCCCGCTTCAAGCAATTTATCTATAAGATGCCCCGCCAGAAATCCGCCGCCGCCGGTTACCAATGCTTTCATGAAAACCTCCACTTTCCTCCATTAATTTAATTGAAAAGATTGACCTGTCGCCAATAAGAGTACCAGTTATTAGTTTAGTCTAAAAGCCCCATGTGGCCATTTTGTGGCTGTTTCGGATGTAAGTCCTGGAACTAATGTAAATAATGGAAGTAATGTAATCCCGCTGAAGCGGGACTGGAATAGGTGATTTGGACTGTTTTAAGGGCTATTTCTCTTATTTTTCAAATACTTACGTAATTTGTGAACCTTCAGGATGGGATTTCC
>Ga0180432_10004928_pt1 | contig 18054 bp, 28 predicted proteins | sample SS_ome_10_FD_132414 | JGI IMG/M metagenome (GOLD analysis project Ga0180432, IMG submission 132414) | Hypersaline lake sediment archaeal communities from the Salton Sea, California, USA - SS_1_MS_2 metaG | ecosystem: Environmental > Aquatic > Non-marine Saline and Alkaline > Hypersaline >...
CCCCACCACCCAAGCCCTATTAGGAAAGGACCAGCCACCCCGCCGACAACGGCGCCAGCAGGACCCCCAACTGCCCCTCCCACAGCCGCACCAGCAAGGCCTTCTGGACCAAGCCCCTCAGCCATGGCTTTGACCATCTCGGAAGTTAGTTCGCCGATCGCCGCCACGATGCCTGGGATCGCGGCCTTGACTGCATCCTTCAGTCCTTCCAGGCCTGCAATGAAAGTCGGCCGGAGCTTGTCACGCCAGACAGCGCGGAGCTTGTCACGCCACGTGTCGCCACCATTCTCCCATGCCTCGGTGATCGAGTTGATCCAGGGGTGGAGCTCGTTGTTGAGCCAGCTCTTGAGGCTGGGCGCAACACTGCTCATCAGTTCGATCGCCATGACGCCAAGGGACGCCTTGATCTTGTTGACAGTTGCTGTGAGGGATCCAGCAATCTCGGCCGCTGCGCTCTTGGCGTAGCCGGCCGATCCGACCAGCACGTCAACCATGTTCTGGTAGCTGTCGCTCGTGGCCTGGCCGAGCTGCAGCATCGCAGGCGCAGCTTGCGCTTCGAAGATGTTCGCCATGTCGCCAAGTGATGCCCCGGCCTTGGTCAACACGCCCACGAAGTCGACGAAGCCCATCTCGCCACGTTCGACCGCTTTCACGGCAAGCTGGACGCTCGAGCCAAGCCGTTTGAACGTGTCAGAGGCAAGCTTCGCTACACTTCCCGTCTTGATGCGCTCGAATCGAACGAAGGCCATTCGGAGGGCACGACCAGCCATTGAGCCAAGGATTCCACCTTTGGCAAGCTCGAGGATCATCGCAGTCGTCTCTTCGAAGGAGATCCCTGCTTTGGCGGCACCGATCCCCGCGAACTTCAGTGCTTCGGCTGTCTCGATGATCGAACCGGTAGCAAGCTGCTCGGACATCGCGAGGACATCCGTCACCCGCGTTGCCTGGTCAGCGCTGAGGCTGAACTCCTGAAGGATGTGCGCGGTCTTTTCAGCCGCTTCACCGAGGTCGATCTCGGCGACGTAGGACAGATCCAGAACCGGGTTGATCGCAGCAAGGATCTGCTGCGTGTCCATGCCCGCCCGGCCGAGGATCTTCATTCCCTCGGCTGCCTCGACCGCGGAGTAGGAAGTCGTCTTCCCGATGTTGAGAGCGGTCTCCTCGAGGAGCTTGAGATCCTCGTCGGTGGTCCGGAGCGCCACTTTCGTCCGGATCATCGTGTCCTCGAAGGACATGTAAGTGCGACCGATGCCGTAGGCGATTGCGGTGAATGCTGCAGCGATCCGGTAGCGATACCGGTAGATCCACTGGCCGATGCCCTTGACGCCGGACATCACCCGGTTCAGGACACCGACGGTCTTGTTCCCAACGGTGTTGAGGCGGTTGAGGGAGGTCGCGACCTTGTTGACGCCGCGCTCATCGACGATGACAGAGATCCGGCGGCTCACTGTTCCCTCCCCGTGGCCGGCTATGGCCTACATCTCATCGATCTCTGCCAGCCGCTCGAGCCGATACAGAGCTGGATCGAATGCCGGGTCCTTGTCAGGGTCGTCGTTCTCTTTCCAGTCCTTCTCGGCCTTGCGAAACCGATCCCACTCGTCGTAGGCGAGGTGTGCTTCCTCGGCCTCGAGAGCAGTCATGCCGCCTTCTGGCTGCCCCCAGAGCGCTTCATAGCTCAGGTAGCTAGAGAACAGCAGACCCCATCGCTCAAGGCGCCGGATGATCCCAGCACGGAGTAGGGGCTCAGCCGAAGTAGCCCAGAAACGATGTCAGCTCCGCTTCGAAGGCGTTCAAGGCAGGCGCCGAGAGCTGCGAGAACTCGAACTTCGAATCCGGCTTCACCCCAATGCAGTTGCCTTGGAGGTCAGTCACCGCTTCACCCAGCACAACAGTGTCGTACCAGATGTGCAGCAGGCGTCGGCCATCGGTTTCACCGGTCCGCGGGTTGCGTGCTTTTCGTTCGAGCCGCTTCAGGTCATCGCCAGCAAGCTGCTGGAATGCCCACAGCCGTGGGCCGACCTGGACAGCCTTCATCCCGAGGTCGGTATAGAACGCTTCGCCAAGCTCGCGGCTGGCAGGGGCCACTGACGCTGCAGGCTTCGGCGTCTGCTCAGGCTTCTTTTCCTCTTCGGTCATGGTTCCCCCCTTTGCAGGCGGGCCGCCCTCTCTCACCAGGAAGGCGGCCCGCGTCTCATCTCACAGTCAACCGCTACCCTTGTGTCGTGGGAAGCGGCGTCTCGTCGTCGGTGATGTCGCCGTGGTAGCCAGAGGTCCAGTCGAGGACGACAAACTCCCACGTCTCGTCGGTCTCTTCCTCTGCCTTCCCGCGTTCGGAATCGGCCATCTTCTTGACGAAGCACTGCGACCCACGATCCGATCGCGGCGAGCCAGGCGACTTGTCAATCGCTGCAATCGGGAACGGTTCGTTCAGCGCCTCGAGATTCACGAGGAATGCGTGATGCGGATGCACGTGTGGCAACGTGAGTTCGAAGAAGCCGAGCTGCGAGCTGTCAATCCCAGCATAGGATTGACCGTCAGCAGTGCTGAAGCCGTGGGTCTTGTCCTGCGATCGTCCACCGCGGAGCTTCTTCCAATCGGTGATGTGCCGACCGTTCACGACGAACGTGACCAGCTTCGGGTTGTACAGTTTGCTCATGGCTCCCCCTAGCTTGCGAGCTCCCAGCTCAGGTAGACGATGATCGTGAACTCCTCCCAGGCGCCGACGGGCCAGACATGGACGTAGATGGTCCGCAGGTGCCGGTTTGCCAATGCGGTGGGATCATTCGCCGCGAGCCACTCGATTGTCGGAACGTTGACTTCCCATCGGCCACCGGATCCGCCCCGTGGTTGCACGACCTGGTGCTGCCACGAACGGTTGAGCACGCCTTCGATTGCTGCTTGCACCAAGGCGCAACCGTGGTCGGTCTGCGGAATCTTCGGATTCCGAACGAGCAGTCCGAGGATCGCTTCCTGCATCCTGACCTTCAGCCAGTCCTTGCAGCGCCGCATGTCGGCAAACGTGCCGTTCGTCCCCTGCGAGCCGACCGTCATCGGGACACCGGCCTGGGTGATGTACGGGATGCAGGCGCCGTCGCCATGGAACTGCGCAAGGAAGGTCGCCATGTCCCCCGAGCTCCAGTACGACGTTGCCACGCCGTTCAGCGGCTTGTGGGTCAGGGAGAGGCTTCCTACATCGCTGCCTGCCCACAGACTGGCAAGTGCCGCATCAGGTCGCTGTACATCGGGATCGTCGTGGGCAACGATCAGAACCCGGTCGGAGTTGATCGCCGTAGACTGGGCAACACACTGAGCCGCGGTCAGACCGTCCTTGTTGGCCAGGACGAGGTACATCATCTGCGCCGATACAGAATCGGCGAGTTCGGCCTGGTCACCTTCCAACTCCTCGTGCTCGGTCAAGACGACGAAGTATGGAAGCGCGTAGCCGCCTGCCTCGCAAGCCGCGATGATCTCGACCAGTGCATCCGAGAGATCGGTGACGAGCGGCGTCGCGGATCGCGTCTTGGAGTAGATGTAGAGCGTTTCCGGGTGCGGATCCTGGGCCAGCATTGCCACCGCGGTCTCGTACTCGGGCGTGTCCGTTGGGAAGTCAGCAGCGATCGCTGTCAGATCGTCCGAGCTGTAGACCTTGAGTGTGTCCTTGACGGCTTCCTCGTCGGCCGTCGTCCCGATGATGACTGGAATGTTGAACGGGATCTCGCCGAGTGGGCGAGTCCGGTCGACAACCGAAACATGGATCCTCTCGAAGCTGCTCATGCCGACACCCCCTCAAGCGCCGAGCGGAACACCTGCGAGATGCCACCCTTCTCGGCGAGCTTCGCCAGGACCTGGAGGGCGGGGCCGTTGTCCTTGAACTGGCCAACGAGCGCCTTCGCCTCCTCGACAGCGATGGCATTCACCTCAACCGCGGACAGGGCGGCTGGATCGTTGATCAACTGAACAGCGATCCAGTCGGCCTGGTAGCCATCGTCGGTGATCTTCCCGGCAACGATCTGATCCGTGAGTCGTCGGCCGTCCCGCTTCGCCTCCGTGAACAGCTCCTCGCCCACCCGGTTCACGCCTGGAATCAGACGAAGACGCCCGCCAAGGTAGTTCGTCGGGTGGCTGTAGGTCGATGTAATGCGCCGTTTCCAGGTCATAGTTGAATCTCCTTGGACTCTTGCGTTCCCTCGTCCTTGCCTTCCTGCAACGTGTAGGCCACCTTCTCAAACGTCGCCCTTGGGACCGACCAGCTTTCCCCAACGTGCAGACGTGTCTCGAAGCGAACAACTCGCTCGACCGATCGATTCAGGACGGTCGAGGCGTCGCGGATCACACCTGGATCAACGATCAGCGCATCCATACCCAACAAGCTGAGCTCCTCGGGCGCCTCGGACTCGAGATGCCGAACTGCGAGCTTCGCGAGATAGGAAATGGCTTCTGCCGTGTGGGTACGTGCCGGGGCGCGCAACGAGAGACGCAACGTGTGAGTCGCCACCTTCTCATAGATCAGCAGGCACCCATGCTCATCGTCGGGATCCTCCTCCACGCGTGTGTAGGGATTGTCGGGATGGCCGCGCAGCGCATGTCCGCCTGCCTCAATCATCGCGAATGTCAGGAACAGACCCTTCGGGCGTTCGCCAATGTCAGCCTCGGCTACCACCTGGGTCTCAGTCAGGCTACAGGCAGCCATGATTCCGCCGGCGGCCTCAGCGCTAGGATCAGTGCGGCCAAACACGAGTTGCTGCACAAGGGGCTCGAGGTTGGCGAGATCGTAGCTCACAGTTCCTCCGTGAGTTCGTAGACAAGCAAGCCAAACCGCTCAGCCTCGATGGCCCGGCGAAGGACCTTGTACTCAACACCAGCCGCGTTCGTCACGTGCGCGTCCTTCGTGATTGTTGACACGGACTCGCCATTCGAATCGAGCGTGTCTGCACCAACCACGAGCAGAGGTTGGGCAGACGACAGGACCCCGCCGCTTGTGATCATCTGCTGCCACACCTCGGCCTCCACAATCACTCCCTGAAACGTCACGGGGTCAGCGTCGACTTCGGTCGTGTAGCCCCCGATGCGCTGCTTCGTTGTCGGCTCAAGCGTGAGCGTCTCCTCGAAAGGAAGAAGTGCAGCCTGCATCGCAGAGCCAAGGAACCCCCCCGTCATTCGGCCACCGCCAGGAGACCCTTCCGCCGAACCTCTTCGACCACCGCGCGTTGCAGATGGCCATGGTCGACAAGCGGGTTCGTGGATCCCTTCATCTTGATCGTGAATGGGTGGTTTGCTGGTTCGCGCAGGTCGATCATCGACTTGCGAATCATCCCGATGACCGTCTCTCCGACCCGATGCCAGGTCTCCTGGGAGAGGATCACGCCGGGATTGGCAATCGCTTGGTCGATTCCTGCCTGCAGGATCCGATGTCCCGCAGCTTCGATGTCGTCAAGAATCGGATCAAGGTATGGCCGTGGCCGAATGTGAATGGCCTTAGTATCGGCACGCAAGTGCAAGCCCATCGAGTGCAGATAGGCTCGCATCTTTGGCGTAACTCGGATCTCGCAACCTTCGTGGAGAATGACAGCGAGGTCACGCATGGTGATGCTCGAGTCCCCAACCGGTTGTTCTGCCTCGTCCCCGAAGATACCGATCTCGACCTCGTGCTCCGCCATGTCACGAAGCGATGCCACGATCTTCGGCAGGTCGTTCTGGTCCGTCACCTTCATCGCAACACCCGTCCGACATTGCACCGCCGCCAGCGAGACCAGAACTCCTTGCCTGGTTTCGATTCCTGGAGGCCGTCTCTGCTCGCGGCCTGGGCCCAGGTAACAGCGATCGGTCCCCACTTCGCAGATTGGGCTTCCGGCTCACGCATCACCGTCGCCAGGTGCGCAGCCATCAGCGCCCAGAGGTGCTTGCGCGCCGTGTCAGATGGAACGGCGGAGCTAGTCAGGAAGTTGAACGGGGATATCTCGGCGAGGTCAATGTAGGCGTCGAGATCAGCGTCCAGCATCTTGAATGGACGAATCGCTCGAACGTCATCGACAGTAGGGCGGAACGAGTAGCTCACGCGGCCCTCCTCGAATCAACGAGGCAGGCAGCCCAGCGGCTACCCGCCTCGCCGTCTCACGCTGATCTGCCGCCGCCGGATCTCGAGGATGCCGTCGTCGCAGAGCCGCCGGATTGAGAGGGGCGCCCCCTCCGTTGTCCGAATCGTCTCCTTCAGCAGATTCTCATCGACTTCGTTATCTCCGGGAACGAGGTCGAGGTTCGTCGCATACCGCAGGATCTGATGGTGGCCGCTGTGCACCTTGACAGTCGGCATGTCTCAGCCTCCCTCATGCCGAGTGCTCTAGGCAATGCCGCTCACAACCAGAACGCCGAGCGGGCGGTAGCAAATCGCTCCGCCGTACCGTTCGTGGAATGCGATCTCCTCCTTCATCGAGCCGATCCGGAACGGCTCCTGCCGCGTCAGGTCCATCGGCATCGCGTACTCGAGAACGTCCTTCGTGTTCTGCGCGACCACGAAGGTCCCCGACGGGACCTTCTCAGTCGTTAGCATGCCAGCCAGGAACCATCCACGATTCTGAAGCAGTTCCCAGATCGTGGTCGGCACCGTGTCGGAGTACGGCATGTGCAGCCACTTCGTGTCGGTCGTGTTGAAGATCGCGATCGTTGCGTGGTACGCGTCCCTGAGCTGGATCATAGACCAGGCCAGCATGACGTCGTTCAGCCGCTCGGCCGCGGTCTTGTCCTCCCACTTCCGCGAGGTGCCCCCGGCATTCAGGGGAACCGTGAGCGTCTGAATGCCGGTGTAGTTCAGCAGACCCTGCATGTTGTGGGGCGTCGACCCATTCCAGAACAGGTCGTTCTCGAGGATGGTCGCCTGCCGCTGAGCCGTGAGGGTCTTCTGGCCGACGATGTCGGCGCCGGTGAGGTCGGCCGCGTCGCGTTCGGGTGTCGAGACGTGGAAGCCAACGACGATCGAGAACACCTTCTGATCGGCCGGCTCGGTGTGCAGATCGATCAGCGGGATGTCGTCGGAGAGGTGCGCGTTGAAGAGCCGCGCAGCGCCCTCACGTGTGACCTTCCGCCACTCGATCCGCTGGACACCCCGGTGGTCGCTGGTCCGCGGCGGAGCGACCTGCCGCGCGATCATCGCCTCAAGGTCGACACCCTCTCGAAGCGTTCGATCGATTGCGATGAGATCCTCGGGGAGGATCAGCGAGTCGTTTCGGGAAACTCCTGTGTTGAGGTTTCGCATGTCGTTTGCCTCCCCTACGCCGGCAGATCGAGCAGCAGCTCGGCGAGCGTCACGCCGTCGGCCGACTGCGAGTCCGAGGCCCAGCCGGCATTCGAGACCAGCGTGCGGCCAGCACCAGCCTGCTTGTAGAACTTCTTGTCCGTCGAGACGTAGACCGGATCCGTTCCGGCAACGATCGTCTCGCCAACCTGCACGACAACGGGTCCCTTGCGGATGACGGTCAGTGGATCGCTGTCGTAGTACTTCCCTTCGAACACCGGATTGCCGGACCCGTCACGGGTGCGCAGGAAGCGGTTCGGATCGTGGACTGCCACACCCGCAAACGTGTTCCCTGCGAACACGGTCATCTGGCGTTCGGTATCCGTACCGAACTCAACCGGTTCGCCGAACTCGATGGTCCCTTCGGCCGCGAAGCGTCCCCAGAACGTGGCCGCGCCGCTGCCGGATGGGACCTTTCCCTTCTGCAGAATCCTCTCACCTGTGCTCATCGTTCCCGATCCCCCCTAGTCCTGCGACGGGGCAGCAGGCTTCTTGGCCTTCGTCGGATCACGGTACATGGACGTCCGCGGATTCTCTTCGCCATCGTCCGACTCGTCCTCCGTCGATCGCAACGTCCGTGCACCGACCGGCTCGGCTTGCGCAGCCTGCAGCTGCTCGAAGCGGCCAGCGATGTACTCGTCGGACTTGCCTTCGAGATCGAGCTCTGGGTCGTGCGCCTGCAGGGCGTCGCGCTGCATGTCGACGATCGACTTGCCGCGATGCGCGTAGTCCGGTACGAGTTCCCGCATCACAGCGATCATCTCGGCTCGCTCGTCGACACGAGCATCAAAGCCATCATCGAGGGCCGTCTGACCCGTCTTGAGCTCCGCAACCTGCTGCTTCAGGGCCGCGAGTTCGTCGTTCGCCCCGTCCTTCGCGCCAGTCAGCCGCTCGACCTCCTTGGTTAGTTCGTCCACCTTCGCAACCGCGTCGGTGTTCGCTTGGAGGATCTCGTCGATCCGCGCCTGGAAGGCCTTCGCGTCGTCGTCCTTCACCTCAGGAGGAAGCGCGATCTGCATCGACTTGGTCTCGTCGGTGGCATCGGCGATCTGGAGCGTGCGGGCGTCGCCCTCGGGAGGAGCGTTGCCCGCGCCTGCTTTCCCCTTCTTCGTTTCCTGCGTCATCGTTCCTCCTGTGGTCGATTCGTCGACCTGAATCGCGCCGTCAAGGACAACAGCACACTCCGGGCCGCATCGTCCTTTCGGCACGAACGCCGTGTGGTCGTGGATCGGGTTCGTCTGCCGTCGGGCGTAGTGACGGCCGGCGAAGTCGCCTTGTTCATCGATCACAGCCGCGAGGCGTCCAGCTGAGACTTCACGCCTGCCACCCAACAACACATCCTGAATCAACGAAGGCTCAAACAGCGTGGCACGCGATCGGATCCGATCGCCATCGACCCAGTGCGCACGGTCGTCGAGGTGATGGATTCCATACGTACGCGCCGCCTGTTCCTTCGGAGAGAGCTCATCGACTACCCCATACCCGCGGAAATGGGCTGCCGGGTGAAGGTCCGTGATCGGCTTGCCTGGAATCGTTGAAAGGTAGGCAGGTGTTGCGTAATCCTTGGGGAGCAGCGCCTCCATGACGACCTCACCGCTCGCATCACGGTATGGGAGCACTTGGAACTTCAGGATGGTCATGTCAACGGTGAGCAAGCCAAGGTCTTCGTCGTGTCGAACGACCTGAATCTCATCAATCTGATCTATCCGAGGCTCACGGCCGTCGGACCGATCCTCGATTCCAAGATCCTTCTTCGCCGCTGCCAGCGCGTTCTCGAGCTCCGTCTTGGCCTTGGAGAGAACATCAGCTGGTAGCTTCGTCTGAGGCAGGCGGGAAAGCGCGGCACGGATTCCGTTGATGTTCACGGTGCCGTTCGGCATCTTGTACCGGAGCTTCAGGTCGGCCTTGGTCAGATCGCGCTCTTTCTCGGCTGCCTGTGCTTTCCCCCAGGCGAGGCACGCCTTCGGCACCGCCCGGGCAAGCTGCTCGACCGTGTAGTCCGCCTCGGAAACATCGCTCCACGCTACCTGGGACGTTGCGTCAGCCCGCAGAATCCCATCGATCTGCTTGCGAAGGCGCTCTTCCCAGTACACGCGGAATAGGACCTCAAGGTCCTGTTCAGATGGGGCGGCGTACATGAGCTCCCCTTCGCCAGGCGGAATCTCCTTCCAGGCATCAAGCCCATGGGCGGCTGGTGTGGAGAGAACCTGTGCGTCAGGGAGATTCCCTTCACGAGGGCTTTCCGGCCGGTCGACCTCCCAGAGATGCTGCTCGCCAGGGATCGCCTCGTCGACCGCCCACAACCATTCACTGATTGCTTGGAAGAGATCAGGGTCGTCGATCCCCGCGATGTAGACCCGCCAAGCGTCGGCCCACCCTTGGATGCTGCCCGGATAGCCGAGTGATGCGAAGCCACCGTAGGGATTCCGCGGCGCCCCTGGACCAGGCGTCGGCCACTCACCTTTGTAGAGCGAGTCGCAGATTGCAACGAGCTGCTTGGCTGCATCGATTCTGGAGAGAGCGATCGCGCCGGCGCGTTCGTGGCATGCCGACTCGTCGAAGCCGGCAACTTGGAACGCGGCTAGAGCGCGGGTGTAGGCGTCAAACGCTCGCTGCCTCTGTGCAGAATCTAGCCCGGGACGAAGGGCCTCAATCTCATCGGTAGATGTGAAGTGCATCGGAAGCCTCCGACGCACTCAACAACGAAACCAAGCCCTGTACCGTTTCGAGAATGGTTGAGCCTATGGGGTCCGGCTGAGGAACATCCAAATCCCGCCCACGGTGGCGATTGCGAAAGGTAGGACGTTCCACAGATCCGTTGTCCCATAGCCTGCTGGCGTGATTCCAACAGCAATCGCAGCGCCTATCAAGGCAAAGGCTAGCGCTCGCCGATCATTCGCTGTCATCGGCCCTCCTGTCTGGCACAATACTGCGGATCAACTCTTGTCCCTCCTGCCGGAGCTCCGCCAGCATTTCTGCCCAACATATCTCGGCGCTGAGGCGAGGCCCAAAGAAGGCCCGCCTCATGAGCATCGCACTTCGCTCATTGATTCTCGCGAGCGATGAGTCTGAGAGGACTGGCGGCGGGATGGCCATGGATGCCGCGATGCGAAGGCCGAACTGTCGGTAAATCGGCACGCACGGCTTCAGTTCATCCATCGCGCACCTCCGGGATCGGGGACCAGTGGGTCGGCTCGAATAAGACGCGCAACCCATCATGGGACGGATTGTGCCACTCATCGCGAAAGCGGTACACTGGGATTGGATTGACTCCCGGGCACCAAGCCCACACATGCAGGCAGTCTTCCGGCAACTGCTCCTCGACCGGAATCCACACGATCACCGACACCGGATAGCCCTCCGGCGCGTTGCGGATCTGCTCGATCAATGTAATCCGGGCGCCATCGGATTCGATGCCTAAGTATTCGGAGATTGCCTTGGCTTGTTTCTCCGTAAGGGGCGGCAATTCCTTCTGTACTGTAGTGCGATGTCCGTCGTTCTGCTCGATCCGGCGCTCGCGAATCACGGCTTCTCCTTTCTGAACTCGATCACCCACACCCACGGATTTGCCTCCCATCCGAAGCCGCGCTTGGCGTTGATGGAATCCCAAAGCGCGGCGAAGTTTGCCGTCGATCGCCCAGCGCAACGTGGATCAATGACTCCCTCAGCAACACAATCGTCCAAGCTGATCTCCTGCACCCGCTCGACGCGGACGTCCGTGATCTCCAGATCGATCCGCGATGCCCAGCGGGGCATGTGAATAGAGGGCCGATTCCTCGTAGGCCAATCGGTGTGGCCGTCTGCCGCATACACGACTTGCGGACAATCTCGCTCGCCCCGATAGCATGGTTCCAGCAACGGCAAGGAGAACGTCTCCCGTACCCATAGGCGGTCGCCAGGGTATCCAAATGGGCAACCCAGAACCTCTGGGTCGCCGCCCTTCTGGTCACAGTGCCAAAGCAGGCATCCGCGATATGTTCCATCACCGCAATCGGCATCGTCGTCCCACTCCAACCTATATTCGCCGCCCAGAAGGTCGTGCTCGGGCAGTTTGATCACCCGCCCCGTCTGCGTCTTCCGCCCACCAAGGATCGCGCGAACCATCTCGCCGTTGAAGATGATCGGATGCTCGATCAGCGCGTCACGATCCGTCGTAGGCATCGTTCACCGCCTCACTTGACCAACGTACCTTGCCGCGGAATCTCCTCATTGCCCAGAAGTATGCTGCGCAAAGCATGTTCCATCCCGCATAAGCCCATAGAGCTTTTGCGAGCAGGGAAGCAGCAGCATCGTGGGCCAGGAATCCAGCGATCAGACAGAGCGCCGCAAGAATCTCCTCCAGCATTGCTCTGTGTTCGTCACGATTCATCGGCGGGCTCCTCGCTACGCTCAGCAACAGGCGTTACCCTGTGTCCAGGCGCATAACAGAACATCCGGTCCCGAGAGATGCGCCAGCCTAGTTTCCGTGCTTGATCGGTTGCATCGGAACGATCGAATCCCGCTGTTTGTAGCCCGAGGAAGCGGCTCCCGCATTCCGCGCAATCGCAGTAGAAGTCCATCGAGTAGCCTTCAACGATCATCCTCTCCCTCCTCCACGAGCGGGGCGAGCGAAGCTAACAGCCGATCAAGCAATTGCTCTTCGCCAGGTGTGAGCGTCGATCGACGGCTCGCCAGAAACGCACGAATCTCTATCGCCGTTTCCCTCGGCACCGGCACGTACTCGCTCGGTGCGGAGGAGAGGAGGGCCGCGAAAGAATTGCACCACGCCGTGAGCTTGGCCCATTGAGCATCGAGTGGAGAGCGCCAACCGATCTTCTCCAGAAAGAGAGCTACTTTCTCTGGCTCGTGGAAGATCGACAACGCCCTTTCCAGCTCCGCGATGCGGGCCTTCAGTATTTCATTCTCTGCCTGTGTCTGTGCAACTGTCAGGCTGCGTAGCTGACGAATCTCCTTCTCGATCGCGGCGAGTCCAGCCCGCATCGCCTTCTCGTGTTCGATCCAAGCCGCGAGCTTCATCTCATCCATGGGCCAGTTCGTCGAGATCGTCTCGTGAAGCCAATCCAGTCCCGCGATGATTGCCTCAGTCTTCATCCTCCCTCCCTTCGAGTAGGGCGAGGGCCTTCTGGACCGCCCGGCGCGCCTCCCCCCTCGTCATCGGCGGGCGGTCTTCATCCTCCCACTTCGGGCTGTCATCAAGTGCGTACTCTGCACCGCCAAGCAACAGACGCACGTACCTATCCCGCTCGTCGCGTGCCGCCTCCGCTGTGGCAATATGACGAGCCGCAACGTCCGCGACAGCAGAGAGATACTCCGTGCCCCTGACAAGATAATGCCGACTTGCCAGTTCCTCCGCGATCTCCCGCGCTAGGTCAGACATCCTGGCTCCCCTTTCCCCTGGGTCTATGGTGCGTCCGTCTTCCTCCGCTCCGGCTCTTCGAAGCCTGAGACCTCCACTTGCCATCGCCCGGGTCCGAGCGGTGTCCAGCGTAGCAAGGAACCACCCCGGAGCCTCATGTCGTCACGGACGAAAGCTGGGACAGCTGTGAAACACTGGCCGTCCTTGCGTCGTTGAACCTTCGTCTCGTTTGCACGACTGGTCATGCGCGATTCATGGAGACCGCTACCAAGGTATCGTCTTCGGCGAGGAACTCGGCTGGGTCGTTGTGAATGGGGCAGCAGTCACTCGAGTGGCGTCCTCCGCACCAGAAGCATCCATCAGGGCCAATACCCCCACGATCGCGCTCAATCGCGAGATACCGCCGGTAGAGGTCTCGGAGCGGCCCCGTGCGGTTGAGCATTGCCGTGGTCATGGCTGGCCTCCTCTGTGACTGCATACACTAAGTCTAGTATATACATGTAACCACAGAAGTCAAGCCAGGCCTGTCGGTTGACTCTTCCAACGCCCATCAACTCAAGGCAGGAACTGCACATCCGCTTCCCAGAACTCTCGCAACGAAAGGAATCCTCTGTTGCGAGTTCTCAAGGTCTCTCCAACCTCACCCTCCCACCCCTGCAGCTGCCTCTTCACGTTGCGGGATCGATTCGCCGCGGCGCCGAAGCACCTCTTCCGCCAGCCGGCGGATGCCATCCTCGTCCCTGGAGATGACCTCCACGCCGATCCCGCTCGGATCGCGAAGCCCTTCGATCTGCTGCTTCTTCACCCCAAGCACATCCGCGACAACCGGATCGGATCCGGAGTCAGCGAGCAGGTAGTATGCGGCGACCGCGTCGCCCTGGCTGTCACGGTGAACCCGCCCGATGCACTGTTCATGGACCCCCGGCGACCAATCGAGCTCCCCGAACACGACCGTCCGACAGACATCCTGCAACCCGTCAAGGCCGGCACCAGCACGGAGGCTCATCAACAGGACCTGCGCGTTGCCGTCGATGAACGCCCTGCGTGCTGCTTCCTTCTGTGGAGGTGACTCCGATCCCGTGAACATGACAGGCCCGAGGTCACCCAACCGGTCACGCCAGATGTCGTAGACGCTGCGATGCCAGCCATACAGCACGATCTTCTCCTCGGCCTCGAGCAGCAGCCGCACGAACTCCGCAACGAACGGCGCCTTAGCGATGCCAGTTGCCTGGCGAAGCTGCGAGTCGAGCTGCCGGGCCGCCTGTCCCCGCTCCACGAACACTGCCCCCCGGTCGAGGATGATCCGAGCAAGTTCGGCGACATCGTTCGACACGCTCTCAAGGGCGCGCTCATCTGCATCGATGTACTGGGGGACCTTGATGACTTCGGGCAGCTCTCGGCCAACCTCGGCCCGTGTACGCCGAAGCATCAGCCCGACCTCGCGCACGTAAGTCCCGAAGGCTCGTGGATCGCGGATCCGTGCCTTGTTCTGGTCGTAGTAGTGGGTCTCGCACCACTCACGAAGGAACTCCTCGCTCGTCCCGAGTTCACCAGGCCGAAGGCACTCCATGACATGAAAGAATTCCCCACCGTAGTTATAGATCGGAGTTGCGGAGAGACCCACGCGATACCGGGCACCCGACATGATCGCCACAGCCGCCCTGTACTTCTGACTCAGGCCACCGCGCCGTAGCTCTTGGCACTCGTCGAAGACGACCGTCCGCATCGCTCCAGACAGCACGACGGACCAACCGGCGAGCTTGTGGTAGTTCGTGATCAGAACATCAGGGAAGCCGCCCTGCTCCGGCGCCCGATAGTCGGACCGCCCTCCGCGAGGACGGCTCACATCGTATGGCTTCCCTTGGCGCAGGATGTGCGTCCGTAGGCTTGGCGCAAAGCGGTGGATTTCCCGTTCCCATTGTGTCGTGAGGTGAGTCAGAGTGACTACCAAGGCCGGCCGCGCCGCCGGCTGGGTCAGTGCGGCGATCGCACATAGTGTCTTCCCAAGCCCGACGTCATCAGCAATCAGAAGACCGCCGGTTCGAAGAAGCATCTCAGTCGCCACGGTCTGGTAACCACGAGGGGGAAGAGCTAGCTCGAATGGGCGAGGGGTGATCTTCCCGAGGAGCAACTGCTGAACATCCTCAACGCGCTGATCGTATGCACGGGCCCGTTGCTCGAGTTCGTAGTGGTCAAGCTCGGAAAGTTCAAGGGGATACCGCTTGAGTGCCCAGAGAAGGTCCCGGCACGTCTCATCTGTCGACCGAATCTCCAGCTCGCCACGGACGACTTTGACTGCACGGTCGAAGATCCGCTTCAGCCGGACTGCGACATGGGGTTCGGCTCGAATCCTCCACGTATTCCCCTCGATGAGAGTCGCTGTGCCAAAGGTTCTCACAGGCAGCTCTCGGTCAAGTAGAGAACATCGACTCGCTTGCCGCGAGCCTCGCACACGGCGCCACCGTGCCGGGCTCGCACCGTCACGATCAGGATCGAACCGACCTTCTCGTCCTCTGCGTAGGCGTAGACTTGCCGGATCAGTTTAGCCGTGCTACCGTCGACCTTGACTTCGACGCCGACCGAGCCAACCAAGAAGTCGATGACCCCACCAACGACGACGGCCTCCCGCTTGAACGAGAGCCCTGCCTTGGTCAGCACGGCTGCGATCCCATCCTGCAGCTCCACCTCGCTCCCGAACCGGAACCGGTGCCGTCTCAGCAGGTCCTTCAGGTCTTGGAGCGCCATATCCCATATCCCTCCTCTCTTGCTGCAGGTTGCTTCGGTGGCCGTCTCGAGTTGCGCCACAGATCCCACACCTCAGGGAACTCACGCTTCAGGAGCCGCCGGAATCCGTCTGGATCAAGTCGTTTGTCAAGTCGGCAGATTGCCGCCCACTTCTGATCCTGCTCATGGAGGATGGCAGATTGGGCGTCAAGCGAGCGCGAGCTCCGCTGGGAACGAAGCGCATTCACTTCACTGAGCAAGCCACAGGCAACTTGGTGCACTGCGCCGCTGAAACCGACCATCGGCTCGGCGACTTGCATGCGCTTGACGTAGTCAGCAGCTTTCATCCTTTCGTGACCACTGTCCTTTCGAACCGGATCCCGTGGGCGCCCGGGTATGGCTCGGCATGCAACACTTCGCCGCTGAGAATCATCATGGGAATTCCATCTGGGAAAGCATCACACGTTTGCCCTCCCGCTCGCAGATGCTTGCACTCGGAGCACTTGCTGTCGCCCAACGACACTCCGTCAAGCCCAACGCCCCCGAACTTCCCCTCGTCGGTCATAGCTCCTCCAGAACAATCCGATACCAAGGACGAACTCCCGTGGATGATAGATCTTCATCCAAAGACGAACTCACGACGCGATACCTGGCCCCTTTGCGAAGAACGACTTCTTGCTCCAACATAAACTTCTCGCTGCTGATGCTCGAGATATCCGCGCCTGTCTTACTCCGAACTTCTAGGAGAACTGAATTCCCCTTGCTTCCAAAGCCATGACTAGAAGCCTGATGCAGGCTCTTGCTCGCTGACGCTGAGGCATCTAGCGTAATCGTGCCCGACCGTGTGAGTGCGGCGAGACCAACGTCGTCCACATCCTTCAACCCGCGGTACACCGTGCCTCTGTATATCGGGACCTTATCCAGCGCAGCATAAAGCCGCTTTGTCTCCGCAGCGAAGAACTGTTGTGGTGATTCAGGCATGATCCATCCACCTGTTGCTATCTCATCAACCCGTCCTCGCTCGAAAAGGCGGATCTCCGTGTACCCGTCCTGTTGCCAATTGTGGACTGCCGCCAGTTCTTCATCGGATAAGCTGGTAGTCTTTGAGACCGGAGTCGTCGCCTTCGTGGATGGAACAATAGGAGCCTCTGTTTGTGCAGGAGAGGTAGATGGAGCTTCCGCTGTTGCTGTCGCTGGCGGCTCGCCGTAGTACTCGCCTGGCTGGACCATGCTCTCGGTATCGTAGAGCGCTTCCTCCTCCTGAACCTGTGCCCAGCACCGGCAAGCAATCGGGAAGCCTGGGTGCCCGTCCTCGGGGACCTCTCCGTCTGCATCGTCCCATGCGAAGACCTTCCCCTCACGATCCCAGTGACTGTACTGCGCGTGTGGGTACCTGCCCATGGGGTTCCCACGAACCCGCTCGTCCTGCATGTTCCGCCAGATGTAGGTCTTCAGGCCGGCCTGACTGAAGTGCTCTCGGGAGAGCGCGCCTGCAAAGGATCCGCACTGATCGCGGGCAATCAGCCCAGCCGTCTTCGAAGGATAGACTGCCGTGATCTCCTCAGTGATCTCCTTGATGCCCTTGCCCTTGCGAACACCGTCCATCACCACACGCTCGACATCGTCGAAATACTTCTCTGGAATCGACTTGATCAGCCGAACGTTCTCATGGACCTGGGCACGTAGAATTTCCTCGAGCCGGGCGTCGTTCGTCAAGGGGTCAAGCTGGCGAATCTGGTGGATCGAGCGCACCCACTGCCTTTTGGAGTAGTCGAGGATCAGCCTCGAGTAGTCCTCGACTTGCTGCTGCAGTGCCTCTTCAGTGAGCAGCGTGTAGAACAGTTGCTTCAACTCCTCGAGCTTGTCGGTGATCCGGTCGACGGAGTCCTGGCGTTCCGTGCGAGTACCATCATGATAGACCTGCAGGTGGTCCACAAGTGCAGGCACAAGATCATTCTCGACCCAGCCGTCGAGTACTGTCCTGAGCTCGTTGACGTAGCTCTGGATCCACCGCTTGTACCGGATGGCAACGCTCGTGGGAAACCGAATCCCAAGCCGCCGGCGCCGGCGCGTCCGCATGACGCCTTTCAAGGCATCCCAGACCCGCTTGACCTCCAGGTCAAGCAGGTCGTCGACCACGGAGTGGACATCCGCCTGGCCCACTGATTCAACCCAACGTGGGTCGAAGGCCTCGAGGAGTTGGTCAATCAGGTGGTCAATGGCGGTCAATTGAGGCTCCTTGTTTCAGCTTCATGCCACCACCACCAGGCGGTCCATCGGGCACTCCCTCCGTATACGCACCTCTCAATCGCAGGCAGATCACGGAACAGCCACTCAACGACCAGCATGTAACATTCGAACCTTCACATCGCTGCGATTGTCTTGATCATCAGGGCGACTCCACCATTGCCCAACCCAGCTCGTTCTGCCCCGTCGGCAGAGCAATGGCCAACCCGTGCTTATAGGCATCGCGCAGGCCAACCGTCAGCATCTGATGATCGTAGGAAACCAAAGCCCGGCGGGCCGAAACCCACAAAGCCAAGGCGTCCCTGGCGGCCCAGGCGTCCCAGGCGGCCCAGGAGGCGTCCCTGGCGGCCCAGGAGGCGTCCCTGGCGTCCCAGGCGTCCCAGGCGTCCCAGGAGGCGTCCCTGGCGGCCCAGGCGTCCCTGGCGGCCCAGGCGGCCCA
>Ga0180432_10004929_pt1 | contig 18054 bp, 13 predicted proteins | sample SS_ome_10_FD_132414 | JGI IMG/M metagenome (GOLD analysis project Ga0180432, IMG submission 132414) | Hypersaline lake sediment archaeal communities from the Salton Sea, California, USA - SS_1_MS_2 metaG | ecosystem: Environmental > Aquatic > Non-marine Saline and Alkaline > Hypersaline >...
ATCATGGCCCCCACCGAGATCCTCGCCGCACAGCACTACCGCAAGATCACCGGCTACCTCGAAGGCAGCCGCGTCCGAATCGCCATGCTGGTCGGCCAGCAGAGCGCACGGAAGCGCAAGGCGACGCTGGCGGCCCTGGCGGCCGGCGAGATCGACATCGCCGTGGGCACCCACGCGCTGATCAGCGAGGACGTCCGCTTTGCCGGCCTGGCCCTGGTGGTGGTGGACGAGCAGCACAAGTTCGGCGTGCGGCAGCGGACGGTCTTTCGGGGCAAAGGGCACGCCCCCCACTACCTGGTGATGACCGCCACCCCGATCCCCCGGACGCTGGCCATGACGGTCTTCGGCGACCTGGACGTGTCGGTGATAGACGCCCTGCCGCCCGGGCGCGGGCAGACCGCCACGCGGTGCGTCTCGCAGGACCAGTTGCCTGACGTGCTGGCCCTGGTGCGCGAGAAGCTCGCCGAGGGCCAGCAGGCGTACTTCATCTACCCCCTGGTGGCCCCGTCGCCCGAACTCGAGTTGACGTCGGCCAACGAGGCCTACGAGGAGCTGGCCTCCGGGCCGCTGAAGGACTTTGGCGTGGCCCTGGTGCACGGCCAGATGCCGGCCGCCCGGAAGGAAGCGGTCATGAAGGACTTCGCAGCCGGAAAGGTCCAGGTCCTCGTCGCCTCGGTGGTCGTCGAGGTCGGCGTGGACGTTCCGGCGGCCAACGTCATGGTCGTCATGCACGCCGAGCGGTTCGGGCTGGCCCAACTGCACCAGCTTCGCGGGCGGATCGGTCGTTCGGCCGCCGACGCGCGATGCGTGCTGGTGGCCTCGCCCCACAGCGAGCCGGCCCGGCGCCGGCTGGCCATCCTCGAAGCCACCCACGACGGCTTCAAGATCGCCGAGGAGGACCTTCGGCTTCGCGGCCCGGGGCAGTTTTTCGGCACGCGTCAGCACGGGATGCCCGAGCTGCGGGTCGCCGACCTGGTCGAGGACTTCGACCTGCTGCGGATGGCCCGGCGGGACGCGTTCGAGATCGTCCGCGAGGACCCGGACCTGGCGGCCCCCCACCACCAGCGCCTCCGCCACGAAGTCCTCCGCGCCTACGCCGGCCGGCTCGACCTGCTCACCGGCGCCTGAGTTCGCTTCCCGGGGTCGAAAAGGGGGCAGGCACCCCAACGGGGTGTCCCTTCGGGGAACGTGCTCGGCCTTTGGCCTGCGCTCGAGCCAGTCCCCGTTTTCGCCTTCCGTTCGGGCTGCCGGGCCTTGGCGGTCTGGTTGAAGTCCAGGATCAGGCGGCGGGTGCCCTTGCGGATCTCGACGATGCCGCTGCCGTGAACCGAGGTCATGAAGGGGCTGTCGAATACCTTCTCCGGGCGCAGGTTGACCGGCTTTCCGTTCACGCGGGGCAGGCCCGGTTGGCCTCCCAGGTCCAGACGAATCTCGGCCCCGGTGTCATCGACGAAGGCATAGGTCGCACACCCGTTCTCGAAGCCGTATTCATGGCGGCCGAGGCAGGCGAGGAAGCCCTCCAGCGTCCTGTGCCTGCTGACTTGTGATACGACAAAGACGACCGGTGGTTTCTCTTCCTCTGGCCACAGCCAGTCTCCATTTCTGTTGCCTTCTCGAAACCGGTAGTTCTTTGTGGTCGCATGGCGTTGCCCGCTGAGCACCCTGACCCCAAGCCAGGCGCCGCCTTCCTTGACCACGACCCAGCCATTCCTCTCGACGATCCGTTTCCGAATCGCCTTGGGAAAGAAGACCCGCATGTGTCCGGTCTGCTTGGCACGCGGATGGCGCGCCACGACCATCACGTTCCGGTGCTGAACGGCCACGTGCTGGTTGTAGGTCTTGCCGTTGCCCAGGGCCACGGACTGCGGAAAGACCCGCATATTGGGCCCGGTGGAGAAGATCACGCCCTGCCACCGGTTTTGCGTGTTGATCGCGGCGTACTCGAGGCGCGGGTCGAGCATCCAACTCCCCATCACGCACTCAGGCGTGCCGTAGCTGTACCGGAGCATCCTGCCGCCGGTTCCGTCCAGCCAGTAGCCCTTCTCATCGGGTGGATTCGGCGGAGCTCTGCCGAGTTTGGCCGGGCGGACCGACTGGAACACGAACGGCTCGACTCCTTCACGGTTCAAGGCGATATCGAGAACGATGTCCGGCAGCGTGTAGCGTGAGGTGACCAGCGCCATGTGCGAGAGAATGGCATAGTTTTTCCAGTACCAGCCTTCCCTGCCCGTCAGCGCCCGCCCCATCAGGTCCCATGAATCCCTGGTGCCCAACTGCGAGTAGGCCCCCTGGTAGGCTCGTGTCTTCCCGCCGCCGCGCACACCGTTGAGCTGGTCGATGGACCAGTCCGCCCACATCAGGTGCAGCAGCATCTCCATGCGCCTTCTGACGAGGGGGGACTCCGCAAATTCATACATGTTGACGAACTCGCCCACAAACCACTTCCCATAGGTCGGCGAGATCTCCACGAACAGGCCGTTCCTTGCACGTTCCAACGCGTATCGGGCGTAGTAGGCCTCCCAGGCCTTGACGTGCTCGGGCGGGGTGTGACCGTCGGGCAGCTTGCGGTCTCTGTAGGCGTCCAGGCCCCGGACCGCCTGCAGGGCCAGGTACGCATTGGCCAGGTCCATCAGATCGTGGTTCTCGCTGCCCTGGATAAACCAGATGTTGCGGAGATTCGCACGTGTGACCGTGCTCTTGTGGCAGCCGTACAGAAAGAACATCTCCTGAAGCTTCGCCTCGACGTCGGGTTCCAGACGACCGGGGTAGACCGCGCTGTTGCGGTGGAAGAGGTAGTAGATCCGCAGCCAGCCCCGCATGCTCCACTTGACGCTTTCGGCCCCGGCGCGTCGGGCGGTCATCTTCCCGTTCGGCCCCGCGGCCCGGGCCCACGCTTGACGTATCCTGTCGTTTGCCCCGCCCGGATCTTCGCCGGTGTAGAGCCCCGCCAGCGCATAGACGATGGGGTCACTCTTCTTATCCGCAAGCACCTGTCGCATGAGTTGGTCCCCGAAGGCGCGGCATTGCCTGCGGGCCCTTGCCAACTCAGGCCGGTCTGCTCCCGGACTCGCCCCACTCGTCAGCAGCACCATCGCGAGCAGCGACATGCGAGACGATCTGTTCATCTGCTCACCGTCCCGTCCCAGCGTGTGGCTGCGCGGCCGCCCGTCGAGTGCGAGGCAGCAGTTTGTACTTCTCAAGCCCGAAGGTCACCAGGGCCTGGCGCGCAGATTCGCGGGTGTCCGTTTCTTCGTCGAATGAGGCGCCGTACTTGGACAGCCGCTTGAACACGGCCCTCATCTGCTTGACCACCGTTCCGTCGTCCTTCTTGGGAGGACTCTTGGCCGTTGCGGAAACCCACGCCGGCGTTTGGCCAAGCATCCTCTTGATGACGGCATTATTCCGCTTTCGGATCGCCTTGATGAACGCCTTCATGTCTTTGCGGAACATTGATCTCTTGAGGCCGGTTGAGCCGCCCAACGTCCTGAATGACCATGACAGCAGATCGCGCGCGGTGTGACGTGTCTGTGGCGATTCACGTGTTGGCTCACTTCTCTGGCGACTTGGCAGGGCCGCCTTGCCGAATCGCATAACCCTTCTCAATGTGCCCGAGCCAGACATATGTCGCGTTTCGGTCCTCCGGCGGACCCTCCTTGAAGTGAATGAACCACGTGTTCGGCTGCCTCCCTCCGAAGGCCGCCGGACCCGCGCTCAACAGCAGGCGCCTCACCAGATCGGGCCACTGATTGGGCATGTCGGCGTGTACCTGCCATGTCCCCTTCACCGGGGAGGCGAACTTGGATTTATAGGGCACAATGACCTTGCCTCGCTTCCAGTCGCTCACGCCCTGGCGGATGCGGATATACGGCGTGTCGTCCCGGCCGATCACGATGCGCACCGGCCCGGCAAACTCCTCGCCGCTGTCAACCAACATCGCGTGCTTGTCACAGAAGGTCCTGTAAGGCCTGCCGTCCCTCTGGACGGAGGCAAATGCGCCCTTGATGCTCGGCCCGGCCGCCCTGCCCTCTTGCCCACCGCACGAGAGAACAACGAGGAACCACGCTGACAGAGGTACCCCGGTGAACGAGAATCTCTGCAGAGACTTCCTCACGAATATGCCTTTCTACTCTTGTGCTTAGAGCCAACCTGTTGTTCCGGAGAATACGGACAGCCGCCTGTTTCAGCCCGTCTGTTCTTCCATTCTCCGCGACACACGCCAGTACTCTACCGTCAACACCGCTCGGCAGGAAGTCGAAACAAGTGACCGTGGACCTGTTGGAGAATTCGTCGCAGACAGGCCGTTCGAGCCCAAAGGGCTCCAACATGGCGCTGCAGCGAGCTTCTCAGCAGCCCCACTGTCCCTGGTTTCCTCGAACCGCTATCTTCGACGGCGGCGCACGGCCAGGAGGCCGGCGACCAGAAGGAGGCTCATCGTCGTCGGTTCCGGGGTGATGATGCTGCCCGAGGAGAGCGTCACGGCAGGACCGATGCCACTTCCGTTGGCAATGCCTACCGACCCGAAGGCCGCGGGGCCGACCGGCGGTACAGTGGCGTTGCTGTACTCCTGGATCACGAACTCCCAGGTTTCCCCCGCCTGGAAGACGTTGTCGTAAGCAATGCTCTCATATACCAGCGGGGTGTTCTCGCCGAGGTTGTCGATCTTGAAGGCCTTGCCGGTGATCAGGTAAGGCCGTTGCCCGACCATCTCGTCCCAGTTGGTCAAGCCGGTCTGCGGATCTGCGACGTAGTAGACATGCGGGAAGTCGCGGCCTGTCCGGTTAGTGATCAGGACCTGACGATTGGGCAACTGTGCCTGATACTCGCTCGGACAGGGGATGTGGTCACCCCAGGACACCTCGTCAGAACCGATCCACTCCTCGGTTGGGAAGTTGGGCTGATTGCCCAGTTCCTCGACCGTCCCGTCCAGTACCCAGTCGTCCTGAACGTCGTCGGGCACGGTGTATACGCTGACCTCTTCCGCGACTGCCGCTGACGCCACCAGCGCCAACGCCGCTACAATCAGTGCTGCCTTGTCCATGAGTTCACGTCCTTTCCGTTGAGAGACTTCCAGTGGGTTGCCCACTATGCCGGAGCATCTGCGAGCTGAGCTTGCGGCATCCTGGCGCGATTTTCGAGACAGGCTTCAGTTCGCGACCTCGGCGAACTGACTGACAGATGATAGCCGATTCTGAAGACCTTGTCAAGACAAATCTCGGAATCGAGCATCCGCCTCTGGATGTCGTCGCGGCGTCTTCTGCGGTTCCCGTGGACCGGGGAATGATCTTGGGTCCGTTCTTGCTCCGTTCGACTCCAGGCTGACCCGGCACATTCTTGACGTAACTCGCAATGATAGCTTGAGATATTGCACAGACGACAGAGCCATGCACCTCCGCTTCCTGCGTCGTCCTGCGGGCTTGGCAGGACAGGGCGCTGCGGAGCCAGTCCTCTGTTCCCCCTTTCTGTCAATGAGGCGAAGTCATGGCACACTCGCGTACTATACGCTGCTCCGCAAGTCTGCAAATTTCCACTTCAAGATCGCCGCAGCGCCTCAACAACGAAGATGTTTCTGTAATACATTTGCAAACAATCACTTATGGTTGAAATGCCCGCGTGGCGGTGCGGGATGTTACACAAAAGTGGAAACCTGTGTAACACATCGCCGGGCAGACGCGCTGCAGTTCCTGGAGGGGCATTTTCGGGCAAACGGGCAACGCGGGGACAACTGGCGCGATCAGCGGGACAGGGTGCCGGCACGATTCCCGGGGGCCCTTGCCGGGCGGGAATGTTGGGCGCTATTCAAGTCGCCCATGTGGCGGTCCGATGGGTCTATCTGGCGGACTCCCGGATGAGGCCCGCCAGTGGAGAAACCGACCATGACTGCTTACGAGTCGCTGATGGAACGACGACGTTACCCCCGAACGCAGTTGAACATCTCGGCCCACTGCGTTCGCCTGGACCCCGACGGCGGGGACGTGACCGATCGGATCGACGTCCTGGACATCTCGCGAGGGGGCATGGGGGCGATCAGTTCCCGCCCCTTCTACCCCGGACAGCGCGTGATCCTGTGCCTGCCGGACGCCCAGGGCGTCGGGTACCGCAATATCCACGCCGCGATCGTCAGGTGCCGACACCGGGCCGACGGGTACCGCATCGGGCTGGAGTTCGACCCGAACGCGGTGTGCACCTGGGCGGATTCCGACATGCAGGTCGCCGCCGCCTGAGACAAACCTTTCCTTTCTGCTGACGTGCGTTAGGGAGCCGAATGGCTCCCTTCGCATGCGCGGAAGGCGAACGTGGGGAGCGAGGGTGGATGATCCGGCGAGTGGAAGTGCAAGCAGGCGGGGGCGGCGCGGGCGATAATGGACTTGCGGGCGTGAGCGGACAGGACTAGAATGGCGACGTGCCTGGACGCATACGTGTCTCCGAGCTACCGGGAGACGCGTCCGGGCCGAAGCGGAGATTGGGGATTAGTGTAACGGTAGCACGACTGACTCTGGATCAGTTAGTCAAGGTTCGAATCCTTGATCCCCAGTGTCTGGAAGAAGCCCCTGGCGACAGGGGCTTCTGGCTTGCGCGGCGGATCAACCCCCCGCCGGGGTGACCTGCAATCACAGCGGCAGAATCACAAGCCCCAAGACGAACACCACCCAGAACGTACGCTTGTCCTGGTAACGATCGAGAAGCCAGAAGTACAGCCAGGTCAGGCCGAACACTATCGATCCCATCGTCGCGACTTCGCCGAAGGGATGGCGCAGCAGGAGGGCGAACGTGCAGTAGAACCCGGTGTAGATCCCCGCGCAGATGCCGGGCTGGACGGACAGCAGAAGCATCTTGATGAGGGCCACCAGCACGGCGATCTTCAGGATCAGGAACATGCCGTCTTCCTTCCGCCATCCCGTTGAACCCGCTGGGCGCCCCGGGCGGACCCCGTCGCATCTGAGGCACAGGCGCCGATCCCTCAGGCAGGTCAGAATTTGCGGCTGCGTTCGAGGACGTCCTTCAGGTCGGCGCACACCCTGGTGACCTGTCGCGGGCCGAGATCGAGGATATCGCGCAGCGCCTCGCCGATGGCGGGGATGTACTGCTCGATGTAGCTGCGCTTCTTGAGTTCCTGCCTGATCCGTACGGTCTTGCGGACGTGCAGCCCGAGTTTCCGCCCGCACTCCTGAAGGGCCAGACGCATCTCCTTGCGGATCTCCGGATACGACGCGATGGCCTCCTTCGACTCGCTGGTGAACGGCACCCACACCGAGGCCATGTGCACCACGATGGTCAGCGGCCCCGACGGCAGCGCCCCCCTGCCCTGGGTCAGCCCGTACGACTTCCAGTTCAGCTTGATCACGGACCGGGTTATCGCGCAGCCCCCCTGCTGGTACTGCAGCGGCACGCGATTGGCGAAGCGGATGAGCTTGGCCAACTGTGTCTGCTCGGTATCGGCGTCTCGCTTCTTCTTCGCGGGCCTGGCTGCGGCGCCGTCCTGGTCGGTCTTGGGCTCGGCCCGGCCGTACGCCAAGGCCGCTTCGATGATGAACGGATTGCCGCGATAGACGGCCGGCTTTCGCGTCACGGCGGTGTAGAAGTTGGCCTCGACGACCTGCTTGAGTCCGGCGATGAGCTTCTCTTGCCCGATGGGCACCACGCAGTCGGTCGCCGGGGCCATGATCTTCGTCTGGCCGATCGCCTCGTAGATGGCCTTTGCCGCGTCGCCGTTGAGTCTGCTCGGTCGGCGTTTGGGCTCGACGCCCGCGGTTTCGAGGATGGCCTTGGCGACGCGCGGGGAGACGCGGGAGAACTCGCTGGTCAGGAACTTCTGCATGCGGCGGCATTTCGAGTCCTGCATCATCTTCAGAAGCACGCCGAGTTCCACCCCGTGCGGGTGCGGGCGGACCTCCCGGGCGATAGGCGGAAGCACCGTGACCGACGCCGGGTACGTCTCCACCCGCCCGTCCGGGGCATGATACGTCAGCGAGACGTGCGGGTTGGCGATGGCCGTCTGCGAAAGATAGTCGTCAACGCTCTGGCGTCCCCGCTGGTAGCGGGCCTCGAGTTCGATGGCCACCCGCGTCCCGTGCGGCGCGTCCCACTCAACGACGTCGTCTCGGATGACGACGGGGCGGTTCTTGCGCGTGTCAATCTGGAGTGTGTAGTGGTGGGCGCTGGCCCGCTTGCCCGTGCGGGAGATGATATCGACGGCCTTGCCCGTAGTCAGCAGCCCGTACATTCCCGCGGCGCTGATGCCGATGCCCTGCTGCCCTCGGCTCATTCTCAGGCGGTGGAACTTGCTGCCGTAAAGCAGCTTGCCGAAGATGTTGGGGATCTGGCTCTTGAGGATGCCGGGACCGTTGTCCTGCACCCATATGCGGAAATGCGTCTCGCCGAGCTGCTCGATGCCGATCGCGATTTCCGGAAGGATGCCCGCTTCTTCACAGGCATCGAGGGCGTTGTCGACGGCCTCCTTGATGGTCGTCAGCAGCGCTTTTCGGGGGTTGTCGAAGCCCAGCAGGTGCCTGTTCTTGGCGAAGAACTCGCTGACGGAGATGCTGCGCTGCGACTTGGCCATGGACTCGGCGGTGGCGTAAGCGGGGCGTTTTCGGCGAAGGTCGGGCAGTGCGGCCTTGGCGGAAGCGTCGGGCGCGGTCGGTGCTTTCCTGGGCGGCTTTCGCGCCGCGGTTTTCTTCTTCGCCGCGGCGGCCCGGGTCGCCTTGCGGGCCTTCTTGGCCTTTTTGGCCCTGGTTGCCTGTCCGGCCGGCGCAGTCCTGCCCTTGGACGGGGTCTTGGGCTTGCGTGAGGCGAGCTTTCTCTTCGCCGCCGGCGGCGTCTTCTTCGACGATGTGCGTTTGGCCATCCCTGGCACCTTTCGGGGTAACATCCGGCACTGCCTGCGGGCAGTCCTTTCCACGGACAGGAGTCTACATAGCGCGGCCGACCGCCGTCAAGGGCACACCCGGGCGCTTGCCCTGGGCGTACAGCGTGTTAGGATGGGCCCCAGGATGGACATCTACAACCTGGTAAGCTTCGCGGGTATCTTCGTGCTGATGGGTATCGCCTGGGCGGCGTCGAAGCATCGCCGTCGGCTGAACCTCCGGGCGATCTGCTGGGGCGTGGGCATCCAACTGGGCCTCGGGGCCCTGATCTTCCACGCCCCGGGCAGCAGAGGCCTGTTCCTGAAGCTCAACGACGCCGTGCTCGAACTGCTCACCGCCGCCCAGGCCGGGCAGATCTTCCTCTTCGGGCCCCTGTCCAGGCAAGAGACGCTCGGGTTCATCTTCGCCTTCCAGGCCGTCCCGATGATCATCTTCTTCTCGGCGCTGATGGCCCTGCTGTACCACTGGCGGATCATGCCGCTGATCATCCGCGGCTTCGCGTGGGTCTTCACGCGCCTGATGCGGATCAGCGGGGCCGAGAGCGTCTGCACGGCCAGCAACATCTTCGTGGGGATCGAGTCGGCCACGGCCGTCCAGCCGCACTTGAACGACATGACGCCGTCCGAGTTCTGCACGATCCTTACCGCGGGCATGGCGACGGTGGCGGCCAGCACCATGGCGGTGTACGTCTACGTCCTGGGGGGCGTCTTTGCGACGATCGCGGGGCACCTGATCTCGGCGTCGCTGCTGTCGGCTCCGGCGGCGATCGTCATGTCCAAGCTCGTGCTGCCCGAGACCGCCAGCCCGGTGACCCTCGGCAAGACCATCAGGCCGCACTACGAACGGGCCTCGGGTGCGATCGAGTCGATCATCAACGGCGCGATGGCCGGGGTGAAACTGGTGGTGGGCATCTGCGCCCTGCTGGTGGCGTTCCTGGGCCTGGTGGCGCTTGTGGACCTGATTCTGGGGGCCGTAAACGCCGGCTGGTCGGTGGGCGGACTGCTGGGCTACGTGTTCCGCCCGCTGGCGGTGCTGATCGGGGTGCCGCCGGCGGATGCGGCCGCGGCGGGGGAACTGCTCGGGCAGCGGTTCGTGGCGACGGAGATACCGGCTTACGAGGCACTGGCCGAGGCGATTCGCCAGGGGGCACTGCATCATCCGCGCAGCGCCGTGGTGATCGCCTATGCCCTGTGCGGTTTTGCGCACGTGGCGTCGATGGCGATCTTCGTCGGGGGCATCGCGGCGCTGGTTCCCGAACGCCGCAAGGACCTGGCGGCGGTCGGTCCGCGGGCACTTCTGGCGGCGACGCTGGCGTGCCTGATGACCGGTGCGGTCGCCGGGGCGTTCTTCCACGGCGGCGCCACCGTGCTCGGCGCCGCGAGGCCTTGAGCCACCCTCAAAAGTGGAGTTTTTCGTCAGATGGCCCCGTAATGGGCCGATATACAGTACATGTCGCCGACCACGCCGACAGTCACGGAGAGGTGTGTGCAAGGCATGCAGGACAGGCCGATGGCCTCCTGGGGCTCTGCGCCGACCGGCACGACACTGGCCGAAGCCCCGCAGCGGCAACTGCTGGCCGAACTGCTGAGCAAGGCCCGCGAGCAGGCCTGTGCCGAGGGAGGCGCCGTCTACGTCACGTTCGATGACGTTCTGGTGCTCTGCGCCGCCCAGAACAGCCGTATCGATCCCGCCCGCGCCGGTTGCGACCCTGCCGGCCGCGAACTGTCGCTGTCGGGGGCCTCTCCTGCGGGTCTGGCCGCGGCGGAGCGGCGCGTGGTGAACGTTCCCGACGTGTACGCCCAGAACGAGGGCCCCGGGTGCAAGACGCATCGGGACTTCGACCTGGCCGCGGGGTATCACACGACGAGCGTCCTGGCACTGCCGCTGCTCTGCCCGAACGGGCAATGCGTCGGCGCGCTGGAGCTGGTCAACCGCGTTGGTGCGGACGGGCGCGTTGAGGCGTTCGGCGCCGACAACGTCGAGGCCCTTGAGACCGTTCGGATAACCGTCGCCATGACCGTCCAGAACGCCGCCCTGCGGGACGATCTGGAGCAGGCGAACCTGGATACGATCATCCGGCTGTCGACGGCGGCGGAGTTCCGGGAGGACCCGGCCGCGGCGGACCATGTCCGGCGTATGAGCCACGTCGCCGGCCTGATCGCCTCGGCCATGGGGCTGCCTCAAAGACAGGTCGACCTGATCCGTTTCGCCACGCCGATGCACGACATCGGCAAGCTGGGCATTCCCGACGCGATCCTGTACAAGCCGGGCCGACTGACGCCCAGGGAACGCCAGACCATCCAGGCCCACTCCGCCATCGGGGCCAAGATCCTCAACGACCCGCGAAGCGAGTTGATGGTGACGGCGCGGGAGATCGCCCTGACGCATCACGAAATGTGGGACGGCTCGGGGTACCCTCAAGGCCTGGCCGGGGAGAACATTCCCATCGTCGGGCGCATCGCCGGACTTGCCGACGTCTTCGACGCCCTGATCTCACCGCGCTGCTACAAGGAACCGTTCCCGGCCGAGAAGGTGATCGAGATCATACGTCAGGAGCGGGGCAGGCATTTCGACCCGGCCGTCGTTGACGCATTCTTCAGGATCGTCGACGACGCACTGGAATGCTACGACGCGCTGACCACGGGGTGAGCGCCCCTGCCGGGGCGAGGTGATCGGTAACCGGTAGCCAGTGCTCAGCGGGTGCCCTACATCGTTCCGACCCTTGGGCCTTCACCGCGGAACGACTGAACAACCGAGGACGAGGACGACCTGGACGATACGTCTCCTGCCTGTCGGCTGCAAGTTACCGACTCCCGGCTCCCGGCTACTGACCGCCAGTGACGCTTTTGACTTGTCATCCTCTGCGCCAGTTGCACAATGCCTCTCAGGTTGAGGTGCATGATGCGAGTAGTTTTCTGCGGCAGCGGGACGTTTGCGACGCCTTCGCTTCGGGCGATCATCGCAAGCGGTCACGAGGTGGTCGGCGTCGTGACCCAGCCGCCCCGCCGGGCCGGTCGCGGAGGCAGGCTGCGCGCCACGGAGGTGGCGGCCCTGGCCGACGGACTCGGCCTGGGCGTGCTCGAAACGCCCGACATCAATGCCGACCACGCCGCCGGCGTCATCGCCGCGGCCAGGCCCGACGCCATCTGCGTGGCCCAGTTCGGGCAGATGGTCTCGGCCCGCGTCCGCGAGCTTGCCGCGACCGACGCGTTCAATCTGCACGGCTCGCTGCTGCCTGACCTGCGGGGCGCCGCCCCGGTGAACTGGGCCATCATCCGGGGCTTGCGTCGCACGGGCGTCACCACGTTCTCCCTGGTCGATCGCATGGACGCCGGGGACGTGTACCTCAGGGCCGCCACCGATATCGCGCCCGGCGAGAGGGCCGACCACCTGCTGGCCCGCCTGGCGCACCTCGGCGCCGAGAGCGTCTGCCAGACGCTGGACCTGCTCTCGGGCGGCCAGGCCGAGAGATTCCCCCAAGACCATGACCGGGCCACCTACGCCCCGCGACTGACCAAGGCCGACGGCATCATCCGTTGGGGGGCCGAGGCACAGACCCTCTGCAACCTGATCCACGGCACGTGGCCCTGGCCGGGCGGGCGGACCGTGTTCGCCCGCCAGGGCGGACGCATGCTGGCGGTGACGATCGCCTCGGCGTGCGTCGTACCCGGCGCGGCGGGCCGGCCGGCCGGCGAGATCGACAGCGACCTGACCGTGGCGACCGGCGAGGGGCGCCTGCGGATCACCGAGATCAAGCCCGCCGGCAAGAGGCTCATGTCCTGGCAGGATTTCGTCAACGGATACCGCGCCGCCGAGGGGGACTGCTTCGTGGACGGCGACAGCGTCGACAATGCCTGACAGCGCCCGCGACATCGCCGTGAAGGCCCTGCGCGACCGCGCGGGCAACGTCTCCGCCCGCCTGAGACGACTGGCCGACCAGGCCGACCTCTCCCCTGCCGAGCGGACACTGGCTACCGAACTGGCGCTCGGCACGGCGCGGAGAAGGTCCACCCTCCAGGCCGTCCTCAACGCGTATCTGGCTCGCCCCGGACGCCAGATGAAGCCCTCCGTCGGCGCCGTCCTGCTCGTCGGGTTGTACCAGCTTCTCTTCCTCGACCGCGTGCCGGACTTCGCCGCGGTCAACGAGGCCGTCTCGCAGGCCCGCAGGGTCGCCGGGCCCAGGCAGGCCGGCTTCGTCAACGGCCTCCTGCGGGGCGTGCTCCGGGGGCTGTCGCCCGCGCGTGAAGGACGCGGCGCGCCCGCCCGGGACGTCATCCCCCTGACGCCGCGGACGCACCGCCTGGCCGATCGCGGGATACTCCCCGATCCGAGCGAAGCCCCCGCGGACTACCTGGCCGCCGCGATGAGCCTGCCGGTCCCGCTGGTTCGCCGGTGGTTGTCGCGGCTGCGATCCGTGGATGAGGTGGCCGACCTGGGCTACCACGCCAACACCCGGGCGCCGCTGATCGCGCGGGTCAACGCGCTGAAGACCACCGTGGCGGCCGCGATCACCGCCCTGGCTGACGAGGGCGTCGAGGCCGAACCGCACGCCAACGGCCTGAGCCTCATCATCACCCACTCCCCTGCCGCCCTCACCGAACTGGCCGCCTTCAGGGACGGGCTGTTCCAGATGCAGGACCCGTCCGCCTCGGCCGTCGCGTTGGCCGCCGAGGTCGCCCCCGGGATGGCCGTGCTCGACTTCTGTGCCGCGCCGGGCACGAAGACAACACACCTGGCCGAGCTGATGGGCAATCGCGGGTCGATCGTCGCCGCGGACGTATCCAACGAGAAACTGTCTCGAATCGAGTCGAACTGCGAGCGGCTGGGCGTTACCATCGTCTCGACGATTCTCGCCGAGAACGCCGGGTCGCTCGAGCCGAACGCGTTTGACGTGGTGCTGGCCGACGTGCCGTGCACCAACACCGGCGTTCTGGCCCGCCGGGCCGAAGCACGCTGGCGGTTCTCCGAGCAGGGCCTCTCGCGGTGCGTCAGCGACCAGAAGGCCATAGCTTCGGCCGCGGCCGTCTTCGTCAAGCCGGGCGGCAGGCTCGTCTACAGCACGTGCAGCATCGAACCGGAAGAAGGCCCCGACGTTGCACGCTGGTTGTGCCGGCAGCATCGCGGCCTGAGAATCGAACGCGGGCAGATGACGCTGCCCGGCGGCGCCGAATCGCCCGCGCGATGGCACGACGGCGGATACCTCGCCGTGATGAGCACCTGACCGGGCGTCGACAGGACGCGTGAGACGTGGCCAAGAAGAAGAAAGAAGCCAAGCCCAAGGGCGTACGGATAATCAACCGCAAGGCGCGGCACGACTATCACATCAGCGAGGTTGTGGAATGCGGCATCTCCCTGGTGGGCACGGAGGTCAAGAGCCTTCGGGCCGGCCAGGCCAGAATCGCCGAGGCCTACGCGCGCATCCGCCGGGGCGAGGTCTATCTCGTGGGGGCCAACATCGCCCTCTATCCCCAGGCCGCGCCAGGCATGCAGCACGAGCCTACACGCGACCGCAAGCTCCTGCTGAGGAAGTCCCAGATCGCCAAGCTGCAGGACCACGTCAGGCAGAAGGGCAAGACGCTCGTACCGCTGGCGGTCTACTTCAGCCGCGGGTGGGCAAAGTGCGAACTCGGGATCGCCGAGGGCAAGCGCCAGTACGACAAGCGCCAGGCCCTGGTCAAGAAGCAGCAGCGCCGCGACATGCAGCGCGAAATGCGCCGGCGCCGGTGAAGGGGTTGCATGTATGTGTGTAGCGGGCGAGCTGGCTCGCCGCGTTCCGTTCGAACGGCGCACGGCGAGCAAGCTCGCCCGCGAAACAGGCACCCGACCGATACTCAGATCTCGGCCGCCTGGTCCTGGTTGTTGGCCTTCTCGGCTGCGGCCTTGATCGCACGGATGAAGCACCAGCCCAGGCCTATGATGATGATGCCCGACATGATGCCCATGATCACGTAGGCCGCGGTCGACAAGTCGGTCTGCTCCTTGACCGGCTTGCTCTTGATTCGGCCGAGCAGGCTCCACAGCGCCAGCACCATACCGATGCACACGCCGGTGGCCAGAGTGCCCATCGCGCCGGCGACCCGCGTGCCCGCCGTGATGTCCGCATCGAGGCGCTCCCGTGCGGTGGCGGCCCTGATCGACAGGACGGTCGCGGCAATCGCCGCGGCGCCGCTGGCCGCCAGGATGAGGTAGACCATCGGCACGTGCCCGTCGAAGAACACGGGCATGACGGTGTCGATGGCCCGGCCCGCATTGTCGGCGAGCTTGGCCGCAATGGTCAGGTACGCGGCGTAGATGCCCCCGCCCATGCCCACAACGGCCAGCAGCGCCCCGCCGGCGCACCCCCCTGCGGCGGGCGCCGGCGCCTCGGCCGGTTCGGCGTCGTCGACCCCCAAGCCGCCCAGCGGCGATCGCTTGAGCGAGAGCAGCACCGCCAGCAGCGGCGCCGCACCGGCCAGTATCACGCCCACCAGCGTCGGCACGATGAGCTTGCCTTCGGTATCCACGAGGTACCCGCCCGGCGCGGTCACCGTGTCGTAAAGGCTCCAGACGAACAGGGCCGACAGGAGCACCGGAACGGTGACACGGATGTTCCAGTCCCACCACGCGCCGAGCTTCCAGTCGCTGCGCTCGTTTGCATGCTGCCGCAGACGCGATATGCGATACATCCACCCCAGCACGACGCACTCCATCATCCCGAGCAGGGCGATGCCCCATGGGCCGTTGATGAACCCGTCGATGTTCTCCAGCCACGTCAGCCCGCCCCGCGAGCAGTAGACCAGCCCGGAAACGAACCCGACGAACGTTATCCCCCACAGCGTCGGCGTTCTCTTCCAGCCGGTCTTGTCTATGACGCTCGCCAGGACGCTCTCGGTGATCGAGAAGGCCGAATCGATCCCCAGCGTCAGCAGCGCCACGAAGAAGACGATCCCGAAGTACGCGCTGTAGGGCAACTGGCCCAGGGCATACGGAAAGGCCATGAACGCCATGCCCACCGTGCCGCTCTCGCCGACGACCGTTGAGACGGTCTCGGGGTGGGCCGTACCGAGGGTGGAAAGCGACATCGCGCCGAGCGTGGCGAAGACGGCGATGCCGGCGACGAAGCTCGTGCCCAGGTCGCCCAGGCCGACGATCATTGCGTTGTTGTTGATGTCGCTCTTGCGGTGCAGGAAACTCGCGTACGTCACCATCACCCCGAAGGCCAGGCTCATCGAGAAGAACACCTGCCCGAACGCGAAGCGCCAGGTCGTCGGCCGCAGCAACTGGCTCCAGTCGGGGTTGAGGTAGTACGCCATGCCGTGCGTGGCCCCGTCGAGGGTCAGGGCCCGGACCATCAGGATCACCAGCATCAGCCAGGGCAGCGGGACCGTCCAGAGCACGACCTTGCTGACGATCCTGACGCCCTTGAAGATGCACAGGAACATCAGGATCCAGACAGCCGCCAGGGCGAACACGACGTCCGGGCTGAAGCTGCCCAGCAGCCAGGAACGGCTTTGACCGCCGCCCCAGATGTTGCAGTAGTCGTTGAGGAACAGCGTCTGGCAGCCTTCTTTCGTGGCCGCCCACGGCAACTCTCCGCCATGGTGGATTGCGCCCTGGATGCAGAAGCCCAGGAAGCTCAGGCACCACGCCAGGATCACCGGGTAGTACGTGATGATGACGAACCCCAGCACGATCCCCCACCACCCGAGCGGTTCTTTCTTGCGGCCGAGCCTGCGGAAGGCGTCCGGTGCGGCTCTTTGGGTCATGTGTCCCAGGCTGAACTCGAGGATCAGCACGGGGATTCCGATGATGAGCATCGCCACGATATACGGTATCAGGAACGCCCCGCCGCCGTACTTGTACAGCTTGTAGGGGAACCCCCACAGGTTGCCCAGCCCCACCGCCGAGCCGATCGCCGCCAAGACGAAGCCGGCCCGCGAGCCCCAGTTCTCTCGCTGTTCTTCCAGAAGAAGTTGCTCTGCCATCGTTGTTCCTTTTCGAATCTGAGCGCCCAACGGGCAGAGCTATTCTAGTGGCGCGCCCGACAGATTGGAAGACGCGGGAGTATCGTCGCGTACTGGCTCGCTGAAGGGCCCGGTCCGAATGGCTCGCCGGGGGCGCTGTTGGTCCCTTGGCGCAGTGCTCGGACCACGCAAATCCAAACGGCGCTTTGCCCGATGACCGATAAGACGTATAATGTCATGTAGCGATACGGCGCCTGGCCGTTCCGGGGGCGAATTGGATTCGACCGGACGGGTTGAGGTGTCGGTGGCGTGCCCAGGTTCCAAGGCGGCCTGGCTAAACACCTTGGATAACTTTTATAGTTGCCAATAACAACTATGCAATGGCGGCTTAAATAAGCCGTCACGTCCCGAGGGCCTTGCCCGCGAGGCTCCCGTGGACGAAGACCAGCGGGCTTGCCGGTCGGGTGTTGGGCGGTTACCCGGCCGGGACTTCCGGTCGCCCTGGCCTGGACGGACCGTGTCCCATGCGGGCCTGACAGGCGAGAAACAAAACAGGGACTACGCACGTAGAAGCCGCCGCTGAAACGTCACGGGACGCGGGTTCGATTCCCGCCGCCTCCAGTGAGTGTATCTGCGCGAAACACTCTCTAACGAAACACGGCCCGCTATACCGGCCCAGCGAGTTTGATGCCCGCACAGGACCCGAACAACCCTGCATTCTTGACCGCACTACAGCACGTGGTAAACTGCGGCCTCGGAGAGAATAGTGAGTTCTTGGAGGCCGACCTTTGTGCGACCAATCCATCTCGAACATTCCGATACCTACCGGATGGCCTGATTCTGTCCGATCCGCTGTCATCTACGTCTTTTCGCTGGCCCATTACGCCATTGCCTGTGCCAGAGGCTGGGCCGCCAACAGCATCAACGCTCGAGTACGCCTTGCCACCGAGAACAGCCAACTCAAGCAGGAGATCCAACTGCTCCGCGAGGAGATCCGCATCAAGGACGCTCGCATGGCGAAGATCGACCCACGTCGTCGACCATACTACCCCCCTACCGGACGAATGGCCATCCTTGAACTCAAAGCTGCTCGGGCGTGGTCTCTTGCCCAGACCGCCAAGGCTTTCCTCGTCGAACCAGCGACCATCGCCTCGTGGTTGAAGAGAACCGACGAACATGGCGACAACGCCCTGGTGCAACTCCGAGAACCCGTCAACAAGTTCCCGGACTTCATCCGCTACATCGTC
>Ga0180432_10004932_pt1 | contig 18049 bp, 22 predicted proteins | sample SS_ome_10_FD_132414 | JGI IMG/M metagenome (GOLD analysis project Ga0180432, IMG submission 132414) | Hypersaline lake sediment archaeal communities from the Salton Sea, California, USA - SS_1_MS_2 metaG | ecosystem: Environmental > Aquatic > Non-marine Saline and Alkaline > Hypersaline >...
CCCTCTGCCCCTCCTGCAAGGAATGCCATGTCCCGACGCGCAATCGTTCCGTCCGCCGTTGCCCTCGTGGCGGCATCGCTCTCCCTTGGCCTTGCGGGGTGCGGCGACCCGGGTGACTCCCAGGCGACGCCCGATGCACCCGTCGCCCGTAACGCCGCGGGCGCGGGCTTCACTCCCGACACCAAGACCTGCCCGGAGAGGAACGGCAGCTGGACATCCAAGCCGGTGGTCTGGAACTACCTGCCCTACGACATCGTCATCCGCGCTGGCGATTACACGTGCAGCGACTGGTCGGGCGTCAGCACCCCGGGACGCACCTTCAACGCCGTCACGGTGCGCCCGATGCAGGCGTTCTATGGCACGCTCGAGCCGCGGGACAACGTCAGGCGCAGCTGGACGATGCAGGTCTCCCGGGCGGACACCGGCGAGCAGCTCGGGACGTTCCGGATCGCCATCCCCGTGGTCTCCACGCCAATCGACCAGGGGTACGCACTCGGCGGCGCCTCCACGACGCGGTACGTGAACACGGTCAAGACGCAATACCAGCCGCTGGACGCAGCAGCGCAGTACGAGACCGGTGACTACTACTGGTCCAAGGAGACCAACGAGATCACCATCCTCGGATACAAAGGGCGCGTGACCGTCGTCGTCGCCCCGTGGGAGGGCGGGCTCTAGCTCCTCCCCCCTCCCGCGCGCGGCGCCGTGACGCATGACGCCCCAGGGAGGCTGGCGCGACAGAGCAGCAGAACTCCCGCCACGGAGGGAGGCATCAGGCGCGCTCGCGATGTGGTTCGACCTGAACGACGACGAGTACATGGCTCCGCTGCATGACTCGACATGAATGGCTCTCAGAGGTGTTCGGCGGGAAACGTGAGACGCCCGCGCGACGCGGACTCGGTTCGGCGCATGGGCGACGCGTTCCCAGGATCCGGCCTCCGGCGTTCGTAACGGCGGTCGCCAGAAGTGATGAGGGCCAGTGCCCGTGGGCGTCAGGCAACCTCGAGAGACCGCCTCTGATGGGCTCTCAGGGAATGGCGAGAACGATGGCGGCGATGATGGCCCCCGCCGCGCACACGATGGGGATGAGCACCGCGGCCACGATCCCCGTGAATGTGCCCCCCGGCCCCGGCTTCATGTGGCCAGCCTAGCGGTCGGTTCACGGCCACGGGGCGGTGGCACCAGTGCAACACTGGGTGCCGATGACGACCCCGGATCTCACCCGGCGCGAGCGCGTGCTCCGGCGCTGGGTCATCGCCCCCGCCGGCTCTGCGGGGGTGATGCTGACCCTGGCGCTGGCGGTGGTGCTGTACTGGCTGCGGTTCATGCAGCCCACCGAGCCCGATCCGTTCACGCGCGGCCCATGGGTGGCGGCGGTGTCCCCCACCTCGGCGCGCATCGCGTGGCAGGTGGAGGACGACCAGCCCGTGGACGTGCGCGTGACCACCCCGGCCGGTCGCACCATCACCTCGACGGACGGCGTGCTGCGCGGGCTCGCCCCGGGCACGCGCTACGGCTGGGTGGCCACCACCGGGCAGGGTGCCCGGGCGTTCGGGTCGGTCACCACGCCCCCGCTGGCCGCGGGCGCACCCGTGCGGTTCATCATCCTGGGCGACTACGGCGTGGGCGGCGAGGACCAGTACGCGGTGGCGCGGGTATCGGCCGCGCAGGGCCCGGCGTTCACGGTGTCCACCGGCGACAACGTCTACCTGGCCGCGGCCCCGGTGCTGTTCGACCAGACCATCTTCCGGCCCATGCGCCCGCTGCTGGCCCAGGGCCCCATGCTGGGCGTGGTGGGCGACCATGACACCCTCTGGGAGGGTGGACGGCCGCTGGCCGAGGTGCTGGGCTGGCCGGGCGACGGCGACCGGTCCGTGCAGCGCTACGGGCGCATGGCGTTCATCACGCTGGGCATCGAGGGCGATGCATCCGACCTGCCGTTCCTGCGCTCTGCGCTGGCGCGCACGCGCGATGCCGCCGCGCGCTGGGTGCTGATCCACCGCCCGGTGGACGCCGGCAACCCCGTGCTGCCGGTCATCCGCCAGGCGGGGGCGGCCGCGGTGCTGAGCGGCCACAACCACCGGTATGAGCGGCGCGTGGTGGACGGCGTGCTGTGCCTGACGGTGGGCACGGGTGGCGCCCCGCGGTCGGAGGGCGACGAGTTCACGCCCGAGAGCGCGGACGCCACGGTGTCGATCGCCGAGTTCGGGTCGCTGCGCGCCGACTACGCCGCGGGGTCGGTGGACTATGCGTTCATCGATGCGGCGGGCGAGGTACTGGACCGCTTCCGCACGCCGGCGGACGGGTGACCTATCGTCGCGTGATCCTGGCGGTGCTGGGCGTGGCGTCGGCCACGGCGCGCCTTGCGCTTGGCCTGCCCGAGGCCTTCGGCGTGCTGATGATCGTGGCGGTGGTCGGCGTGCCATTGGCCGCGGCGTTCCTGGCCGCCGACTGCATTCCCATGCGACGTGACCACGCCATCGCATCGGGCATCGCCCTGGTGGGACTGCCCATGGCGCTGCTGGTGCCGGTGTGGGGGTGGATCGCCGCCCTGGTGGTGGTGGCCGCCCAGGTGGTGGCCTGGGCCACCTCGCGCCGCTAGGCCCGCCCCACCTCGATACGCAGCGTGGCGGGGACATCCTCGCCGCAGCGCCCCAGAACCACCCCCTGCTCGCGGAACGCACCCGTCACCGCCCCCTTGGGCGGGATGCGGAACGGGCCCACCCAGTGAGGGACATCCTCGCGATTGCGGATGGTCACCTGCTGGCCCACGCGCAGGCGCACGGCGGTGTCGCCCTCGTCGGTGAGCCACGCGGGCGCGCCGGTCACCTGCCAGTGACCGCCGCGATCGAGCACCTCGATGGTGACCGGCTGCGGCGGGGGGTCCATCGACCCCCACGCCGCCACCCCGGCCAGGCCGCCGGCGAGCATCGCGCCGCCGGCAAACATGGCCACGAGCCGCCGGTCCACCTCACATGTCCTTCGCCACCGCCAGCACCCTCACAGTGCCCGCACGCAGGAACCTGAGCGTGATGGGCACCTTCGTGCCCGCCCTCACATTCTTCTTGAGGCCCATGATCATCACGTGGTAGCTCCCCATCTTCAACTGCCGCGTCCTGTTGCGCGGTATCCCGACGCGCTTCTGCTGCACCATCGCCATGCGTCCGGTCTCCGGATCCATGGTGCTGAGGTGCAGTTCGGTCTTCATCGCCAGCGAACGCGGCACCGACGCCCTCACGAGGGCATCGGACTTGCGCACGCTGCGGATGGACATGTAAGCCGCCGTGTTGGCGCTGCCGGGTGGCACCACGCGCACCCACGGGTTGGTGATGACGATGTTCTTCTTCGCCACCACCGTCTTCTTGGTCATCGCGGGCATGCTGCCGGTGGTCGTCGATGCAGGCATTCCGGAGTGCGCCCCCGCGATGGCGGAGGACGCCGCGGCGATGGACGCGACGGTGATGCCGGTGAGTGCCGAACGGATAATCGTCTTCATTGGTTGGTGCCCTCCTCGAGGATCGTCGAGAGGTCTGCGGAGATATCGCGTCGGGGCATGGCGAACGGCCACTCCACGAGCAGCCGGCCCTGGTCGTCCACCACGTAGGTGAACGCGCTGTGCACCACGTCGTAGCCACCGCCCTTCGCGGGGGTGGTGGAATGCGACGCGCCGAAGGCCTTCTCGGCCTTCGCCAGCGCCGCCGAATCGGTGGTGCGGTACGCGCGCCACGAGTCGAAGAAGTGGTCCACGTACTTGCGCATGACCGCCGCGGTGTCGCGCTTCGGGTCGACCGTGACCATGGCCACCTGCACCCGCGTCCGCTGGTCGGCCGGCAGGCGCTTGAGCGCCGCGCGGACGTCGGACAGCGTGGTGGGGCAGATGTCCGGACACGATGCGAACCCGAAGTACACGACCAGCAGTCCGCCGGGTGCAGCCCGCAGGGGCACGCTCCGCCCCGCTCCCCCCGGCCCCACGTCGGGCAGCGATACGTTGCCCACCTGGGGAATGGGATCGCGGGTGAAGCCCTTGAGCCCCGTCTGCTGCTGCTCCCCGCCGCCGCACCCCGCGAGCATCACTGCCCCCGCGAGCACGCCGGCGATGGCGATCATGAGCCTGCTCATCGACGTCCCCGGGCCCGGAAGCGGAAGCTGCCGGCCTCGGAGTGGCCGTCCTCCGCCTGCACCTTCCACAGCACCCGATAGGGGCCGGGCACGGGCTTCCGCGTTCGCACCACGACGCGCGCGGCGTTGCGCGGGTCGAGGCGCGCCCACACCACGTGGTTCGCTCCCCTGCGGTCCAGCACCTTCACTCTGGTGACGCGCAGCAGGCGACCGCGGAAGGTGATGATCACCTTCGCGGGCAGCGACGTCACCACGGAGCCCGCCTTGGGCGACGTGGATCGCAGCCCCGAGTGGGACAGCGCCGCGGGTGCGGCGATGAGCGCCACGGCCGATGCCGTGAGCACGATGTCTCGCAACCTCAATTGAATGGTCCTTCCGTTCCTGAACTGGCCGGGCACCCGGGTGGGCGCCCGAACGGGATCAGGCAGGGAGCGGAGGACCTCGTGAGGGCGCGGCGTGCGCGAAAGGGGTGCGCGGGAGGCGCCAGATGCGCTGCGGGCGAACCCGTGCGACCACCCCGGGGCGGCCGGGGAGGCGACGGACCGGCGCAACCACGGCGCGGGCCACCGCCACCAGCGCGGCCAGCAGGCGCTCACCCCATGCCACGAGCGCCACCAGCACCACGGCGGCCACCACATGCGCGATGGCGGACCCAGGGGTGACAAGCGGCTCGGCGTGGTGCGCGGCGATGCCGAACGCCCATGGCGCCGTCACCATGCCCACGTGCATGGCCAGCTGGCTGGCCACCACCAGCGCGGCGGTCACGCCGATTCCGCGGCGCGCGAAGGGAGCGCGGCGCGTGCCGATGACGGCGGCCAGGGCGATGATCATGGCCCACAGCGCGGGCGCCACCGGCAGCAGGGCAAGGTCGCCCATGGCCACCAAGTGCGCGGCAATGGCCGAGGCCACGCCCGCCGCCGCGATGGACGCGCGGCGCGCGGCGTGTGCCCGGGGTGCCGACATGGCATTCATACGGTTCCCACCCTAGACCCGGCGTGCGATGCGCGACACGTGACAGGTATCCTCGGCTGCATGACACGCATCCTCGCCCTGGCCGCCTGCGCGGCCCTCGTCGCCGCGCCGGTCCTCGCCGGATGCGGCTCATCCGACTCCGGGTCGGCCACCGCCCCGGCCGCCACCGGCGCCGCGGCCGATACGGCCGCCAAGTCGTGGTCGTCGCCGCCGCCCATGGACATCGACCCAAATGCCACCTACACCGCGGTGCTGCGCACCTCGCAGGGCAACATCTCGATCGCCCTCGACCCGAAGCAGGCGCCGAAGACGGTGAACAACTTCGTGTTCCTCGCGAAGGAGGGCTTCTACGACGGCCTCACGTTCCACCGGGTCATCCCCGACTTCGTGATCCAGGGCGGGGACCCGGAGGGCACCGGCTCGGGCGGCCCCGGCTATCAGTTCGAGGACGAACTGCCGGACTCCGGCGCGTACAAGCTGGGCTCGGTGGCCATGGCGAACGCGGGCCCGAACACGAACGGCTCGCAGTTCTTCATCATCGTCGGCCAGCAGGGCGTGCAACTGCCTCCCAGCTACTCGCTGTTCGGCCAGGTGACCAAGGGCCTCGACGTCGCAGAGAAGATCTCCACCATGGCGGCACCCGGCACCGAGACGCCCGACCCGCCGGTGACCATCGAGAAGGCCACCATCACGGAGACCCCGGCGACGTGACTCCCCTTGCCGGCTTCGAGCGATCGCGCATCGCGGTGACCGGCACGGAGATCGCGGTGGCAGTGGCGGGATCGGGCCCGCCACTGCTGCTGCTGCACGGCTTCCCCCAGACCATGGCCATGTGGCACGCGGTGGCCCCCATGCTGGCGGAGCACTTCACCGTGGTGTGCGCCGACCTGCGCGGGTACGGCGACAGCGGCCGCCCGGAGAGCGGGCCCGACCACATGGGGTACTCCAAGCGGGCCATGGCCCGGGATCAGGTGGAGGTGATGTCGGCGCTCGGCTTCGAGAGGTTCGCCGTGGCCGGACACGATCGCGGCGGGCGCGTGACGCGACGCCTGTGCCTCGACCATCCCGAGCGCGTCACGGCAGCGGCCGTGCTGGACATCGTGCCCACGGCGACGATCTTCGCCACCTCCGACAAGGCGCTTGCCACCGCGTACTACCACTGGTTCTTCCTCATCCAGCCGGATGGCCTGCCCGAGCACATGATCGGCGCCGATCCGCGCTGGTGGCTGCGCGAGACCCTGCGCCGGTGGGCCGCGCCGGGGTATGTGTTCGAGCCGGACGCCCTGGCGGCCTACGAGCAGGCATTCGACGACCCCGTGACCATCCACGCCCAGTGCGAGGACTACCGAGCCGCGGCATCCGTCGACCTCGAGCACGACGCCGCCGATGCCGATGCACGCATCGCCTGCCCGCTCCTGGTGCTGTGGGGCGCGCACGGCCGGATACATCAGATCTACGACGTGCTGGGCACCTGGATGGACCAGGGCGTCGACGTGCGGGGGCGAGCGGTGGACGCGGGGCACTTCGTGGCCGAGGAGGCCCCCGAGCAGACCGCGCGCGAACTGCTGGGGCTGCGTCCGGCCTAGGCGGTGGCCGGACGCAGCCGGGTGCGCCGGCCGCGGGCCGGCGACGGGTCATCGAGCAGCACGCGGGTGAGATCGTCCTCGGCAACGGCGGCGCGGGCCTCGGCATCCATCACGCGCTGGCGCAGCAGGTGCACCTCGTCCCGGCTCCTGGCGAGAGCGGCCTCGGTGGCCGCGAGCGCGGCGCGCAGCGCATCGGCATCGGCGACGGCCTCGGCGATGCGCCGCGGGTCGCCGCCGGCCTCCGCCCCCGTGGGCACTACGCTCAGCAGCCCCGCGCGCAGCAAGTCGGCCACGCGCACGGCCCGCCTGCCGCGGTGGTCCATGGTGACGCCCAGGCTGCCCCGCTCCACGCGGCGCTCCAGCGACTTCCTCGAGCATCCGGCCAGCGCGGCGGCATCGGCGAGGGTGATCACGCGGTCGGGATCCACGCCCCGGACTTCGGCGCGACCCGCCCGGCCCCTGCCGCGCGGCTAGGCGCTCGCGGCGTCCGGGCCGGCCGCCGTCAGCACGATGCGCCCACCGACCTCATCCAGGTCACCGCGCACGAGGCACATGCCCAGCGCGCGAAGCACCCGGACGGGCGTGGGCGGCGCCGTCGCGGGATCCATCTCGGCCAGGCGCGCGGCCACGGCCGCCCACAGCACGCTGCGGTGGATGCCGCCGGGCACGGACGCCACCTCGATGACGGCCAGCTCAACGAGATCGGGTGTGGTGGTGCGGATCATGGACCGGGCACCGTAGGGGCGCGCGATCCGATTGGGAACCCCTGCGGCGAAGGGATTCCGCCCCATCAACCCTCAACCCAAGGTGGAGGGTGGGGACAGTCCCGGGCGTGGGACTGTCCCCGGCCCGGGACTGTCCCCCGAGATGCAGGAGGGGCGCGGGCGGGGGCGCGCGGGGGCCCCGGCCCGCTCGGCGGCCAGCTCCACGAGCCACCGCGACCCCTCGTCCACGACCGTGGTGATGACCGCGCCGTCGGGGGCGCGTGAAATGCGACCGGCCACCTCGCCACGGGCGTTGCGGATGATGATGTCGGGGGCGTCTCCCACGACCTGACCGTATCGCGCGGGCGCAGGGGTAGGCTCAGTGCATGGTGCGCATACTGGTCACCGACGACCACGCGGTGCTTCGCTCGGGACTGCGACTGCTCCTCGAGCGCGAGGACGACCTGCACGTGGTGGATGAGGCCACCACGGCCGAGCAGGCGATCGCGCGCACCGCCGAGGGCGACGTGGACCTGGTCCTCCTGGACATCGAGATGCCCGGCCTCGGGGGGCTGGCCGGCACGGCGTCACTGCGCGCGGCGCATCCCGATCTGGGGATCCTGGTGCTGTCGATGCACGGCGAGGCCGACGACGTGCGGCGGGCCTTCGCCGCGGGCGCCAGCGGCTACCTGCTCAAGACCGCGGCGGACGAGCAGTTGGTGCAGGCCGTGCGCGCGGTGGCGGCGGGCGAGCGCTACCTGCACCCATCCCTCGGGGCCGTGCTGGCCCAGCCGCCCCAGCCCGGTGGCCCGGTGGACGAGCTCTCGCCCCGCGAGCGCGAGGTGCTGCGGCTGCTGGCGCTGGGCTACACCAACCAGGAGATCGCCCAGATGCTGGTGGTCAGCGTGCGGACGGTCGAGAGCCACCGGGCCCATGTGATGTCCAAGCTCCGGGCCGGTTCGCGCGCCGCCATGGTGCGCCATGCGCTGGCGGCCGGGCTGCTGGACGACGAACGGGACGGGGCGCCGGCGTGAGCCTGTACGCGCGCGTGCGCGACCTGCCGCTGGTGGTGGAGGCCTGCCACCTCGAGCGCCTGGAGTTGCCGGTGGCGCCGGAGTTCACGCGGGTGACCACCGTGGTGCGCCTGGAAGGCGCGGGGCACGACGGCGTGGGCGAGGACGTCACCTACGAGGCGGACGAGGCCACGGCCTTCCAGCAGGCCGGCCCCCCCGACCTGCGCGGCGAGTGGACCATCCACTCCCTCTCGCAGGCGATCGGCTCCATGGACCTGTTCCCCGTGGCACCGGCGTGGCAGCCCAGCCGCGGCTACCGGCGCTGGGCGTTCGAGAGCGCGGCGCTGGACCTCGCGCTGCGGCAGGCCGGCGAGCCCCTGTGGCGGGTGCTCGGCGGCGAGCCGCGTCCGGTGGAATTCGTCATCTCCACCGGCCTCGGCTCGCCGCCCGACCCCGCACGGGTGCTCGACTGGGCCACGTCGGTGCCGGGGTCGGGGTTCAAGGTGGACGCCTCGCCCGAATGGACCCGCGACACCGCCCGGGCGCTCGCCGAGGGCGCGCGGGTGGAGGTGGTGGACCTGAAGGGCCACTACCCGGGCACCCTGGTGGACCCCGGGGCCGACCCCGCGCTGTACGCCATGGTGGCCGAGGAGTTCCCCGACGCCTGGCTGGAGGACCCCCGCGTGGACGACCGCACGCGCATCGCCCTGGCGGGGTCGGAGGACAGGGTCACCTGGGATGCCCCCATCCACGCCGCGGCCGACATCGACGCCATGCCCATCCGGCCGCGCACCGTGAACGTGAAGCCATCGCGCTCGGGGTCGCTCGAGGCCCTGCTGGGCCTGTACGACCGCATCCACGAGGAGGGCCTTGGTGCCTATGGCGGCGGGCAGTACGAGCTCGGGCCCGGCCGCGGGCAGATCCAGTACCTGGCGTCGCTGTTCCATGCGGATGCACCCAACGACACGTCGCCGGTGGACTACCACCTGGCCCCGCGACCCGGTGTACCGCCCAGCCCCATGGCCCCGGCGGCATCGCCCACGGGGTTCCGCTGGGGGGCGGGCGCGGCCTAGCTAGGAGGCGGCGCCGGCCGTCTCGGCCATCTCGCGCGCTGCCACCAGGCGATCCCACGCGGCCTGCTCGGCACGCAGGTGCTCGTCCTCGCTGGCATACAGGTGCGCCCCACGCGACACGCGCAGGTAATCGGCCATGGCCCGCTCGTGCTCCTCGTCGGGGCTCCTCGGGCTGCGTGTGGGAACTTCGCTGCTCACCACGTCACCTCCTGACCGTTGGACCACACCGTAGCGCGGTCCACGCACCCGTGCCCCGTCGGATGTTCCATGGTGTTCCGTGGTGTTCCATGGTGAACATGCGTCTCACAGGGTGATCCGTCCGCGTTGGTAGGGTGAGCGCATCAGCGACGCCCCACCCATCGCACCCGCCGAAACGCCGGCCCAGAAAGTCCGGCGCTGGCGGGGCTTCGTGTCGTTCATCCTGCTGGCGCTGTCGATCCTGTGCCTCGTGTTCGGCAGCCTGTTCGTATGGATGCGCGCAACCGCATTCAGCGCCGACGGCTACGTGGCCAAGGCCCTCACGGTACAGGGGCAGACGCTCCTGCAGGAGAAGGTCACCGACTACGTCAAGGACGACCTCCTGCCGCAGGATCGCGCCAATGCCCTGGCGCGCCAAGTGGTCGATCCGCTACCCATCAACGAGCAGCAGAAGAGCATCCTGGCCACCGGCATCGCGTCGGCGGTCCGGTCGCAGGTGGGCAGCGCGGTCAACGCGTTCTTCGAGTCGCGGCCCGGCCAGCAGTTCGCCACCGCGCTGTCATCGCGGCTGAGCGAGGAGATCGTGAGCCTGGTGCGCGGCGATAGCGGCGTGTTCGAATTCCGGGGCGACTCGATCGTGCTGGATACCCAGCCCATCGTGGAGGGCGTGCGCGATCGGGCGGAGCAGACGCTGGGCGACTTCGCCAGCTATCTCCCAGCGCGCCAGGAGTCGTACCGGCAGATCACGCTGGTACAGGGCGACTACGTGGTCACCATCCAGAAGGCGATCAATTTCATCTGGCTCATGGCCTGGCTGCTCCCGCTGCTGTTCCTGGTGTTCCTCATCGCCGGCATCGCAGCCGCGCGACAGCGCAGGCCCGCTGCCTTCCGGACCATGATCGCCGCCATCATCGGCGTGGCCATCGCCGCGATCACCATCCGCATCGCGCGGAACGTCATCGCCAACCTGGTTCAGGAGGGACCCGGGCAGGACGTGGTGGACTCCATCCTCACCACGGCCACCAGCCAGCTCATCGACCAAACCCTTGTCATCGTGCTCATCGCCGCCGTGATCGGGTTCATCCTGTGGATGTTCGGGCCGGACGCACCTGCCCGGCGCACGCGCCAGTGGTTCCGAGACCGGTGGCACGACCTGCTGGCAGGCGCGCCACGCGAGGCGTCACGCGTCACGGAGTTCGCCCGCAGGTTCCGGCTGCACCTGGAAATCGCGGGGGTGGTGCTGACGATCATCGCGCTGCTGCTGGTCCCGGATATCACCGTGGGCACGTGGATACTGGCGCTGGTGGCGCTGTTCATCTGGTCGCTGCTCATCGAGGTGGCTGCGTGCCCGGCATGGCTCCAGGCCGTGGCCCGCTGGATCCACGGGCTGCGCAAGCCCCGCTCGGCCTAGCCCCGCAGTTACGAACATACGTTCGCTACAGTGATGCCCCGATGGGGGATCCGGTGGACGACATCATCCGCGTGGCGGCGCTCACCATGAGCGAGGACCAGGCCGATCGCCTGGTGGGGTGGATCGCCCTGCGCACCGGGCGCAGCAAGGCGCTGGCCCGCGGCGACGACACCCTGGCACGCCTCCGGCACGTGGCGGAGAACTGGCTGGACGACGACCAGTGCCGACGGCTGGCCGGGTGGATCGCCCGCAGGACGGCCCTGGGCGAGGACCCCGTGCCGGCATCGCCCGGGGCGGCACGGCGCACCGCGGGGGGGTCTGGCAGCCTGCCCGCATGACGGGCATCGGCACCGCGCTCACGCGCCTGCTGGGCATCCCGCGGCCCATCGTGCTGGCGGGAATGGCGGGTGGACCCACCACGCCGGAGCTGGTGGCGGCGGTATCGCGTGCGGGAGGGCTGGGGGTGTTCGGGCTGGCCGGCATGGGCACCGACGCCGTCACCCGGGCGGTCTCACGGGCGGTGGCGCTGGCCGACGGCGCACCCGTGGGCGTGAACGTGCTCATCTCCCCCGAGGTGCCCCGCCCCGGGGCCGACCCGGCCCTGGTGGCCGAGGTGCTCGCCCCCATGCGCCGGCGCATGGGGCTCCCCCATCCCCCTGCTGCCGGGGCGGCGCCCGCCACGCCCGTGGAACTGGTGCAGGCCGGGCTCAACGCCGGCGCCGCGGTGGTGACCACGGGGCTGGGCGACCCGTCGGCGGTGGCGCCCCTGGCACGGGCCGCGGGCGCGCCGCTGATGGCCATGGTGAGCACGGTGGACGATGCCCGCCGCGCCACCGGGGCGGGGGCAGACGTGGTGGTGGCACAGGGGTCCGAGGCCGGCGGGCACCGGTCCAACTTCGCCGTGCCGGCCGATGCCGAAGTGCCCATGGTGGGCACCATGGCCCTGGTGCGCCAGGTGGTGGCGGCGGTGGACGTGCCGGTGGTGGCGGCCGGCGGCATCATGGACGGTGCGGGAATGGCCGCGGCGCTGGCGCTGGGCGCCGACGGCGTGCAGATGGGCACCGCCCTGCTGGTGGCCGACGAGGCAGGGGTTCCGGCGGGATGGCGTGACCGCCTGCGCCGGTCGCGCGACGATGAGACCATCATCACCCGCGCGCTGTCCGGCAGGCCCGCCCGCGGCCTGCCCAATGCCCTCACGCGGGCCCTCGAGGCCCCCGGAGCCTTGGGGTGGCCCCAGCAGAACGCCGCGGCGGCCGACGTGCGCCGCGCCGCGGCAGCCGCCGGCGATGCCGATCACATGTCGCTGTGGGCGGGCCAGGCGGCACGGCTTGCAGGCCCCGACCGCCCCGCCGGCCAGATCATCGACGAGGTCATGGACGAGGCGATGGCCCACATGCGGCGCCTGGGGCGCATGGCCGACGCCTAGCCCTGCGCGCGCCCGGGATCACGGGTCACGCTCGCGGGTGCGCAGGGGCTCGCGCCCCTGCGGGGCCTCCGGGAAGCTGGTGCGGAATGCCGGCTGGGTGCAGGGCTCATCATCACGATGCGGGAAGGTGGGGTCGATGGCCACCTTGCACTGGGGGCGCGGCGTGCCCTCGGCGCGCAGCGCCCCGAACCCCGGATGCGCCTGCTCCCGGGCGCGCAGCGCCGCGGCATCCACCTCGGCCGTGAACACCTTGTCGATGCAGCCGATCCACCGCGTGCCGTCGACATCGTGGGCATAGAGGCGCGGGCACGAGATCTCCACGCAGTGGGCGGGGTACACCACGCGCTCGCACCGCACCGCGCACGCGCGGCACGACCCGCGCTCCGGGGCGTCGCCCATGCCGGTCAGGCCACGGCGCGCTCGCCGAACATGCTCTTGAGCGATGCCAGCAGGCCGCGGTCGCCGGGGTCCACCTGGTAGTCGCTGCCCAGCCGCATGCGGGTCTCGCCCTCCGGCGTGCGCAGCAGCACGATCACGCTGGCGTCCCCGGGGTGATCGCTGAACAGCTTCTTCAGCAGCCCCATGTCGGCCTGGGCGAACCGCGAGGCGTCCACCTCCAGCAGCAACCGGTCCTCCTCGTCCGCCGGATCGGGCTGGAACGGCTCCACCGCCTGGGCCACGAGCTTGGTCTCGCCCTCGCCCTTCTGGTCGATGCGGCCGGTCACCAGCACCAGGGCGTCCTCGGCGATCACCTCGCGCGCGGCCGTGAGCACCTGCGGAACGACCACGATCTCGATCGACCCCTCCAGGTCGTCGAGCCGCACGAACGCCATGGGCTCGCCGCGCTTGGTGGTGATGTTCTTGACCGCGCCGATGATGCCGCCGAGCGCCACCGACTGGCCGTCGGCGCACGAGGCCACATCGCCCAGCGTGACGGTGGTGAGGCGCCGCAACTGCCGGCGGCAATCAGACAGCGGATGGCTGGACACGTACAGGCCGATGGCCTCCTTCTCGCCCGCCAGCAGGTCGTCCTTGTCCATCTCGGGCATGGTGATGGGGGGATCGGCCTCCATCGACCCGGCGCCGGCGTCCTCGAGCAGCCCGAAGAGCGACTCCTGGCCCGCGGCGATGTCGGTGCGGCGCTTGGCGGCCTGGGCCATTGCGGCGGGCAGGGCGTCCAGCATGCCCGCGCGGGTGGCGCCGGTGCAGTCGAGCGCCCCGCCGCGGATGAGGCTCTCGAGTGCGCGCTTGTTGAGCTGCGCGGGGTCGATGCGGCGGCAGAAGTCCCAGACCGAGGTGTACGGCCCGCCCTGTGCGCGCTCCTCGATGAGGGCCAGCACGGCGTTCTCCCCCACGCCCTTGACGGCCGTGAGCCCGAACCGGATCTCCTGCTGGCCGGTGACGGCGAAGCCCGATTCGGAGCGGTTGACGTCCGGCGGCAGCACCTCGATGCCCATGTCCGAGCAGGCCGCCACGTAGAACGGCACGCGATCCTTGGTGTCCATCACCGAGGTGAGCACCGCCGCCATGTACTCGGCCGGGTGGTTGGCCTTGAGGTACGCCGTGCGGTAGGCCAGCAGCGCATAGCAGGCGGCGTGGGACTTGTTGAACGAGTAGTCGCCCGCGGCCTCGCACAGGCCCCACAGGTCCTCGGCCACCGCGGGGGCCGTGCCGGAGTCGAGGCAGCCCTGCACGAACTCGTCGCGCAGCGAGGCCATGAGCTCCTTGTCCTTCTTGCCCACCGCCTTGCGCAGGTCGTCGGCGCGCGACGGCGAGAAGCCCGCCAGGGCGCGCGAGATCTGCATGAGCTGCTCCTGGTACACGGCCACCGAGTAGGTGGGGCCGGTGATGGGCTCCAGGCGGGGGTCGGCGAACGTCACGCGGCCGGGGTCGCGCTTGTTCTTGGCATACGTGGGGATGAACGCCATGGGGCCGGGGCGGTACAGCGCCACCAGCGCCACGAGGTCGGCGAACTCGGTGGGCCGCACCTCGCGCAGGGCGTCGCGCATGCCCGACGACTCGAACTGGAACACGCCGAGGGCGTCGCCCTTGGCCAGCATGCGGTAGGTGGCCGGGTCGTCCATGGGGATGGCCTCGATGTCGAGGTCGTGGCCCGTGGTGTCGCGCACCAGGCGCAGGGCATCCTCGATGATGTCGAGGTTGCGGAGGCCCAGGAAGTCCATCTTCAGCAGGCCCAGGTCCTCGACGTCGTGGTCGGGCACCTGGGTGACCACCGAGCCCTGGTCGTCCACCCGCACCGGCAGGTAGTCGGTCACCGCCCCTGGGGCGATCACCACGCCGGCCGCGTGCACGCCCTCGTTGCGCACGAGGCCCTCCAGCGGGCGCGCGACCTCGACGATGCGCTTGGCCGCCTCGTCGGCCTCCATGGCCGCCGCCAGCTCCGAGCCCGGGGCCGCGGCCTCGTCGAGCTTGATGCCCAGCTTGTCGGGCACCAGCTTGGCGATGCGGTCCACCTGGCCGTACGACACCCCCAGCACGCGGCCGGAGTCGCGCACCACCGCGCGCGCCAGCAGCTTGCCGAAGGTGCCGATCCTGGCCACGGCATCGGCGCCGTACTTCTGGGTGACGTACGCCACCACGCGGTCACGACCCCCCACCGAGAAGTCGGTGTCGATATCGGGCATGGACTTGCGGCCGGGGTTGAGGAACCGCTCGAACAGCAGGCCGTGCTCCAGCGGGTCGAGGTCGGTGATGCGCAGGGCGAACGCCACCAGCGATCCTGCGGCGGACCCGCGGCCCGGCCCCACCGCCACGCCATTGTCGCGTGACCACTTGATGTAGTCCCACACGATGAGGAAGTACGACGAGAACCCCATCTCCTTGATGGTGTCCAGCTCGAACCGCAGGCGGTCGTCGGCCTCCGCGGGCCACGCGCCCTCGCCGTAGCGGCGGTCGAGGCCCTCGCGGCACAGCCGCTCGAGGTAGACGTCGTCGCTCTCGCCGGTGGGCACCGGGAACACCGGCAGCTTGATGTCGCCCAGCGGCAGGTCGAGCCCCGAGCAGCGCTCGGCCACCTCGACGGTTGCCGGGATGGAGTCGGGGTAGTCGGGCAGGGCGGCAAGCATCTCGTCGGCCGACTTGATGAAGAACTCCTGCGTGTCGAACTTGAAGCGGTTGGGGTTCGACAGCACGTCGCGCGTCTGGATGGCAAGCAGGGCCTCGTGGCTCTCGGCGTCCTGGTGGCAGACGTAGTGCACGTCGCCGGTGGCCACCATGGTGAGGCCGGTGTCGCCCGCCAGCGTGGCCAGGTGCTGGTTGATGCGCTTCTGGGACGCAATCCCCGAGTCCTGCAGCTCGAGGTAGACATCCTCGGGCCCGAAGATCTGGCACAGGGTGTCGAGCTCCTCGCGGGCCCCGGACAGGTCCTCGTCGGCCAGGCGCGAGCAGATGGTGCCCGACAAGCAGCCCGACAGTACGATGATGCCCTCGGAGTGGCGGCTCATGAGGTCGTGGTCGATGCGCGGCCGGCGGTGGTAGCCCTCGAGGTACCCGGCCGAGCACAGGCGGATCAGGTTGTAATAGCCCTCGGTGCTCTCGGCCAGCAGCGTGAGGTGGTTGCGGCGCTCGCGGCTGGGGCGCTCGCGGTGGTCGGGCACCACGTAGGCCTCGAGCCCCACGATGGGCGTGATGCCGCGCTTGCCGGCCTCGCGATACAGCTCCACCGCGCCGCTCATCACCCCATGGTCGGTGAGCGCCACGGCCTCCTGGCCGAGCTCCTCCACGCGGTCGAGCAGCCGCGGGATCTTGCACGCCCCATCCAGGATGGAGTAGTCCGAGTGGACGTGCAGGTGGGCAAACGGCGTGGAGGAGCTCACGCGGCCAAACCTACAAAGCCCGGCGGACGAATGCGGGGCGGGGGTTGGCCCTCAGGCGGTGAGCACGCGATGCACGTCGACGTCGATCCAGCGCGCCGCCGCCATCACCTGTGCCTGGGCAGCCGCGGCCTCGGGCTGCGACGCCAGCCAGGCGTCGAGCGCCTCGCGGGAGTCCCATACCTCGACGACGTACAGCGAGGTGCCGGCGGTGCCGGCCACGTGCACCTGCGCGCCGGCGGCCACCACATCGCCTGCCAACGCCGTGACCTCGTCGTACTGCGCGGTGGTGGCGCCGGGGATCTCGTAGATGCGGCAGATCGCCATGGGCGTCATCGTAGACGACATCGGGGCGGGAACCGCTCTTCCCTATCCCAGGTCGCGCGCCTCGGCGATCTGGTGCGCCATCCTGCTCTGCAGGCTGAACAGCTCGATGAAGCCCGGCGAGGCGTTCTGCGAGAAGCTCGGGTCGGCGTCGAAGGTGGCAAGGGTGCGGTCGTAGAGGGCGATCGGCGAGTCGCGGGTGACCACGGTGGCCGAGCCCTTGTAGAGGCGCACGGTCACGGTGCCCTCCACCTTGCGGTTCACGTGGTCCATGAACGCGTTGAGGTCCTGCATGAGGGGCTCGTACCACAGGCCCTCATAGGCCATCTGCGCCCAGAGCAGGTCGAGGTTGGGCTTGAGGGCGTTCTGGCGCCCGGTGCACACGAGCTTCTCGAGTTCCTTATGGGCCTCGAGGATCACCTCGGCAGCCGGCACCTCGTACACGTCGCGCACCTTCAGACCCACCACGCGGTCCTCGATGTGGTCCATGATGCCCACGCCGTTCCGGGCCGCGCGCGTGGCGATGGCCGGAATGATCTCGTGGAGCGGCATCTCCACCTCGTCGAGGCTCACGGGCAGGCCCTCGCGGAAGCTCAGGGTGATGTGCTCCGGGGTGTCGGGCGCCTTGGTGGGCGGCGTGACGAGCTGGAAGACATCATCCGGCACGGCCTTCGTGAGGTCCTCGATCACGCCGCCCTCGCTGGAGCGCCCCCACAGGTTGTCGTCGATCGAGTACGGGCGCTCCACGCTGCTCGACACCGGGATGCCGTGCTCATGCGCGTAGGCGATCTCCTCGTCGCGCCCCATCTGCCACTCGCGCACCGGGGCGATCACCTTGAGCTCGGGGGCCAAGGTGGAGATGGTGGCCTCGATCCGCACCTGGTCGTTGCCCTTGCCCGTGCATCCGTGGGCGATGGTGTCGCATCCGTGGCGACGGGCCTCCTGCACCGCCAGCTTGGCGATGAGCGGCCGGCCGAGCGAGGTGAACAGGGGGTACCCGCCCTGATAGCGGGCGTTGGCCTTGATTGCCGGTGCCACGTAGTCGCGTGCGAACTCCTCGCGCGCGTCAACGACCAGGCTCTCCACCGCCCCCAGGTCCACCGCCTTCTGCAGGATGGCGTCGAAGTCGTCCTCGGGCTGGCCCAGGTTGATGCACAGCGCCACCACCTCGGCGTCGTACTCGTCCTGGATCCACTTGAGCATGACCGAGGTATCGAGCCCCCCGGAGTAGAGCAACACCACGCGGTGCACCTCGTGCGGCTCTGCCAGGTATTGGGCGGTCTTGGGGGCGGGCTGCATCTGCGACAACGCGCGGCTTCCTCTCTGGACGGAGTGCGAACCGGCGCGGAGTGTAACCCCCCGCCGGGGACAGTCCCGGGCCGGGGACAGTCCC
>Ga0180432_10004933_pt1 | contig 18048 bp, 11 predicted proteins | sample SS_ome_10_FD_132414 | JGI IMG/M metagenome (GOLD analysis project Ga0180432, IMG submission 132414) | Hypersaline lake sediment archaeal communities from the Salton Sea, California, USA - SS_1_MS_2 metaG | ecosystem: Environmental > Aquatic > Non-marine Saline and Alkaline > Hypersaline >...
GATTGCGAAGATCATCCGGGGAGTGCGATTCCAGGACGGCGTCGAGAGGAAAGAGGCCGCGTGAATGAGCACCCCAAAGGCCGCGCCCATCAAATCCTCATCAACAACATTTGACAGTAGCTCGGCCGCCAATGCTGCCCTGAACTCCGGGAGCGCAACAGCTACAGAGAGCAATCGTCTCTCAAGGAGCTTTCGGACTCGTTTTATCGGGCTATCAGCCAAAACCATCCTCGCGCTCCGTCTTCCTCAGTGGGGAGTCTTGCATTGCTCCAAGGTCAGAGCCTGACAGAATGCTGTCGCCCGCAAGCATGGATCTCTCTGCACCGTGGGGCTTCGGGGCGCGTGACCATCGTCCCGACCATCGCTGCATCCGACGAACCGGGTGTAGGGCAAGTCGCCGCCGCACTCCCCGCCCCGGTTCTGTTCCGCAACGCAGGCGCCCTTCCGCTCACCGGCCCAGCGAGGGCCGTCTGCGTGCCTCCTGCGCTGCTTCGCGAAGGGAAAGCTCGCGCCAAGCGCTTCGGCCTCGGCGGGCTCGGGGTGTTCAGAGGGCCGCCGACATCCAGCACGTGCTGGTTGACCCGAACCGGCCCCCAGGGCTGGGCGTTCAGCCACCTGGTGATGAAGTGGGCGGGTTCTCATTTGGTCTCGGCTCATGCGGTCAGTGCCGCGTAAAGCCTAACAGAAGGGCCCTTCGGGGTCAATTGCGCATTGCGAGTAGCCATTGCGGACCGCGGTCCGAAACGGGAGCACTCCAACGGCATACGGGCGCCCATCGACGCGGATTCACAGCCTACTCCGCCCGCCGTGCGGCGCGCTGTGAAGGCCATGCGGATAGGGCGGCCGGTGTTCTGCAGGATTGCCGAGCCGTCCGTAGAACGGTGAGTCCGATACACAACGGCTCCGTTACACAACGGGGCTGTTGCACGTGATAGGCCCTCCTCGCGTCCCTCCCCCTACCCCCTCCCGCCGGGAGGGGCGACAGGCGGCAACCCTTCGACCCCTCGACTGTGCTCGGGGCAGGCAAGCTCAGGGCAGGCGGCGACGCACAGACACGGAGGAACACGGAGTTGACAGGCGACCCCCGCCGGCGTAACCTGCCCGCGTTGCCCCGCAAACCCCAAAGCCCGCGAGGGAAGGCCATGGCCCGGCTCAAAATCACCGACGTCCAGGTGTTCCTGACCCAACCCGTCAGCCCGGCGTCCCGGCTGGTCATCGTGAAGGTGCTCACGGACACGGCGGGGCTCTACGGCCTGGGCTGCGCGACGTTCACCCAGCGCCACCGCGCCGTCGAGGCCGCCCTGCGCCACCACCTCGGCCCGTTCGTCGTCGGCAAGGACCCCGCCGACGTCGAGGACCTGTGGCAGAGCATGATGCTCAGCGGCTACTGGCGCAACGGCCCGGTGCTCAACAACGCGGTCAGCGGCATAGACATGGCCCTCTGGGACATCAAGGGCAAGGCGGCGGGGATGCCCTGCTACGAGTTGTGGGGCGGCAGGTGCCGGGCCGCCGTGACGCCCTACGTTCACGCGAACGGCGCCAGCCCGGAGGAGGTCGCCGGGAACGTCCGGGCCTTCATGGAGCGGGGGTTCAGCCACGTGCGCTGCCAGCTCGGGGGGTACGCCGGTCTGGACGGCGAGGCGCTCGCGAGGCCGGAGGGCGCGCCGGACGGCGCCTACTTCGACCCGAAGGAGAAGCTGCGCCGCATCCCGGCGCTCTTCGCGCACCTGCGCGCGGAGCTCGGCGAGGAGGTCGAGATGCTCTACGACGTGCACGAGCGGCTCGCGCCGATTGACGCCGTCCGGCTGGCGAAGGCGGTCGAGCCGTATCGGCTGTTGTTCCTGGAAGACCCCCTTGCGCCGGAGGACCTGGACTGGCTGACGGACATCCGGCGGCAGTGCGCGACGCCGATCGCGATGGGCGAGCTGTTCAACAACCCGCGCGAGATCACGCCCGTGGTGGCCGGGCGGCTGATCGACTTCATCCGCGTCCACCTGTCGCAGATAGGGGGCATCACGCCGGCGCTGAAGCTGGCGCACCTGTGCGAGGCGTTCGGCGTGCGGACGGCCTGGCACAACCCGCACGACACGTCGCCGGTGGGCGCGGCGGCGTGCGTCCACCTGGACCTGGCGATGCACAACTTCGGCGTGCAGGAGTGGGCCTTGCGGACGGAGGTCGAGGAGGCGATGTTCCCCGGCATCCCGCAGGTGCGCGACGGCATGGTCTGGGCCAACGACGCGCCGGGGCTGGGGATCGAGTTCAACGAGGACCTGGCGGCGCAGCATCCGCCCGACGAGCGGGACCTGGGCTGGACGACGGCGCGGCTGCCGGACGGCACGGTCCGGCCGGCCTGACAGCATTTCAGCGCAGAGAACGCAGAGAACGCAGAGAACGGCGGAAGGGAGAAGGAAGAAGTCAGAAGGCAAAAGTGACGGCGAAAGGCAACGGCGAACGGCGGCCTGGACGCTGGAGGCACGGCTGACGGGGCGGCTCGCCGCGTTTCAGGAGGGGCGCGTCGAATGAACGGAAACGAGATGGCCGAAGTCGGGATGGGGGCCTGCGGCAGCGCGCTGGTGCTGATCGTGTTCCTCTCCTTTGTCACGGCGGGCTGTCACGGCGCAGGGGCTGCGGAGCTGCGCATGGAGTCGGAGACGCCGCAGTTCGCGCCGCTTGACGCGGTGCGCCTGCGCGGCGAGGCGCCGGCGGGCTCGCGCGTCGAGCTGAGGGACGGGGCGGGACGGGTCTACGCGGCGCGGGCCGTCGCGGGCGCCTTCTCGGCGGACCTGCCGGCCGGCGGCGCGCTCGGGTCGCAGCAGGCCGCGCTCCTGGACGCCGACGGCAACGAGCTGGCCCGCTGCGCCCTCTCACTGGACGCCGAGACGAGCGTCACCTGCAACACGGGCGGCTACGCCGAGGTCTGGGACGCCATGGCGGCCTTCATCAAGCGGACGCCCCACACGTGGAACGTCGGCGGCAAGACGGTCAAGGCGTACGTCCCCTGGGTGCGCGACGACACGCACGTGATGAAGGCATACAAGTATTGGGAGCCGCAGATGGCGCAGCTCCAGGAGCACTTCATCGAGATCCAGGGGCCGGGCGGGCTGTTCTACGATTACATCATGTCCGCCGCCAGGGTGCGCGAGCGCGCGGAGGTCTTCGAGCCGCGCTATTCGCGGATCGACGCCGACCAGGGCGTGGGCTACAACCGGCTGCCCGACGAGGCGGACGTCGAGTACCTGATGGTCGAGGGAATCTATACGGCGTGGCAGGCGAGCGGGGACGACGAGTGGATGGCGCGGCAGTTGCCCGCGCTGGAGAAGGGCCTGGACTACTGCATGACCGACCCGCTGCGCTGGAGCGAGGAGCACGGCCTGGTCAAGCGGGCCTACACGATTGACACGTGGGACTTCAAGTTCTACGGCGTCGAGCGGCGCGACTTCCAGACGGGGCACGAGGTGCAGGAGTACGTCTTCAACATCCACCCGGACACGCCGATGTGCATCATGCACGGGGACAACTCGGGCATGTACCAGGCGTGCCGGCAGATGGCCGTGATGCACGGGGCGCTGGGCCACGCGGTGGACCGGGTGGCCTACGACGCGATGGCGGAGCGGTTCCGCCGCAGCACGAACGAGCACTGCTGGAACGGGCGCTACTACGACCACTGGGTGCCCGTGACCCCGCTCGGGATGGACCAGGGCGGCGTGGACGGAGCGAAGGTGCTGAGCCTGTCGAACCCGTACGACATCAACCGGGGCCTGCCCGACCAGGCGCAGTCGGCCAGCATCATCCGCGAGTACATGCGCCTGCGGGAGGAACTCAAGGGGACTTACTTCGCCGAGTGGGTCTCGGTTTACCCGTGCTGGCCGAAGGGCTTCGACGGGACGGCGGCGGGGGAGTACGTCAACGGGGGCGTCATCATCATCGTGGCGGGCGAGCTGGCGAAGGCGGCGCTCCAGCACGGGTTCGAGGCGTACGGGGCGGACATCATCGAGCGCGTCCACGGCCTGATGCGGAAGCACAGGCCGTCGGGCCGGCGCCGGTCGCCGCTGCCCTGCACCTTCACGCCGTCGGGCGGGATATCGAGCGGCATCCCGGATGCCTGGGCGCAGGCGGCCGTGATGTCCGCCATCATGGAGGGGCTCTGCGGGCTGCGGGACGAGGCGACGGTCTTCAGCAAGTCGCGCGTGGAGCCGCGCTGGGCGGCGGCGGGCGTGACCGAGGCGGCGGCAACGGCGCGCTACGGCGCGTCGGACGGCTACGTGGCCTGCCGGTTCCGGCACGAGCCGGAGGCGCGGCGGATCACCGTCGAGGCCACGGGGAGCGGGCGTGAGTTCGCCTTCCACGTGCTCCTGCCGGAGGGCGCGCGGGCGACGGGGATCGCGCGGGCGGGGGAGGCCGTGCCGTTCGAGGACACGCGGGTCGAGGCGAGCGCCTACGCGGACTTCCGGGCGGCCGGGCCTCTCTGCGGCGCGTTCGAGATCACCTACGCGTTGGAAGCGGCCTCTCAACGCGGAGAACGCTGAGAACGCAGAGACGGCCCCCCGGAGGGAACTGTCAGCAAGCCCTGGATGTTCGTCCTCGTCCTCGCCGCCGGGCGAGACGCCCGGCGCTACCCAAATGGGGGTAGGCGGGGCGTCTCGCCCCGCTGCCGGCTCAGAGACAACTTACAAGACCCAAAGCAACTCCTTCATCAGGCCATTTGCCTGCGCCGAGTCAGCCGCCCGGGTGGTCGAGGGGTCAACTACCTGTGCGGAAGGGAATCAGTTTCGGGGGCGAGCCCTGTTCCTCTGCGCCCTCGGCGGTTGGACTGGCCGTCAGAGGGCGTGTTTGGCGACGAGGCGGCCGACCTCGCTGATGTCACCCGCCCGGGCGACGCCGCGCAGGTTGCGCCCGGTCAGGAGCATCGCGTCGTCGTAGGTGTGCATGCCGCTGCGGGGTCCCTTCTCGAACAGGTGCCCGGCGCCGAGCTTGGCCTTCAGGTCGTAGCCGTTGCAGGGGTCGATGACGATGTCCGGCGCGTCGTCGGCGAAGGGGCCGTCGAAGACCTCTTCCTTGCGCATGACCTGCTTGCAGACGACGTCGCCGGTCTCCGGGTGGCGCACGGCGCGGAGCTTGTCCATGATCTCGCGGCGCAGCGGCTCGTATTCCTTGTCGCTGACGGCGCCGCTGTCCCAGCGGTCCTCGCGCAGTATGTGAATCCGGCCGGGCACCAGGGAGAGGGCGCGCGAGCCGGGTTGGATGGCCTTGAAGCCTTTCGTGGGATCGTTGTCGTAGTCGAGGTAGCCCTGGTTCTTCAGCCAGCGGTTGAGCTGGACCTCCCACCTCAGCTCGCAGAAGCCGTGGTCGCTGCACACGAGCAGGTCGTCGTCCCCGCCGAGCGTTTCCACGACGCGGCCGAGGAAGTCGTCGATGCGCCTGTAGAAGTCCCAGAAGTAATCGTCCTCGGGCGCCGCGCCCCTCATGCCCCGCCAGAGGAAGTGGTTGATGCGGTCGGTGTCCATCACGTGCAGGAAGAAGAAGTCCCACTCGTCGTCGCCGCTCAGCAGGGCGAGGGCGGTGTCCTGCCGCGCCCGGCTGACGCGGTCGAGGTCCGCCTTGAAGCGCTCGGGCGACTCGACGGCGACGCCGGGGTCGATGTCGATCTCGTAGTTGGTCTTGCGGAGCCTCTCCAGGACTTCGGGGCGGGAGACGGCGCGCTCGTCCAGCTTCGGCGCCAGGAAGCCGCTGACCATGAAGCCTTTCACGTCGGGCGGCGGGTAGGTCATGGGCACGCCGAGGGCGGCGAACTTGCGGCCGGCACGGTCGAGCCGCTGCCAGAGGGTCTCGCAGCGCAGGTTGGTGTGGTTCGGGATGACCAGGTCGAAGTCGGGGCGCAGCTCGACGAAGCCGTAGACGCCGAAGCCGGCGGGGTTCTTGCCCGTCTGGAAGGCCGACCAGGCCACGCCGCTGACCGTGGGGAAGACGCTCTTTATCCGCTTCAGCGTCCCGCGCTCGGCCAGCTTGCGCAGGTTGGGCATGATGTCCCGCTGCATCATCTCCACGGCCAGGGAGTGCGGAAAGCCGTCCAGGCCGATGCCGATCACGCGTCTTGACTTGCCGAGTCCGAACAGCATTGCTTCCGCCTCTCCAACATTTATTCAGCGCAGAGAACGCTCGCGAACAGCGGAAGGCAGAAGGAAGAAGTCAGAAGTGAGAACGGCGAACGGCAGCGACAGACGGTCCGCTGTGCAGCTGACAACCGTCCATCCCCGGCGTTCACCATCAACTGTCACCTGTCAACTCTCCGCCGCCGTTGCCCTCTGGCATTCGCGTTCCTTGTTACTTCATACTTCTGCCTTCTGCCTTCTTCCTTTAGACCGCGGCGTCCTGCGTGTGCGTGACGATGCCGCCGGCCACGACGTGGCGCCCGCGAAGCAGGACGAACCGCCCCAGTTCCTGCACGTCGTAGAACGATTCCAGCACGACGGGCCCGTCCGTCGCCAGGACAAGCTCGCCGACCTCGGTCTCCTCCAGGCGCCCGGCGTCGGCGGGCAGGTGCTCGAGCGAGCCCGAGTCTATGCGCTCGCGTATGGCCGCAACGCGACAGGGCTGCTCCTGCGTGGAGCACTTGAACGTGAGGCCCGCGCCCTCCCCTTCCAGCGGCGCCGGGGACAGCCAGAAAACGGTCCCGCGGAACCGATCCGTCATGTTAGCCGCTTCCCCCTCGGGGTAGCCGACGCGGCCGCGCGGGGGCACCTCGTCCGCCTGGTCGAATACCAAGCCGATGCACTCGCCGGCCTCGGCGCGCTCCACGCCGTCACGGCCGTATTGCACGATCTCCCGCACCCGGAGCAACTGGTCCCCGGGCAGGAAGCGCAGCGCCTGGCCCCGGGTCAGGACGCCGCTCTCGACGCGCCCCGCCGCGACGCGCTCGCCGTCCACCTCGTAAACGTCCTGCACGGGAAAGCGCAGCGGTTTCTCGGTCGGCGACGGTATCTTGCGGAACAGGTCCAGCCCCTCGACCGCGGTGGGCCCGTCGTACCAGGGCATGTTCTCGGAGCGCAGGGCCACGTTGTCCCCGCACTTGGCGCTGATCGGGACCTCGAGCGTCGGCTGCACCCCGAGCCGGCCGAGGAACTCGCCCATGTCTTTCTTGACTTCGAGGAAGCGCGCCTGATCGTAGCCGACCTGGTCCATCTTGTTGTAGGCCACCATGACCTGGTCCAGGCCGAGCAGCTTCACGACGTATGCGTGCCGCTTGGTCTGCTCCTGGACGCCCTCGAAGACGCCGCAGACCAGCACGACGGCCTCGGCCTGGGAGGCGCCGGTGATCATGTTCTTGATGAACTCCTTGTGGCCCGGCGCGTCAATGATGACGTAATCGCGGCCGCTCGTCTTCGAGCTGAAGAAGGTCTGGGCCGTGTCGATCGTGATGCCGCGCTCGCGCTCCTCGCGCAGGTGGTCCACGATGTATCCGAACTCGACGTCCCTGCCCTCGGCGCGGGCGGCCTCCTCGATCTCCTCCATCTTGCCTTCGGGAAGCGAATCCGTGTCATGGAGGAGGCGCCCGATCAGCGTGGATTTCCCGTGGTCGATGTGACCCACCATCACGAAGGCCAGGCTCTCGGCTTCTGCGGCCATCTCACATGTACCCCAACGCGCGAAGCTTCTGCATGGTGTAGGTGTCTTCCTTGTCCTGGGCGCGGCCGGCGCGCTCGGCGGTGGAGGAGGTCAGCAGCTCCTCGATGATCTGGTCCACGTCGGCCGCGTCGGACTCGATCGGGTTGGTGCACGTCCGGCAGCCGAGGCTCCGGTAGCGCTTGCCGTCGCGGGCGAAGTAGAGGGGGTTGATCTCCAGGTTCTCCCGCTGGATGTAGCGCCAGACGTCGATCTCGCGCCAGTGCAGCAGGGGATGGACGCGGATGTGCGTCTCCTCGTCGGCCATGGCGCTGTACTGGTCCCAGAGCTCGGGGGGCTGGTTCTCGTAGTCCCACTGGAACTGCTGGTCGCGCGGCGAGAAGTAGCGCTCCTTCGCGCGGATGCCGTGCTCGTCGCGCCGGATGCCCAGCAGGAGCGCGTCGAAGCCGTGCTCGGCGATGCAGTCCTTGAGGGCCTGCGTCTTGAGTTGCGTGCAGCACTCGAGCTTGCTCTCCGGGCCCATGCCGGCGGCCAGCGCCTCGTCGTTGCGCGCGACGATCAGGTTCAGGCCGCGCTTCTCCGCCCAGTGGTCGCGGAAGTCGTACATCTCCTGGAAGTGATATCCCGTGTCGATGTAAACGACCGGGAACGGCACCTTCCCGAAGAACGCCTTCGTGCAGAGCCAGACCAGCGTCGTCGAGTCCTTGCCGATGGACCAGAGGGCGGCGATCTTGCCGAACTGGTGGTAGGACTCGCGGATGATGTAGATGCTCTTGTTCTCAAGCTCAGTGAGATGATCCATAAGCTGCGCCCCACGAGACGGACAGATTGCTTGCGGGTAACGGCGGCACCGGCTCAGAGCGATGCGTTGGGTGTCTCTACCACGCGCGCCGGGTAACGCACTATGATACGCGCAGGCGCCCGTGAACTCAAATGTCCGGCCCGCGGGCGCGGCGCCCTCAGCGGCTCTGACGGAACGGATTCACCGCCGAGATCGCAGAGAGCGCAGAGACGGGACAAGCTGTGCCGCACCGGTTTTTCTGGCTTTCTCAGCGTCCTCTGCGGTCTCTGCGGTTGGTCGTGTTAGGGGGCCTCACGATTCGCCTGCCAGGAAGCGCTTGAGGAAGAGCGCCAGGCCCGGCGGGTGGTCGCGCGGGAATCCCCCGTCCACGACGGCCAGGTCGTCCGATATGATGCGCGGCGCGCGGGTCGGGTCCGGGAAGCGCCGCCGCAGCCTCTCGACGTCGCGCACGCTCAGGTGCAGCCGCCCGTCCCGGACCTGGATGGAGTCTATGCCGGCCGCCTCGGCCAGGATGCGTATCTCGGTCTCGGCGAGCAGGTTCTCGGCTTCCGGCGGCGGGTGGCCGAAACGATCGCGCATGGCCTGGCGCACCTCCCCCACGTCGGCCGGGTCGGCGCACTGGCTGAGCCGGCGGTAAAGCTCCATCCGCTGTTTCGGGGCGGGCACGTAATCGTCGGGCAGGAAGGCGTCCAGCCCGATGTTGACGATGACCGCCGGCGGCTCCTTGACCGGCTTTCCCCTCAGACGGGCGGCGGCCCGCCCGAGCAGGCGGCAGTACAGGCTGTAGCCCACGGCGGCGATGTGGCCGGACTGGTCCGGCCCCAGGATGTTGCCGGCGCCGCGGATCTCCAGGTCGCGCAGCGCGATGTCGAACCCCGCACCGAGCTGGGAGTATCGGCGGATCGCGTCGAGCCGGTGCTGTGCCTCCGGCGTGATCGGCCGGTTCGTCGGGCTGAAGAAGTAGGCGTATGCCTTGTGGATGTAGCGCCCCACGCGCCCGCGGAGCTGGTGCATCTCCGACAGCCCGAGCAGCTCCGCCCGGTCCAGGATGATCGTGTTGGCGTTCGGGATGTCCAGGCCGTTCTCGATGATGGTCGTGCTGACCAGGACGTCGATCTTGCCTTCCATGAACCGGTCCATCGTCTCGGCCAGCTCGCGTTCGGGCATCTGGCCGTGGGCCACGGCGAAGGTGGCCTCGGGCACGATCTCCCGCGCCCTCTCGGCGAACTGCTCGATCGTGCGCACCCGGTTGTGGATGATGAAGACCTGTCCGTCGCGGTTCAGCTCCCGCAGGACGGCGTGCCTGAGCAGTTCGGCGTCGAAGGGGCCGACCTGGGTCTGGATCGCCTGCCGGTCCATCGGCGGCGTCTGGAGGGCGGATATCTCCCGCAGGCCCATCAGTGCCATGTGCAGCGTGCGCGGGATCGGCGTGGCCGTCAGCGTCAGCACGTCCACGGTCGCCCGCACCTTCTTCAGGCGCTCCTTGTGCTCGACGCCGAAGCGCTGCTCCTCGTCGATCATGACCAGCCCCAGGTCCTTGAACGCCACGTCATCCTGGAGCAGTCGGTGCGTGCCGATGACGACGTCCACGCCCCCGCGGGCCATGTTTTCCAGCACGCCCCGCGTCTCGGCGCCCGTGCGGAAGCGGCTCAGCATCTCGACGCGGATCGGGTAGTCGGCCATCCGCTCGCGGAACGTGCGGTAGTGCTGCTGGGCCAGGACGGTGGTGGGCACGAGCATGGCGACCTGCCGACCGCCCATCACGGCGTTGAAGGCCGCCCGCATCGCCACCTCCGTCTTGCCGTAGCCCACGTCGCCGCAGACGAGCCGGTCCATCGGCCTCGCCGAGCGCATGTCCCGCTTGACGTCCTCCATGCTGTGGAGCTGGTCCTCGGTCTCCTCGTAGGGGAACTCCGACTCGAACTGCCGCTGCCATTCCGTGTCGGCCGGGGCGGCAATGCCCACCTGGGTCTCGCGGACCGCCTGCACCTGGAGCAGTTCGGCCGCCAGGTCCTCGACGGCTTCCCGGGCGCGGTTCCTGGCCCGGCCCCAGGCGGCGCTCCGGATGCGGCTCAGCTCCGGCCGCCGCCCGGCGACGCCGATGTAGCGGTGCACCACCTCAATCCGATCGCACGGCACGTGGACGTGAACGCGCTCGGCGAACTCGATCTCCAGGTGCTCCCTCCTGCGGCCCGCCTGCTCGATGATCCCGATCCCCCGGAAGCGCCCGATGCCGTGCTCCACGTGAACCACCAGGTCCCCCGGGTCAAGCTCCTGGGCGGAGTCCAGCGGCCTGGATTCCTGCACGTGCCGCACGAACCGCCGCTGCCGGTAGCGCCCGAACAGGCGATGGTGCGGCACGAGGGCCAGGCCGGCGTCGGCGCAGAGGATCCCGTGATTCAGCCGGCCGACGCCGAACGTGAGCCGGTCGAGCCGCTCGAAACCCTTGTCCCGCAGGAGGTTGCGGAACCGCTCGGCCTCCGCCTCGCCGATGCAGTAGACGGTGACCAGGTCATACTCGCCGCAGACGCGCCCCAGCTCGACGGCCATCGAGTCCAGGTCCGGCCCGAACGTGTCCCGCTGCTGCATGGTAACCCGCACGGCGGGCGCGCCGCCCTCGTCGCCGAAGGTGACCTGCGGATGCTCCGCCAGCAACGCCTCCAACCGCTCCGGGGGCGTGAGCCCCGCCCGGGCCTCGGACTGCTCGCGCACGGCCCGGGCGCGCTGCCAGAGCCTGTCCGGCTCGACCAGGAGCACCGGGCAGTCGGGCGCGAAATAGGACAAGAGGCTGCCCGTGCCGCCCCCCTCGGCGCGGGACGGACGTTCGGTCGCCACCAACTGGCACCGCTCCGTCCGGCCGCTGGAGAGCTGGGTGCCCGGGTCGAAATGGCGGAGCGAGTCCACCTGGTCGCCGAGGAACTCGATCCGCACCGGCGCCAGGACGCCGTGGGAATACACGTCCAGTATGCCGCCGCGCAGGCAGTACTCGCCGGGCGAGCGGACCTGCGGCGCGCTGACGTAGCCGTTGTCAACCAGCCACGTCAGCAGCTCCCCCGGGGCGGCCCCCTCGCCGACGGCCACGCTCCGCGTGCCGTCGCGAAGCTCCGTCGCGGAACGGGTGGGCTGCATCAGGGCGTTGACCGGGGTGACGACGGCCAGCGTGTCCGGGCCCGGCGCGAGATAGACGAGATCGTCCGGCTCGGAACGCGGCCCGTCCGTCCTGCCCAGGGCAAGGTGACGGAGGACGGCCAGGCGCGCCCGGAGGATGGCCTCGTTGGGCTCCTCGGCGTCCCCGGGCAGGACCTCCAGCGGGGGGAAATAGCACGCCGCCCCGCTGCGGAACAGCTGCACGTCCTCGGCGAACTCCTCGGCTTCCTCGGTCCGCGGGCAGACGACCAGGAAGGGCGTACGCACCGTCCCCGCGAGCCAGGCAGCGATCAGGGCCGATCCGCTGCCTGCCGTGCCGACGACGTTGACCTTCCCGTTGGCGCGGAGAAGGTCCGGCAACTGCCCAACGGCGGGCAGCCTGCCGATTGTCTCCACGGGGTCCGACATGCAACTCGACTGAAGCGGCCGTCGGGAAGCGACGGCGCGTTCAACCAATTATACCCCGTCGCCGCGGCCCGCGCACCGGCAGGCATCCCCCGGCGGGACGCCGGGGGCTACCCGTTTCTCTGTCCGGCCCCCGACCGCTCAGACCAGCGGCCGCAGGAAGGCGTAGGCCTTCTCGAAGCCCTCGACTCGCCGCTCGCCCGAGAAGACCGGGTCCTCGTGCTCGACGGCGATCGCCCCGTCGTAACCGCTCTCCTTGAGCAGGGAGGTGAATCTGTGCCAGTCCACCTGCCCGTAGCCCGGGATGCGATAGCGCCACCAGCCGCCGCTGAAGAATCCCCCCGCGCGGAGCCGGTCCTTGAAGATCTCCGTGTCCTTCGCGTGAACGTGGTGGATGCGGTCGGCCCAGCGCGTCACCTGTGCCGCCCAGTCTATTCCCTGCCAGACCAGGTGGGAGGGGTCGAACTCCAGCCCGAGGTTCGGCGAGTCTATCCGGTCGAACATCTGCTCCCAGACGTCCGGGTGGAAGGCGAAGTTGATCGTCCCCACCGGCGGGAAGGCGCCGGTCAACCCGGGCCAGTTCTCGAAGGCGATGTTCACGCCGGCCTCCTCAGCGGCGGGCGCCACGACCCGGAAGACCGACTCCCAGTCGTTCAGGTTCTCATCCAGGTCCTTGTGCGGGTCGCAGCGCGCCATGCTCGCGATGCAGTCCACGCCGAGCGCCTTGCAGAACTCGATGTAAACCTTGTAAGCCTCCGCGCGCTCGCCGATGGCCTCGGGGATCGCGTGGTAGGCCGCTATCGCGGAGATGCTCAGGCCGGTCTCCCCCAGCAGGGCGCCGACCCGTTCGGCCTCCCGCTTGCGGTAGTCGGCGTCCGCCAGGTCGGCCAGATCCCATCCCGCCTGGACCTCCAGGCAATCGTAGCCGATGCGACTGGCCGTCCTGCATTCCTCCTCAGTCAGCCCTGCCAGGTATCCGAGCTTCATCGTTCGTCCTCTGCCAAACGGGGAACCGAAACCGGGGGAAGCACATTGGCTTCCCCAGCTTGCCTCTGAACCGGCGAGCGGGGCGAGACGCCCCGCCTACTCTTCATGGGTAGCCCCCGGCGTCTCGCCCGGGGGTGCGCGCGTGGAAATCGGTCTCGCGCTGGTACGCCGCCCCCGCGTGCAGCAGGGCCGCGTCGTCCCAGTGCTTCGCCATGAGCTGCACCCCGATGGGGAGCCCGCCGGCGCTAAAGCCGCACGGGAGCGAGACGCCGCCGGTGCCGGCCAGGTTGCACGAGATGGTGAAGATGTCGCTCAGGTACATCGAGAGCGGGTCGGCGGTCTTCTCGCCGATGCGGAAGGCCGGCGTCGGCGTCGTGGGCGCGAACAGCAGGTCCACCTCGCCGAAGGCGCGGTCGAAGTCCTGCCGGATGAGCCGCCTGACCCGCGCCGCCTTCAGGAAGTAGGCGTCGTAGTAGCCGCTGCTCAGCGCGTAGGTGCCGAGCATGATGCGACGCTTCACCTCCTCGCCGAAGCCGAGCCCGCGCGTGCGGGCGTACATCTCGACCATGTCCCGGTGGTCCTCGCTCCGCAGGCCGTACTTGACGCCGTCATAGCGGGCCAGGTTCGAGCTGGCCTCGGCGGTGGCGAGCACGTAGTAGCACGCGACGGCGTAGCTGGACAGCTCGCCGCCCCGGACGTCTATGCGGCTGTGCGGCAGGGAGACCTCGCGGAACCGTGCGCCCAGGGCCTCGAACACCTTGCGCGCCTCCTCCAGCGCCACCGCCACCTCGGCGTCCACCCCGCCCTCGACGGTGAACTCCCGCGGCACGCCGAACGTCATCCCCTCGACGCCGCCGCCCAGGGCGCCCAGGTAGTCCTCCGGCTCGCGCCGCGTGCAGGTCGAGTCCCGCTCGTCCGGCGGGGAGATGACCTGGAGCAGCAGGGCAGCGTCCTTGACGGTCCGCGCGAACGGTCCTATCTGGTCCAGGGAGCTGGCGAAGGCGACCAGCCCGTAGCGGCTCACGCGGCCGTAGGTCGGCTTCATCCCGACCACGCCGCAGAGCGCGGCCGGCTGGCGGATGGAGCCGCCGGTGTCGCTGCCCAGCGCCAGGGGGACCATCCCGGCGGCCACGGCCGCCGCGCTCCCGCCGCTGGAGCCGCCGGGGATGCGCGCCGGGTCCCACGGGTTCTTCGTCACCTTGAAGCCGCTGTTCTCCGTCGAGGAGCCCATGGCGAACTCGTCCATGTTCGTCTTGCCGACGATGACGGCGTCCTCGGCGAGCAGGCGCTCGACGACGTGGGCGTCGTAGGGGGGGACGAAGTCGGCGAGTATCTTCGAGCCGCAGGTGGTGCGGACGCCGCGCGTGCAGATGTTGTCCTTGACGGCGACTGGCACGCCGGCCAGCAGGCCCATCGGCGCGCCGCCCCGGCGCTTACCGTCCAGCTCGCGCGCCCGGGCCGTGGCCTCCTCCGTGCAGACCGTCAGGAACGCGTCCACGGCGGGCTCGCGCCGGGCTATGCGGTCCAGGCACTCGGCGACGATCTCCTCGGCCGTGCGCCCGCCGGACAGGAAGGCGTCCCTGGTCGCGGTGGCGGTCTGGTGCGCGTGGCTCATTGCGTGGCGGCCCGAGGGGACACGGAGCGGAAAGCGCATTCTATCCGCGCCTCCACGGGCGTTCAAGGACTCGTCGCGCGGGCCGACGCCGGGCAGCCGGGCTGGTTTTCGGAAACAAGCGGGATAAAATGGTGCCGGCGGCGTCTATAAAAGTGGAACAAGCGGGCAACAGATGACCCATGCGCCGACAGGCCGGATTACCCCGCGACTGCTCGGGGCGCTCTTCGAGAGGCACGCCGCCGCGCTGGCGTTGTTCGCGCGTCAATGGTGCGACTGGCCGGAGGATGTGGTCCAGCAGGCGTTCCTTAGCCTGGCCAGCCAGAAACACATGCCGGAAAGGCCGACCTGCTGGCTCTACACGGCCGTGCGCAACGCCGCTGTCAGCGCCTCCCGCTCGGCCGGCCGCCGCAGGCGGCGCGAGGCAGCGGTCGCGGAGGCGAAGGACCCCTGGTTCATCCAGTCCTACGAGAGCCGCCTCGACTCGGAGGCGGCCGTGAAGGCACTCAGAGCGCTGCCGGCGGAGCAGAGGGAAGTGATCGTGGCCCGCATCTGGGGCGGGCTGACGTTTGAGCACGTCGGTGAAGTGACCGGCTGCAGTTCCAGCGCCGCGCACCGGCGCTACCGGGCCGGCATGACGGCCCTGCGAGAAAGGCTGGGAATCCAATGTCTGACCAATACGACGACCGAGAGATGATTGACCTTGAGAACGCCCTGAGCTCGCTGAGCCCGGCGCCGAGCGGCATTGACCGGGACGGGCTGATGTTCCAGGCGGGACAGTCCTCGGCGCGCCGGCGCGGCAGGATATGGCCGCTGGGGGCGGCGGCGCTGGCCGGCGCGGCGATCGTGCTCGGCGCCGCCCTGGTCGCCCGGCCCGCGCCGACCGTAACCGAGCGCGTAGTGTACGTGCCGATCGAGCGTCCGCGAACGCCGCCGTACGTTTCCGCGGCGCGGGGAGCGGGCACGGGCGGGCCGGAGCAGGCGCCGGTGATGGACTACTTCGCGCTCCGGGCGAAGGTGCTCGCCGAGGGCCTGGACGCCCTTCCGGAGCCGCAGACCAGCAGACGCCCGCGCGAGCCTGAGTCGCTCGAAGACCTGGCGCCGGGCATTCGCTGGCCATACCGGTCGAGCATCTTCCAGCGGAACCGTTCCACGGGCCAACCGGGAGGGACGACATGAGGTATGCACTGACGTGGGTGACGCTGCTGTGTATGCTGGCGCCCGCGGCCCCGTGCGCGGAGGAGGCCGGGCGGGACGAGGTGCCGGTGACAAGGCTGAAGCTCCAGCCGGCGCCCGAGCCGGTGCCGGCGCTCAAGTACCGGCTCCTGCCGGGCGTGCTGGAAATGGAGCCCGGCAACGCGGCGACCCTCTACAACTGGGCCGTCGCAAAGATCACGGGGGGCCAGAACGGGAACACGAAGGAGCTTTTGGAACTGCTCGAAATGCCCATCGAGGATCTGACCATCGCCCGGGTCCGCGCGGCGCGGGCGCCGCACGGGAGGGGACCGCTGTTCCGCCTGCTCGAACGGGCCGGCAGGCGTGAAGACTGCGATTGGGACCTCGAACTCAGCGTGGGGCCGGCCCTGGACCTGCCGTCCATCACCGACCAGCGCAAGCTGGCCACGATCGCCGTCCTCACCGCCCGGATGGAGATCGTCTGGGGCAACTGCGAGGAGGCCGTGCAGATGCTCCAAACCCCCCTTGCAATGGCCCGCCACATGGCCCAAGGGGCCGCGCTGATCCATGGCCTTGTCGGAATGCAGGTCGCGCGTCTGGCGCTCGACCGGGTCGAGGACCTGGCCCAGGCGCCGGGGTCGCCGAACCTCTACTGGGCGCTGACCGCCCTGCCGCGTCCGCTGATAGACATGCGAGACCCGGTCGAGACCGAAAGACACATGTTCGACCTGTGGCTTCCCGACTTGCGCGATCCGGAAAGCTCACGGCTTGGACCGGAGGGATGGCGGGAGATGATCGAGCAGTTCCCCAGCCTGGGGGGCGGCTCCGGCCCTCTGCGGCGGAAGCTGACACCCAGCCTCGTCGCCCTTTGGATGTACACCGACGCCAAGAACCACCTGATCGAACGGGGGCGGGACCCGGACCAGGTCGAGGCGATGCCCGTCTTCCAGATGGTTGCCATCTACGTGATGGACGGATGGAACCGCGTCATGGACGATCAGTTCAAGTGGTTCTACGTGCCCTACGCGGAGGGTGAGGAAGTCATCGCGGAGGCCCAGGCGTCCTTCACTGAGACGTTGGATCAGAAAAACGACATCCTGCCCGCAATGCTGATGCCCGCGCTCTACGGTACGTATTCCCAGATGGCCGGACTTGACCGCCAGGTCGCCGCCCTGCGCTGCATCGAGGCCGTGCGCCTCTATGCCGCCCTGCACGACGGCGAACTGCCCGCCTCGTTGAGCGAGATCAAGGAGGTCCCGGTCCCGCTCAATCCGATGACCGGGGAGAGCTTCCAGTACGAGGTGGTCGGCGAGACGGCCACGCTCAGCGCGCCTCTCGGGCCGCACGAGAGGGCGAAGGACGGCATCCGATACGAACTGACCATAGCGAAGTGAACGGAGGAACGCCATGCGCACACTGAGAACGGCTCTGTTTGCGGTGTTCGCGTTGCTGTCGGCCCTGCCGGCCCGGGCGGACTTCGATCCGACGGCGCGGGCTCGGGCCGTCGCGCCCTTCGTGGACGAGCAGGCGATCCTGGTTGCGCGGCTGGACGTGGAGCGGCTCGACCCGGACGCGCTGTGGCAGAAGGCGGACAAGTTTGGCCTCGGGTTCCTTGAGCAGGAGCCCGAACTGCGGCAGCAGGCGCAGGCGCTCCGGAAGATGTTCCTCGACGCCGGCGGGGAGGACCTCTATCTGGTCGTGAGTTCAGCGTACATGACGGGCCGGAAGGCCGGGAGGGCGGGTTTCCTCGTCGCGCCCGTTTCCGGGGACGGCGACGCGGCGGCGCTGGCCGCCCTGGCCCCCGGCGCAGCCGTGATGGGGTCGGCCGTCGTCTTCGGCCCGGGCGAGATACTGGAAAAGCTCCGGGACATCCGCCCTGCCCCGCGCCCGGAGCTGCCGGCGGCCTTCGCGGCGGCGGGCGACACGGCGGCCCAGCTCATCCTCCTCCCCACGGCAGACAACCGGCGCGTCATAGAGGAGACGCTCCCCGTCCTGCCTGAGGAGCTCGGCGGGGGCCCGAGCACGGCCTTCACGCGCGGGGCGCTCTGGGCGGCGCTCGGCGTGGACGTGGCTCCTGAGGCGTCGGTGGGGTTGACCTTTCAGTCAGAGAACCCCGCGGCGGCCCGCTCCCTGGCGGCCGCCCTCGAGGCCCTGAAACAGGCCGTGGGCGGGGCTGAGAAGGTCCGACAGGCCCTCCCGCAGTACGAGGCCGTCTCAGCGACCCTCACGCCCGCCGTCGAGGGGGACCGCCTGCGGCTCTCGCTCGACGATGCCGCGCTGTCCGATCTGTCCGCCAGCC
>Ga0180432_10004934_pt1 | contig 18048 bp, 16 predicted proteins | sample SS_ome_10_FD_132414 | JGI IMG/M metagenome (GOLD analysis project Ga0180432, IMG submission 132414) | Hypersaline lake sediment archaeal communities from the Salton Sea, California, USA - SS_1_MS_2 metaG | ecosystem: Environmental > Aquatic > Non-marine Saline and Alkaline > Hypersaline >...
CGAAACCTGTTGCATATCAGCTTTGAGGGCGGCATTCTTGAAGATACCTGGAGGGAACCCCCGCAGGATATGTTTGTCATGTCTGTTTCTCCTGAAGATGCCCCTGATAAAGCGACTTTTATTGAAATTGAGTTTGAAAAGGGAAACCCTGTAGCCGTAGACGGAGAACGCATGACGCCGGCGCAGCTGTTGGCCCATCTGAATGGACTGGGAGGAAGAAACGGCATTGGTCGCGTTGACATGGTGGAAAACCGATACGTGGGTATGAAATCAAGAGGCATTTACGAAACCCCCGGGGGCACAATACTCAGACAGGCTCATGTGGCAATGGAATCCATTACCATGGATAAAGAGGTTATGCATATGCGGGATTCCCTTATCCCCCGATATGCAGAGATGATCTATTATGGATACTGGTTTTCTCCCGAAAGGGAAAAGACGCAGGTCTTTATCGATGAAACCCAGAAAAGTGTCAATGGTACTGTCAGATTAAAGCTTTATAAGGGGAACTGCATGGTGGTTGGGAGAAAATCCGAATCATCACTCTATGATCCTGATTTTGCCACCTTCGAAAGCGATGAGGTTTACAACCAAAAGGACGCGGAAGGATTTATACGGCTTAGCGGTTTGCGTCTTAAGATAGCACGGCTTTTGGAACAGAACCGGAAGGCAAGTTGAAGGGAGGACTATTGGCGGTTAAAAAGCAGTCAATCGAAAATACTAAAGGGTTAATGCCATGACTCGGAAGGTTTGGGGGGGGCGGTTCCGCGGGGAAACGGACGCTCTGGTAAATAAATTCAATGCCTCCATAGGCTTTGATTGGCGCCTCTATGCCCAGGATATTGCGGGCAGTATGGCCCATTGCCGGATGTTGGCCAAGCAGGAGATTATTTCGGTTGATGACCTGTCACTTATCCTTAAGGGCCTCGAAGAGATAAAGGAAGAGCTGGATAAGGGCCAATTTTCGCTTGATGATTATGAAGATATCCACAGCCTTGTGGAGAAAGTCCTGGTGGATAAGATCGGGGCGGTGGGCGAGAAACTTCATACGGGAAGGAGTCGAAATGATCAGGTAGTTCTGGATGTTCGGCTTTACGAAAGAGACGCCTTATACCGAATCGTTGAATTGATCCGGGAAACACAGATAGCGCTTGTCAGGCTCGCTGAAGACAATTGTGATCTGATGATGCCCGGGTATACGCATCTGCAGCGCGCACAGCCTGTCCTCGTGGCCCACCACTTACTGGCTTATTTTGAAATGTTAAAAAGAGACAGTGAACGATTCCACGAGTGTATCAAGAGAGTGAATGTCCTTCCCCTGGGCAGCGCTGCCCTGGCCGGGTCGACATTTGATCTTGACCGGGAAATGGTCGCAAGGGAATTGGGCTTTAACCGTATCAGCGAAAACAGCATGGATGCTGTCAGTGACCGGGATTTTGTCCTGGATTTTCTTTTTGCTGCATCAACCTTGATGATGCATCTCAGCCGGCTGAGTGAGGAGCTCGTCATCTGGTCGAGCCAGGAGTTTGGCTTTATCAGCATTTCCGAGGCCTTTTGTACGGGAAGCAGTATCATGCCGCAGAAAAAAAACCCGGATCTCCCCGAACTCATTAGAGGGAAAACAGGTCGGGTCTACGGGCATTTGATCTCTCTTCTGACCACAATGAAAGGGCTTCCGCTTACGTATAACAAAGATATGCAGGAAGATAAAGAGGCCCTGTTTGATGCAGTGGATACGGTGGAATCCTGTCTCAATGTGATACGCAAGCTCCTTGGGGAGATTTCCTTTAACGGTGAAAAGCTGAAAAAGTCAGCGGAAAAAGGGTTTTTAGTGGCCACAGATCTTGCAGACTACCTCGTTGGAAAAGGCACAACATTTCGGGAGGCCCATGAGATTGTGGGAAATATGGTCCTTTTTGCACTGGAGCAAGGAAGAGAGCTTCATGAACTTACACTGAATGAGATGCATCGTTTTACAGGACAGATTAAGCAGGATGTCTACGAATGGCTTGAGCCTGCATCTTCTCTTGAAAAAAGGAATATGCCCGGAGGAACAGGACCAGAGGTGGTTAGGAAAAGCATAGATAAGGCCAAACAGGAGCTGAAGCTTTGAAACGGGAGTGGGTGCTCCCCCTTTTTGTTTTTGGGATACTTTTCCTGGCTGTGGTGGCGTGTGGTAAGAAAGGGCCGCCTTTTTTACCTGAAAAAACTGCACCTTTAAAGGTCACACACCTGACGGGTGAATGGAAGGACGGGGTTGTTTATCTGAAAGGGGATGTGGCCCCTCGTCGTGGTGAAGATGGAAAAGATCCAGACGCATCAGGCTGCATCGTTTACCACGCCCGGTATGATCTGATCGATCCGCCCTGTGAAGGTTGTCCCATTGAATATGGGGTACTTGAGGAAATAAAGGCGGGGGTTATTAGAGGGGATACATTCCGCTGTCAGCTCCGGCAGATACAGAAAAGGGGGATCCACTTCTTTAAGGTCCGTCTACTGGGGCCAAAAGGGACGCCAGGTCCGTCCTCGAATCGTGTAAAAATATTGATTGATGATTGACGGTTGTCTATTGAGAAGTAAACGGTTTTAAATAGTCAATCCAAGAAAATGCACCATTTTAACTACAGTGATAAAGCGCTTTACTGTGAACAGGTTTCGGTTGCCAGGGTGGCCCGGGAAGTAGGGACCCCTTTTTATGTCTATTCTCATGCGACGTTGCTGCGACACTTCACGGCCTTTGACGGTGCATTTAGCGGCATGAAACACCTGACCTGTTTTTCCATTAAAGTCAATTCCAATCTGGCTATCCTTAGACTTTTTGCCGGGGAAGGGGGAGGAGGAGATATTGTCTCCGGTGGAGAGCTGTACCGGGCATTGCGGGCAGGAATGGAGCCCGGAAAAATTGTCTATTCCGGGGTGGGTAAATGTGTTGAAGACCTTGAATATGCCCTCAAATCAGACATTCTCATGTTTAATGTTGAGTCTATTCAGGAGATATTAAGGCTTAATGAAGTAGCGGGGAAAATGGGAAAGAAGGCGAGGATGGCAATCCGAGTCAATCCGGATGTGAATCCAAAGACTCACCCTTATATTTCTACTGGCCTGAAAGAAAACAAATTTGGAATTGACATCCGTGAGGCCCGTGAACAGTATGCTGTGGCAGCGGGTTTGAAGAATCTGAAGGTTGCCGGGGTTTCGTGCCATATTGGATCGCAGCTTACCCAGATAAGCCCTTTTATCGATACACTCAGAAAATTGAAAAAACTCATCCGAGGGCTGGGGCAATCCGGCATGCAGATTGATTATTTGGACCTTGGCGGAGGTCTTGGGATTACCTATGATAGAGAAGAGCCTCCTCACCCCAAGGCGTATGCCAGGGCCATTAAAGAAGAGATAAAAATGGAGGATCTGACCCTTATCCTGGAACCGGGCCGTGTCATAACGGGCAATGCGGGAATTTTAGTCACAAAGGTCCTCTACACCAAGCATTCAAAAGATAAGACTTTCCTCATAGTGGATGCAGCCATGAATGATTTGATACGGCCGAGTCTTTACGATTCATACCATAGGATTCAACCGGTGAAGATTTCCGGCCGAGAGAAAATCAAAGCCGATATTGTGGGCCCGATATGTGAGTCGGCGGATTTCTTTGCAAAGGAACGGGATGTTGAACTCTATGAGCCTGGTGAATTAATGGCCATTATGAGTGCAGGCGCCTACGGTTTCAGTATGGCTTCCAATTACAACTCAAGACCAAGGGCTTGCGAGGTAATGGTCAAAGGAGATCGTTTTTTTATCATAAGGAAAAGGGAGACCTTCGAAGACCTGGTGAGAGGGGAGACCATTCCAGATTTTTTGTTGTCGGTCTCCAAGGGCAGGATGCAGAAGTGAGGGGATATGGAAACCGTTGAATTCTGGAAAATGAGCGGAAGTGGGAACGACTTTATCTTGGTTGATAACAGGACGGGTCAGATTAAGGATGAGGAGATGGGCCGGTTTGTGGAAAGGGCCTGTAGACGAAGGGAATCGGTGGGCGCAGATGGTGTCATCTTTGTTATCAAATCGGATCGATACGATTTTGGATGGCGGTACCTGAATGCGGACGGGGGAGAGGTGGAGATGTGTGGTAACGGCGGACGTTGTGTTTCCCGTTTTGCCTTTTTAACTGGCATAGCCGGCCCGAAAATGACCTTTGAAACATTGGCAGGGCCTGTGTCCGCAGAAGTAGAAGGCCGCCTGGTAAAGGTCCTGATGCCTAGGCCCAGGGATCTTCTTTTGGATATTGACCTGAAAAGCCAGCAAGGCTGGAAGCATGTTGATTTTGTCAATACCGGTGTTCCTCATGTGGTGGTTCATGTTGAAGACATTTTAAATCACCCTGTTAAGGAGCAAGGGCAGGCTATCCGCTACCATACCCGCTTTTCTCCGGAAGGAACCAATGCCAATTTCATGAGGGCAATAGGGCCTGACCAACTGGAGGTAAGGACATACGAGAGGGGTGTTGAGGACGAGACATTGGCCTGCGGGACCGGAGCCATTGCCTGTGCTCTGGTGGGCTCGATTAGAGGAATGGTCAACTCTCCTGTGAAAGTGAAGACTAAGGGAGGAGAAAATTTAATCGTCCACTTCCGGAAAAAGGGGGATTCCTTTGATGAAGTCTGGCTCCAAGGCAACACTGCGATCGTTTACCAGGGTCAACTTCACGCTGAGGCCTTGTAGCGGCATTTGATATTGCGCTAAGGTTCATGAATCAATTTCTCCACTGTTCCACCCCTCTATTACGCCTCAGTTTCAAAATTCCCCTTTTTGGGATGTATAAATAAAGATTCTGAAATCTTCGTTCGGGAGGTTCTTATGTTTAGAGGATCGATTGTTGCGATCGTCACACCGTTTAAAGAAGGAAAAGTGGATGAGGACGCCTATCGCAGGCTAATTGAGTTTCAAATCGAAAACGGTACCACCGCTGTTGTGCCGTGCGGTACGACCGGAGAATCGGCCACTTTAAGTGTTGAGGAACATAACCGGGTCATTGATATTGCCGTGGATGCTACACATAAACGGGTCCCGGTTATTGCGGGGACTGGTGGGAACAGCACCAGAGAAGCCATTGAACTTACAGCACACGCCAAAAAAGCGGGAGCTGCTGCCACGCTCAAGGTGACGCCTTACTATAATAAACTCACCCCGGAAGGTCTTTACCAGCACTTTAGGACAATTGCAAAGGCAGTCCCCTTGCCCCAGGTCCTTTACAATGTGCCGGGCAGGACCAGCGTCAACATGCTGCCTGAAACCGTAGCCCGTTTAGCAGAGATGCCCGAGGTGGTGGCCATTAAAGAGGCATCGGGGAGTCTTGGTCAAATGGCCGAAATCGTAAGACTTTCAGGAGACAACATCACACTGCTCTCCGGTGACGACAATTTGACCCTTCCGGTTCTTTCCATTGGGGGTAAGGGAGTGGTTTCCGTTGTCGCCAATATCGCCCCGCGCGATACGTCTAATATGGTGGATTTCTGGGAGAAAGGGGATGTCAAAAAAGCAAAAACACTTTTTTACCAACTTTTCCCACTTTGTCAGGCCATGTTTTATGAGACCAATCCGATTCCTGTGAAGACCTCTTTGGCCTTAATGGGTAAAATTAGGGATGAGATGCGGTTGCCCCTATCCGCCATGGCGCCCTCAAATCTTGAAAAACTTAAGGATGCACTTCAGAAATATGGCCTCCTGTGAATGAGGATGGAGAAATTGCAATGATAAAAGCCATAGTCGCCGGCGCTGCCGGTCGCATGGGGAGACGAATCGTTTCCATGGTCCATCAGAACCCGGATATTGTTTTAGCCGGGGCTTTTGAGCGGCCGGATCACCCCATGGTGAATGAGGATGCCGGTCAAGTGGCAGGCGTTGGGGAAGTGGGTGTTAAAATCGTGGACGCCCTCAAAGATGTAATGGATCAGGGCGATGTATTGATCGATTTTACCACGCCTCAGGCCACCCTGGAAAACATGCGAATGACTGCAACACGGGGTATTGCCATGGTGATTGGCACTACGGGGATTACTGGCGACACGCTCAGAGAGGTCGAGTCTTTAGGCAGGAAGTCCAAATGTGTCATGTCACCGAATATGAGTGTTGGGATCAATGTCATGTTCAAGATCGTTGGAGATGTGGCTCGAATCCTGGGCAGGGATTACGACATGGAAATCCTTGAAACTCACCATAGACTTAAAAAGGATGCCCCAAGCGGGACTGCCATGCGTCTTGCTCAGATATTGGCTGAGAGCGTGGGGCGTGATCTTGATAAAATAGGCGTGTATAAACGAAAGGGGGCTGTAGGGAAAAGGACCGACGCGGAAATCGGTATACAAGCCTGGCGGGCAGGCGATATAATTGGGGAGCATACCGTCATGTTTGGTGGGATCGGTGAGAGACTGGAAATGATTCACCGTGCTCACAACCGGGACAATTTTGCCCGCGGAGCTGTAAGGGCTGCGCTGTGGGTCATGAAGCAGCCGGATGGATTATATGATATGCAGGATGTATTAGGGCTAAAGTGAAGTGCACTCAAGTGGACTAAAATGTCTAAAATGAGCTAACGCTGAGATATGAATTTTAAGGGGGAGTCATGAATATTTTTGAAAAGGCAGAAAGGCTAAAAAAATTACCGCCTTATCTTTTTAAGGAGATTGATCGGAAAAAAACCGAGGTCCGGTCGCGTGGCGTGGATATCATTGATCTGGGTATTGGAGATCCTGATCTCCCAACCCCTCCCCACATTATTGAGGCGCTGAAAAAAGCTGCGGTGGATGCAACGAACCACAGGTACCCGTCTTATTCGGGAATGGGGGATTTTAAAGAAACGGTCGCCGAATGGTACGGGAAGAGATTCGGGGTTGAGCTGGACCCGGATACGGAGGTGATTTCTCTTATTGGGAGTAAAGAAGGAATCGCGCATTTTCCATTGGCCTTTGTCAATCCGGGTGATGTGGCGTTGGTACCGGCCCCGGCGTATCCGGTTTATCATAATGCCACAATGTTTGCCGGCGGAGAATCCCATTTTATGCCGCTTTTGAGTGAGAACCGTTTCCTACCCGATCTCAATGCGATTCCGGACAAAATCATTTCAAGGGCTCGTGTCATGTTCCTCAACTACCCGAATAATCCGACATCCGCGGTTGCCGATCTGGATTTTTTTAGGGAAGTCGTTGAATTTGCAAGAGATAATAATATCCTGGTGTGCCACGATGCGGCCTACACCGAGATGGCTTTTGATGGCTACCGCCCTCCCAGCTTTCTGGCTGCGGAGGGGGCCAAGGAAGTGGGGATTGAATTCCATTCTCTCTCCAAGACCTATAACATGACTGGCTGGCGAATCGGTTTTGCTGTTGGAAACCGAGAGGCAATAGAGGGGCTTGGCGCCATTAAGAGCAATATTGATTCCGGTGTTTTTCAGGCCGTTCAGATGGCAGGTGTAGCCGCCATGCGTGGGGACCAGACATGTGTTAGACAAATGGTTCAGGTTTATTCGAGGCGGCGGGACCTGATGATCCGGGGACTTCAGGATGTGGGGTTTGAGGTGGAGACCCCCAAGGCGACCTTTTATCTTTGGATTAAAGTCCCTGAAGGCTATACATCTTCTCAGCTGGCTGAGCGTGTGCTGGAGGATGCGGGCCTGGTTGTGACCCCTGGAAATGGCTTCGGAGAGGCTGGTGAAGGGTACTTCCGTATCGCGCTGACTCAGAAAAGGGAAAGGCTTTCGGAGGCCGTGCAAAGATTAAAGGCCTTTAGTCTTTAAACAGCAAAAGCATTTTTTCACCGATGACGAAAACAGCATACATTGGCGTCGGTTCAAATCTTGGCGATAAAGTGAGGAATTGTCTTGAGGCCGTTGTAAGGATTGACGAGATTGCGGGCTGCAGAGTCACGGCACAATCCGGGTTTTACCGGACACAGCCGGTGGGTGTCAAAGGACAGGACTGGTATGTTAATGGTGTCATTGTGTTATCTGCTGATATTTCGGCGCAGGATTTACTGAAAAGCCTCTTGGCGATCGAAATAACTATGGGGAGGGAAAGAAAAAAAAAGTGGGATTCAAGGATAATCGATCTGGATATTCTTCTATTTGGAGGAGAGGTGATTTCCGAAAAGGGACTTCAGGTCCCTCACCCGTTGATGCACTTGAGAAGATTTGTGCTGGTGCCCATGGTTTCTTTGGCCCCGGATTTAGTTCATCCCCTGCTCAAAAAAAGCATGGGTGAGTTACTTGTGGATTCTCCAAAGGAAGATCAGTCTGTGGTTCCCATGGGGGTGGCATAAATGCGACTTCTGATTTTTGCAGCCTTGGCCTACTTGCTTTACCGTGTTTTTAGGCACTATTTTGGTTTTGGCGATAAAATAAGAAAGACTGAAAACAGTGGAGTCATTGACGAGATGGTAAAGGATCCTTTCTGTGATACCTATATCCCTGTAAGGGATGCTAAAAGACGGGTCATAAATGGGAGGGAATATTTTTTCTGCAGTGAGGCGTGTGCGGATAAATTTCAAAAAGAAAAGGAGGGATGATGAAATTTTTTATCGATACGGCCAATATAGATGAGATAAAAAAGGCCAATGAATTAGGTATGGTTGATGGTGTGACCACGAACCCGAGCCTGGTTGCCAGAGAGGGAAGGGACTTCAAGGCGCTTATTAAGGAAATATGCGATATTGTAGATGGCCCGGTGAATGCTGAGGTGGTCAGTTTAGATGCAGAAGGGATGGTTAAGGAGGCAAGGGAACTGACCCATCTCGCTGATAATATTGTGGTGAAAATACCCATGTTGGAAGAAGGTCTAAAGGCAGTAAAGACCCTGGCCCAGGAGGAAATTAATACAAACGTAACCCTTTGTTTTTCGCCGATTCAGGCATTGATGGCGGCAAAGGCGGGGGCCGCGTATATCAGCCCCTTTGTGGGGAGATTGGACGATATCAGCCACATGGGTATGGCGTTAGTGGAAGAGATTATCACAATCTATGATAATTATGGCTTTGAAACCGAGGTGATTGTAGCGAGTGTTCGAAATCCAATCCATGTGCTGGATGCAGCCCTCATGGGCGCGGACATTGCGACCATACCCTTTAAGGTCATTCAACAGTTAACAAAACATCCTTTGACAGATATTGGTGTGGAAAAATTTCTTGCGGATTGGAAAAAGCAGGGGTAGACATGGGTGCAGCAAGGGTGAAATGGGTGAGTGCTGTTGTTTTGGCACTTTCTCTGCTCTTTATCCTTCCAGCTTCCGCAGACATCTACCGCTACGTGGACAAGGACGGGGTCTGGCATTTCACCAATGTTCGAACCGACGCCCAATATAAACTTTATATCAAAACGACCCGTAAAAAACCTTCGACGTATATAAAAGAATATGAGGGAATTATCCTTCAGGCTTCAAGACGATTTGAGGTAGATGTCTCTTTGGTCAAGGCGATTATCAAGGCCGAATCGTACTTTGACCATAAGGCAGTCTCTCACAAGGGAGCGCAGGGGTTGATGCAGTTGATGCCCCAGACGTCGAATGCCATGGCCGTGGAAGATCCGTTTGATCCGGAAGAGAATATATTTGGGGGCACGCGATATTTGAGCCTTTTACTAAAACGGTTTAAAAATGACAAAAGGCTCGCAGTGGCCGCATATAACGCAGGCCCGGAAAGAGTGGAGACCTGTAACGGGGTCCCACCTATACCTGAGACAGAGCAATTTGTCAAAAAGGTCATGAATTATTATCGGGACTATAACACCAAGGATAGATAGATGTTTGGGTTCTGCTGATTTTTTATTGACAAAACGCATTTGTGATGTAAAATATCATACAAATAAGCGGGAATAGCTCAGCTGGTAGAGCCTCACGTTGCCAACGTGATTGTCGCGGGTTCAAGTCCCGTTTCCCGCTCCATAACATATTAATGCCGTGAAATTCATCGATGTTCATTTGGGGCGGCATAGCCAAGAGGCTAAGGCAGCGGTCTGCAAAACCGTTATTCCCCGGTTCAAATCCGGGTGCCGCCTCCAGCCAGATATAAAGGGTTTGCAAGTATTATCAGTAACTTGCAAACCTTTTTTTTCTGTTTCCCCGGGATGAATTTAAAGTCCACAGTGCTGTATCATAAGATGATGCAAGCCTATGCGGCTTTTGAAAAGAGACCCCCGCGGCCCGTGCGCCATTATCTTCAAATCGCTAAACGGTTACCCCATTTTTAATAGATTTTATCCTCGAGATCAGTACCACTGCCAAGACAGAAAGACTGGATAGGGCAAGCCACATAAAGCGATAATCAGCCATAGTATCAAATACCCATCCAGCGAGTGTTGGCCCTATGATTCCGCCGATAGATGCAGATCCCATGATGATTCCGAGCATCCTACTAAATGATGCGGCTCCAAAATACTCCCTAAGGATCGCCCCTCTTAAGACCATACTACCCCCAAAACCTGGGGGGAATAGCAAAAGAAAAAGGAGGGCAATCCACAAAATTTGTATAGAGCATAAGGCAAGAACCCCTGTACCCATGAGCAGGAATGTCGCAGCCAAGACATATCTTTTATCAAAACGATCACTCAACCATCCAAAACTGACCCTTCCAACAATGCTGACAACGGGAATGGCCGCTGCCAAAAATCCTGACGCGGTTCTTGAAATTCCAACGCTGCTGAGATACGGCATGACATGAATGACCACTGCGGTAACGGTCATCATCCGTATCATTTCGGTGAAGTTCAGATATAGGAAAGCCCTGTGCTTAATCGCCTCTTTAAAGGCAATTTCATTGACTTTAGGCTTTGTCTTCTGATCTGCACGGATATTTTCTGACAAATGGCCGTCAGGTACTTGGCCATATCGTTCTGGATTGTTGCGGACGACGAAGGACAAAGGGACTCCCAAAACCCACATCCCCAAACCCAATATGACTAAAGTTATTCTCCAATCGTAGCGGTCAATAAGCCCTACAATAAGGGGGACAAGCAATCCGCTGGCCCCCCAGCCTGATGCCATTACGCCAAATGCTATTCCAATTTTCTTGTGAAACCAGTTCGCCACCGCAGTCATGGTGACAACACTTGTGCATCCACCGGCTCCGAAAGCAAGGAGCAAAAAGGAGGCATAAAACATTGTCAGCGACTGCGTCATGCTGAGCAAGAGTAGACCCAGACCGGTTGTAATCGTCCCAGCAAGAAGCAGGTTTTTTGAGCCGAAGCGACCGACGAGAAATCCTACGATCGGGGCAAAGATGCCCATCTCAAGGCCGCGCAGACTCGCGGCAAAAGAAATTTGCGTGTAGCTCCAGCCAAATTCTTCCCTCAGAGGTGAAACAAAGGCGGTCACACCAAAGAATACAGTCGCGCCCACATAAAGGCTGATAAAAAAACACGCAAGGACGATCCACCATCCATAAAATACCTTCTTAAACATAAATAGTCACCCGGTTGCTCGCAGTTCTGTCCCTGCAAATTTTAGTTGCCCGTTTGCCCGTAGAGGTCGAGGGTACATTTAAAATCAAAAGGCATAAGTCTCAACGGGATAATTTGCATCTCTTTACAAAATAATTTTCACAGGGATAGTATTGCAGACTCAAAGTTTCTGCTACCAGTGGCGGCGAACCTTCCATCTCTCTCAACAACCACGTCCTGAAAGGCGATTAGCAGTTCACAATGGCTGATGACTTCATTCTCAGCCATCATGATGCCGAACCCTTTGAGCAAAGGCGCCTCAAAATGTTCCACGGCAACATCTTTGGCGGTTTTGGGTCCCTGCTTAAGAATCCTCAAGACATCCGCACACCGCTCAATGTGATGGCCGATCAATTCGTCTATCCGTGTCTTCAGATTGATCTCATTCCAATGATTGTTATAAAACAACCGATGCGCAGGCAGAATGAGCACATCCGGAGATTTTGCTCCGATTCCTCTCAGCTGCTTAAGCGATCTGATATATGCTCTCAGTCCGTACACCGATTGTGCGTTTGAAATGTGGGGCTTGAGGATTTCTCTCACGTCCTCGAAAAAATCCTCTCTGGAAGGTATAGGTGTAATACCCGGTAGTACCGTATCTCCCACGATGATGACCTCGTCGTTCACGACGATGGCGATAGCATCCGGACTGTGTCCCGGCAAGTGATAGATCTGTGTGTTTTGGGATAGCTTCGAATCTCCATCGCTGATCGTTTCGATGGTTAGTCTGCCCCGCTCCTGTTGATACAAAAGACAGTGTTCATTTGAAAAGGACTCGGGCATGAAGCACCGCCAGCAGGTTGCCGGGAAGTGCTTTCTATGATTAACAGGCGCATGTTCAGGATAGAAGCGGATGAGACGGTCATAGATCCAGTGGGCCTTAACTCGTGCACGGATGGTTTTGACTATTTCGGCAAGACCGCCGTCGTGGTCCTCATGGCCGTGGCTCAGAATAACAAAATCCAGGTCGCTTGGTGAAATCCCTGTAGATTCAATCATTTCAATGAGTCTCCGGGCTGTGCCGGATTTTCCGGTATCTACCAGAAATGTTTTGTCATCGAAGACAAGGTAATTCCAGGTCGGCCCCAGGTCCCATTCACCGCCATAGGCGTTCTCCGTGGGAAGCCCCCAGATTTCCAGGCCCGACGGCAGTCTGAACCGAACCGTCATGTGATTGCCACGCTCGTCCCCTTTTCGTACAATCTCTGCAATGTCGTCCAACATGTGTTTCGTCCCCAGCGCTCTCAAGTCGTAAAATGAAAGCCACTCTATTGCTTTCCACAACAACCATCAACTCTTTTCTTGAGCCAATTTAGAAACGTCCCCTGTAGAGTTTCATTTTCATTGACTCTCATGACCAATTCCCTTACTCTCATTTCCCTGAAAGTGACGCCTCGGTAGCGCGGTATCATGCCCTATAGAGATTTTCTGCGGAGGTCGGCCCCGGTCGAATAGCCATTGCTTCAATAGGGTGAACAGCACGAAATTCCCCAGGGCAGACGTCGTTATCGGTAAAAAGAGGTACTTCTTAAAGACCCCAGGGTGAAATCCAGTTATGTCAGCAACACATGCCATATCCCGCAAGCAAGTGTTGAAAAAATTTGCTCTCTTTTTTGTTTGCTGTTTTTTTCTTTACTTCCAGCTGGGCGCCTGTGCTCCCGAGGCACGGATCACGGGCGGAACCCCAGGGATGAAAAACGTCCGGTTCCAGCCTTACAACGGCCCCAAGGCCCGTATCGCCGTTGCGACCTTTGAAGACAAAACCGCCAAGGGCTACTACAGGATCGGTGAAGGGATGGCTACCATGTTCACCACCGCCCTCGTTAACAGTGACCGTTTTATTGTACTGGAGCGCGACCTGATCGAAGAGATCATCGGGGAGCAGGATCTGGCAGCCGGGGGCAGGGTCAAGGCCGGGACAGGTGCGCCAATAGGGGAAATTGAAGGGGCAGAGATGATGTTGACAGGCGCGGTTACGGAATTCGAGCCAGGGACGTTCGGATTGGGAGGAGGAATCATCGGCCTGGGCACCCTTATCACCAGTGCCATTATCCACGAGAAAAATGCTAATGTACCCATCGTCACAGCGACTTATATCGAGTCACACATCGCCCTCGACGTGCGCCTCATAGACACCGCAACCTCACGTATACTTGCTTCATTGACTGTGGAGGGCTCTGGGCAGGATTGGGGAGGGGGCATAATGGCGGAATTGGGTGGAGGCCGTTCCCGTCTCCCCATCGCCTTTGGCACGTTTCAGAATGCAGCCACCGAAAAGGCAATACGGGAAGCTATCGATCTGGCGGTGGCTGTCATCACCCTAAAAGCCCCGAAAAAACTTTTTAGCTATACAGACGAAGATTTTGCCGACGGGCGGATGCTGGGCTTCTCCTTCCTGGATCTTCCCTGTCTGTCCGGGGTGAACTTTCCCTCCCGAGACCTCCGGACTGCTAACAGCACGCAGGAGTGGACGGCCCTTATCGCAGCGCTCGGAGTGCCCGGCACCAATGCAGGGCCTCCCGTTGATTTTGCAACTCGGCAGGTCATTGCCGTCTTCGCCGGGACCCAGAAGGAACCTGGAAAAAACATTTCCATAGAGAAAGCGGTCGCCTACTCAGACCGGGTGGAGATTACCGCCACCCTTACGGCACCCCCCATGTCTGCGGAGACCAGCAAAGGGAATAGTGAAAAAAGCGACAGCGTGGCGGGTAAGCGCTCCTTCAATCCGGTAGCCCTCTTTCATTTAGAGAAAACTGGGCGGCCCGTGAAAGTGGTTTGGCTCAGCAGCGGAGAGGTTTGAGTCCTTCTTGACGGCCTTACCCCCTGTCTCTTTCAATGAAGCCCAGCTTTTCTTAACCCTTCGGCAAAATGCTTGAAATCATCTTCATCTTTAAACGGTAATATTTCATAACACCCTTTTATAGAAAAACCGGGAATTATCTGCCTGACTTCTTCTGCTTTAGACCGCGCAAATTCTTGTTTACCCAAATGACCGTAACAGGCAGCCAGCACATAGTGGGCGGGCATGAAATTTGGGTTTTTTATAATTGTTTTGCGCAAAGCCGTTACGGCTTCCTCATACATCTTAAGCTGGAAAAAGGCCTGCCCTAAATTAAAGATATAGTATTCTGGGTAATTTGGGTTTAAACGGATGGCCTTCTCAAGATATCCGAGCGCCTTTTCCGGCAAACCGGAAAAAACCAGGGCCCCTCCCAGCGATGAAAGCGCATCTGCATCATTGGGATTGAGGGATACGGCTTTTTCAAACTCTGCGATAGCCTCGTCGTGCCGTTTCTTCCACAGGTATACATTACCCAAGATGACATGCCCTTGAGGGGATGATTCATCCAGGTTGACCGCCTTTTTGCCAAGATCTAATGCATCATCAAGAAGTTTTGGATCATCACTCCATCCATATATCCAGGCCCTTAATCGGGTCCACACCATGCCTGCGTAGGCTGCGACATAATTCGGGTCAAGCTGGGCAGCCTGTGTAAATATTTTTTGAGCAAATTCATTGCCTTCCCTGGTATACCGTCTGAGATGAGAAGAGCCACGCAAAACGAGATCATAAGCCCCCAGGTTGTCCGTCCCTTTTTTGGCCAGGCGTGAGCGTTCATCTCCCACAAGTTTTACGGCCAGGGCCTCAACAATTTTTCCCGCAACTTCATCCTGTAAGGCAAAAATATCTTTAATATCGCGGTCATAGCGATCTGCCCAGACATGATACCCTGTTTTAGCATCAATAAGCTGTGCCGTAATTCGGACCTTATCATTGGCCCTCCGTACACTTCCTTCCATCACATACCGCACCCCCAAATCCCTGGCCACATCCTCAACTTTCACCGTTTTGCCCTTATAGGTAAATACCGAATTTCGAGAAATGACAAACAAGCCGGAGATCTGTGAAAGGTCAGTGATCAGGTCTTCGGTAATGCCGTCGCTAAAGTAGTCCTGCTCCTTATCACCGCTCATATTGGTAAAGGGTAGAACAGCGATAGAAGGTTTATCGGGCAATTTAAGCGCCCTGTGTTTTTCGAGCAATCTGATAATGGGTGGTTTTTCCCCTTTTTTCTCCATCCGATGTCTCCAGACCCCCATACTGACAATAAACGCGATCAGGATGCCAATCATAACCAGGTGCACCCGTCTCTTATGTTTTGGGTCGTCTTTTTTGACTTTATATTTCAGGGTGCCGGCATCTTTAGCATGCGTCAAAACACGATAGGCCCTAACCGGGTCAGAAATGTTTTTGACATGTTGCTTTCCCAGAAACTCGTATCCAAAATTCAATTTATTTTTCACTTGATCGTAAGCCGTTCCAGAGATGCAAATTCCACCTGCCTCGGCCAAACCCTCCATGCGCGCTGTAATATTGACGCCATCGCCAAAAATGCGGTCGCCTTCCTGGACCACATCCCCGAGATTTACGCCAATGCGGAACGTCATTCGGCGGGTTTCAGGCAATTCTTTGTTTTGGGCCTCAAGTTTTTTTTGAATTTCCACCGCGCACTCTATGGCATCGACTACACTGGGAAATTCGGCTAAAAGATTATCTCCCGGCGAATCAACAACCCGGCCATGGTATTGCCCGATACAATTGGACATCAATGCGCGATAGGCGATGAGTGTCTCTATGGTCCCCATCTCATCATCGCCCATCAATCGGCTGTATCCGACCCCATCGGCACTGATAAGAGCGGCAAGTTTCCTTTGAACATTCCTTTTAGTCACAGGTTACCATTCGAAGTGATGAATTCGGGAAGGATGAATATCCATTACGTACATGAAGGATAGCCAAATCAAGGCAAAATAGCAAGGGAAAGCCCTTTTACCCCCTGGGAATGCCACCGTCAGATTGAGACTGGTGAAGAAAACGCCTCTAAACCCTACGTCAACGTCCTTGACATCTATTCGAGCTTGAAAGAATATACAATCTTAATGAAATAAAAAAAGGATTACGGGCATTTGGAGGATTGACCGATGGCCGAAAAACTAAGTTATGAAGAATTAGAAAAAAAGGTCAAAAAGCTCGACTGTCTTTACGCGATTTCTGATCTCGTAGAAAGGCCGGATACCTCACTGAATGAAATCCTTCAGGGTGTCGTTCATCTCATACCTCCCTCATGGCAGTACCCTGAAATTACCTGTGCGAGAATATCGATAGAAGGCCAAGAATTTAAAACTGGGAACTTTGATGATTCCATCTGGCGGCAAGCTGGCGATATCATCGTAAACGGGGAACATTTGGGGGCTTTGGAGGTCTGTTTTTTGGAGGAAAGACCCGAAAGAGACGAGGGGCCGTTCTCGGCGGAAGAAAGATTGCTGATAAATGTTATTGTCAGAAAACTGGGAAGAATCATAGAACTTCATCGAAGCCAGGATGCCCTTAAAAAGGCGCATGACGATCTGGAAAGACGTGTTCAAGAAAGAACAATTGATTTAGTGAAAGCCAACGAAAGACTGAATCGGAAAATAGAAGAGCACAAACAGACCGAGGAGGCATTGCGAGAAAGCGAAGCCAGGTACAAGGGAATAGTGGAACATACAAACAATGGCGTTGCGGTTTACAGGGCTACAAAAGACCAGGAAGACTTTATCTTTGTTGATTTCAATAGATCCGGCGAGGAAATCGAAAAGATCAAAAGGGATGAGGTCATTGGCAAAGGAGTCCTGCAAGTTTTTCCGGGTGTAAAGGACTTTGGCATTTTCAAGGTATTCCAGAGGGTGTGGCGGACGGGGAAACCGGAACACTTCCCTGTTTCACAATACAAAGATCAAAGGATAATCGGATGGAGAGATAATTTTGTCTATAAACTCCCCACCGGGGAAATTGTGGCGGTCTATAGTGATGAGACTGAGCGCAAGCAGGCCGAAGAGGCCCTGCAAAAGGCACACATCGAACTTTACAATCTGAACCAGGAGCTTGAAAAAAAGGTCGAAGAAAGAACCCGGGAATTAAGAGAAAAAACGGAGCAATTGGTTGCGGCTGAGAGGCTTGCCGCTGCAGGTAAAATGGCGAATAGGGTGGCCCATGAACTTAGAAATCCATTGACGGTAATTGGTGGGTTTGCCCGCAGGATATATGAAAAAGCATCTGATGATGATGCAAACAAGAAATATCTCAAGATCGTACTTAGGGAAATCGCTGTACTGGAAAACAAGGTCTCCGAAATCATCAGGATCAGAGAGGAAGAATGACATTATCAACAAACGTGAAGGGAAGGGGGTTTTAAAAAAGGAAATAGTATGCTCGATATGTTAAAGCGTTTTTTCAGTAAAGTCCCAGAGGGTGATTCCAAAGCCACCAACCAGAAAACAGATCACGACATACGCGTGGCGACGTGTGCTCTTTTTGTGGAGATAGCCCGTATAGATGAAACATTTACCCAGGCGGAGATGGAAAAAATCTTGTCTATTGTAAAAGAAAAATACGGTTTACTCCAGGAACATGCAGATGCCTTGCTTGCTGAGGCTGAAAAGGAACTTAAAGGAAGTATCGACTTATGGCAATTTACCAGTCTGCTTAATGCCAATTACTCAGTCGAAGAAAAAATTGAGATCGTTGA
>Ga0180432_10004935_pt1 | contig 18048 bp, 13 predicted proteins | sample SS_ome_10_FD_132414 | JGI IMG/M metagenome (GOLD analysis project Ga0180432, IMG submission 132414) | Hypersaline lake sediment archaeal communities from the Salton Sea, California, USA - SS_1_MS_2 metaG | ecosystem: Environmental > Aquatic > Non-marine Saline and Alkaline > Hypersaline >...
TATTGATCCTAAACTTAAAGTTTCTTCGCTTGATAATAATGTTTTTATTAGGGATAATGAAGAGATTATTTTAAAAAAGGAAGGCACAGCAATAATAGCGGCCTATTATGATGATTTAGTTTCTTTAAAAAAAGAATTTGTTATTTATGATAATTTTTTTAAAGAAAATTACTTAGAATTACTTACAGATTTTGATAAGGAAAATGTTTTATCAAATACATATACGAGAATTTTATTTGACACGTGTATGGAATTTTTTGATATTTTATTTGCATATCATGCAGATCTTAAAAATGTAAGAGATCCTATACAAATAAAATATAAATATCTTAATAGTCTTGGAAATTCATTAGGATTCGGGAGTTTAGAATCAGAAGAGAATAATTCAAACGAAATTGTTTCAATAAGATTATACAGAGAATTATTAAATAGTTTGTCTGATTTATTAGCAATAAGGGGTACGAAATTATCATACGAATTATTTTTTGGTGCATTAGGATATGATATAGAACTATTAGAATATTGGTTCAATGAAGATGGAAATCTAATTGAAATTAATCCTTATGATGAGGACGCTTCAACATTTTATGCATATTCAACAGAAGGCGTTCCACTGGATGATATACAAGTTGCTCATGACGATCCAAGACAATTTGTTGATCCGAATGGAATAGCATATATAAATAACAAATCTCCTTACGTTAAAGCAATTTTTTCTTTTAAAGAAGGGTATTCAGGAATAGTGAATTATTCTTCAAAACAACGAAAACTTTTAAAAGAGTATTTAGAATTTTTAAGACCATTACATATAAAATATTTACAAGAAGTTTTAGGAATTATAATTAGTGATCCTGATGGAGCCGAAGAAGATCAAGATATTTTATTTAATTTAATAGATGGCACAGATAATGTAAAACTTATAATATTAAGACGACCATTATATTGGCACGATGTTACATGGCAAGAAGATTTTAGACCAATCAGATTTGATTATGATGGAAACATAACTCGATTGCCATATAACTATAAAGAGCAATATGAAGACTTGATTGGTTGGTTAGAACCAGCAGATCCCGGAAGAGAAGATTATGTAAGTGAAGAAGAAAATGGGGTGTGGAGAGAATCCGGTGGAGGTTTAGTAGTTGAAAACATTCCGGAAATGACGGAACAATTTATTATCAGTTATCCAATATTAATATCTGATATAGTGCAAACACTTCCAAAATATGATTCAAATCCACCAATTTATTACGATGGATATGAACATGACTCAACAACTGGACTTCCGTCACCAGCACAACCAGATACAGATGTTCCGCCAGAACATTGGAACGATGAGACGTGGATGGGTAGTGAAACATATGGAAGACCTTTAGGCACAGATTTGAGATACGACACAGGAATAATATTAGAAGAATCATTTCCACTAACTATAAATATTCAAGAATTTCAAGATCAATATAATACATACGTAACACAAGGTTTCTTAGCTGGTGAAATTCAAACTATGATGATAAATATTTACGGCGTGTCAGAAATGCAATATAATTATTTAGTTAATTACACAGAATAAGAAAAAACAATAATATAATTAATTAAACCGAAAAAATAAGTTATAGAAAATAAACTGAGGAATAGTATGAAAAGAGAAAGTCTATTTACTAAAATTTGGAAAAAACACCAAAAAAAGGGCGAAAATCCTGCAAAATTAGCTGAAGATTTAGGTATGCTAAAAGGATTGTTTAGTTTTAAAAAATATGATCCTAAGACAGGACTTATACTTTTTGAATCTCAAAAATATAATACATTAACAAATCAATCTAAAAGTACTTTAATTAGATTAATATCGCAAGGAGAAAGTCCTTGGTTGGGAACTATAGATCCTACTGAATTAAAAATTTCTAGAATGCGTTTTGGAAATCATGATGGGGCTACAGCATCTAGATTAAATTATTATAAATTAGATGAAACTGGAGGCTATGAAAATGGAGAAACAAACAAACCAACGGCTACAAGACCTAATAATCCATTACCTCAGTCAGGAGAAGTTGATCCAGACTTCGCTGGAGGAAAAAGCGGAAAGCAAGAAATTCCAGGGGCTAACACGACAGTTGATTCAATTTTGGATGCATACGATTCCCATTGGGTGTCTGGACCAGATGACACAAAGGTTTATACTATTCCTACGTTGGCAGCAGGAACTGGCTACATACACCCGCCGTCTCATGAAACTTTGGTAGTAAAATTTTATAAAGATTCTAGTTTAATAGAAACATTAACTTTTGGAGAAGACGGCGATGGTGTAGTTTATACACGAAGTCGACTTGGTATACCACCGACTAAAATAACTACTGAAACTGGAGAAGATCCTATCATACCACCAAATGAAGGTGGAGAAAGAGATGGCGGTGGGGAAACTACAATTGATGAAACTAATGAAGCAAATTGTAATACTCGTTTGTTTTATGATTATACTACAGGAAGTACTGGATGGAAACTTAAAGTTGAAGAAATAGATTATCCTGAAGGAGCTTATGATAGAATCGATTTTAGTTATGAAGTAGGAAAATATAATGTAATAAATTCTATTATACCAAGAGAAGGTTATAATATTGGTTACGGAATTACAAATCTTACTCGCTATCAAGGAAGTTTAGATTATTATAGTACGATTGGCGATCCTGAATATAGAGATAGCGCTGATGATTTTATAGACGATTACGCAGTAACATTTTCAGTGAACATGACCGGACCATATGGGAATGGAGAGACAGACGTAAATCAAGATGAATATATAAGATACACTGAAGCATTTCTTTTTAATGAACTTGATGATATGTTTAGTTTAGTCATACTGCCTAATCCATTTGATAAAAATGAAGGGAGTGCTTACTATATTTCATGGAGCATTCTCGCCCCTATAAATTAAAAGGAGAAAAATAATGAGTAAATTTAATGAATATTTAGAAGCAGCAAAATACAATGCAAAAGGTTATTTAAAGGCCGTGAAAGATGCCGCGGAAGAAATAAATAAGCTTGATCCTGATATGCATGAAGATGATTTAGATCAAGAAGTTTTTGATTTGGCAGCAAATATTGTAAATAAATTTGATTTAGAAGAACAAGGAAAAGACGAAGGGCATGTATACGACGATATCATTGCAAAGGCAGAAAAATTAAAAGGAAAAAAATAATGAGTAAATTTAATGAATATTTAGAAGCAGTATCAAAAAAAGATTTAGATGATTTATTGTCAGAAACACCTATAGGAACTAGTGGTAACATCGATAAAAAATTAAAAGAATATATGAAATATGAAGTTTCGCACGGAGACATATTAGATTGGGCATTAGATGCGGATCCTACAGTGGCTGATAAAAATTTAAGCAAAGAAGAAATGATAGATATAGTTATCAAAAACATGTCAAAAAAAGAAAGAAGGGAGTTTATAAAACATAATGAGTAAATTTCAAGAATATTTAGAACAAGGCGAAAGAGATGTTCCGCCAGAAGAACTTAGAAAAGCTACTGAATCTCCAATTCAAAAAGCGATTGATATGCTTTCTGAAGCTCAATCAAAAACTGATGATCATAAATGTGCTTCTAAAATTAGAGAGGCCGTTACAATATTACAAAAACATTTAATTAGGAAAAAATAATGAAAAAATATTTTGAAGATGCAGAAGTTATAAATAAAGTTTTTAATGAAGGCGCTCCATACGGTGGAGAAGATTATGGAGCAAAAGCGGTTGATGCGGCTGTAGCAGAAATTAAAAAGTCTGGAAAAAACGCTAACAAAATGTCTCATGATGAAGTATTTGAAATATTAGAGAGGCAATTTTTAAAAGACTATAAAGATCCGGACGAAGCTGTGAAAATGACACATAAATATATTAAAAGTGTCTACAAAAAAATGGGAATGAAAGAAATCACCGAAGCGACATTTACGCCTGAGCAAGAAGATGCATTAGACCATGCGATAAGTTTCATAAATCAGAAAAAGGATGAACTTTCAAAAAGAGAGATAAGAAAAGAGCTTGAAAAAATATTGAGCGATTTTCCAGATCCTGCTGGCGTAGCGGCAGATTTAATTGACGATCATATGTAAAGAGGAAATAAATGGCAGTTATAAGACATAAAGTTTGGAAGAAGTTAAGTCCTACGGCAACACCAATATTAGAAAGATTAGATCCATCATCTGCTGATATTCTACAAATAGCTAGAGTGACGACACCAAATCCAGAATTATTACATATAGTTCCTTACGGAAATGACGTTGACACTCAAAGTTTACTAAAAATAATTTCAGAGTTGGCAGATAACGACTGGAGAATAAATAATGAAATTATTGCTACTAATGAAATAATTAGTGAAGGCGTTTTTGATATTCCAAAATCTGGTTTAACCAATTCACAAGAAACTGCATTAGCGGCGTTACAAGCGATTATTGATGGCGGAGGATCATTAACCTCTGAAGAACAAGAAGATTACGATTACTATATAAAATTAAAATATGGTTATCGTTTTGATTTAACACTTGATGAAACTAGTGGAATTGAAATAACTGTCGGGCCTGGAAAATTTAAAGTAAATGAGGAATCACAAAGTAGTGTTTATTTTGTTACTGACGTAAGTACTTTTAGTGATACAGAAACAGATGAAGAACTAGATATTCCTGATGTTCAAACGGATGGATATTATAGATTAGATTTAATTGAAGTAGTATTTAGAGATGATGAAACCGGAAATGCAATACCGCGTTTAATATATTCACCGGGAGTTGAAAGCGATGAGCCATCTCCAGGTCATGTTGTAACATCAAGAACTTTAACTGACACTTATGCAACATTTCCTCTTTGGTCTGTATTAGTAAAAGATGATGGAACTGGAACGTTAACAGAAGTAATAAGAATAACTCAAATTTTTGATTGGGTTGGACTTCGTGCGTTATTAAATTTAACAAATATGTTAATGCATGAAAAAACCTATGGAAGTTTAACTTATTATGGTGTCCATCATTACGAAGATATTCCTTTAAGAGATTATAATGGAAATATATTGGGAGGAGAATATGGAGAAGGAACTGTAATTGAAGAAGTTACATCTGACGATACTGCACCTTATTATCATATAGAAGATGAGCCAGATTATATACCAAATCCTGTTCAAGCAGTTCCAGATAATTTTGAATCATTAAAAGAAGGAAGTGTACAAAATTTTCCATTTATATTAGATTCAACTTACAATGAATATATATCTATTTTAGATGTTGACTTTACGCAATTTTCTGTAGCTTTTGATAAATATGACGATGGTGGATCTGAACCAGAAGAAGATAGAGAAGGATTAGAATTACATATTTATACAGCACATCCATTTGCGACAGAAGATAAACTTAAAGAATTTGAAGTAATTACAACAGAATATGATTTATCTCCAGGAGATATTGATGGCTCACCAGCTCTTCCAGTAACATCAGTTGCATTTCAAATTGATGGCGATATAGACGAACTTACAAAAATTTGTGAAGATGATAATACATACGCAGATTCAAGTGGTATACCGGTTGCTGGTGACTTTGTACTAGTAAGTTATGGAAAAGGTTTATATCAAGTAGCAGAATTATTGGCGACACATAGTAAAACTGGAGCAATAAGAGATGTAGTAGTTACTAAACCTTTTAAAGTTTTCTTAGATGATGATGGTGGTTATCCTTCGCCGCCAAGAATTATGTTTTTTAGATCATCTACTGAGCAACTAGTTGGTAATGAAATTAAAGATGAGTTCGATGAATATACTGATTGGTATAACGCTTTAACATCAAGTGAAAAGTCAGAAATAGACGCAGCGTATCCATGGTCAGCACACACTGGAATCACTAAAATGCCATGGGATTCAGAAGATTTAGTAACTCCAGATATTAAAAAATCATATAATGTTGGTGGAGACATTTTAACTGGTGGAGGAAGTCCTGGCTATAGAAAAATAGACTTTCCTGCAAAATTGTCTCTTAAATTAAATAAATGGTATTTTATTAAGTGTCAAGTTTATCAAAAAACAGATCCTATGGACACTTACGAAATAAAACCTAGAGTTGTTTATCAAAATCCTCTTCATGCAAGCGTACAAGATTTTGATGCAATCACTGGTTGGTATGATACAATATATATTAAAAATTTTGGATTATATGATTCTACTGATGAAGAAAGCAGACGAATAGTAAAATTATCAGATGATTATGGTGATATTCAAGATGAATATGGATATAGATTATCACAAGGAAAACCGGTTCGTTGGAGAATAATTGCTACAAATCTTGATAATGAAGTTATGGCAGAACCTCCGGAAATGGACGATGAAGATATAGGAACTGCTTATTTTGATGTAATAAGAGGAAAAATAATATTTCATGAAGATGAGGCTCCAGTAAATCTAAAAATAACTTGCAATATAGATAATGTACTTCATGGAAGATCAGATACAGAAAATTTACTACATATAGAAAGCAATACGGAAACTATTACTCTTGCCGCTAAATTGGCGGATATGACGAATGATATTTTAGAATTAGCAGAAAGCGTTTCTGCAAGTAGAGTAATGGAATATAAAGGTCCTCATAGTAAAATTTTAAAAAATGCAACAAACCAATTTAACTTTATACATGATGATACAAGAGGACTTGGATCTACTGTTTATGGATGTTATGATGATGCAACTCCGGCAGAACCAGAAAGAATGGAACAAGAAAAGCCTGTTTCTAGATTAATTGAATTAGGAACTACTTCCGACGATTGGTCTCTCGCAAAAGCACAAAAAACAATGACATACAATGTTTATGGCGATGTAACAGACGAAAAAAACGTTAAAGCGTGGGAAATTCCTGCAATAATTTCTACAAGCTCAGGTTTTGAAGAAACATCAGACAAAAGAATTGAATTTGAAAATGTTGTTCCTCTTCATATGGAGGATGGAAAAAATAGAATCAGAAGAATTGGGTTTAGATTAAGCGATATAAATTCAAATAAAGTAGAAGATTTAGGATTAAATGGTACAGCAAATGAATGGCAAACAAAACTTTACTTGGCTGTACACAATAATTTAAATCAATCTCAAATTCCTGGAACTGAAGGTGAAGTTGGTCCTGGGCCAATTACAGAAAGAGTTATAACAATTACACAATCTAGATTAGAAGAAATTTGGGAAGAATTTGAAAGAAGAGGTGTAGCAGTAGATATTGGTGGATATCATGAAATTGAGTTTACCGCTGGAACAAACATAACTGATCAAGCTCTTGGTGCTGACAATACATATTATTTTAAAATTAACGGAAGTGAATATGACATTGCTGGAGTCGACGGAGATACATATCAAGATGTTATAGATAAAATTAATGCAGAAATTTCTGGGTTTACTGCAACATGGGAAGAGACACCAACAGGAATTACTGAAAAATTAAGAATAACTAATGACACAGTTGGAGTTGGGAACGATTGTACAATAACATCTGGAAGTAGTGGGACTGATTTAGTAACTTCATTATTAAACAGTCCAGTTTTAGGAACGCCAGTTTCTGGTGCAGATGGTTATTTAACAGATGAAGAAGCTCAAAATAGAATGTGGATTTATTTTGAATTAAGTGATTTTATAGAATTAGCAGATGGCGATTTTCACTTTCATTTATTTGTTTATCACGCAACAGCATCTGATGAAGATGACGTGACCAAACCAAATATATTAAGATATAATAAAACTAAATGGCAAGGACAAGAAGCGGCAACAATTCCACCAGATCCTACTTATACAGATAGTGATTATTACTTTTCACAAAAACTATTTATTCAACCATTACACTATGATGCAACAACTTATAAGGGGGGATATGGTGTTGATTATGAAGTTCCAAGAATAATTGATTTAAATGAAGATCTTGTAATAGACATAAGGGATGGAAGTTCAGTAGATGTTGTTTCATATGGAACGCCTGGATCTGGAAATTTAACTTACAATGTAACTCCAGATGTTGATGTTGTTGATGTAATGTATGCAAATTTAAGTACACAATCATTATGGGACGACTGGGCTTATGAAAGTTACATTGGAATCGATCCATTAAATGGAAGAATAAAACTTCCTTCAAGTTTTCCGTCAAGTTTTACTTATGATTTTGATAATGATTTATTGTTTGGCGAATTTAATATGCGTTGGCCATTTTCAAGTCTTGAAACAAAATCATTTGGTGATGCTGAAGATCCTAATGTAAGTCTACATGATAAACGTTATGAATATATTAAGACTAAAGATGAGGTTGTAGATTTTCTAGATGACAAATGGGAAATGGCGAGAATAAGAGCTCGTTCAATTAGAATTGATTGGTTAACTGGAAAAGACTATAAAGAAAACGATTTAATTTCAGATGGAAATAGAATTTATAAATGTAATACAGATCATACATCAAGCTCACAATTTATAAATGATATTGGTTACTGGACATTAGTAAGTGGTGGCGGAGGAACCGTATATGATGTAAGTATTCCAGGAGAAACTCATGATTTTGAAATTGGTGAAGTATTAAGATATAGAAAAGACGATGCTCCTGAAGGAAATCCTGATTTTGGATGGTTAAGAGCGCAAGCAGATGAATCGTTGCATTTAGGAATTGGTATAGTTTTAAGAGTAAACGATACTGATCATTTTACAGTAATTTCGGCTGGGTACGCAGAAAACATGGTTGGTGTAAATGATGGAAGTTATACTCCAAATATTTTAGATGATCAAGGAGATGAATTACTTCCAAATACGATGTATTATTTGAGTAAGGATGTTGCCGGAGGAATTACAAAAACTAAACCATATTTAGGACAAACGATATTATATACACTTGGACCAACTAATCCATCATATGTTGAAGGTTCAACAAATCCAGCAGAGATGGCCTGGGTAACAGATTGTATAGTTGATGTAGATGACACTGATTACAGTGCAGTAAGTAAAATAGAAATTTTTAATATAACAAGCGTAACAGATCAATTAGAATTATTAAATTATCCGATATCACAAGATTATGTTGATATTGATATTAACGGAGCAATGCAACATGAAGGATATATTGTACAAGATAATTTAATAATATTTGATAATGATTTAGAAATTGGGTGGAGTGTAAGAGTTAAATATGATTTTTCAGTTCGTTCAAATCCTGGCGCTTTAATTGAGAAGCAATCAATTATAGCAACAGAAGGACAAAAAGTATTTGACTTTACTTTACTTAATAATAATCCAATCGGAAAACGTTATTGTATATTAACTATTGATGGATTTATAATAGAAGATGATAATTATGATTTGGTTGCAAAAGAAGTTACATTTCCTGAGGGAATTCCAGCTGGATTAGTTGTAACTATGAAATCAATAGTAAACTTAAATATTGTCGTGCCAGATTATGGCTCAATAACAGAAGATCATTTCGGCGATATTGAGATGTACAAAAATGTTACAGTAATAAATGATCATACGGTAATAGAAGGAAATAGATTCTCAGCGGGACCAGTTGAAATTGCTGATGGCGCAGGAGTAGACTTGCAAGGCGATTCCGTCTGGGTAATATTATAATAGGAGTAAGATATGTCATACCTTAAAACTGATGAAATTAAGCCGCAAAACTCAAATGTAAAAATTAGTGGAAATCTAGATGTTGGAGAAGATGGAGATCCTAAAGCACTTGATGTTTCTGGAAACGCAGTTGTTGACGGAACAATTAAAGGAGCAGGAATTGGCAGTAATGATGATCCGGGAGCAATTACTGGAGCTTTAACATTAACAAACGCAAAAGTTGCTTCTCAAGCCGGCGGAACAGTAACAATGAGAGAATCAAGTGGAAGTGGAACATTAACGCAAGCTGGTTTTATAAAAGCTTATTTAGATGATGGCACTGAAATTTATATTCCTTATTTCACTGCTCACACGGGTTCATAATAGGAGAATTTAATGTCACAAGCAATAATAGGAAATAAAATCCGTGCTTCAAAAGGCAAAGTTATTAAAGTCGAAAATGCTGGACTTGACGTTGACGATCAAGTTGTCGTTAATAATCAAAACCAATTTTATATTGATATTGATTTAAAAAAAATTAAATCAATTCATAGCATTGATAATGTTGGTTTAGTTATTAAGAACGCAGACGACAACACAATAACTAAAATAATATCTGGATCTGACTCATGGCTAGTAGGTGTTGATAATTCTACTGGAGCAATTAGAATTGCAAAGGATGATTTTAGTACACCGTCGCTTGAAATAGATGCTTCTGGATTATTAAAACTTTTAAATGGTGTTGGAGTAGATTCAATACTTGATGAAGATTTAATGACATCAGATGATGCAAACGCGTTAGCAACACAGCAAAGCATTAAAGCTTATGTAGATGATTCTGTTTCAGTAGCAATTACAAATGTAATTGGAAAATTGGATGATGATATAACATATAACATTTTTCCAGAAACTACAATTTATGGAAGAGTAATAAGTGCAACGTGGAACGATGGAGATTATACTATTTCAATACCACATGGAATCTCAAATGCTCTTACTAATGAAAGAATTCTAAGTGTTAATGTTAATGTAGTTTCGGGCTCAGGAATTAGACAAGTAAGTAGCGCTGACGTATCTTATCCTGAACTTTCTTACTATGATAATACAAACGTAGTAATTCAAAGAGCATCGAACGCAAATACATACGATGTTTTTGTAATGTTAATTTATAAGTAAGGTAAAATAAATGAGTAGATTAAATGAATATTTAGAAGCTGAAAAATTTCCGCAAAGAATAAAAAAGGATTTTAAAAATCAAAAAGAAAAAGGTTTTAAAGTCGGCGATCTGATAAAACATTTACAAAAATTTCCTAAGGACATGTTGGTTGGCAGATCAGGACATTTTGGAGAATTTAATTCTATGAATGCAAATGATTTTTATATGAAAAATGCATATTTGATCAGGCCGAGGATGGAGAGACGAACGAAGAGACAATATAAAAATATTAAATGTTACTTCTCCAGACTTAGGTCCAGATCCAGATTAAATATAAGTAAGGAGAAATAAATGAATAGATTATATGAATATTTAGAACAAATAAAAATAGGTAAGACTTTTAAAAACGAAGATGAATTATTAAAAATGTCATTATTAAGTTTAAAAAAATATTTTTTAAATATTGAAAATGAATTAACTTCTTCGTTAAATCAAGATGATCCAGTAATGGATATAAATGACCTTAAGAAAAAAACAAAAGAACAAATGATAAATGATATTTTAAATATATGTAAAGAATATAAAGAGGCCGAAAAAAAGGGTTATATTTAATAAGGTAAAAAATAAAATGAAGTATAAAATTGATAAAAATTATTTTATTGTAGAAAAATTAGATGACAAAGCAGAAGGTAAAGATGTCATTGAATTAGATGAAGAACTTGATTTAATTCTAACATGGGAATTTAATGATTATTCATGCTATCGTTGGCAATATAGAAATAAACTTATTGAAAATAGAATTGCTTTATTTGCAATGACGCAAGATAATAAGGTCACAGGTAAAGGAAATATAATAGAAGCAATAACTAGAGATGTTTTAAGTGTTCATGAAAGTGCGGTTGAAATAGAACCAAAGATTGCAAAAGAACTTAGAGATGAGTATAGTTATCCTAAGTATAAAATTCAAAATGGTAAAGTAACGCGAGTAAGAAATGATAAAATAGATAAAAAAATTGTCGATAGAAGAGTAGAAACAGAAATTTCAAATGAAATTTCAATTGGAAGAGAACTTAAAATAATAATAGATATGATTGATTGGATTGTTGAACAAAAACCAAGAAGCGATAAACGTTTTAAAGCTTACAACAAAATGAGAGAAGAAATAAGTAAGATAAAAGAAAAATTAGATACTTAAGTAGGAGAAGTGAATGGCTGAGTTCACCAAAGTAAATGAAGATTTTCTTGATATAGATACTTTAATTGTCAAGACAAGCATAAAAATACAAGCATCTGGAATTGCAATTACTGATGTTTTAGATGAAGATTTAATGACATCAGATAGTAATACGGCGTTGGCAACTCAACAAAGTATTAAAGCTTATGTGGATGGAACTACACGTGATGCAATATCACTAAGAGGAATATCAATATCAACATCAGCACCAACTGATGAACAAGTTTTAAAATATAATTCTGGTGCTAATGAATGGCAGCCTACAGATTCGTTAGTTGATATAGACGATACTCCTCAGGATGGAGTTACAACTCATGCTATTTCTTCTAATTGGGCATACGATCATGAAAATTCTGTAACTGAACACGTTTCTTCTGGTGATGTGGTTAGTACTGATGACACACAAACATTAACAAATAAAACACTTACAGATCCAGTTTTAGATTTTGATAGTGGGCTTAGTGGTGACGCAATAATAACTGATACAAATTTAAGTGGTGCGGTTGATGGCAAATTAGCTTCATCACTTGCAATTAAAACATATATAGAAGATTCAATCGCGACAATAAATACTATAGCAGAAATGGGGGATACAGACATTTCTGGTCCATCATCGGCTCATATTTTAATTTATGATGGATCTGATAGTTGGGATAATAAAGCAATCAGCGGAGACGTATCATTAGATAATTTAGGAAAGATAATTGTAAATTATGTTCTTGATGGTTCAACGCCAGTTTCAACATCTGGAACTCAAGCATTATCTAATAAAACGATCGATGCCGACACAAATACAATAAGTAATTTAGAGCACGGTGCCGAAGTTGATGATCCCTCAAGTGGAGTTCATGGAGTTGTAGGTGATATAGTTGGTCATAATGATACTCAAGTACTTTCAAATAAAACATTAACATCTGCAGTATTAAATGGAACAATTTCAGGAACTTCAATTAAAGATGAAGATGATATGTCTTCTGATAGTAACCAACATTTAGCAACACAACAAAGTATTAAAAAATATGTAGATGATGAAAATCAAATAAGTAAAGCAAGCGATACAAATATAAGCTCAGTGTTAGCAGGACAAATGTTGGTGTACGATGGCGTTGATACTTGGGACAATAAAACAATTTCAGGAGATATTACAATAAACAGTGAAGGTGTCGCAACACTTACTGCTAGTCAAAGACAAGATGTAGAATTTTATTATTTAACTGATGAATTTAATTTATTAACAACATCAACTCCATCAGCAGAAATAACACTTCCAGCAGGGACTGAATATTTCTTTATAAATGAAATTGGAATTATTGTGACAGATTATGATGGTGACGCTGGCGAAATAGATACACAACCAACTGTAGAATATAAAACAGGCGGCGGAGATACTCTTAAATCTGCTACACTTACTAATGAACTTGATAAAGAATTTAAGAGAGAAGTTTATGATATAACTACGGCATCTGAAGGGGCACAAGGTTATACGAATCCTGAAACATTAAGAGCAAATGTTACAGTCGCAGGGGAATTAGAAAAAGAAATAACTAATTTATCTTTTACTGATGATAGTGGTAATAGTAATGATAATTATGGAGGATATTATTTAGACTTATATGTTGGAACTGCATTACATAGATTTTGGTGGGATGTTGATTATGGAGATTCAGCACCAGGTGATGGCGGCGGAACATTACATAAGATTGACATAACTTCAGGCGATGATGATGACACTGTTGCAAGTGCTTCATCTTCTATAATAGATGGTATTGCTGGCTTAAGTTCAGATTATTCTTCTGGTGCTTCTTTTAATGTCACGCACACTCCCGGCGGAGTAATAACAGACGCATCAACAACAGCAACACCACTTACGGCAAATGTAACCAATCAAGGATCAGGAACACTTTATAGAGCTAAAGTATATTTTAAAGGCATTGCAATAACCACATAATGGAGTTATAATGAGTGGTCCTAGACACATAACTGAAAATATAAAAATAGTAAATGAATTAGTTATTTCCGCATCTACAAGCAAGGGAGATTTGATAGTAGGGACTGGTAGCGGCAATACTATAATATTATCTCCTGGAAGTAATGGCGATTTATTAACTTTTGATGATACACAACCAGGTGGAATGAAGTGGGCGTCTGGTGGAAATTTTGTAACACTAGATACTAATCAAACAATCACTGGTTTTAAATATTTTAGTAATGGTTTACAAATTGGCGATACAACAAACACTATCGCCGGGACAATAAGATATTTATACGGAAGATTTGAAGGTTATGATGGAAGTGAGTGGCTTAAATTTACTGACAAAAGACCTTCCGGAAATGGTTATGCTACTATAGAAGTTTATAGAGAAACAACTGACTCAAATTGGAATGAACTTTTTATAGGCGGTGTTTTAAATTCAAGAATAATTTTACAGGTAAATTCTGTTGTAACGTTTAATATAATGTTGACAGCAATTTCTAATGCTTCTAATGGAGCAGGATATCAACTAAGAGGCACAATAAAAAGAACATTAGGCGGAACTGTAAGTATGGTGGATAATCCTGTTGGTGAAATTTTTGCAGAAGATGCTCCAGATTGGGATATTAGTATAAGTGCTGACGATACAAATAAAAGTTTAAATATAGAAGTCAACGGAGCCGGAGACACAGTTCAGTGGTTTGGGCGAGTTGAATTATCAGAAATAGTATATACTTCATAAAGGAAAATTTAATTAAAAATATTTGGGAGGACGTTATTTTATGTCAATTATAACAAGAGATTACACCAGTGGAATATTAAAGCTAGATAAACAGCTTGAAATTTCTCCAGAGGGTGGGGCTTCTGCACAGTTAGTGTTGGGTGGAGGTTCAAATACAATTACAATTAGTGCAGCCGAACCTTCAAGTAGCATTCAAATAAATATACCTGATACGGGCGGCACAGATACGCTTGTAACGTTAGATGCAACACAAACACTTACTGCTAAAACACTTACAGACCCAGTTATTGATTTTGATTCTGGATTGTCTGGAGATGGTATTGAAACTGATTTAGAAGTTTCAGCTAGTAGTGGAAAATTAGTGAGTGCGGCTGCAGCTAAAGCATACGCTGATAGCGTTGCAGGATCAAGCACATTAGAAAGCTTAACAGACACAACTATATCAAATTCAGGTGCCCCTGTAGCTAATTCATTTTTAATTTGGGATCAAGGCGCAGGAACTTGGGAAGATGCTGCAGTTGGTGATCACGGTGATATATCATCTTCATACGATGGGTCATCACTTTCATTAACAATAGATTCTGGCGCAATTGATAATGATAATATCAGTGCTTCAGCGGCAATTGCATTTACAAAACTTGCAGCATTAACCAGAGGAAGCATTTTAATAGGAGATGCTTCTAATGACGCGTCCGCTGTGGATGCGAAAACAGACGGTTATATTCTTATTGGAGACGGAACTGATTTAAATTCTGTTGAAGTTACTGGCGATGTAACTATTGCTAATGATGGAACTACTACAATTGGAACAGATAAAGTTGGAGCTGACGAATTAGATCAGACAGCAACACTTGATTTGACTAATACTACACTTTCTGGTGGAACATTAGATGATAGTGTTTCAGGAACAGCAATAATTACAGATACAGGATTATCAGGTGCAAGCGATACTAAAATAGCTTCATCTCTTGCAATAAAAACTTATGTTGATACAACAGCACAAGGACTTATAGCTAAAGATGCAGTGAGAGTTGCAACTACTGCAAATCTTAATGCAACTTATGATAATGGAACTGGAGGAGTTGGAGCAACATTAACGAACGCTGGGGCACAAGCTGCGATAACAATTGATGGAGTTGCTCTTTCAGTAGATGATAGAGTTCTTGTTAAAGACCAAACAGGCGATGGCGAAGCTGAGTTATTTGATCAAGAATGTGAAGCTGATTCTGGTGGAAGTTTAAATAATAAATATTTTTGGATTTTTACATCACAAAAATCTTACTACATTTGGTTTAATGTTAATTCTGGTGGATCTAATCCAGATCCTTCAGCACCATCAGGCGCGCCGAGCACTACTCAAGGATTTGAAATTGCAATTGCTACAGGAGCTTCTGCTTCAACAGTTGCTTCACAAGTCGCAACTATAGTTGATGCCGACGACGCATGGAGCGCATCAGCTTTTTCACAAAATGTTACTTTTACAGCCGCTGTACAAGAAGGTATTAAAGATGCAGAAGATGGAAACACCGGATGGGCAAGCGTACCAACGTCAATTACAACAGAAGGTAAATCAGATGATTATCAAAATGGTATTTATAAAGTAACTGATATTGGTAGTGGTTCTACAAACTGGGTTCTTACTAGAGCAACTGATTTTGATGATTCTCCTGATGGAGAAGTAAGCGACGGTGATTTTGTGTTCATACAACAAGGAACCAATAATGCATCAACAGGATGGGTTCAGACTTGTAATTGTTGGGAATATGACTGGGGAGTAATGGGAGAAACAGGCATTTCTTTTACTCAATTTTCTGGAGCAGGAACTTATACTGGAAGTAATGGTGTTGATATTACCGGTACAGTAGCAAGTTTGGATATAAATAGTATTACAAATTCAGGATCGTCTATGGGTGCTAATGACTTATTGGCATTTTATGATGCAACAACAGACACAAGAACAGAAAAAATTACATTAACAAATTTTGTCGCTGAATTAGCTGATGGTACAAATAGTGGTATTGGAGCAAGTTCAGGCGATCTTTCAATTGATCTTGACGATTTAGCTGCGGCAGAAGTTGATGTAAGTGCAGATTCAATAGCAATAATAGATTCTGGTGACAGTAGTTCAAAGAAAGAATCTATTGCAGATTTTGTTACAGCAATCGCTGGAACTGGAATAGCAGCTTCTTCTGGTCAACTAAGTATTGATATAAGCGAAGTCGGGGCTGAAGCAATAGATGTAAGTGCTGATTCAATTATTTTCTTGGATGCAGATGACAATTCAACTGGATTAGAATCAGTAGCAGATTTAGCAACTGGAATGGCTGGAACTGGATTAACTGCGTCTAGTGGAGCTTTAAGTGTAGATTTAGATGAAGTAGATGCGGCAGCGGTTGATGTTGCAAACGATTCAATAGTAATTCTTGATTCTGATGATAACGGCGATACTAAAAAAGAAAGCATTGCTGATTTAGCTTCAGGTATGGCAGGAACAGGATTGGCAGCTTCTTCTGGTCAACTAACATTAAGTTCTGCAATTAGCGGATTAAGTGATGTTGATACATCAGGCGCAGCTGACATGTCATTATTGTATTTTGATACTGATACATGGAAAGATTCTACAGATTTATATATAAATCATACAGCACACGCATTAGCATTATTGCACGATGAAGCCAGCACAAGTACTACATTTGTTATGGGTGCCGATGCATCTGGCTCAACTGACAACTTTGTAATTCAAACATCTTTGGATGGAAGTGCTGAAGTATCTACAATAAATTTTGTTTCATATACTTCATCAGCAAGCGAAGATGCTGGACAATTTATTTTCCAAGTTGATGCAACTCCAATTGTTTATTTTAAGGATGATGGATTGGATTTGGCTGGCGGAAAATTTTTCAAAATTGGTGACACAACAGTACTTACATCAACAGGATTAGGATCTGGCGTTGTTAGTTCAAGCTTAACAAGTGTTGGAACACTTACTTCACTTACAACTTCAGGTGACATATCAATTACTGGTTCTGGAAGTGATTTAATTATTCAACCAGCTTCTGGTTATAAAGCACAAAAAGCGGTTGTATATAATAGTACAAGTGACGCAAACGATACAGAACTATTTATTAATGGTTCTGATGAAAGATTTGGTGTTGGTACTGGAGAAGCTGTATGTTTTACTGTACATGTTGTTGGAAAAGGAACTGACGCAAATGGTGAATACGCAATGTACAAATTTATGGGAGCTATAGTAAATAATAACGGAACAACTACACTTTATAATGTAGTAAAAGAAGTTATTGCTGAAAGCGAAAGTGGATTTGATGCTAATATAGATGAAACAAGTTCAGAAGCAA
>Ga0180432_10004936_pt1 | contig 18044 bp, 16 predicted proteins | sample SS_ome_10_FD_132414 | JGI IMG/M metagenome (GOLD analysis project Ga0180432, IMG submission 132414) | Hypersaline lake sediment archaeal communities from the Salton Sea, California, USA - SS_1_MS_2 metaG | ecosystem: Environmental > Aquatic > Non-marine Saline and Alkaline > Hypersaline >...
AAGCTGCGCGGCGCGCTCGAGAGGCTCGCGCTCAACGACGCCAGTTTCACCTTTGTGCCCCAGAGTTCACCGGCCCTGGGCTTTGGCTTTCGTTGCGGGTTCTTGGGGCTCCTGCACATGGAAATCGTGCAGGAACGTCTCGAACGCGAGAGTGGCCTGGACGTGGTGCAGACCGCCCCGACCGTCAGTTACGAGGTCGTCAACACCGGCGGCGAGGTGATGCGCGTCGATTCGCCCAGCGAGCTGCCCGACATGGCCGCCATCGAGCAGTGGCGCGAGCCCTTTGTACGCATGGAGGTCATTACCCCCACCGATTCCATCGGCGCCATCATGGAGCTCGCCGAAAATCGCCGCTGTCGGCTCGTCAAGACCGACACCATCAGCGCCACGCGCGTGCTGCTCGAGTTTCATGCACCCCTGGCGGAAATCGTGTACGATTTCTACGATGTGCTCAAAGGCATCAGCCACGGCTACGGCACCATGGACTATGAGTTCCAGGGCTTCGAGCCGAGCGACCTGGTCAAGCTGGACATCCTGGTAAACAAAACCCGCGTCGACGCCCTCTCCTTGATTGTGCATCGACAGGCGGCTGAGTCACGCGGCCGAACCGTGATTGCACGATTAGCAAAGACCATTCCACGCCATCAGTTCGAAATACCCCTCCAGGCCGCCATTGGCGGCAAAATTGTTGCACGCGAGACCATCCGGGCGTTCCGCAAGGACGTCACCGCCAAGCTCTACGGCGGCGACATCACCCGCAAAATGAAGGTCCTCAAAAAGCAAAAAGAAGGCAAAAAACGCATGAAGTCCGTCGGCAACGTGAACATCCCGCAAAAGGCCTTCATGAGCGTGCTGGACAACAGCGGCTAAACCAGGCGAGGGCCCGCATGTGAGTGTGCAGTTAAAAAAATTTGTGGCCGCGCGGCGGCGACGCCTCCGGGACGCCATGGCCCGGCAATCGCTCGACGCGCTGGTGGTGGTCGACCCTGCCGATGTCTCCTATCTGACCGGCTTCGGCGGCGAGGACAGCGTGCTCGTGCTCACCCCACGTCGCCAGCGGCTGGTGACCGACGCCCGCTTCCCCGAACAGATCAAGCAAGAGTGCCCGACGCTGCCTTTCTACCTGCGCCAAGGGGCCATGAGCGAAGCGGTTGCCACCGTGCTGGCGCCAATGCGGGCCAAAACACGCCAGCCTTGGCGCATCGGCATCGAGGCCGACCACGTCTCCGTCTCCCACTATCGCGCCTACCGCCGCGCGATTGGCAAAGAGCTGCACCACATAAAACCGCTGGTCGCCCCGCTGCGCCAGTGCAAGGACGACTATGAGCTACGCCAACTCCGCAAGGCCGTCAAGCTCGCCCAGGAGGGTATGCAGGCACTGCACCGCTGGGCCCAGCTGGGAATGACCGAACGTCAGCTGGCCGGTCGCCTCGAGTACGAAATGGCCTCCCGTGGCAGCACCGAGGCGGCCTTTCCCACCATCGCCGCGGTCGGACCACACGCCGCCCAGGCCCACGCCATACCGGCCCGTCACCGCTGGCGGGCCCACCAGCCCATCCTCTTCGACTGGGGCGCCACGGTAAACGGCTATAGAAGCGACTTGACGCGGTGTTATGTGGCCGGTACAATCCGCCCGACTTTTGCCGAGGCCTACCAATGGGTCCTTGAGGCGCAACTGGCTGCAATTAATAAAGTTACGCCAGGGGTCCCCCTCTGTGAGGTGGACGACGCCGCCCGCAAGGTGCTCCGCCGCAGTCCGTGGCCCCTTTATGGGCACGGAACAGGCCACGGCATCGGTCTGCAAGTGCACGAGGCCCCCGCGGTCAGTGCCCGGTCGCAGCAGCCCTGTCAAGAGGGCATGGTGATCACGATTGAGCCTGGCATTTATGTGCCGGGACGCTTTGGGATTCGCATTGAAGACGACGTCTTGGTAACGGCCAATGGCGCAAAGGTGTTAAGCACGCTGGGCAAGGGCCTGGCGTCCGTGACCCTCGACGCCGCGATGAGGGCCGATAACGACAGGCCGGCTTGAGGGGCTAGGGCAGGTGAGCTATGGAACTGGAAAAAATAAAAGAACTGGTCAGTCTCATGCAGACGAACGATCTGAGTGAGCTCGAAATCGTCGACGGCGACAACCGCATCGTCCTCAAACGATCATGGTCCCAGACAGGACCCGGGCCCGTCATGGTCCAGGCGGGACCCCAGCCCATGGCCATGGGACCCGCAACGCCGCCGACCGAGCAAGAGGCCGCCGCCTCAACAAACCCCGACGAAAACCTCGTCGAGGTCGTCGCTCCCATGGTCGGCACCTTCTATGCCGCCCCCAGTCCCAACGCCGACCCCTTCGTCGAGCTGGGCCGCGCCGTGGATGAAGAGTCCGTCGTGTGCATCATCGAGGCCATGAAAGTCATGAACGAAATTAAGTGCACCGCCAAAGGGACCATCCGAAAGGTGCTCGTCAGCAACGGATCGGCCGTAGAGTTTGGCCAGCCCCTCTTCCTGGTAGAGCCGGACTAAGGGGGCTGGTGGGGCCATGACAGGTGGGGGCAAGAAAGTAGTGTACCACGATGTTTTCGCGGATATTGATTGCTAATCGGGGAGAAATTGCCCTGCGGATCATACGCGCCTGCCGCGAGCTGGGCGTCCAGAGTGTCGCCGTCTTTTCCGAGGCCGACCGCGGCGCCCACTACCTCTCCCAGGCCGACGAAACCATCTGCATCGGCCCGCCCGAACCGGCCGAAAGCTACCTCAACATCCCACGCATCATCAGCGCCGCCGAAATCTCTAACGTCGAGGCCATCCATCCCGGCTATGGCTTCCTCGCCGAAAGCGCACACTTCGCCGAGATCTGCCGCGATTGCAAAATCCAGTTCATCGGCCCTGACCCCGAGTCCATGCGAATGCTCGGCGACAAGGTCGAGGCTCGCAAACTCGCCGCTAGTGCCAAAGTGCCCACCACCCCAGGATCCGAAAACGTCCTCAACGACGAAGACGAAGCCGCCAAAATCGCAGCCAACGTGGGCTATCCGGTCATCCTAAAGGCTGCCGGCGGTGGCGGCGGACGCGGAATGAGAATCGCCCACAACGAAATCAGCCTCCGCGCCGGCTTCCACGCCGCCGGGGCCGAGGCCCAGGCCGCCTTTAGCAACCCCGACCTCTACCTCGAAAAACTCGTCGAAAACGCTCGACACGTCGAGGTCCAGATTCTGGCCGATCGGGCCGGTAACGTCATCCATCTCTACGAACGCGACTGCAGCCTCCAACGACGCCACCAGAAGGTCCTCGAAGAAACACCCAGCCCGGGCCTGCCCAGTGATGTGCGAGACCAGCTCTGCCGAGCCGCCGTGCGATTGGCCAAAACCGCCAATTACGTCAACGCCGGCACCGTCGAGTTCCTTCTCGACAAAGACAATAAGTTCTATTTCAGCGAGGTCAATACCCGCATCCAGGTCGAACATCCCATTACCGAAATGGTCTGTGGCGTCGACCTCGTCCAGCAACAACTGCGACTGGCCGCCGGCGAACATCTCAAACTAAGACAAAAAGACATCAAGCCCAGTGGCGTCGCCATCGAGTGCCGTATCAACGCCGAGGACCCCGCCAACGGGTTCGCCCCCTGCCCCGGGCCCATCAACGAATTCGTCCCCCCCGGAGGCTACGGCGTCCGCCTCGACAGCCACGTCTACGCCGGCCTGGTCGTCTCACCTCGCTACGACTCGCTCATCTGCAAACTGATCGTCCACAAAAAAACAAGGGCCGAAGCGATCGCCACCATGAAACGCGCCCTCAAAGAGTTTAAAATCGGACCGATCAAAACGACAATACCCTTGTGTTATGACATCCTCTCAAATCGCCAGTACCTCAAAGGAAAAGTAGACACTAGTTTTATAGAACGGACATGGTGAAAAAAGTATGAAATCAGAACTAAAAGGTAACGTAGTAGTAGGACAATCCGGTGGCCCCACCGCCGTCATCAACCAGTCGCTCGTGGGGGTCGTCGAAGAACTCCACAAGCATGAGTGCTTCGGCAAGTGCCTCGGAGCCATCCACGGCGTCCGCGGCATCGTCGATGAACAATTCGTCGACCTCAAACAGATTGCGCCCGACGACCTCGAGGCCATCGCACGCACCCCCGCCGCCGCACTGGGCTCCTCCCGAGATAAACCCGATGAAGACTACTGCAACCGTATCTTCGAGGTCTTTCGCAAAAACGATGTACGCTACTTCTTCTACAATGGCGGTAACGATTCCGCCAATACCGCCCACATCGTCAACGAAGTCGCCCAGCAGGCCGGCTACGACCTCAAGGTCTTTCATGTGCCCAAAACCATCGACAACGACCTCCGCGTCACCGACCACTGCCCCGGCTATGGCACCGCCGCTACCTTCGTGACGCACGCCGTGATCGGCGACGACTTTGACAACCGCTCCCTCAAGGGCATCAAGGTGGACATCGTCATGGGCCGAGACGCCGGCTGGCTGGCCGCCTCCAGTATGCTCGCCAAACGTGAGGATGACGACGGGCCCCACCTCATCTACGTCCCCGAACGACCCGTCACCATGGAGCAGTTCGTCGGCGACATCAGCGACGTCTATGATCGACTCGGCCGCTGTGTCGTCGTCGTCAGCGAGGGCATTCGCGACGTCGACGGCGTCATCTGGACCAAAAAAATCAGTCAGGACCTCGAAGCCGACGCCCACGGAAACGTCCAGCTCAGCGGCACCGGAGCCCTCGCCGACTTCCTCACCTCAAAGGTCAAGGAAAACATGAAGGGCGTACGCATGCGGGCCGACACCTTCGGCTATCTCCAACGAAGCTTCCCCGCTCTCATCAGCCCCGTCGACGCACGCGAAGCACGACTCTGCGGCAGCCAGGCCGTCTATCAGGCCGCCGGCGCCATCGATTCCGGCAGCATCTGCATGCAACGCTTCGGCAAAGGTGACCGCTATCGTGTCGAAACCTTTGTCAGCGCCCTCGCCTCGGTCGCTGCCGAAACCAAGCCCCTCCTCGACGAATACATCAACGATGCCGGCAACTACGTCACACCCAGCTTCTACGACTATGTCGCACCCCTGGTGGGCCCCCTGCCTAAAGTCGGCTATATCAGGAAGTAAACAGCATGGCCGACCTCTTTACCTACCGTGACAACCAGCTCTACTGTGAGCAGGTCCCCGTGGCGACCATTGCCGACCAGCTCGCCACCCCGACCTACGTCTACAGCGCCGACACCTTTCGTCGCCACTACGATCGGCTGCGAGAGGCCTTCGCCGAACTGGACCCGCTCATCTGCTACTCCGTAAAGACCTGCGGCAACCTCAACATTCTCAAACTCCTCGCCCAGAGGGGCTCGGGCTTCGACGTCGTCAGCGGCGGCGAACTCTACCGCGTCAAACAGGCCGGCGGCGACACCCACCGTGTCGTCTACGCCGGCGTCGGCAAACGCGACGACGAAATCCGCGACGCCATCGACGCCCAGATCGCCTCCTTCAACGTCGAATCCGAAGCCGAGCTGGAAAATCTCATCCGCATCGCCGGCCAAATGGGCAAACCCGCCCGTGCCGCACTACGCGTCAATCCCAACGTCGATCCCAAAACCCATCGCCACACCACCACCGGCAAAAAAGAAACCAAATTCGGCGTCGACCTCGAACGCGCCGAACAGGTCTTCCAACGATTCGGCCGCGATGAGCACGTCCGCCTCAACGGCATCCACATCCACATCGGCTCGCCCGTCAACACCATCGAACCTTACGTCCAGGCCATCAGCAAAACCCTGGCCTTCATCGACGCCCTGCGCGAGCGAGGATTCGCCATCGAAACACTCAACCTCGGCGGTGGCTTCGGAGCCGACTACGTCACCGGACAGGCCCCCGCCTTTGAAGCCTACGCCGCCGCCATTGTCCCCCTCTTACGCGACCGAGGCCTACGCGTCATGTTCGAGCCGGGCCGCTCCATTTCCGGCAGCGCAGGCATCCTCCTCACACGCGTGCTCTACACCAAACAGGGCGGCGACAAAACCTTCGCCATCGTCGACGCCGCCATGAACGACCTCATTCGCCCCGTGCTCTACGACGCCTTCCATTTCCTCTGGCCTGTCCGCGTCGCCAACGGCCACGAACCAAAAGAACGCTCCGAGCCGCTCGACTTGCCCGATACCCAAATATACGACATCGTCGGGCCTGTCTGTGAAACCGGCGATTTCCTCGCACGCGACCGACGCCTGCCCCACCTCCAACGCGGCGACCTCCTGGCCGTCTTCACCGCCGGAGCATACGGCTTCGCCATGAGCAGCCAGTACAACGCCCGCTGCCGCGCCGCCGAAGTCCTCGTCGAGGACGACCAATACCGCGTCATCCGACGACGAGAAACCTACGACGACCTCGTCGCCCTGGAACGCTAAAGCACAAGGCCCGTCATACGCCCGTCGAACCCACCACCCCCCTTCACCAAAACAAAGGTGCAGCCACCGTGACCGTTCACGCCTTAGCGCGCAAATCAATACGATACACCAAAAGACCGCCAGAAAAACAAGAACTGCCAAAAACGCGGGCTCAAAACAGACTGGCACAATCGCCTTGCTCGTCCGGCGTCGGCTCACGCCGTGCGGGCGGCTCCAGGTTCAGATGGGCATAGGCCTCCGGCGTCGCGCATCGACCCTGACGTGTCCGCGTCACCAGACCGATCTGCAGCAGGTAAGGCTCCACCACGTCCTCCAGCGTGTCACGCTCGTCACCCAGCGTCGCCGCGATCGCTTCAATGCCCGCCGGCCCGCCACGATACGTCTCAATCAACGCCCGCAGAAACGCCCGATCCAGCCGGTCCAGCCCCAACGCGTCAATTTCCTCGATCTTCAGTGCCGCCTGCGCAATCTCTTTCGTCACCTGGCCTCGATTATGCACCTGCGCGTAATCTCGAACCCGCCGCAACAGACGATTAGCGATACGCGGCGTGCCCCGACTGCAAAGACTCAACGCCTCGATGGCCTCCTCGTCACACGCCACCTTAAGAAGACCCGCCGACCGCCGCAAACACTGCTGCAAGTGCTCCGGCGACCAAAAATCCAAATGATGCTGAATACCAAAACGCGCCCGTAGCGGCGCCGTTATCAGCCCCGCCCGCGTCGTCGCCCCGATCAACGTAAAAGGTTGCAACGGAATATTGATCGTCTTGGCGTGCATCCCGCTGTTCACCGTAAAGTCGACGCGAAAATCCTCCATCGCCGGATAGATAAATTCCTCGACGATGGGTGGCAGCCGATGAATTTCATCGATAAACAGCACGTCGCCCGACTGCAGGTTCGTCAAAATGCCCATCAAATCCGCCGGACGCACCAACGCCGGCCCCGAAGAGGTCTTCAGATGAGCCTGCATCTCGTGCGCAATCACGTGCGCGATCGTCGTCTTGCCCAGCCCGGGCGGACCATGCACCAGCACATGCTCGATCGGCTCCTCACGCTGTTTGGCCGCCGTCAACGCGATATGAATCTTCTCACGCAGCCGGTCCTGGCCGATGCACTCGTCCAGCGACGCCGGACGCAACGCCAGATCGTAGCGCGACTCCTCAAGATCGCTCGCCACAGGGTCGATAATTCTTTCTCGCGCCATACTCTCACACAGATGGTTAAATGCCGATGTCCGTCGCGCCTGTCACGCACGGTTTTGCCGACCGTCCGGCCCGCTCGCTCCATGGTATCACAGCACCGCCCCCAATGCAAAGGCCCAGACTGCCAGCCACAGCGCAATCGCGTCTATAGCGCCCGTCCCGATGTAAAACCGCCCAATTCTTCCAGCCACCCTCTTCTGTAAGAGTTCACGCTTTAGCGTGTTCCTCTCCATTGTGCACACCAAAGTGTGACCTGTTACCAGCTTCCGACGGGTGGCAGCGTCTGTCTGCACGACAACATCGTGCAAAACAGGCGATGACGCGCCGATCCCTTACGGCATGGCCCCCGCCTTGAGACGATACACCGCCTGCACCAGCGCGTCCGTCGACGCCACCTCGGGCCACGCGTCAGCCGCCCGCGCGATCAGGTCTTCCGCATCGGAACGCCGCTCGCCCAATTGCAGCAGAATCTCCAACGCCTCCCGCTGCGCATCCGTCAGCGGCTCACGCGCCACGCCGGGCCGTTGCGCTGCCTGCTCGGCAAACGACCCCAGCTTGCCCTTCAGTTCCGCCACAATCTGCTCCGCCGTCCGCTTGCCGATCTCCGGCAGCGTCGTGAGCATCTTCACATCACCGTCTTCAATACTGTAGGCGATATCCCCCAGCGGCTTGGCCAACGCCCGCAACGCCTTACGCATCCCCACTCCCTTGACCGTGATAAACCGCTGAAAAAATACCTTGTCGCTCTGCTGAGGAAACCCGATCAGCCGAGGAATCAAATTGCCCCCCGTCGCATTGCCCTCCAGATACTGCAGACAATACAGCGTCACCGCATGGCCTATGCGATCCGATAGGTCCGAAACCGCATAGCCCGGCACCATCAGCTCGTAGGCCACCTCCCCCACTTCCAGCAGCAGCGTGTTCGTCTCCGCGTCCAGTTGAATCAGTTGGCCCGTAATACGCGCAATCATGTCACAACACTCTCCCGAGAAACCTCATTGAAGCAGCACATGGCGATCGCTAAGGCGTCCGCTACATCCGCCGGCGTCGGCAGCACCGACAGGCCCAGCTGGCTCTGCACCGACAATTGCATCTGCTCCTTGGACGCCCGCCCGTTGCCCGTCAGGCTCTTCTTGATCCGCGTCGCCGCAAAGTGCCTCACGGAAACGCCACGCCGCGCCGCCGCCACCAGAAACATCGCCCGCGCATGACCCATCAAAATCGCCGTACGCGGGTGCTTGTAGTGCGCGTAAAGATCTTCCACCGCCAGCAAATCCGGCTCGCCCTCCTCCAGAAGCTCCTCGGCGTCAGTGAGAATCTGTCCAATACGCTCCGGCAACGCCAACCGCACGCTCGTGCTGATCGTCCCGGCGTCCAGCACCCTCAGCTGACGCCCATCGTTCGCCAGCAACGCGTAACCGCTCACATTAAGACCGGGGTCGATTCCAAGAATCTTCATATGCCTCTGCCTGTCGACAACGTGCGAACCCTGGAGCAAGTCCAGAAGTCCACCTCTGGCCTCTTCAATTGCATCCTGCACGCGAAAAAGGCCAACCCCGACGGTGACGCCCTATTGGTCAATCCGCCATATCGTGCCCTGTGCCTGGTCTTCCAGCACCACGTTCAACTCCTTGAGTCGATCCCGAATGGTGTCGCTCAACCCGAAGTTCTTGTCTTTCCGCGCCTGTTGTCTCAGCTCGATCAGTAACGCCATCAGCTGATCAGCCAACTTGTTGGTCTCCGGCTCCGCCAATGGCTTCTCCAGCAAACCGATGATCTGACCCAGACCTGCCACCAGACGCGACCCCTCCAGAACCAGCCGCTGACACTCCTGATGCCCCTGTGATTCCAGCCTCTTCTGATCGACATAACGGTTGATGGTCGTGCACAACTCTTGAAGCACCGCCAACGCCGCCGCCGTGTTGAAGTCGTCATCCAACGCCTCCAGATACCGCAGTTGCGCCCCCGTCACCGTCGCGATGAACGTATGGTCAGCCTCGTCCTGCGCCCCCTTGCTCAATCCGCCCAGACTGCACCCCGTATGATACACGTCCTCCCCCGTCAAACGCGACACACGCTCCAGCAGGCGATAAATGTTCATCATCCCCTTCTGGACCGCCTCGATGGCCTCCGTGGAAAAATCCAAAGGCCGACGATAATGCGTGCTCAGCAGAAAAAAACGAATCACTGCCGGATCGTATTCTTCCAGTAGCTCAGCCAGAGGCTTCACATTGCCGAGCGACTTACTCATCTTTTCGATCTTCCAGTCGCCCCCGCTCGTCTTGGTACGCACCCGCGTCAGACCGTTGTGAAGCCAATACCGCGCAAATGTCTTGCCCGTCACCGCTTCCGCCTGCGCCCGCTCGTTCTCATGATGCGGAAACACCAGATCGCCCCCCCCGCCATGAATGTCAAACGTCTCACCCAAATACTTGATGCTCATCACCGAACACTCGATGTGCCACCCGGGCCGACCCCGCCCCCAGGGCGACTCCCACGCCAGCGACGCTCGATCCTCCACACCCTTCCACAACGCAAAATCCGCCGGATGACGCTTGCCCCCACCCGACAACGACCGCGTGCCCCCTTGCTGCTCCTCAACACGCCGATTCGACAGCTGACCGTAATCAGCGTACTTGGCCACATCAAAATATACGTCCCCCTCCACCGCGTAAGCCGCCCCCTTCGCCTCCAGCTGCGCAATCAGCTCTATCATGTCCTCTATGTGCTCGGTCGCCAGCGGGTAATGATCCACACCGGTCACCCCCAGCCTCTCCATCGCCTCAAAATATCCCGCCGCCACCTCCTTGGCTAACTCGCCCGGCTCGATACCCAACGCCTTGGCCTCGTTGAGTATCTTGTCGTCCACGTCCGTGATGTTCACCACCCACGTCACCTGATAACCCTTGTACGTCAGGTACTTCTTGAACGCGTCAAAAATCACCGGCCCCACCGCATGCCCGATATGACTCTCCCGATACACGGTCGGACCGCACACATACATCCCCACCCGCGGCGGCGCCAAGGGCTCAAACAATTCCTTCTGATTCGTCAGTGTGTTGTACAGTCTTAGCGTCATAACGCTCCTACATCTACCTTAATCCGTACTGGGCCGCGTCAGCAACGCCACCGCGTGACAAGCTATCGCCAAACCCTGCCCGATCTCGCCCAACCCCTCATTAGTCTTGGCCTTGATGCTCACCGCATCCGCCTCCAAATCCAACAGCTCCGCCAGATGCTCACGCATCCGCCCCTTGTATGGCCCCAGCCGCGGCGACTCCGCTATTATCGTCAAATCCACATTCACCGGCCGGTAACCCAGCTTCTTGACCCGCTGGTACACCAGGCTCAGCAACTTGGCGCTGTTGGCGCCCCGGTAACGCTCGTCCGTATCCGGAAACTGCTCACCAATGTCCTCCAGACCCGCCGCACCACAAAACGCGTCAATCACCGCGTGAAGCGCCACATCCGCGTCGCTGTGCCCGTCCAGACCCTGCTCCGACGCTATCTCCACGCCCGCCAGTACCAGCCGCCGACCCGCACGGCACCGATGCACGTCGTAACCGTGTCCCACTCGCACCACCTGGATCATGACTCTACCTCCACCGACCCCCTCGTGGCCATCGACGGACCCTCAGCATGGGGGTCACCATCTATGTTATTAGCAGAATTACCCGCAAAAGCAAGCCTCTTAACCACCCCTCCACCCTATCGCACCTCGACACACCCCCTCAGCCATCCCCAACCTCCCCCCTGCCTGGCAGACGGGCTCTGGTGTTTCAGGCCACTCTGTGCTATACTGATCTCTGCCGCAGACCACGCGCTGCCGGGAACGAGCCTGACCGCTGCACCACGCGACCAGACGCCATCGCCGCGACCCAAAAAAATAAAACGGCCACCGTATCACCCTGCTCGCCAACCAGCGGCCTGAACGCTACGCAGCCTGTACTTCCTTTATGAAAGGGGAACCTATGACGCCCGACGGACCTTCTGTTCAGGAAACTTGGCGAATATTCCGCATCATGGCCGAATTTGTCGAAGGATTCGACGAACTCAGCAGGCTCGGACCCGCCGTCACCATCTTCGGCTCCGCACGCACCCAGCCAGGACACAAATACTACGACCTCGCCGAAAAAACCGCCGCCGCTCTCGCCCGCGCCGGACAAGCCGTCATCACCGGCGGAGGCCCCGGCATCATGGAAGCCGCCAACAAAGGCGCCTTCGAAGCCGGCGGCGACAGCATCGGCCTCAACATCGAAATACCAGAAGAACAGGTCAGCAACCCCTTCCAGAGCCTCTCTCTCAGCTTCCGATACTTCTTCGCCCGAAAAATGATGTTCACCAAATACGCCCAGGCCTTCATCATCTTCCCCGGCGGCTTCGGCACCATGGACGAGTTCTTCGAATCACTCACACTCATCCAGACTCTCAAAATGTCCCACTTCCCCGTCATCCTCATGGGAAGCGAGTTCTGGCAGGGACTCGTCCAATGGCTAAAAGACACCATGCTCCAGGCCGGCAACATTTCACCCGAAGACATGCACATCTTCACCATCACCGACGACCCCGACCAGGCCGTCCGGATCGTCCTCGAATCCGGAGAAAAATTCTGGGCCGAACCCGACGGCATCGTCACCTTCAAAGGACAAGCAAAACGCTGAAAGGGCTTCCATGGACCTCTTCCCCGCCATTGACCTACGCGACGGCCAATGCGTCCGACTCCTCCAGGGCGACTACGACCGACAGATCGACTACAACGACGACCCCCTCGCTCAGGCCAAGCTCTTCGAACAGCAAGGCGCCAAATGGCTACACGTCGTCGACCTCGACGGCGCCCGACAGGGACTACAGTCCAACCGCTCCGTCATCGAACGCATCGTCAAAAACACCTCACTCCGCGTACAGGTCGGCGGCGGCGTCCGTGACGAAGCCTCCGCAGCCGCCCTCCTCACCATCGGCGTCAAACGTGTCATCGTCGGCACCCGAGCCCTCGAAGACCTGCCCTGGTTCGAAAAATTTGTCCACAACGACCAGTTCGCCGGACGCGTCGTACTCGGCCTTGACGCCCGCAACGGCCGACTCCAAACACGAGGCTGGCGACAAGAAGCCACCGGCCCCACCGCCCTCCAACTGGCCCAACAGGTCTCCGATTGGCCCCTCGCCGCCATCGTCTACACCGACATCAGCTGCGACGGCATGCTCACCGGACCAAACATCCAGGCCACCAACGACCTCGCACACGCCTGCCGCGTCGGCGTCATCGCCTCCGGCGGCGTCGGCTCACTCAAAGACCTCGTCCAACTCGCTCCCCTGCCCCTCGCCGGCGTCATCGTCGGCCGAGCCCTCTACGAAAACCAGTTCAACCTCGTCGAAGCATTACATGTTCTAAAAGCGGAATCAAGCCACGAATCGTAGCTTTTTTACCAACGCCGAGGCCGACATGAAAATCTCTCGTCTCGAACGCATCCTGCGACTGCTCACCGTCCTGCAGTCGGGCCGCAACTACAAACCCGCCGAACTCGCCACCGAACTGTCCGTCTCACGCCGCACCATCTTCCGCGACCTCGACATGCTCTACAAAGCCGGCATCCCCTGCTACTACAACGACGAAAAAGGTGGCTACGCCATCGACGACGGCGTCTTCCTGCCTCCACTCAACCTCAAACTCAGCGAAGCCCTCTCCCTCCTCCTCGTCGCTCGCCTCGCCGGCTCCAGCGAAGGCCTGCCTCTCCAACGCCAGGCCGGCCAGGCCGCCTTCAAAATCGAATCCGTCCTGCCCACCCACATCCGCCAACATTGTGGCCTCGTCCTCAACGCCGTCTCCGCCCGATTCGCACCCCAGGCCCAACACCACGGCCTCGACGACGTCATGGCACTGCTCCAACGCGCCATCCAGCAACGACGCAAGGTCTCCCTCGTCTATGGTTCCCTCTGGGAAAACAAACACATCGAAACCAACCTGTCACCCTACCACCTCCACTTCGCCCAACGCGCCTGGTACATCATCGGCCACTCTGCCCTCCACGACGCCGTCCGCACCTTCAAACTCAGCCGCATCACCGACATCAACCTGCTACAACAGACCTACCTGCTCGATAAACCCTTCTCCCTCGACGAATACCTCGGAGACGCCTGGCTCCTGATCCCCGAAGGAAAACTCTACGACGTACACCTCCGCTTCGCACCCCACGTCGCCAAAAACGTCGCCGAAGTCGTCTGGCACCACTCCCAAAAACTCACCTGGCACCGCGACGGCTCACTTACCTTCGACGTCAAAGTCGACGGCCTGAGAGAAATCAGCTGGTGGATCCTCGGCTACGGCGACCAGGTCGAAGTCCTCCAACCCCAACCCCTCCGACAAATGATCGCCGACACCATCCAGAACATGGCCGCCATCTACCACAAGAAAACCCTCTCAACCGGAGCCATCCATGCGAGCCGTAGTGCAACGAGTGACACAGGCCACCGTCCAGGTGGACCATCAGACAATCGGCCGGATCCAACTGGGCTTGCTGGTCTACCTGGGCGTCGGTAAGGGCGACGACCAAAACGCCGCACAATACATCGCCGACAAAATCGTCCACCTCCGCATCTTCGCCGACCAAAACGGCAAAATGAACCGCAACCTCCTCGACGTCAACGGCGACGTCCTCCTCATCAGCCAGTTCACCCTCTACGGCGACTGCCGCAAAGGCCGACGACCAGGCTTCGACCCCGCCGCCCAGCCCGACCTCGCCCAACAACTCTACCAACACACCGCCCAGCTCATCCGCCAAAAAGGCCTCCAATGCCCCACCGGCCAATTCGCCGCACACATGACCATCTCCTCCACCAACGACGGCCCCGTCACCTTCCTCCTCGACTCCAACCGAAACTTCTAAGCCATAACATGACCACAACGTGGCATGGCCGTCCCGCCCATGATTAAAACCTCTCGCAGCCATCCCTCCCGCGTTGGCAGCCCCAGGCATTGCCTGGGGGCAATAAAATAACTCTTAACAAAATAAGACAATGGGCGACAGCTCGCATCTTTCTCACCCTTCCCACCTTCCACACGTGACACCCCACCTCTTCAAGCCCCCGTTGTCAACCGATGCCCCTCCAACCACCCTATGCTAACGATACCATATACCAATGAAGCCCCCCATCTTGATGGGGGGTTAGACTCCCGACGACATTGGCCGGCCTCTCCCCCATACGCCCTCCGAATTGTCATTCCCGCGAAAGCGGGAATCCAGGGAAACACCAAAGGACTCCATACCGGAATCATCACACCGGATTACCTTGTTCGATCAACTTGCCTTTCCTACCTTTCGTACCTTTCTCACCTTCTCCACCCTTCAACTCGTCACCCCCCCCTTTCTTCTACTCACCCCACCGCTCACGTCCCCCACTGTCATTGCGAGCAGGCCGTCATACCTGGGTGGCATGCTCAAGTACTCTTGAGCATGGACGGATGGCAACAGCCTGCGAAGCAGTCCGATGGCGATTTGTCAGCCCGATAGGAGTCCACCATCGGTTTACCACGTAAACCGCTGCCACCCGTCGCGTAGGCGACCTGGCAATCTCAACCTTTCGATTACCCTGTTCGACCCCCACCCCAAAACCCCACAAGGCCCCGCGATCTCATCGCCGCCTCAGACCAGCGCCGACATTGTCCGCCCCCTTCCCTGCCAGGTCCCAATCCGTCACCCGCACCTCTTTCACGCACCAGAACCCAGACCCGCAACAACCGTGCACACGCGGCACCGCATTTTCCACGTTGCATCTCTTGTCGCAATAGGTTTCAGCTTCCCGAATCGCCAGAAAAAACGTACGATGATGTCTTTTTGGTTTGACATGGGGCGATAAATAGCCTACCATGACACACGCTCTTTGAAATAATAAGTAAGGATGAATCGCAAGGTGCTTATCCCTAAGCACTTGCAGGGAACGCGGTGAAAATCCGCGACGGTCGCGCCGCTGTGATCGTTCGCCCCGCCTTCTAGGCGGGAACCCTGGCAGCCTATGCCACTGCTCCACCGAGCGGGAAGGCGCTGCCCGGCAGGACGAAAGTCAGAATACCTGTTGTGATAAATCCGTGTCGCGTTCTCGCGTTAAGAACAACTTGGTGCTGCGTTGTCTCTGGCCGTGCTATTTGGCCACAGATCCAGCCCTAAAGGACGTTTACAGCCGTTGTTCCTGACGTGGGAGCGACGGCTTTTTTTATGTAAAAAAAACTGGAGAAAACAATTCATGAGATAGCAACTGATGAGATGTCGAAAAGAATGAGGCGCCGACACTGCGATGCCGACGCCCCGAGAGAAACCAATTTGGCTTCCCTTTAGCACCCTCATTATAAGCCAAATCCCGTGTTTCTGCAATAAGACAGCGCTGGCCCCTGCTTCCGCGGGCTCTCGGCACCCGTCTCCGCTGCGCGCTCAACGCCTCATTACTTTTTCTGTCTCCTCCGTTTCTAAAGATGGGAGGTGATATCGATGTAGTCGTAAAAAGTGTGGTATCAGGACAGAAGTAACAAGCACGATAGATGGAAAACTTGAGAGACTCTAACATCCTCCTGGAGAAATGACATGAATACCAAATTGCTGACCGTTTGTTTGATGACTCTGTGTTGTTGTGGCGTGTCTTTGTGGGCAACCCCCTACGATTTCACCGACGCTCTTGGCCAGACCGCCGCGATTGACGTGGAATACTGGACCGGCACCGGCTCCTCGGAGACAATCCTCGTGATCGACTGGAACCAGTCGGACGACTACATCTCCCCATCACACGCGTTTGGGTACCGCTGGGACGGCACCGCCACCACGGTCGCCGACATGCTCGCAGAGATCACCGACAATGGATTACTTGCTATAGACACCGGCTACGGCGGCGGCTTTGTTAACAACCTCTATTACAACGACGTCGACGGCGACCAGCACCTTCACGACGAAATCGGTAGCTGGAATCTGGCCAGTACCACCGATCTCTATGCCCAGTGGGGCAACATGAATAACGACTGGACCATGCTCGGCGATTGGCAGGCCAACCAGGCCGGCACCGACGGCGAGTACATCGCCGACGGCCAACTCGAAGGCATCAACGCCATGTACTGGTTTGATAGCTCCCAGCCTTACCTCAACCTCGACGTCCCCTTCGCCATTCCCGAACCCGCCACCATCGCCCTGCTCGGTTTGGGTGGCCTGACGCTGATTCGCCGCCGAAGAACCGCCTAGGCTGCCCTATGGCAATGCCCTTGTCGCTCGGCCAGACGTCCATCTCTGCGACGCCTGGCCGGGCCTTATATCGCAAAGTGTGTACAAACATAATTCTCTCTCTTAAAGCAAACGAGTCGTCCCATGAAGAATCTAACCAGTGCCATTATCTATATTGCCTTGGCTCTGACTACGTCGAACCAGACCCCATGCCTTGGAGCCTACCAATACGATCCCAACGACTTTGCCGTTGACGTACAAAAATACCTCGCCGGCAGCGGCATCGGAAACGATTGCATCAGTGGCGACCCATTCAATAACCCCCAAAACGCTCTGGGCCGGCCCACGGTCGACACCACCGGCGACGGCATAGGAGCGGCCCCCTGGGAACCCATGGTCGTTGTCCCTTTCTATCCTGCCTTTCGACATTATGAATTGGTGACCATCGGCAAAGGCGGGCAACTGGTCCTTAAATTCAGCCACCCCGTGCGCGATGATAAAAACAATGCGTATGGTGTCGATTTCATCGTATTTGGTAATACCTTTACAGTGATGGACGGCACCTCCTACTGGTATTCAACGTCCGACCCCCGCTCCGTGTATGCCAGTGCCGGCTATGGCTTCGTCGAACCCAGCCAAGTTTCCGTCAGCCAGGACGGAATGACCTGGTACCCTTACGACGAGGACCCCTACGCCGATGGTTACGCCCCTACCCTGGGGCGCGTCTACGTCACCGATCCCAATGAAGCCGACCCCAATGCCTTTGACGACAACCAATTCTGGGGCCACCCAACTGATCCCACCCTGCCTCTCGACCCCAACACCTCCTTCGCCGACCACACCGGAAAAACCCTCGCGCAAATCTGCCAATCCCTCTATGGCCAATCCGCCGGCGGCACAGGCTTCGATCTCGCCCAACTACCCGATCTACCCGTGGATCCCAGCACAGGACTAAAATGGATGCAATATGTACAAATTCAAGACCTCGACAACGGCGTCACCAGCGAAATCGACGCCGTCTCCGACGTCACCTGCTGCGGCGACTGGAAACACCCCTTCCCCGTCGGAGACCTCAACGGCGACTGCTGCGTCGATCTCTACGATCTGGCCATCCTGTCCGATCATTGGCTCGAATGCACCTGGTGGGAAAATTGTCAGTAAAAAAAACAGCAAAAAAGCATTTATCTCTGTAGGGGCCGATAGTCAAGGGCTATTTCTGGCTATGGTTCGTGCATGGTCTTCTTTCT
>Ga0180432_10004938_pt1 | contig 18037 bp, 15 predicted proteins | sample SS_ome_10_FD_132414 | JGI IMG/M metagenome (GOLD analysis project Ga0180432, IMG submission 132414) | Hypersaline lake sediment archaeal communities from the Salton Sea, California, USA - SS_1_MS_2 metaG | ecosystem: Environmental > Aquatic > Non-marine Saline and Alkaline > Hypersaline >...
TACTTTCAACGCTATCAGTAGAACCATATACCATGATAATCAACCACTGTTCTATGTAGAAGCATTAGGGATAAGCGGACTGACGTTCAGGCCGTTCGCAAAGGTACGGCTTGCCAGTTCTTACGTCAGGCTTCACGTTGACATCGGCGACGTGATGGCGGGACTCAGTAAGAACAAACGGCGCAAGGCAATCCGATACTCTAAAGCCTTGCCAGTAGAAGCGCAAAGGCAGGTTGATACCCTTTGCAGTAGGGCGGTAGCCGACCATCTGAAGTAAAGCGAAAAAGCGGAGAAGACCTCTGTTCAGGGGGTCTTTTTTGCTTTCAGGGAGACCTTCGGCCTGAAGTTCCTTTGCAGGTTCTCCAGAGCGGGGGTCTCTTTGTTATTCCCCATTTTAGAAGAGTGCCCCATGCCAGTAGATTTCTCTCTAGTCGATGCCGAATTAGGCCCCGCCGGGCAGACGGCAAGGATGTGCTTCTCGAAGTTCCGCTTCCTGCCCGCTCGGATAAAAGAGCAGCTGCAGCAGGAGGGCCTGTGGGATGACCTGGTGCAGGAGACTTACCTCACTGCCTGGGAGGCATGGCAGAAAGGGCTAAGCAACAGGGAGACCTACCGGCTCATGGGGAGACGGATCTACGCCTTCCTCAAGGGCTACGGCTACCAGGTCTACGGGCATCACTACTACAAGGTAGAAAGGCCTCTTTCCGCTGTCGCCCAGGACCAGAAATTAGAAGATAAAATCCTGGAGGGCGACAGAGACAGGCCTGCCCCTGCCTTTGTCGGGTGGAAGGACAGCCTTGTTGAAGCCGTCCTGGCTCTTGTCAGGGGGAACGGTGGCCTGAGCAAGCGGCAGATCTACACCCGCCTCCAGATCTCCGCCCGGGAGTTGGACTGGCACTGCGCCCCCCTGATAAAGCAGGGCCTGATCGTAGAGGTGAAGAGGGAGAATGACCGCGGCCGTCCGCCCACTCCGCTGCTGATAGCCGTGACCCCTGGTCAGACATTGCCGGTGCCGGAAATGATCAAGACAAATCGGACGGACCGCATCAGGAAAGCCTACTTCCTTGAGGGTAAGAGCATCAAGCAGATAGCGAGGGAGTTTCACCATACACGGCGAACGGTGAGAAAGGCTATCCGCGATGTAGCTCGCCCTGGTGTTCAAAGCTGAGTACAGGGTCGCCGTCCGCTTTCGAGTTCTCAATTGTAATAATCAAGCTGATCGTTAGGAGCTAAACGATACGCAAGATCGTCTATGTAGCTATTGACTGATTAATATTTGGGTGCTACTCTCTAAGCCGAATCTTATGCTAAAGGAGGGTTGAATGCAGGCCTATTGTATGAAGTGCCGGAAAAAGGTGGAGATCAAGAACCCGCAGCAAATAACCATGAAGAACAAGAAGCCGGCTACACGGGGGGTATGCCCCAACTGCGGGACAAAGGTATTCAGGATAGGGAAGAAGTAAAGCAAGTTTCAATCATAGCTATCGGGTTTATCGGAGAGGCTGGGTGCTTGCCGAAGGTACCCAGCCTATCTGTTATAAATCTAACATTCTGCACTTTTGTTACCTACAAAACATTCCAAGCGACTGTACAGCCTTGAACAATCTAGACAGATGCTGCTTTCCTACACGACTATAGTGAACTATTCCAAAAACCCCCTCTTCCATCTTTCAACCACATTGACCCCATAAACGCGGACGGTAGCATTTACTATCTTATCAACTGGAACATCCGCATAATGGCCGTGAAAACACACGTATTCAATATGTAACTGTCCGTCCAGATTATGAGAGTGAAAAATAGCATCGTTCTTGCCATCAAACTCTACTGGGATGACGCGACTTTCTTGGCACATTTTCAAGTCAAAAGCAGGAGTTGCCTTGACCCATCTCCCTCCAACATAAAACTCAGCGTAGCCATGGTAGGGAAACAAATTGTTACCTTGCATTCCTGCAACCTCGGCAAGCTTTTCTGGCATAATATGATTGCGGACATCAGCGAATCCCAGACGTGCCGGAATCTTTATGGCTCGCGCTAGAGCAACAAGAAGAATCGCCTTCTGGACACAATATCCAGCTCCTCTTTTCAAAATGCGGCTGGCTTCTAGAGGTAAAAACGAATAGGGATCATAACTAATCTCATCCCTCACAAAGTAGAAAATGCTCTTCGCCTTATCTGCGTTTTCTTCATACGCCTCCGCCAGACTTCGTGCCTTCTTCCTTATTGCGTCGTTGTCGCAATCGATTGTAAGTGTAGGCCTTAGGTATCTTTCCAGTTGTTTGAATTTCGGTTCTTCCAAAGCCATGGTATGCCCCCATCTGCCAATCATAGGGTAGGATGCTTGTATAGCCCATTGATTCAATTCAGATATGCGGGAATGCCACGATCAGCATTCCAGAGGCAAAAGGCATCACCCCAGATTTTGCGTTGCTGAACGAACTACCTCCTAGTATACTTTCGGTCAGGTGGGAAAGTGGGCAACTGTGCAAAAGTTTGATCCTCGGAACCGTCACTGATTCCAGCCGCCCTCTTAGCAGCAGCCTTGTAGCGGTTCCATGGAGAATTAGTGTAAATCGATATTCTCTGAGCGGCTAGTGAACCTTCGCCATGAATCGTAGTGACCTGCCAGAACTCGGTACCAAGATCTTTGATGAGATGATACATACGTAGGCGATGCTCAGTACGTCGCAGAGCCTTGTTTTAAGCTTCCTTTTTGCCATTGTTTTCACTACTCCCTTGATTTGGATTAGATATTTGCGCTAACCTGATAGAAATAAAAAGTTAATTCCCGAAAAGTGTGACTGCCCTTTGCTGATAAGTGTTTCCTCGCTTGACCGGTCGAATCAGTAGAACCCCGTCTACTGGATCTTTATTCCTCGATTGGTCAGGTTGCGCATTGTTTGTGTCATCGCTGGTGACTCCAGCAAGATAAGTATTCGTATCGGCACCGAATGAAAAGGCATCATTGCCTTCAGATGTAACTACTGATGTGCTTATGTTCCTGTCATTCCTAATATCTGACCACACATCAGATGACTCTTTGGTCATCTCATCGTTAATGGCGTTTAGTACTCGAGGTTGGCTCCTGGTCACGATAACTGTGTGCCCCTTCACCTCATAGATTATTGACATTTTTCAATATCGTTTTGGACGGAGTTTTCGGCCTAGAGGGAACTCAGGTAGATCGCGGTAACGAGGATGTTCTGAACCGTCTGACACTCCAGCTGCTCTCCGGGCGGCAGTCTTGTATGCCTCTCTGTCACACGAAGCGAACACTGACAACTTCTGCGCAGCCAAAGAGCCCTCGCCATGTATCGTTGCACCCTGCCAGAATTGTGAACAGCAATCCTTTGCCAATCTGATAGCGCGGAGGCGATGCTCAGTAGATATACCATCTTTACCAGCAAAATATTTGTCCATCATAGGATTAAGCTCAGGTGTGAAGAAATCGGACATTGAAGGTGGATCAGCAACGATACCTCCAGTAATATCCTGCAGGTACTTGATTGCTTGGTGATAGTTCTCTGCGAAGAAGAATTTACTTGTATTAGAATATATAGGGCTAGGATATACATACCCTATATCAGGGTCAGTTACGGGGTAGTGACATGCGGCAAGTCCAAGCGCATCGACACCTTCGGCGTACATAATAAGCCAGCTCAGCTTATCCCGTATATGCTCCACTTTGTCCAAACCATTGTATTCAGCCATTAGAAATGCTGCTCCTACCATTATCTCCAACTCAGCATACTTATACGCATCAGCGAACAGGCGATGGAAATTCCCGAACATATAGGCTGCTTGGCCTGCAAACTGCCACTCACAGTTTAAGAATATCCGTTCATGGGGAACAAATACGTCATCAAATACCATTAGAGGTTCTGCAGTAAAATGACCTGCAGATAATGGAAAGTCATCCCAATCATCCTCTGCTTCGGCAAATTCGCGAGGAGCAACTATCATCTTCAGACCGGGAGTATTTACAGGAATACTGAAAGATAATGCATAATCCTTGTCATCTTCGAGCATATTACGACAAGGACAAACGAATACTTCGTTTACACAAGGAGACAAGCTGATATGGTACATACCACCCCGCACTATGATCCCATCTTTGTTCTCGTCAACTTTACGTACATAGAAATCCTTGTGCTGTTTCTGCTTTGACGGGCGTAGGCTTCTATCGCCCTTGACATCAGTCATTCCCGCACATACGGCTAAGTCGTTTCGCATCAAGTGTTTGCGGTATGACTCCACGCGCTCGCTGTAGTTGGTCCCAAGTTGCCGATCCATTCGGCGACTCACTACTGTCAGCGAATTGAGGATATCGGTGCCGGTGAACTGGGAACCCCCTGGCATGCCAAAACAGCTGCGACTTACCGCCATAGTAATCCGGCGCCGACGTAACAGATCTTCAGAGCTCAGAACCGGGGCGAAGAGGAAGTGTGCTTCCTCACCATCGATCTCGGTTACAAAGTCATCCCGAAAACTGGGGTCCGCCGCCACGACATAGTCCATCGCACAGAGTTCAGCGCAAATCCTCAAGGCGGGGTGAGTAATGACATCATCTACCTTTTGACCATCGTAATAGACCACCCTTCCATCCCTCAGACTCTCCAGAAACTGCTCAGCTGTCCTTGTGCCCATGATATTTCCTCCCTATTAAATTTATTTTAGACCACTTCTTCATCTTTCAGTCGAGCCATATCATCCCAACTATAGCCCAAGATTCCCATTAGAACTTCTTCCGTATGCTGACCTAGCTCAGGAGCAGGCATTCTCAACGAGCCAGGTGTCTTACTCAACTTAATCGGTATCCCCACAGTATTGATCTTACCCCACGCTGGGTGGTCAAACTCAGTTATATATTCATTGGCCAACACCTGAGGGTCCGTAAGTAGATCATCAACCGTATTACAAATTGAATAGGTAACCTCCTCCCGTCTCAATACTTCTAGCCATTCATTATGCGCCTTGGTGGCAAACGCATTGTCAAGAATGGAAACTAGTTCCTCGCAATTCTGCTCCCTTGCTTTTTCGTCGGTGAAGCGCGGGGCATTCTCCAATTCAAGATCCAGAGCGCGACATAAATTGGGCCAGAATCTCTGCGACTGAAGGAGAGCAATAAAAATCCACTTACCATCGGCACATTTGTAGGGATTTATGAGTGGATTTACCTTCTTCGTTCTGGATTGCGTCTTCAGTGACTCTCCAGCCATACATTTGAAAGACAGATTTACAATTTGCAGCCAAGTCATACCACCTAGAAGGGACGTGTCCACTCTCTGCCCGATTCCCAAGCGCTCTCGAGCAACAAGAGCTGTCATTGCTCCGTAGGATATCATTATGGCGCCTAAGCTATCAGCAAGTCCCCCTTCCACATATTGAGGGGGTTGACCGGGCGGCACAGTCATAGACATAATCCCTGACCTTGCTTGTCCAGCCCATTCATAAGAGCGTGCGCCGGCATCAGGACCGTTTGGTCCATATCCGGATGCCATGATGTAAATGAGTTTAGGATTATGTCGAGACAGGGTTTCATAGTCCGCACCGTTCTTGGCTACGACACTCTCCATAAGATTCGTAACAAAGATGTCGGATTCCTTTACCAAGCCATAGAGGATCTCCCTGCCCTTTTCTTTAGAAAGGTCTAACGTTATTCCCCTCTTGTTTCGATTCAGGCCTTCTATGTAGACGTTCCGCCCCAGCCTAAATGGTAATACGCCAGTAGCCTTCGTTAATCCCCGACCGGGGTCACCAATTCCAGGTTGCTCTATCTTGATGACATCGGCACCCATGTCAGCCAGTGCTGCTCCACCCATTGGCCCCTGCTGCCAGGCTGACCACTCGAGAATACGTATCCCCTCAAGCGGAAGACCCAGTTTTGCCGACTTCCCTTTTTTTCCCATATCTGCCTCCATTCAAGTTTTTTTACCATTGCCCCAACATTGTAGCCATCAGCACCATTAATTGGGTTTCTGAACAGTAGATTCATCACAAATAATGATAATTCCTTCCAGATCCACACAAAGGACTAGATCTCGGCAAGCTTTTCCGTGTCCTTCAGCCATTCCACCGAGTGCTCTATATATGATATGACTCAAGCTAAACGTAGGTCTCTGGGATAACCTCTGCCCAAAGCAAGGCTCCACAATGAGGGCAAGCTATTTCTCTTACCATAACCCGTGGGTTTTCGCGAGGCCTGACATACATCTCCATCTTGTTCATATAACTGACAATAGGCTCCACCCTGGCAATAGTACCAGTTCTCATCCAGTCCTCGGCCCCCTCCCTAACGCAGAGATCGTTATCGCACTGACAACAGACAAACCATTCTTTGCCGTCCTTTTTCACCACATCAATCCAGGGATGTATTGGTTCGCCTTTAGCATTAACTGTTCTCGGCTTGACTTTCGCCTTTGTTGGTTTCCCGATCCTCGCTTCTCTGATGAGCTGCCTCTGCCTTTCTGTCGCATTCGAATCAACCTCAAGTGTTTGCGGGCTGAGAACAACTCCATATGCTTCCTTGGCATGTTTTAAGGAAATGAATCCCAACTTCGCGTCACGAGCCACTATGGCTGGCTCCCGCAGAAGAGGGTCTCCGAGTCCAGTCCCACCAGAAATGAACCAGTAAAACATATCTTGCTTAGTGAGCATTGGCGATGCCTTCAATCGAACACTCTCACACTGGCCCTCAAGATCATTAGCCGTAGGGACAATCCCCTTCTTGAAGAAGTTCTCCACAACGTCCACACCTCCCGCAACTCCCCAATAGCCACCACTGCCTGGCAAGCCTCCAAGGACTCCCTCACTGGGAACAGAACCAACGGCTGCATTAAGTGTTCCCTGCAACCACTCAGTATCCCAGGGAATCCATGCTTCATCTAGCGCACAACCTCCTCGAAAAAGTCCAGGGCCTCCGCCATTCTTATGATAGCCTCTCCATAAGTAAAGCACGGGAGAGTTTTGTTCTTCAAACTCCACATCACCAATATGTACAATGCCCGGAGCAAGGCCACCTGCATCCAAACCATCTTTAATACATTCTGCACCCTTGCCGGCTGCACCGCCATCAAAGGTCGCAAATAGGGTAAAGCCACCAAACTGATCCATGCCCATCCATACGCTCATTTGAAAACAAGCGCCATCAGGCGCAACTGTTCTGAACCTCAGTTCAGGACTCGTAGCATGTGCCATCATCCTAGCGAGCAGGCCCTGGAATGTCCTACCCCCATGCAGAGCAGCATCCATATGAGCCGATGATACGCAAGCCGGCGGGTGAGCGTTGACCATAGTCCCGTCTTGTAAGTCAAACTCGAATGGGCTGAAAATGCCACTATTGAGAGGGATATCAGGAGCGAAGTTGAAAGGAACATACATCGCTGGTCCACAACCTATGTAACTTCCTGCTGGAGCGTTTATCAATCCTCTGGCATAGGGACCAGCCTCTACACGAGTATAAACTGTATCATCTTTCGCCTCTACCCACATCTGTGATTCAAATAGCTTCTCTTCCCAGCCATCGTCCTCTTGAAACTCCCTACGAAAATATTGACCTCTAGGAAGCTTTTTAGCCCTGCTTCTTACTACACTTTCTGATGCTCTAACGATTTCATCGCTCAGAATATGGAATTTCTCCGCTCCTTTCTCATCAAGGATCGTCTTTAGACCTCTCTCTGCCCTATTGCAGGCGCCTATCATTGCCCTTAGGTCACCGAGCATTAAGCTCGGCATCCGGGTATTAGTCATTATTACATTAACCAACCCCTGGTTCATTAGACCCTTTTCGACTAGCTTGGTATTTGGAGGAAAACGCAAGGCTTCCCCCCAGCAATCTCTAGCTCCAACGGCCCAACCACCTGGAGCAACTCCTCCAATATCTAGAACGTGACAACCTGTCCATGCCCAAGCCACTATTTCGCCATTGTGGAAGATGGGTTTCGTGATGATCACATCGGAGGGATGGAAGCCTCCACACGTGAATACATCATTCGTCATGAAAAAATCTTGATCGTTAATCTCTGACACATTGCCACGGATGTAACCGATAGTCGTACGGCATGCTAAAAAAAACCAAGCCAACGCTTCTCCGGTTGCGAGCATTGTTCCTTCTGGATCACAGATGTAGGTCTGGTAATCATTTGCTTCAGTAAGGATTGGCGATCCTGAAGTAAGCGTCATTACTCTTGACATGTCAGTACAAATCCCTTCTAGCCGCCAACGTAAGACCTCAGCATCTACAGACGCTTCCCACTTTTCGGTCTTCTTAGCCATTTTTACCCTCCTTTTCTTAGTCTCTACGGACTGGTTAAAAAACCAACCCACCAGTGCCCTAGTCTGAGCAACGTCCATCCTGTCTTGCTCTGAACTTGTAATGGCACGAGAACATTTTGGGGGATTTCATTCTTCCTTCATTTGCTGTCTAACCAATCTGATATTTTCAAACTCGTCTACCCGTGCCACAAAACCTTTGGTTAGCCAGACTGTTGAATCATTACCTTGTACTATAGAGGGAGCTTGTATAATCATGCCTGGCCGCAAAAGGTTCCAATCATATATGGGAATCTTCATATGTTCCCCTACTGGAGGAAGTGTTACCTCCCTTTCTGTTGTTCGAGCACTTGACGGATCTTTAGGCCCGAACGACATCTTCTTAAGCCGAAAATGCTTTCCGACCCCCGTTGCCTTTACACGAACATTTACAATTTCAGCAGGAAACCCAGTCCAAGCCGTTCCCTCGCCATACATGGTCTCATAGAATCCGGGGAACTTCTGTAATAGAGCATCCATGTCAGCTTCTGTCACTTCCTCTGGGCCATGCAGTAAGGGCATTAATATCTCGAAGTGTTGGCCTATGAACCTTATGTCTACTTCAGATTCTAGTATTGCTTGGGAACCCGAATAACCTGCGTTGGCCAAAGTTTTTGTCGCGGTTTCTCTTAAAAGCAAAAGCGTTTCGTTAAACAACTTTAAATCCATTCCCTGCCGCCAGTGCACGCTACGCACGAATTCTTGCCTATATTCAAGATTAAGCAATCCCCATGCAGAAAATACTGCACCATTCGGTGGGATAATCACTTCTTTTAGGTAAAGGCTCTCGCACAGGCCACTGGCTACTAAGCCCCCAGCTCCACCATACAAAACCAAGGAGAGTCCGCGAGGATCCATGTTCTTTTCTGCTACCGCTCTAGTCAAGCTGGCAGTCTGTGCTGCAAGAACCACTCGATACATTCCTAAGGCCGCTTCTTCGGTGCTTATACCCTGAGGTTCGGAAATCTTCTTCCTTACAGCTGACACTGCTAACTTAGGTTTAATCGTAACACCTGCGAAGCGATCCGGATCCAGAACATTTAATACTACAAATGCATCAGTTAGGGTTGGTTCTTTACCACCTCTATCAAAACAAGCTGGACCTGGGACAGAACCGGCGCTGGTCGGCCCCATCCGAAGCATTCCTCGTGCATCAATCCATCCTATGGTCCCGCCACCAGCCCCTATCGATGTCACATCCAAAACAGTTAAGCCGGTTAAAATTCCAGGACTTGCGTGATCCCCTATTTTCAAATAAACTCGATGTTTACGGCCTAACTCAAGGTGGGGAATCACACTAATATCAAACGTGGTACCGCCTACGTCTGCTGCGATAACGTTGTCAACATTATACGCTCTTCCTACAATCGTAGACGCATAAGCTCCAGCAACAGGCCCCGATAAGATAAGTTTTACTGGGTTAGCTTTGGCATCAGCTGGCGTGAAAAATCCACCCAAGCAGTTAACTAACAACAAGCTACCCTCAAACCCTCGCTGCCTAAATTTTCTCTCTAGTCCATCCACGTAATCGATCGCCATTCTTTTGATGAACGCGTCCATTACCGTGGTGGTTGTGCGTTCGTACTCACGAATGACAGGGATGAGCTTGTGTGAAACAGAAACTTGTAGCTGAGGATACATATCATGAGCAATCTGCTCTATTCTTAATTCATGAGTAGGATTTCGGAAACTCCATAATAGCGATATGGCAAGAGCCTCTACCTTATGCTCTTCAACCAATTCTCTGATTGCTTGCCTTGCCTCATCCTCGTTGAGTCGACAAACAACTGACCCCTTGTAGTCAATCCGCTCGGTTACCCCTTTTACATCCTCATAGCGAGCCATCTCGGGCAGGATGTCTAAAAGTTGATTGTCAAAGCAACCAGCCCAGCGAATCATTCTGCCTATTCTTAATGTAGCCTCGAAACCCTTGGTAGTAATCAATCCGACCCTAACTCCAGCCATGCTTATCATGGCATTACTTACAAGGGTTGTCCCATTAACGATAACCTTGGTTTGTTTAAGCAATTCTTCTGTACTTAGATTGAATTCCCTAGCTAAAGCGCTGGTGGCATCAATACAACCTGCCCCCAAATCCTTATAGTTAGTTAAAGCCTTTGCCCGGCGTAAGGTCCTTGTCTCTTCCTTCCATCCGCAAGTATCTGTAAATGTACCTCCAATATCTATACCTATTCGAAAATTGGCCATTTCTCTGCATCCTCCTGCTTGTTTATTTACCTTGCCAAGTTTGTGTATCGACTTTTACTTTACACAGGTTCGCGCCTTAGGTAGCGAGTCAGTGCAACAGCCCCAATTAGGGCTACCCCATTGAAGAGGGGCTCGACCCAGACTGGCACCCCGAGCAATTCGAGGCCAGTCACACCGACTGCAATGGTGAATATGGCCAACACTGTCCCCAACACGTTGAACGTGCCTGGTTTGATGGCTGATGCACCCAGAAAGCACGCAGCAAACGCGGGCAGCATGTAACCCGGACCAACCGTGGGATTACCCGAGCCGATCCTAGCTGCAGTCAGCACTCCGGCTATTCCAGCCAAGAAGCCACAGGCGACAAAGGCAAGCAAAGTAAGCTGCTTGGTGTTTATCCCAGCCAGCCGGGCCGCTACCTTCGAACCCCCAACAGCATACATGCGTCGCCCAATCGGCGTCTGCTCCAATACGTACCATACAAACAGGGCGATGAAAGCCATATAGAACACCGGTAGGGGCATGCCCCCGATGGTAAACTGAGAGATTTCCCTGAATGACTGCGGGATATTCTCGTAGATTGGCATCCCTTTAGTGTAGGCAAGGACGACCCCAGAGATCACTGTGATCATACCGAGCGAGGTGATTAGAGAGTTGATGCCGAGGCGTGTAACCAGCAACCCGGTTGTCAAACCAATTAGGGTAGAAGCTCCTATCGCTACTATGATTGCCACCTCAATCCCCAGCCCTGACTTGGAGATTAGGCCCGTTACAAGGATGGCCGATAGGCCTAGATTAGACGCGGCCGAGAGGTCAAACTCCCCAACGACTAGGGGAATAATCATAGCGATGGCTACGATTGCCAGTACCGACTGGGTGCTCAGGATTGTCCTGATGTTGACGTATGTAGGAAATAAATCCGGAATGGCCAATGAGAAGGCTACTACCAACAGCACCAACAGGCCGAGCAGGCCGTAACGCGATGCCACAGTCAATCGCCATGTGGATGCTCGCTCGGCTCGGGTACGTGCCTTTGTTGTTTTCATAGCGGTCTACGATCCCTGCTGTTCTCCTGATGTCAAAATATTATATCCAGTTGAACCTGTAGCCCCCCATGTCTTCTCCCAACAACCTGTTCGCACCGGTGACCCCTGGCAGCATTCGCAGTTTGATAATCACCCAGGCTCGACTTCAGATATGCCATGGTCTTCCCCTCTCGCTGCTGACAAGTAGACTAGGTGCGTGATGGAGTCTTTCGTGAGCTGCTGTCCAGCCAACTCAGCCACGAGCCGTCCATCGCTCATGACTAACACCCTATCGCAGAGATACGCCATGTCCTCGAACTCGCTGCTGATCAACAATACTCCTGCTCCTGATGCTACCGACTTCTGCATTAACCCACACACCTCGGTCTTCGAGCCAACATCAATTCCCCGCATCGGCTCATCGAGAATCATCAGGTCAGGCTTGAGGCGCATCCACTTGGCGATAATAGCCTTCTGCTGATTCCCTCCGGAGAGTGTACAGAAAGCTCGCTCAGGGTCAGGGGGATTTACTCTGAACTCATCGATCAGACCCAAGATTTCCCTTCGCTCGGCATCTTTCTTTAGTCTTCCCCATTTCGAGAAGCGCCGAAGATCCGTGATTGTAACGTTCTCACCGACCGACATTAACGGAAAGAACCCGTCATGACGGCGATCCTCGGTAACCAATCCAATCCCCCTCCTGATCGCATCGCCTGGACAGCCGAAGGAAACGTCTTTCCCTTTGAAAGAGATAGTACCGCCAGTACGTTGGCTGGCCCCGAACAGGAGTCGTCCCAACTCACTGCACCCGGACCCCAACAGGCCCGACACGCCCACGATCTCACCCTTCTGGATCGAGAACGAAACCCCCTTGAGCCCAGACCCCGAGAGGTTTTCGACGCGCAGTAGCACGTCCTCGTTGATCTTCGGTTGGGCTGGCGGGTAGTATTGCTCGATCGTTTGGCCTACCATGAGTTCGACCAGATTCCTCTCGTCGAGATCCGCCACCTGGAAAGTCCCCACGCGCTGACCATCTCGAAGCACGGTAACACGCTCTGCTAACTCATAGATCTCTCGCAGTCTATGCGATACATAGATGACACCGACTCCGCGCGCTGCTGTTCGTCGTATAGCCGCGAAAACCTCCCCCACCTCGCGCTCCGGCAAAGCTGCCGTCGGCTCGTCTAATACTAGCACATGCCCGTTGTCACTGGCCTCCTGTAGAGCACGCACAATAGCAACAATGGTCTGGTCTCCGCTGGAAAGGCTTCCTACAAGGGCCCGTGGAGAAATATCGTGTTCGAATTCTGCCATCAACTTCTGCACCCGCCTCGCTTCTTCTTGCCAGCGAATGTGGTACCCTGCCCCAGTGGCAAAGCCTCTTGCCAAGCAGAAGTTCTCCAGTACAGAGAGCGATGGGATCAGTCCCAGGTCTTGATGCACGAAAGCTAAACCAAACCCGTGTGCTTGGCTAGATGAGTAATGAGCGGGAAGCCTCACACCTCCCACAATGATCTCGGCATGGTTATCGGGTTGGTGGTACCCAGACAAACATTTGACTAGAGTTGACTTACCCGAGCCGTTCTGGCCCACAAGGGCGTGCACCTCCCCGGGCATTATTTCGATTGACACATTTCTCAGTGCCACGTTCCCTGGGAAAGTCTTGCTCAAGTTCCGTATGGCGAGAATAGGGTCGGCCACTTGAACTACCACCGTTTCCCTACTTAGCTACCTAATTACTGGGGAAACCATATCGCCTGGTAATACGGAATATAGTCGATGTCCCCATTCCATACCCCAGATGCAGGAACGTTTTCCGTGGTGATCAACTTTGCGTGGCAACCATGAGCTACCCCTCCGATAGGCTGTTGACCAGAGAATATCCGGTTCAGATCATCAAAGAGAGAAAACATAGCCGAATCGTAAGCCAACGCCACCGTTGCACGCTGATATCCGCCCTCGCGAATCATCTGCGTGTTCCAGGCATTGCCGCAGACGGAGACCGCGAAGCTATTCGACGTTAGCCCAGCATCTTCCAAGGCTGGGATCATCCCCATGAGGGCGAAGTCATAAGCAGCCCAAAACACGTTGAAATCAGGATTCATTCGAGCAGTTTGTACGGCAAGTCCACCCGCAGTGGTCATGACATTGTTTACAAGGAAGGGCGCTTCTGCCAAGATCTGGCAATCACCACCAGCCGCCTGACAATCTTCGACGAAATTTCTTACACCTTGGTCAATTTGAATGCTGCTTATGAATTCGGAGTCCGTCATCATGATCATTTTCATGTCATAGCCCGACTCTTTCCAAGCCCATTCTGCCACGGCATAGCCAATGTCGAGGTTCATTTGCTCCATTTTACCCTCAACCGTATACTCGGAACTCGCGCAAAGATTGTCTAAGTTTTCACTACCAAAGCTGACGCAGGGGATACCAGCCGCCTTCAGCTTCTCTAGTGATCCCTTAATTATTTGGGCATCAATAGCAATGGTGATGACGCCATCGGCTTTCAAGGTGATAGCTTTCTCGACAGCATCGTTCATCTTGACGGGATCGCCAGCGGCGTCGATGATTGTAAGCTCCCACCCGAGGAATTCGGCTATCTCTTGTGCGACAGGAATTGGATGCGCGGCGCCCTCCGCGGCGGCCATGGACGGGATTAACACAATGTGCTTACCCGGCACAGCCTCGGGTCCTGGAGGCGGTGTTCCGAGTTGAGGCGATGTCCAGAGCTCAACATCCGCATCGACCTTGGCCTTAAAGGCATCAAGCTGTGATGATATCTCTGTTGGAGTAATCGTTGCAGTCTCTGTTGGAGTGGTTGTTGAGTCACCACAACCAACCGTCCCCACGACCATCATCATAATTACCCCAACCAGGCACATCAGAACCGCGACACGTTTTCCTTTTGTCATTTGCTTCCTCCTCCATTTATTTGTTATGATTCAATCCATCACCAATCTCGTGACATCTAATCACCCGAATGGGTGATAATGTCGGTGATCCAAGCGGGAAAGCGAACGAAAACCATCACACTTCTATTGTAGCCATCCCCTAAATCGCTTTGACCAATAACCCCGTAAGGCCAAAAGAACCTTTATTTCCTTCCTAGGATTAGATCGTCATCATGCATAGCAGCCATATTCCATCATCTGGCAGTCGACCCAACTAGGCTAAGTCTACTGCCCTTCATGTCCCCTGCACCCGGAAATGGTATTCAGAGTACCTAAACCATTTAAGAATCCCTAGCTATATCACTCAAACGAAGAATTATCTACTTGGTTAGGGCTAGGTTCTAATTGTGACCCATGTAATTAGGTTATATGATATTGCATGAATATCCCAAATAACAATCCGCAGATTCCACAACTCGCAGCTAGTTTTTTTTGCCGATGGTTCTTGACAATTATGCCTAGGCCGTTTATACTTTCTTCTCTAAAATGCCCTAGGCCAAACAAGCAGCGAGTATCGGGGGGAGACAGTGGAGGAATCTAAATCTATTAGCATAGTGGCCACATCCAATGAAATTATGCAAGCTGGCATTATTAGCATTATTAATGCCAACCCAGACATGAAAGTGGCCGCAACTGCCAATAATGACGTTGACCTAGTTCGACTAGTCCATGAGATATGGCCAGACATACTCATACTAGATATCGATCTGCCTAAAATAGGTGCCATCGAATTAAGTAGGAACATCAAAAAATTATACCCGCCTGTTGCAATTCTATTACTAACTAATCGCACGACAAAAGATTGCTTGATTGACGCTTTGAAAACGGGGGTGGCTGGTTACTTACTCAAGAGTGTATCTGCTAATCAACTCACAAATGCTATCCGCGCCCTTTGCTCTGGTGAAGCAGTCATCAGTCCAAACATAGTTTATGACTTTGCACGCCACCTACGCTACACCGGAACAGAAGTGAACCTAGATGAAATTATGGAGCCTCTCACTCAGCGAGAAAAGGAGATACTTAATCTAGCAAGCCAAGGGTTGAGAAATAAAAACATTGCGGAAAGTTTATTCATCTCCGAACGCACTGTTCAAAGCCACCTCGCCACTATTTTCAAGAAATTTAGGGTTGGCTCGCGTACGGAGGCAGTGCTATGGGCTTTTCAAAATAAATATCTAACGAGTAACGAACTACCTTGACTCAAGACCATATCTGATTGTCATCTTATTGTAGATAAATTCTTTTGCGCTTTCTTGTTTCTTCCTGATATCTTGGATTAGCCCACAAATCCAAGAGTGAAACGTGGCATTTTTGTATATTTTGGACTGATGTTGGGCGATACATCATTCGCCCTTATGGTGTTTTTAAAAATGGAATTTGACACGCAGAGGAATTTAGCCAGCTATTCAGGATATCAACGGGGCGCGAAAGGCGTAGATAAAGGGAATTGCAGATTACTTTGCCTAGTATATGAGGTACGCTTACTATCGGAGCTTCTGAAAAAAAGAGAGCCCTTATAATTTTGGTCAAGCTATTAACACCGGAATTGCAGCCCTTAAGGCATATCTACAATCACCGACTCAACTACAACCATAGTCACTGAGTATATGCAGATTCACTCCATTTTCAAAATGATACGTTATCCTGGCAAGTTGAAATTGGCAAAATGCACTTTTGTTCGCCATAGATAGTTAAGTTCATTGCTCATTTTCTTCAGGGGAGAAGCGTCGGTCTGATCTTTCGTGGCGGACATGCCTTGATTTTTCAGACAGCCATCCTACCCGCTCCCCTGTTCGCCCGTCGAAATCAGGAACATAGGGCTTGATATCCAATAACGGAGTACCATCAACGATATCTACATCTTCGATGTAAAGGGCGCAGCCTTCGACTTTAATCAAGCGTACTACTGAGATCCCGATCGGGTTTGGCCGGGCAGGACCTCGCATGGAAAGTACTCCACGAGCTTCTTTATCCAAGAATGGCTTCGCTTCTAGCGAATAACCCACGGCGAGGTGAAAATGATAGATTAGGAATATGTGGGAGAAATCTTCGAGGTCTTTGAGCCCAGCGCAGTATTTTGCAAAGACTTCCACCGTTCCTTTAACTCCCTGGGCACCAGTCGGTTGGATAGACATTCCTTCGACCTCTTTAAACGGAGAATGGATGCTCCCAATTTGCTTGTATTTGATCTCATGCATGGTTAACTCTATCCCTGATGTGTAGTGGGGATGAATTCATGCGACGCGGTTAGCATTCATGCCTACTCACTACTCAACTAAGGTGAATTATACCATCCGCTCGACAGTATAGTTATTGCGGAGCTTGCTAGTAGGTGCAATTAGGCTAAGGCCACCACTGCGAAGAATGTTGGCCGGGGCTTAACAAAACGCTATTTTGTTGGCCTGAGGTAACAAAACCGAGTTTTGTACAGTCACCAGAGAGGTCAATATGATATCAAAAAGGTTCACGGGATCGCCGTTCCAAAAAGATAACAGTCAGTAATTGGTGAATGCATGCAACTCTCGGGCGATTCCCTTCCCCGTCATTGGCACGCCGTGGCCGGGCGCCAGCACGCGCGGTTCGAGCCTAGCAAGGGCAGCGACAGACTCCTTCGTCGCTCGCCTATTCCAGGTCGAGTACCACGGCGGGCCGGAGACCCTCTGCCTGTTTTGCTGCAAAGCCCACAACAGAAATCCCCAGAACGAGTTCAAGTCAACGGTCACAAGGGCATCGCCCGTGATCAAAACCCGGTCGCTGGTCCGGAAGAAAGCAACATGGCCCGGCGTATGGCCTGGCGTATGAATGCACTCCCAGTCCGGCAGACCTGGAACAGCAGTCCCTGGATCAAATGCTTGTGCAACTTCCTTGAGACTAGCCTTCGATAGCATCGACTCAACCCGCCGTCGCGGCATCAAGCGCATCAACGGGAGGATAATCCAGCGGTCGAGCGGGTTGGCATACTTCTCGACAGTCGAAAGATATCTAATGGCCGCGAGTGGCAATTCGTCAGGATGCACGTAAACCGGACAGCTCCACATGCGTGCCAGTTCGAGCGCTGATCCTGCATGATCAGGGTGGTCGTGCGTTAGTAGGATCGAAGATGGCCGCGTGTTCGCTCCGAACAACGACTCTGCGGTCTTACTGATCAATCGGCCGCAATTCGCCGATGCGGCATCAATCAAGACCCACGATGATCCAGACCGCACGAAGTACACGTTAGATCGGCTGATACCTTTCCCTACCTCTTTACAGTGCACCCCTGGGGCAACCTCCCGGCACAGGCCGATGTTTGTTTTCTCACTTGTTTTTTTCAGATTACTCATTGATTTTCCTTTTATTCAATTACCCAGTGTACTCTAGAATTAAAAATTAGCAAAGGCTCAAGAATACGCTGCTTCATTCAAGTAAAGGGAGACTACACAACATACTATATTCCTGAAGGGCAATAGCTCCAGCTGAATTCCTGTATCCTCACTCACATCGGTGGGCAGACCCCAGCCTCTTTTTACCTAGCTCCCAATTTAGCGGTTAGATACGGGA
>Ga0180432_10004939_pt1 | contig 18035 bp, 23 predicted proteins | sample SS_ome_10_FD_132414 | JGI IMG/M metagenome (GOLD analysis project Ga0180432, IMG submission 132414) | Hypersaline lake sediment archaeal communities from the Salton Sea, California, USA - SS_1_MS_2 metaG | ecosystem: Environmental > Aquatic > Non-marine Saline and Alkaline > Hypersaline >...
GCAAAAGGTAAAATGGTAATCAAAGTCCTCTAATGATTTTTTAAACTATTTCTTTTAATGGCTTGTATTTGCTGCATGCATCGTTAGACATATAGTATAGACACTTGTCTACGTTACAAGAATCTTGAAGGCATTTGCCGCCTTGGTAATACTTGCAGGGTTTAGTTCTGTTAATCTCTTTCATTGTTTTTATGGTTGTTTAGGCAGCTTAGTTTTTCTAACAATAACTTTACCACTTTCCCTATTCAATATGTGATGATACCATACTTTCTGTTGATGTTCGTATCTATAATCTGAAAAAAGATATTCATATTCTGCCATTTATTCACTTCCATTGTTTTTGTGGTGATGTTAGTAATTCAAATCTTTGTATATCATAATAATACTCAGAGAAGCCCGTACCAGATTGAGGATCTATTTGATAATTAGATTGGAAATTGTCTTTTTCTGTTTTTTCCCATCTAGTAAAGTCTTCTTGAGACTCGCAATAAGTTATAGCGTTTTGCATAGAATTGAATACTGCTTCTATTTTTCCCGGATTATATAATGAAGTACGTTCAACAACATAAACATATTCTTTATTTTTTTTAATAATAAAGCATCACCTCTTTTTTTGAGAGACTTCCTCTCCAGTTTGATCCTAATTTAGTCACTTGTTTTATATTTGTACTCATTTGTAATCATTTGTGTGAGTTTTATTGTTATTTAAATTCATATTTTCTATGTTGCTTTCCATGGCAGTCTCTACAAAGCCAAATAACATCTAAAGGTTTTGTATAATCGTGATGGTGTGCGTTAAGTTTCTTTTTATGTCCACAATCTTGGCATAAATCAGGTTTAATTAATCGACCCTTCTTTAATGCATAGTACACTTTACGTCTAGCACTCCCTTTTAATGGATCATAACTTTCTTTTGCATATTCTTTAATCTTCTCTTTATGTCTATGATAAGTTATTTTTGAATATTTTTTATGATTAGCACGAACTTGTTTATTATTTCTCATATTCGCAAGTATTGTTTTTCTATATCTTATGTATAGTTCGTGAGCTTCTTCTTTAGTTCGTAATTGTTTTCTTCTCCTATTCTTTTTTTTCTGTTCTTCTCTATATTCTATATCTGAGAGGTATTTTTCTCTTTTTTTTGCAAGTATCTTATCTTTATTCTTTTGATAATACTTTTTCCAGCTTGATAATGTATCAGTCATTGTAGTCTAATAGTTTGAGAAACTTGTGCTTTGTGATCCTGGATCTTACTAAACAGTTCCTCGAATAATTGTGCTGGAATTTCTCCCCTTGCTTTTGCACCTTTCAATCCTTGAGTTCCAGTTTTAGAACCCCTTGGTGCTGGTTCGTGGTGACAGTCTTTATTTCCATTCTTACAAAGTCTGCCCTCCCAATTTTTGAGATTAGTCCATATATCGGTAGGCTTAGCTCTATCATCTCCATACTGACAATACCAAACAGTCTGACGCTGATAATCTGTAAGTCCGTAATCTTTAAACTTCTGATCGATCACTTTTCGCATAACGCCTCTGGGATTTTCTATAAACCATATCAAATCTGGATTAAGATTCAGGGAGTCTTTAATCAGTTTTATTGTTTGTTCCATAATCTCAAGACCAATCTTACAAGCCTCAGTCTTAGGAATATAAGCACCGCTCCCACCATCCCAATGCGTTCCAATACTAGCAACGCTGAAAGTGGTGCAAGGTGGTGAAGCCCAGAGTAAATCTGCAACATAAGGATAAATGGAAACGTCAAGGTCTAGAATATTTATGTTTAAATCTGGCTCTAGCTTTTCCTGATTATCAACAGTAAAAGTTTCCCAACCATTAGCTTGAGCAACTTTGCTAAATGATTTAGTTCCGCTAAAAAGTTCTATCGTTTTCATTTGTTTCCTCATCAGTTTGTGAATTATTGTTGTTATTTGTATAAATTATAATGTTTTTTACAATAAGACTTAGTTTGTTTTTCATCTACCGCTAAATCTTTGTAAAATTTATTCTGACACCCTAACTCAGCACAATCAGTTTTAAAACCTAACAACTCAATCCCTTTATCAGTAACATGATAATAGTAATATGTTTGTTCTTTAGTTCTTTGAATTGATACACACGCCAGACCTTTTTTTATTAATTCTTCCCAAGAAGCATTTCTTGAATAAACACAATAATAGTTTCTAAACGGAAGTTTCTTATAATTAAGTCCTAAAGCATGTTCCATATTTTCTTTTTGTAATCCTGTTATAGAGTCCATTTAATCACCACTTTGCGAATCTAAGTGCGCATTTGACATTATTTTTCTAAAGATTGTTTTATAAATCTGAAAACTTGAAAAACTTTACAATATCTACACTTAGTGCTTACTGATATTTTATTTTTAGTCTTGAATTTGTTTATTTTGTCGCAATTCCAACAATATGCTTTTTTAGTCATAGTATCACCATTTTGTAAATCTAAGTTATAATTGTCTCAATTCTTCTATTAATTCCCTAGTTTTCATTTTAGCGTGATGTCTGCTTTTCTTTTGTAAATCAACACTAATATATTTTGATGTCAAATGAGTATTAATATCTTTTAACCCTGATAAAACCTTAATGAAAAGTTCTCTGTTAATTTGCACCATTTTATTTTCCATAGTTATCACTTCTTAGTTATAAGTTGTCGACAATTTGTCGACAACTGGTAACGTAAATAATGTAAACACCGTATCTCAAACATTTCTTCTTTACAGCCATAATCAATCACTTTTATTCTCTAAATTATTATTCCTTACTCCTTACTAAAATTAATCCTGTAATAATTGAAAATATTGATAATATTCTTCCAAGTGGGATCATTGGGTGATTTGGTTCTATTTGACCAGCCTTTAATGAAACTATAAAAATTAATACACCTAATATTAATCCTATAATACCATTTGTTTTATTTGTCATCATTTTGTTTCTCTGAGTTATATATTTCTAATCTTATTATACATCGATCTATGTTCATTAAAGCATTTACGACATACTGGAATAATTCCCCAATCTGTCATTACAAAAGCTACACTCTTTCTTTTTGGATGGTCTATACATTTATCCATTGTCACACCTTTGATTGTACAACTGATGCTCTTTTGCGAGGATTCAAAGGTCGCTAAACCCTTGACTGCCACGAGGTCTTCGCTAGGCGGTGTCTGTGCAAGTGACTTTGCGCAACACTTTATCGCCCGAGACCGCATCTCCTTTCGCAGAGCATCAAATTGAGCTTAAAAGTTACATATTGACATTATTGCTATAAACCCGATGCCTAAAACTGCTAGTAATATGTAGATAAAACCAGTTGAACCAAAGAACATACCTATAAATAACAATGCTATAAGCAAACTTAAACAAATAATTGCAGTCATCTTTAGAGAGTGTTTATTTTCTTCTTTATTTGGTTTGGAAAGTTCGGCTAGTTCAACTTTTAGTTTTAGTATTTCTTCGTCTTTCTTTCTTAGTTCTTTATAATCATTGGATTTCATATTTTACCACCTTTGAAAGTGAAAGTTATAATTTCGATAATCTAAAATTACAATATCCTATCTGATCTCCTAAACTAATTATTTGTGTATGTTGATAAAATAATGTAAACATCACAAACAATATAAACAATACAAGAGTTGTTAAGCATAAGTATTGTATTTTATTCATATTGATCACTTCTTAATTAAAAGTTGTTTCATTGTTGTATTGATAGTTTTTTTTGTTCTGGATGATTTGCTATGTGTTTGATTTCACAAGTTTTAGCTTCATCTTCGGTCATATAAATTGTTTCGCAAGTATCACATTTCCATCCAGTTATATCTACTTTTGCAATCATTTCTTTATCTTCATTGTGACATTCATCTCTACAGATAGATGCTGAAAATTGAGTTTCATAATCACTTTTACAATAAGGGCATCTATACATTCTTATAGGTTTTATGTGAGTTGTCATTGTATCACTTGTTAGCTAGTTGTTACATCTTTGGAAAGTTTATCTTCCATATTGCGTTTATTGTAAATTCTATTGCATTATTAACTATGTGACTATTTTTAACTTTTGAGTATGATGTTCCTGATTGTTTCCAAAATGATTTAGTGATGGTAAGTTGAAGTCTTTTTTTTAGGGATTCTGCTTCTTGTAGTATCTTTTGACATTCTTTGTCAAGTTCTGTTAGATCATAGTTATTCATTTTGATTACCTTTTGAATGATTGTTGTTAGCGTGAAGTTGCGGGATGACCCGCTTATATAGGGAGACTTCACCGCGCCCTGTAAGACTTAATTTGAGTGATTGTCCTTTTCTTTTGGGTGTGTGTAGTTTTCGTGTTTGCATATTTTGCATTGGATTGAGTGGAATCTTTTTCTTGAGTATCTTGTGGTTGTTCTTATTTTGTGTTTTGTGTCTCTTTTACAGTTCTGGCATTTGGCTATCATTTATGTGTCACCTTTTTTTATCTGAGTTTGGGTATGAGTTCCCATACTGTTTTTTCTTGGATGTTTTTTAATTGAGTTGCTATTTTGTTTTGTTCGTTTCTTATGGTTTGTATTTGTTTTAATAGTTCGTTCTCTTTTTCTTCTAGGGTTTTAAATTGATTATGTAGTTGTATTCTTTGTATGCCTAGCTGTTCTAGCTGTTGTACTATTTTTGTTGTTAGCATTGACTCCATACTTTGATTATTGTGAAGATGTTGTTTTGTACTTCTTGGTATTGTTGGATTGTGTTGTTTATGTGCATTTGTATCTACCTCTATTTATTTAGTTGTTTCAGAAATTGGGCCGCCTGCAAATTCTATAAGATCTGCGAAGGTGGTTTTTTCTTTTTGTGATTTGTCTTTGTTTGGATCTGTTATTGCTGCAAGTATGAATCCGATTATCATTGTGCCTATTAATAGTATAGTGGTTGGGTGTGTGTATTCTATCATTGTGCGTACCTTTTTGTGTGTGTGTTTCTGTTGTTGGTAGTAGTAGTTTATATAGGTTTCGTTGTTAGTGTGGAGATTAGTATATTGGGTGTGGGGTGGTTGAGTTCTTCGCTTTTCGTTTGGGGTTTTGTTTGTTGTGGCTTGGATTTGCGAAAGCGTTTTTTTGTTGTTGTCTTTTTGATAGTTTTGTCAAGTGTTAGGTTTTGATGAATTTTTCTTTGTGTTTCTATTATATTATTTTAATATATAGGGTAGTTTAGTGATTCTGATTTAGAAAGTAACCTACTTTTGAGAATCTAAGGGCTTTGTGGGGGGTTTCTTTTCCTTCTGAGCTAATAAAACATATTTGTTTAAAGTGTCAGTACTAATTTTCAAATGTGTGGCTATGGTTATTTTAGGAACTTTGATAACTCCTAAATTGAGTTCATTAAAGACCAAGGTAGGACAGACTATTTTCATTAAATCTATATATTTATCTTTATAATATATTCTCTTGTCTTGTTCTTCTTCTTGTGTCTTCCCGCCTCTGCTTTCTATCTTTAGTTGCTCGTATCTTGTGGTTACTTCTGGAAGTATTAGCTCTAGGTTTGGAACTATGAAGTCCATTATTGTGTTAGGTATCTTTCTTTCAATATCTAAGATAACCTCATTGGTAATCTCTTTACGTCTTTTTTCTAGTTTCTTGTATCTATCATCTGCTAGTTTATCTCCCCAAGGATCATCGCTACGCCAGTTACGACTTTTTCTTTGTATTATTACTCTAGCGTGAGTTTTGGTTCTATATACTAAAACTGCTCTGAACTGTAAACTGCCTTTTTTCATACTTTTAGTAAATTCGTTGAATTGGGGCATATTTAGGAATACTGCATTATTTTTGAATCGGTCAGTCATTGCAGCTGTATTAACTTTTTGTTGGCTTTTGTCTTGCCATTGTACTGATCGCATTTGTTTAGCTGCTTCATCTACTAGTAAGGTATTAAATGAGAGTTCATCGAATTTATCCATTATCTCGTTTCCATCTGGTATATAGGTAACGTTTTTGGTTAAATCGTATGGTCTGCCGAATAGTATTTGTGACATTATACAGAATAAGCTTTTTCCAGTTCCAGTATCTCCGCATACTCCTATCCATGCGTCTTTATTGTTTTTGAGTCTTAGTTTTAGATATTTTACAAAATGGAATACTGTATATTTTTCTTGAGGGTAATGTTTGTAGAATTTTTTTAGATAGTATTCTAATTTCTTTCTTTGTGCTGGTTTGATTTTCATTTTGTATAGTGGTGTTTATATTGTGTGTGTCTATTGTGGATTTTTTATTCTACCATTCCTTTTTTTGCTTTGTCATATTGTGAGAATGAAGATTTTTCTACGTCTAGGCCTAGGTTGGCTCTTTGTGCTATTTTGTATATTGTATTTCGGTATACTAGTAAGTTTTTGTATATTTTTTCTGGTATTTCATTATTTTTTATATTATTTAATTGTGTGTAGCAAGTTTGATCTATATGTTTGATTTCATTGATTATTATAGTTCCAAATATATCGTGAATTTTGCTCCAATATTCATTTAAGCATCCGTATAAAGTCCATAGGTCGCTTAGTTCTGTTGTTCTGCTTGCTACTTTTATTGAGTATTCTGATATTTTATTTTTTATGTCTTGTAGGGAATCTAGTTCCATTGATGAAGGACTGAATTTACTTCTTAGTCCGGTTATTGGTTTTTTCTTTTGTTTAGTTGTACTTAGGTCTTCTGATTTTTGTTCTTCTTCTTCGTATTCTGAAAAATCAAAATCATAATCATCCTCATTATTTTTAGGGTTTTTCATTTTATATCTGGTTTATTGTGTGTAGTATTTCTATTATTAGTTGGTATGCGATTGTTAAGTTTTTGTTTATTACTAGTTCTATATTGTAGGGTATTTTTTGTTGTATTCCATCTGGGGTTTTAGTGTAGAATTTGGTTGGTAAATCGAAATACCAGTTTAATATTTTATTTATTCTTTGTATTTTTTGATCTTGTTTTTTTTGTTTTGCTTGTACTGTTATCTCTGATTTTATGTTTTGTATACATTTAGCCATTGTTGAGAAGTCGTTTTCTATGTTGGCTTTTTTGTATATTTCTCTTTGGATGTCAATACCAGTTTTTAATTTTGATATGTTTTCTTTGACTATTGCAGAATCTTTTGACTTCATACTTAGAGGTAATGTTAGTTGTGGTGTCTTTTATATGTTTCGTTATTGTTATTTTGAGAAAGTTTTATATATGTGATTTATTTGTATATTGGGTGATGGTGAGACAAGTTCTACAAAGACAACAGCTTTCTAGAAGTGGTAAAGGAATTTTGAGTAAAAGAACTCCTTCTAGGCGTTTTGATGTTTTTGTTAGTAAGCCTATGAGTTTAGAAGAGAAGAAGAATATTATTGGTTCTGAGCTTAGTATTGATCCTAATGTTTTTAATGTTGAGTTTTATCCTAGTGGTTTAGTTAAGCGTGTTGTTGGTAAGCCTGTTGAGTATGATAGGGTTAGAGATTTTAGGAGTAAGAAGATTGCTTCTGGTGATACTGTTACTAAGGGTGCTTATGTTCCTTTTGAGTTTCTTTTTGATCCTTCGGGTAATGCGGTAAAGAAGGTTGTTAGGGATGTGTATTTGAAGAATGTTTCTTCTGGTGGTAAGGTTAAGGTTAGGGATATTTTTGTTAAGCAAAATGTTAATTATATGACTGGGGAGTTTAGTGAGTTTAAAACTAGGGGCTTTAGTAGTGGTAGGGAGACTGTTAGGTTAAGTTTTAAGCGGGATATTACGGGTCAGGAGAGGTTCTTTGATTTTGCTGATAAGATAAAAAAAGAGAAAGAAGAGACTACTTCTAAAGTAATAATAGAGCCAGTAAAGGAGAAGAAAACTATTGTTGAGAGTGAGCGAGAGCGTAGAGAAAATGCGCTTTTTGAAGCTCAGGCTAGAAGTCGTTTGACTCGTTTGATTAATGAGGGCAAAGTGATTCCGGGAAAAAGTGGTATTGTGAGTATTGGGGTTGCTGGTAAGAGATTTAGGTTTAAGATTGATGATAAAAAGGTTGTTAATGATGCTGAGAAATTAAGGAAAGCTCAGAAGTTTGCAGATCAAATTGTTGGTAGGGGAGAGTATAAAGTAGGTCAGAGTTTTGAGATAGATGGTTTTGTTTTCAAAGTTGGAGAGGTTAAGCCAAAGGTTGGAACTACTGGCGGTTTGATTAGTCCTATTGTTGAAAAAGCACCAGAGGGTTTTATTGCTCAGGGTAGAGAAAAGTTAGATGAGTTTAAGAAAGCCAATCAGATTAAAGCGGGTCTTGTTCCGGGTGGTACTCAGAAGGTGGGCCAGTTTGAGAGGACTATTAGGGGTAGTGTTGTTTTAGGTACTATCGGTGCTGCTAAAGGTGTTCTTGGTGTTATTGAGTTAGGTACTAATCCTGTAAAGGTTATTAAAGATCTTGGTTTGGCTTTGAGTCCTAAGAATTTCAAAACCACTTTAAAAGGTGTTGCTACAGATCTTACTATTGATCCTGCGGGTACTATTGCAGAATTTTATAGTTTTTCTAAAACATTAAATCTTTTGGCTAAGGGTGTTAAAAGGAGTCCTGTTGGTAAGTTTGTGCAAGAAGAGGCTTTTATTGCTTCTATGCCTAAAGAATTGAAAAAGCCAGTTAGGGCTATTTTGAAAAGTTCTAAGGTTCAAGCTGCTATTAATCCTACTAACTTAAAGAATTTGAATAAGGTTGATCTTGCAGAGGTTAAAAGTTTGACTAGTACTGAGGCGGGGGCTTTAAAGAAAACTTTACAAACTACTGATAGTGTTGTTTTCGGTAGTGCTGCGGGAAGGACTTTATCTGGAAAAACTAAAACTAAATTGCCTCTGCCGAAAGATGTGGATATTGCTACTAGTAATATTGTAAATTTTAATAAGGTATTTTTGAGTAATCTTCCAAAGTCTATTAAGAAAAATTATAGACTTAAAGGGCAGAAGATTATTAGGTTAAGTAATGGTGAGGCTATATTAGATATTAAGCCACTTTCTAGATTAATTCCTGAAAGATCTTTATTTACTAAAAAAGGGAGTCTTCCTGTTGCGGGTTTTGTTAAAGAAGTTAAAATTGTTGGTAAAGCTAGAGAAATATTGGAAGCTTCTAAAAAAGTTAAGATTTTAGAGAAGAAGGTTAAAGCTTCTAGTAATGTTGATTTTATTTCTAAGAATATTAAAAAGATTGAGTCTTTGAAGAGTAAGATTAGAAAATTAAAAGTGAATGTTAAACTTTCTGATTTTGGTAAGTTGGATCGTAAGATTATTCAGGATGCTTTAGATGTTAGTACTCAAAAATTAGTTAAGGTTGAGGGGATTAAACTTGTTGGTTTTGGTGAACAGACTTTGAGAAAAGCTTTGGGTACTTTGCAAGTTTTGATAGAGAAGAATGTTAGGCGTGCTAAAGATCCTCAGAGTTTTGTTACTTCTTTGCAGATTCAAGTAGAAAATTTAAGGTTGTCTAAACCTAGAACTATTGTAGGTAAATTGAGAAATAAGAGAAGGGTTAAGATTTTAAATAATGCTATTGATGTTTTGACTAGTAAACAGTTTTCTAAATTATTAGATAAGAAAGTTCCGGGTTTAACTAAAGAATATCCTATTTTGAGTAAAATTAGTGTGTCTAAATTGAAGAATACTAAGAAGTTATCAATTAAGAAAATAAAAGATATTATTTCTAAGCGTAAGAAAAAGAGTGTAGTTAGGATTAAATCAAAGTCGAAAGAGATTAAAAAAGTTATTGTTAAAAGAAAATCTAAATTGAAGAGGCCTAAAAGTTCTAGTTTAATACCTAAAAGAATAAAGGGAAAGAAAGTGCCTGCTAGTAGGTTGCCTAGGAAAAGGGTTAGTAAAGTTCCTAGTAAGTTGGTTAGGAAAAGGGTTAGTAAAGTTCCTAGTAAGTTGGTTAGGAAAAGGGTTAGTAAAGTTCCTAGTAAGTTGGTTAGGAAAAGACAAAGTAGATTACCGAAAAAAAGACCTAGTGTTTCTCCTAGTAAGTTGGCTAGAAGTAAAAGATCGGGTCTTGTTTTGAAAGGTGTTAGTAGGTTGCCTAAAGTTAAAGTTTCTAAGCTTCCAAAGGCTAAGGTTTCCAAGTTGCCTAGTAGGTTGCCTAAGAAGAAAAGAGCTTCTAAATTCCCTATTGGTCGTAAAAGAGTTATGAAGGCCGTTAAAGCTGAAAAGAGACTTGATAAAGAGATTAATAAGGAGTTTGATAAGGTTTTGCGTGATGCGAAGAGGAATCGTAAGTTTATTTTTTTGGCTGATTTGGAGAGTTTGATTTCTGGTAAGCGGGCTAAGAGTAGTGAGCGTAAGCGTTTGTTGATGAAGGGTCGTATTTTTACTGGTTTGGAGAGGAGGCCTATTGTATAGAGTGGTGATTTGTTATGGATTATGATGGTTTTGAAAGCGGGTTGGATGATTCTAATAAAGAGGATTTGAATTTCGGTAGTAATGATAATTTTAGTTTTGGTGGTGGTTATGGTGAGACTACTATGGATAAGCATAGTGATTTGTTAAAGGGTTTAACTGATTTTGATCCTTTTTTGAAGAATTTGGTTAGTGAGTGGTTGGGTTTAGTTTGGGATGATGATACTAAGAAGTTTGTTGAGGAAAGTAATGTCCGGCCTGTTTTAAATATTCAGGGTGCGCGTTGGTGTATTAATTTTATTAGGACTTATGCGCGTAATAATAATATTATTACTACTGTTGGGCGTGATGAGTATAATGATATTATTAGCGATATTATTGATGTTGTTTATTTGAATGTTGGTACTCGTGCTGAGGAGTTTGGTATTAAGAATAATGGTGATATTCTTTTAGTTTGTAATCAAGTTATTCATACTAGTATGTTAGTGTTGATGGGTGCTGGCGGGAGTAATAATTACAACGCTTTATTAAGTACTACTGTCAATCGTAATGAGAGTGTTAGTATGAATCGTAATAATGATATGTTTAGTAAGCCTAATTCGGGTGGTGGTAATTTTGCTAGTCGAGTTTGGAATAAGTTTACGGGAGGATAAAAGATGGGAGTTAATTTTGGTTTGGTAATTGGTGTTACGCTTTTAATTAGTTTGATTGGTGGCGGTGGTGCTTGGCTTTTGTATGCTATGAGTAGACCTAAAAAGATTTTTTGGACTGCTAAGGTTTATCAGTTGGGTGCTGGTGTTAGGAAGAGTGGAAATTTCGAGTTGAGTGATTTGAAGCCTTATGTTGAGGATGTTCTTGAGAAGATTGAGAAGGCGCATGGAATAACTGTTTTTAAGTTGGTTAATTTGGGTAAGACTACTGGTGCGGTTAGTGCGGATCTTGTTGATGTTTGGGGTCAGAATAAGAAAGAGGTTAAGGTTCTTTTGAAGGATGATAATGCTACTTTGTTGAGTAGTGGTTATGATAATGTTACGGGTAATGCTATTTTTAATCCAGTTCCTAGGGAAAGGATTGAGATGATTAATAGTGAGCGTGAGATTAAGAAGAATCGTTTGGTTAAGCAGAAGGATATTTTGCAGGCTATTACTCCTTGGGTTGTTGCTGGTATTTGTATGGTTGGTTTGATTTTTATTGTGTATTTGATTGCTAATTCTGCGGTTGATAGTAGTGAGAATTATAAGGAGGCTATTGGTATTGCTAAGGAGAGTCAAGTTGAGACTGCGAGTATTTATCGTGATGCTGCTAGTATTATGAAGGGTGTGCCTTTAGACAGAAGCTCTTTTAATGATTCGAGTTTGGGGGTTCAAAATGGGTAAGGTTTTTTTTGTTTATTTTTTTCTTTTGTTAGTTTGTGTTAGTTCGGTTAGTGCTGTTTGTACTTTGACTTTGGATAAGGATGTTTATTTTGTTGGTGAGACTGCTTTAGTTACGGGTTCTTGTAGTTCTAGTGAAGAGCGTAATAGGGCTTATGCTATTACTTGGTATAATGGTAGTGATATTTTACAGATTGATGTTGGTACTACTCCGGGTACTGTTGATTTGCTATTTTTTGAGAGTTTTACTGTTAATGATAGTTTTTCTGCTGGTGAGGTTAATTTAACTGGTTCTAATTTGGAGGGTAGTGATACGTTTACTAGTGTTGATGCGCCGAATAATACAGTTATTATTTCTGATATTGATCTTACTGATGATTATTTATTGGGTAATGTGGGTTGTATTCATTTTGATGTGAGTTTTAATAATGAGTCTGCTAATGATGCTAAGTGTTATGTTGATATACATGATGTTAATGATTTGCCTGTTGATAGGGGTGGTGATGTTGTTATTTATGATGGGCATGGTACTGAGTGTTTGATTTTGAGTGCTGAGAATTTTAGGGAGAATACTGATTATTTGGGTCAGATAAGTTGTTTTATTGAGGATGTTGATGGTGAGCGTTATGGTAGTACTTCTAATTTTGAGATTATGATTAATTCTTGGTTAGGTGTTAATACTTTGATTGATAAAACTAGTTATTCTTTGAGTGATGAACAGATGATTATTTGTGCAAATATTACTAATTTTCAAGATTATCGTATTCCTTTGAGAATTTTGTATAATTTTAGGTGTGATGGTAGTGATGATGATCTTGATAGAATTGTTGTTGATAGTTTTGAGGAGATTAGGGGTATTGATGGTAATACTACTCAGAATCAATGTGCTTTACTTGATATTAAGAATTTGAAGACTATGACTAATAGGGTTAATGTTTGTTATGCTGCTACTGATGTTATGGTTATGCCTCCGGGCGATGGAATGATTAAAGTTTTGATGACTTATAGTACTACGAGCGAAAGATTTAATATAACGAGTGACTCTAGTGTTGTTTATGATCCTGATAGAGATGGTGAGAATAATATGATTGCGATTGTTTTAGCTTTTATTTTGAGTATTTGTGCGTTTAGTGTACTTGGTGGTTTGAGTTTATACTTGAGCAGAATTAAGCAGATTGAAACTGCTAAGGTTAGTTTTTGGGTTGCTTTTGTTAGTTTGGGTATGTCTTTGATTCAGTTGGTTTTATTATTGTTTTTGATTTATGCTAATCAAGTCCAGTATGAGTTTAGTGGTTTATTGTTGATTAACTTTTATGTTTGTATGCTTGTTGGTTTTGGTGCTGGTTTGATTATTATTTTCCAGATTATTACTGAGATTTTAGCAATTAAGCGTATAGAGAGTGGAGTTAATGAAGGTGATAAGCGTTTTGAAAGGAGGGCTTTTTAGTGAGTAAAAAAACTTTTCCTGTTCGTTGTGATCGTGAGTTTAAGTTAATATTGGATGGAGTTAGGGCAGAATTTATTAAGCGTGGAAAGAAACCACCTAGCATGGAAGTAATGACTAAGCGTGTTGCGGAAAAAATAAAAAAGGAGGATTTGCTATTTGGGGAATTTATTTCATTTAGGTAAGAGGGCGCAGGCCAGCAATTACTTTAGTGCTATAGTTTTCTTAGTAGGTTTTGGGTTAATTAATTTTTGTGCTTATGTTCTTTTGCTTGGTGTGATTGATTCTTTTGTTGCTTCTGGTATGTATACGGGTGTGATGGTTTCTGCGGGTAATAGTTTTTTGTTTGCTATGAGTATTTTTGATTATATTATGGTTGCTGTTACTATTATTTTTATTATTGGTGTGGCTGTTACTAGTTTTGCTTTGGCTGCTAGACCTGTATTTTTCTTTATTAATTTTGTTATGGGTATTTTTTATTGTGTTGTGAGTTATTTTTATAATTTTATTTTTTCTCAGATTGTTAGTAATGCTGTGTTTGATGCGGTTATTGGTTTTTTTCCGAGAACGATACTTATATTAACTAATCTTCATTGGGTAATGCTTGTTATGATTATTGTTGGTAGTATTACTTTGTTTGGTAAGAAACCGAAGGGGCAATTTTTATCATGAGGTCAAAACTTTTAGTTTGGATGTTGGTATTGTTGGCTTTAGGTAGTTTTGTTAGTGCTGGAATTACTGAATTAAATGGTTTTGAACATGGTTACAAACTTGATAATGTTAATGATGTTAATTCATCTATAAATCTTATAGCAGTTAATTCTCCTACATTTTCTACGGGGAAAGTTGGAGATGCTTTAAATTTAGGTAATCCTAATACTAATAAATATGCTTGGACTGGTTCGGGTAATGGGATATACACTAGTGCAGAATTTCAGAGTACTTGGAGTATGAGTTTTTGGTATAAAAGTGATGATGATACTCAAGTAGATAAAAAGATTTTGCAGGGTGTTAATGGCAATCCGGGTCAAAGTTGGCTTATAGGAACTCATTTGGGGAGTTCTGTTTCTGGTTTAATATTTAGTATGTACGATGGATCTTCAACGTCAATAATACCCGGTATTCCATCAGATACAGATTGGCATAATGTAGTATTAACTTATGATGGTGTAAATACTATTAAAATGTATGTTGATGGTAAATTTGTTGGAAGTGAAACTTTTACTATTTCCGAAGTAGGGAGAACGACAAGTAAAACTACTTTTGGTGCTGAATATTATACTAGTTCTAGCGGTTATTTTACTGGACTTGTTGATAGTGCGTATTTTTGGAATATAAAACTTGATGATGATTCTTGTAGTGTTATTAATACTACTTGCGGTGGAGATATAGAAATATTATATAATAATGGTGATGGTAATGAAAACCCTTTTAGTGTTGAAAATATTGATTTAAATATTATTTCTCCTTTGAATGGTAGTAAATATTCTCTTTTGAATTATACTGATGTGAATGTGAGTATTAATGGGAGTGTTGATCCTGATGGTTTGGTTAATTGTTCTTTTTTTCATAATGGGGTTTTTGATACTTATTCGACTAATATTAATTTGACTAATGGTTGGTCTTGGATTGTTGATCTTGTTGATGGAAATAATAATTTATCTGTTAATTGTACTGCTAGTGAGAGTCTTAATGATTCTGTGGATGTTATAGTTTTTGCGGATATTATTGAGCCTAATGTTACTATTAATAAGCCTGTTGAAGGAGATAGTTTTATTGAGGAGTTGGTGACTTTTAATGGTTCTTGTGCTGATGATAATTTATTGTATTATAATATGACTGTTTTGGATGCTGGAAATAATTTGGTTTATAATTTTTATGAGGAGAATATTTCTGTTAGTTTCTTCGACCATGAGAGTAGTAATTATACTTCTGATTTCGTTGCGGGTATTGCGAGTTTGAATATTACTTGTGCGGATTCGCATACTACTTATGAATTGAAGAAATTGAAGTCTCCTAGTAGGAAGGATAGTAAGACTTTGAATTTTGATTATACTGAGGTTAGTTTAGTTGATAATGGTGTTAGTTTGTATACTGTTAAAGAGAAAGATCGTTATTCTTTTATTTATGATTCACCTACTAAAATTAATTCTTTGACTTGGAGACTTTCTGGTAATTGGGAGGAGGTTAAAGGTTCTGATTATTGCGGTCATATTGTTAATGTTGAAAATGATTTATGGTTTGATGCTGAGGATGAGAACGCTGATAGTTGTAGTGTTAAGATTCGGGATGGTTATGCTTTGGTGACTGCTTATTTTAAGAAGTCTGTTAATTCTGGTTGGACTAAATCTCTGGGTGAGTTGAATGTTGGTAGCAGGGAGATTACTTTTAGTGTTAGAGATAATCAAGCGCCTGTTACGACTTTGATTAGTCCTTTGAATGATTCTTTTTATAATGATGTTGTTGTTGATTTTGAGTTTAATATTACTGATGATTATAATGATAGTGTTAATTATACTTTGTATGTTATGGAGAATGGGAGTAGTTTTGTTGATTGTTTGAGTGGTGTTGATGTTGATACTACTGGCGGTTATAGTTATAATGATAATAGTTCTTGTTCTTTTGTTGATGGTTCTATTTATACTTGGTATATTAATGCTACGGATGGTATTAATTATAGTGAGTCTTTGACTTTTAATTTTACTTATAATTTTACCGGGGCTAGTGTTGATGATCTTATTATTCTTCCTAGTCCTATTCTTGAGGATGTTAATTTGAATTGTAATTATACTTTTATTAATAGTACTGGTGGTTCTGGTAATGACTTTAGTAATATAAGTTGGTATGTTAATAGTATTCTTAAAGAGAATTTTAGAGCTTTAGATTATATATTCAATATAACTAATAGTTCTGATTCAGCAGAATTAGGCGGATCTTCTTGTTTTTATCCAGCATTTCCCGCTAATTTAGGTCGTGATGGAAATTTTAGTACTTATGCTTTAGCTAATGTTAATTTTTGTGCGGATTATAGGGATAATTACACTTTAGAATATATCCCTTATGATGTAAATTTATATACTAAGGGGTCTGGTCAGGATAATTATTGTTTAAATTGGAGTGATTTAAGTTGGACTTATTTAGGTACTAATGATTTATTTGATAATGAAAATCTTAGCGTATATAATATTCCCGAAAATTGTATAAATGTAACTGAAGTAAGAACCAGAGTTAGTATGTTCAGTAGTGGAGATAGAAAATATTATGAATCGGGTTTATTTTATAACAATGATCCAAAATTAAATAGTTCTTATGTTTCTGATGGTGATGCTGTTAGGTGTGATGTTTTGCCTTATGATGGTATGAGTGTTGGTAGTGTTCAGTCGTATAGTACTTTTGCTGATTTTACTGATCCTTCTTTGTTGAGTGGTTTTTTGAATTATAGTATTTTTATTAATAATAATGTTGATGGTGTGTTTAATATTAGTGATAATGTTTTGTTGAATGATGTTAATGTTAGTGTTGATGGTGTTAGTGTTGATAGTTATTCTGGTGTTGGTGTTGCTGAATTTTTGTATAATTTGAGTTTGAGTTATTCTAGTTATGGTGTTGGTTTGCATAATTTAAGTTTTGAGTTTTCTGATTTGTATGGTCAGAGATTTACTGTTAATAATTTTAGTTTTGTTGTTGGTAATTTTAGTAAGAGTTTTGATGATTTTTTGGTTGCTGGGTTTGTTTATGATTTTGGTTTGGATGTTGATTTTGGTTTGTTGCCTATTAATTTGAGTTTGTATAGTCCTGTTGCTGTGTTGGATTGGAATGGTACTAATTATACTGCGGATTTGGATTTGTTTAGTAATGTTAGTGCTAATTTTAGTTATTCTTTGAGTGTGCCTTTATTGGATGGTAGCGAGTTGATTAATCATTTGTGGCATTTTAGGTTAGATAATTTAACTGGTGGTTATTTGAATAGTAGTGTTGATTCTCAGAATGTTACTGGTTTGCAGATTGGTGTTTGTAATTCTACTTTGGTTTATCCTATTTTGAATTTGACTTATTATGATGAGGTTAGTGGTGAGGCTATTAATGTTAGTAATGGGTATAGTTTGAATATTACTGATGGGACTTATTTTTATCCGTTGTCTGGTTCTTTTAGTGGTGATAGTCATGCGCTTTGTACTAATCTTGATCCTGTTAATGTTAGTTTTAATTGGGAGGCTACGGGTAGTTTTAGTTTGAATAGTTCTGGTTATATTAGTAGGATTTTTAGTTATGTTGAGGGTAGTGAGTTGGACCTTAGTAATGATCCTGTTAATAATGTTAGTTTGTATTTGATTGCTATTAATGATAGTACTACTGTGACTTATTTTTGGAAGACTACGGAGTTTCAGATTATAGATGGTTTGATGCTTATTTATCGTTGTAATTTAGATGGTAGTAGGTCTTTGGTTGAGAGTACGCCTATTGTTGGTGGTGAGGCTGTTGGTAATATTGAGTTATTGACTGCAACTTATTCTTATGAGGTTGTTATTGGAGGTGTTGTTTATACTAGTGATAGTTTTACTGTGTGTCATGTTGAGAGTCAGACTGAAAGGAGTTTCTTTGTGGATGTTAATGCTGTGGATGTTATCCCTGTTGTTGGTTTGTTTTTGGTTGATTGTTCTTTGACTAATATTAGTGATAATGGTGTTTTGATGGAGTGGGGTAGTAATCCGGGTGATCCGAATGTTTTGGAGGCTTGTATTGTTGCTAAGAGGCAGGGTATTTATAATTATAGTGAGTTCTTTAGGAATTGTACTAATGCTAGTAGTGGGAGTTTGATTTCTTATATTCCTCAGGATGGTAATAGGTATACTGTGACTGGTGAATTAACTCA
>Ga0180432_10004940_pt1 | contig 18032 bp, 15 predicted proteins | sample SS_ome_10_FD_132414 | JGI IMG/M metagenome (GOLD analysis project Ga0180432, IMG submission 132414) | Hypersaline lake sediment archaeal communities from the Salton Sea, California, USA - SS_1_MS_2 metaG | ecosystem: Environmental > Aquatic > Non-marine Saline and Alkaline > Hypersaline >...
AGATTACTAGCAGACTCGCCAATGAATTCAGGGTGTTATTGATAGGACTCAAACCGTACTGTTGCTGTGGGACATCAATCGCCGGTATAGACGCTGTTTCCAAGATAACGAGAGAACATGATATCAATACAAAGGAAATTAAAGAGATAATTGTGAACGCCTCTCCAGAAACATATAAACTTACCGCCACAATAGAACCTACAGATGTTACCAGTGCTCAACTAAGTGGACGATTCAGTATTGCGCTAAGGCTGATAAAAGGAGGCAATGGGTTTAACGAGTATACAGAAAGCAATATTAGGGATTCCGAAATACTAGACTTAACAGAAAGAATAAAATATACCCTTGACGAAGATTTAGCGAAGACACGTGAATGTGAAAACCCGACGAAGGTGACGATAAGATTGATAGATGGGACCGTGCACGAAGAGACGGTGTATGCCGGAAAAGGCTCTATCCTAAATCCGATGACACATGAGGAAGTATGCCAGAAGTTTAGGGAGTTTGCTTCAATGATACTTCCTGAAAAAAATAATGTAGAAGCCATCATAAAAACCGTAGAAGAATTAGATTCGGTAAATAATATTCGTGAACTAAGTCAGTTGCTGGTCACAAGTTAGCCATCTAGAAATGCACTCCCATGGAATAGAAAGGAGAAAGAAAATGGCAAAAGCATTAGATGATGTGATAGTGCTGGATTTAACCCAAGTTCTGGCAGGACCATTTGCGGTTACAATATTGGCAGACTTTGGTGCAGATGTTATCCAGATAGAACCAGTAGGCGGTGATTATGGTAGACGCCTCTTCTCTACTTATAATAAAAAATTGATGAGGCTTGATAATTGGAACACACGGCGTAATAGAAGAGGCATGTCACTTAACCTACGCAGCCAAAAGGGTAAGGAGATATTTCTAGAGCTAGTAAAGAAGGCGGATGTGGTGGTACAGAATTTTAGTCCAGGGGCAATGGAGAGACTGGGCTTAGGTTATGATGTGATGAAGGAAGCTAATCCAGGCATTATATATTGTGCTATGTCAGGCTATGGGCAAACCGGTCCTGCTAAAGACCAACTAGCTTATGACGGTAGGATCCAAGCTGATTCGGGGTTAATGAGCATGACTGGATTTCCCGAGAATCCCCCGGTGAAGGTTGGGATACCTGTAGCAGACTACGCTGGGGCAACTTACGCTGTAATTGGCATCCTATTAGCTTTGCACTATAAAGAGAGAACTGGTAAAGGACAGATGGTTGACGCCGCTATGTTTGATGCTATTTGCAAGTGGACAGTGGGAGAAATACGGCTAGTGGAAATGTCAGGCAAGGATAGGAATGGCAATCACCACCCTATGGTAGCTCCATCAGGCGTCTATGAGACTAAGGATAATCAATATATTTCTTATGGCGCTCAGACAGATGCTCAGTGGGAAAGTTTCTTAAAGTTGGTTGGCAAAGAGGAGTTTATTGCTGAGAAGTGGGATTATTCCACCCGGTTGCAGCGTAACGATGAGATTGAACCTTGGGCTAAGGAATGGGCAAGGAGTAAAACTCTGGAGGAAGCGATGCGTGAGCTAACCGAAGCCCGTTTGGTAGGTAATGGTATTACTAGAGCGATAGAATTAGAAACCAACCCCCAGGTTCTTGAGAGAGAAATGTATAACGTGGTTGATGACCCTGAATGTGGCGAGATAAAAGGGGTAGTTGGCGTAACTCCGAAGCTCTCGGAGACACCGGGCTCAATAGGCACAGCACAGAACATCCCTGAATTAAGTCAACACACCGAGGAGATACTCTCCGAGCTATTGGGTTATAGTAAGAAGGAGATAAGTAAGCTTAAAGAAGAAGGAGTGGTTTAGATGAGCCCTGTTAGGAAAAGTTAAGCTCTGGAGGGAGAAATAGCAGAAGGAGGTGAGTGTTAAATGCCACTTACTGGACCAGACATTCTTTTATATGAGAAAAAAGACAGAATCGTTACTATCACCCTAAATCGACCAGAAAGACTAAACGCTTTGAGTCTTGAGCTTGAAGAAAGGTTAGCAGAAGCATGGGAACGCTTTCGTGATGATGATGATGCTTGGGTAGCCATTGTTACTGGATCTGGAGATAAGGCATTTTGTGTAGGATTCGACCTTAAGGACCAAGCCGAAAGAGATAGGGCAGGCGTTGAGATACCTGATGTTGCAAATAGGCCAAGTATAAGACCCGAAACTTGGAAACCGATAATTGCCGCGATTAATGGTTATGTCGTGGGAGGAGGTTTTTCCTTGGCGCAGGCCTGTGACATTAGAATAGCTGCCGAGCACATAGAATTCGGCATTACTGAAACTCAGTGGAATGCGCCAGTACCTTTTGCCTACGAGCTAACCCGCACTTTACACTTGGGGCATGCCTTAGAAATTGCGCTGTGGGGTGACCGCCGTATTTCTGCTCAGCGCGGTTATGAAATCGGTTGGATTAATGAAGTAGTGTCAAAAGAACAACTCATGGACAGGGCTATGGAATGGGCATCACGAATGTTGGATTTGGCTCCGAGGTCTGTAAGGAATATCAAAGAAATCATTTACCGTGGTTTCCATCTGTCACCTTCGGATGGGGCAGCATACGCGGCGGCGCTAGAAACAAATCTCCACGGTATGGAAGACTCTATAGAGGGTGCCAGAGCCTTCAAGGAACATAGAAAACCGCAGTTTAAAAATCGCTAACAATATTTATCGCTTTATTCTCCAAAGATGATAATCCCAAAGATAAGCGGAGGTGATGAATGGCAGGGATCGTATCGTATGGAGCTTATATACCACGTTGTAGGTTAGGGAAAGAGACCGCCGGGTGGGGTTTACCTGTAGAAAAATCGGTAGCCAATTTTGATGAAGATAGCATAACAATGGCTGTGGCAGCAGGTATAGACTGTGTCACCGGCTTGGAGCGAAGTGCGGTTGACGCTTTACTTTTTGCGACAACTACGTCACCTTATATAGAGAAGCAAGGGGCAGCTGTGGTGGCAGCAGCTATTGATTTACGCAGAAACATCATCGCTAATGACAACACTAACTCCCTGCGAGCAGGTACTCTAGCTTTAAGGTCTGCCATAGATGCTGTTGATGCTGGAACAGCCAACCAGGTAGTGGTAACCGCAGCTGATTGTCGTATGGCAGCTCCGCATAGCGAATTCGACCGGAATTTTGGCGATGGTGCTGCCTCTCTCCTTATTGGCAACACTAAGGTTATTGCCAACATCGTTGATAGCTATTCTGTCTCCGATGACATCCTCGACATATGGCGTGTTGCCGGCGACAGCTTTGTCCGTACTTGGGAAGATCGCTTTATTCTGGAAACAGGCTATCTTAAAGTTCTTACGGAAGCAGTTTCTCAGCTGATGCAGAAGTGCAACTTAAACCCAAAGGACATTGCTAAGGCTGCTTTCTACGGTCCCAATCCCAGAAGGCACGCTGAGATTTCCAGAAAGCTGGGGTTCAACCCACAAACTCAGGTTCAAGATCCTTTATTTGGCAAGATGGGCAATACTGGTACCGCTCATGCCTTGATGCTACTCATAGCTGCTTTAGAGGAAGCAAAGCCAGGCGATAAGATTCTCCTAGCCAGTTATGGGGATGGTGCTGATGCCTACCTCTTAGAAGTAACCAGTGAGATAGAGAAATTCACCCCTAGGCGCGGGATTAAGCGTCACCTGGAATCAAAACAGGTACTTCTGGACAATGCCAACTATTTACGCTGGCATGGCTTAATGGGGCAAGTAGGTCAGGGCATTGATGGTGACCCCCCATCCGTCTCAGCCCGTTGGCGGGAGCGTGAAGAGATTGACCGCCTCCATGGCACGAAATGTAAAACCTGCGGGTTGATTCAGTACCCTTCACAGCGGGTATGTACCAAGTGTCATACCAAGGATAACTGGGAGACTGTTCGGCTATCTGACAAGAAGGGCAAGATTTTTACATTCTCCCTAGATTACATTACTTCTTCGTTAGATATGCCTCTGGCTATTACTATTATCGACTTTGAGGGTGGGGGCAGGGGACTATTTTTGATGACTGACCTTGAATTATCAGAGGTCCATTGTGAAGCTCCAGTGGAAATGAGCTTCAGGAAGATGCACTCTTCGGGCGGTGTGCACAACTACTTTTGGAAGGCCATTCCACCACGGGTATAAGAGGAGATGGAACCACCTTTAAGGATTGAAGTGAGAGCACGTATTCATTAGAAGGGGAGAGCGAGAATGGAGAGCATTAAAGACAAGGTAGCAATAGTTGGTATGGGATGCTCTAAGTTTGGGGAGCGCTGGGATGCAAGTACTGAGGACCTGCTAGTAGAATCCTGCTATGAAGCTTTTGAAGACGCTGGCATTGAGTCCACAGATATACAGGCAGCTTGGTTGGGGACTCTGAACCAGATGTCCGGTCAAATTCTAGCACAAGCCATTAAGACCGAGTACATCCCAATAACGAGGGTTGAAAACTGGTGCGCTACTGCAACAGACGCTATGATGAATGCCTGCTATGCTGTTGCAGCTGGAGTTTACGATTTAGTGCTGGTTGCCGGTGTAGAGAAGTTAAAGGATTCAGGTGTTGGGCATCTGACTAGAGCTAGCGCACAGCCATCCAGTGAGATTATGCCGCACGTACCTCCGCCAGCTCAATTTGCTATGGCAGCAAACAGGTATTTCCATGATTACAAGCTGAGCTACGAAGAAGGTAAGCGGATTTTGGCTATGATTAGCGTGAAGAACCACCACAATGGCTCTATGAATCCAAAGGCACAGTTCCAGAGGGAGATAACCACAGAGCAAGCAGTTGAAGCTCCTCTTATTGCTTATCCTCTCGGTCTTTACGATTGTTGTAGCGTCGGCGATGGCTCAGCAGCAGCCATTATCACCACACCGGAAAAAGCCAAAAGCTTCAGGGATGACTATATCTTAGTTAAAGGGTTCGGGCTTGCTGTAGGCGGCAGACAGGGAACGCTACGCGATTACTACGACTTCACCCACTTTGATGAAACTGTATATGCTTCCAGAATGGCTTACACAGCTGCTGGGATAAAGAACCCCCTTGAGGAAATTGACCTCGCTGTGGTGCATGATTGCTTTAGCATCACTGAACTTATTATCTATGAGGACATGGGATGGAGCTCTAGGGGAAGAGCAAAGGAAGACGTTGAATCCGGCTTTTATGCCCTTGAAGGAGGGCTACCGGTTAATACAGATGGTGGACTAAAATGTTTTGGGCATCCGGTTGGTGCCAGCGGACTACGGATGATCTATGAGATATACAAACAGCTTCAGGATAAGGCAGGCCCACGCCAAGTAAGGAACCCTGATATTGGCCTAACTCACAATCTCGGTGGAAGACCAGGTTCCTTCAGTTGCGCTGTTTCAATCTGGGGACGTAGAGGTTAGCAGGTGCAAGGAATTCTTAATATCATCAGACAATGACGATAAATTAATATATGGTCCGCAATAAAATAATAGGAGGGTAATTAAATTGATTCGCAGCATAGACCACATTGATTTCGCCGTACGGAATTTGGAAGAGTTTGTAGAAATGTTTGAGAAACTGGGCTTCAAACTGATTAGACACAGTCCGCACTATACGGGCTCTGTAGAGTTCCAGTTGCCAGGACCTAATCAACCTATATTTGAAATCCACCAGGTGGGCCCTCGAGAGAACCCTGGGATAAGCCATATGGCTTTACTTGTAGAAGACCTGGAGAATGAGTGCAAAGAGCTGGCAGCAAAGGGCATCAGTATCGAGGAAGGTCCTGTTTTGGTGAAGGCCTCAGGAAGAACTCTAGCCATTATCAGGAATCCTGATGGCTACCGTATACAGCTTGTGGATACAAAAAGGCGAGAGGCTGAGAAGGAAGAGTAGACATAAACCGATTAAAAAACGAAAGGTAATTGTTTGTGGGGGTAAATCTATGGAAAATAAAAAGTCGTGGATTCAGGATGGTGGATGGTGGACGAGTGAGGTAAATTTCCTGGAGGAAATAAGGAAATCCTTTAACATTCCGGATAAAGTCATTATTCATGATGCTACACTCAGGGATGGTGAGCAGACTCCGGGCGTAGTATTCAGAAAAGAAGAGAAGATATCTATAGCAAAAGCATTAGACGCAATCGGTGTAGACCGGATTGAAGCTGGAATGCCCGTTGTTTCTGAAGAAGATGCGGAAGCTGTAAGAGAAATTGTTCAATTAGGAATGAATTCGAAAGTAATGGTATTTTCCCGTGCGATGCGTGTCGACATTGATAAAGCAGTGGAATGTGGTGTGTGGGGGATTGTTTTGGAAACTCCTATTGGACTACCAAGGCTACAATACCAATTTAACTGGGGAATAGAACAGATTATCGAAAAAAGTGTAGATACTATTAATTATGCTAAGGAGAAGGGACTGTATGTATCCTACTTCCCCTACGACACGACTCGAGCGGAGGTTCCTGTTTTGCAGAAAGTCCTCAGGGAAGTAACCAATAAATCCCGCCCCGATTCACTGGCTATCGTTGACACGACGGGATGTGCTTTACCGGAAAGTATAAAATATATGGTCAGGGAGATCAAGAAAATTGCAGACCTGCCCGTAGAGATACATACTCACAATGATCTTGGGCTCGGTGTAGCTGGGGCTTTAGCCGCCGTAGAGGCCGGGGCAGAGGTTGTCCATACATGTGTTAACGGCCTAGGGGAAAGATGCGGCAATACCGCACTTGAGGAAATCGTTATTACCCTTAAGACGTTACTTGGAGTAAATATGGGCAGGATTAAATATGACCAACTCTATAAGTTATCCCAGCTTGTGACGGAACTTTCCGGGATTAAACCTGCGGTGAACAAGTCGCTAGTCGGGGAGCTAACCTTCACGCGGGAAAGTGGTTTGGGCATTGATGTTTACCAGAAGGAACCAAGGGTCGCTTTTTCGATTCATCCAGGCTTCGTCGGGAGAAAGTTTGAGGCGGTACTTGGTAAAATGAGCGGTCGCCCCTCAATAAAAATGAAACTTGATGAGCTGGGTGTTAAGACCACAGATGAAAAGATAGCCGAAATCCTAACTAAAGTTAAGCAGAAAGGGATTGAGAAAAAGGGCCTTCTTTCCGACAATGAATTTGAGGCTATTCTGAAAGAAGCACTTGGGTAAAAAGTTGACGAAACACATACTGCATGCCTTTAGACAGCTAACTGGCTATCGCCATATCGGTCATGTGGACGTAGTTTATCCTTCTCAAAGTGGCCAATCGTTTGTTTATTTATTTCGGAGTCACCTGGGGCAGTATTGTCCCAGGTGGACTAACCAACATTTTTACCCATCTAGCAGCCGGATATATGCTGGTACATCTTCCTGACAACAACTTGTGGTTAAGGTCTTCAGTGTTTTAAAGACCCGGCCACTATTACGAGTTCTAAAACTTTTCGTAATATAGGAGATAAAAATGGATAAGGAAATTCAACTCTTCAGTCAGATGGACTCACCCCCACCAAATTATGAGCGGCAACCATCGTATGAAAGTATGAGCCAAGAGCGGGATGTCATGGTCCCCATGCGTGATGGAGTCCATGTGTGTGTTGATATCTATCGTCCAGAAGCTCAGGGTAAGTTTCCGGCACTCCTGGCTTTTGCTCCTCATAATAAAGATTTGCAAACGCCTGAGGCTTGTGAGGCATCCCCGTCTGTCGGGCCTCAGCCTGCCTGGGCCCCTTTCTGGATGGGATCAATGGAAGCCGGGGATACGAAATTTATTGTGTCTAGAGGCTATGCTCATGTTATTGGTAATCCGAGGGGAGTAGGCAAATCGGAAGACGGCGGCTCTCCTGAATGGGATAGCTACGACCTGATCGAGTGGATTGCCGGTCAACCTTGGTGTGACGGCAACATCGGGATGGTAGGAATATCCGCATATGGGCGTTCACAGATTGAAGCTGCCCAACAACAACCGCCGCATTTAAAAGCTATATTCCCATATGACCCCTGTGGAGCGTATGGGTGTGGCGCGTATGGGGAGGGATTTCGGGAGATTTACCCCGGGGGTGTATTGCATGTATTCAGGTATCTTCTGGACCAGTTTTCTGTCTCACATGGGGTGAGGAATAGACCTAGGCTTCTTCCCCCCGAAGAAGAACGTTTATGGGAAGAAGCCATGAACAATCCTGACTACCGAATGTACAACAACATTTATAATGTAATTACCCAAAAGGGGCAAATTGCGCCACGGCTCTTTGCCAATTTCTTGTATCCATTTGATACAGAAGAGGCTATAAAAAACACCGAAGCGAATTTTGACAAGGTAAAAGTGCCAACTTACACAGGCTCAGGCTGGTATGCCTATTCCTATAAGCTGCATCTACAGGGTGCCCAGCATTGGTATAACGGGATAAAGGCACCAAGGAAATTACTTTTCACAGGACCCGCACATTTAGAACGCCCGTGGCATTCGTTCCATAATGAGGTTTTGAGGTGGTATGACTACTGGCTCAAAGGCATTGACACAGGCATAATGGATGAACCTCCTGTGAAAGTGTGGGTAATGGGAGCCAATAAGTGGCAGTATGCAGATGATTGGCCTATACCAGAAACCTGCTGGACAAAATACTATCTGCACAGCTGGGAGCGCCTGAGGGCAGAACCTTTTACCCCGTCAAGTCGCGATGCCTATGATGAACCCGACGCTTTCCTGCAGATGCCACCCACGCAGACAAAGACCATACAGAGACTCAGGTATATGACCGACTCTCTGTCTGAAGATACGCTGGTGATAGGACCAATTACCCTTAACCTGTATGCTTCCATCGACCAGGAGGACACCAACTGGATAGTTATACTTAAAGACGTAGGTCCAGACGTATCTGTGATAACTGCAAGAGAGGGAGAGCGGGAGGTTCCGACTGACCTGCCAGAGAGGGAACTGACCAGAGGCTGGCTTAAAGCATCTCACCGAGCCCTGGATCCTGAAAGATCAAAGCCCTGGAAACCATGGCATCCACTTACAAAAGAAGCATGCCAGCCGGTTGTACCTGGCGAAATAGAGGAATATTCCATAGAAATCTTGTCCACTGCGAATCTATTCAAGGAGGGACATCGCATCTGCATAGATATTATGAGCCTAGATCTCCCGACCGGGACAGGGGGCTTTACTAATATTGAATATTTCCCATACCATATTTGCAGCAGCAAAACAACTGTCCACAAAATCTACCATAATGGGAAATACCCATCACACCTGCTCCTGCCTGTCATCCCTAAAGGTGCTTCTGAATAGAAGACACTAAAATTCCTGATTTAATATGGGGTTGGTAAAGAGTCTGCCAGTTTAGTATTGAAATATCGCTCTTTGAGTTGCACCCGTTTCTCTTGTATTATATTTTAAATAAATACATTCGCCAGCAATTGCCATGAGAATGCTATTTTCACAATAACCTTGGCGTTTGATATGATAATGTTGCCATTACTTTTTCGTCGGCTTGCCGTGTAGCTGCCAAATATAATGTTAGGTAAGGCATTAAACCATCGATGCTTACACCTGCAGCAAAATGAGGTTATGGGATTATGCAAGATCTACCAAGAGAAACGATGAATCAAATTTTTACTGAGAAGGCTCGCTTTCAACGGTGGTTAAATATTGAAGCAAGTTTAGCCAGGGCACAAGCTTCCCTGGGGATAATCCCAAGGGAAGCATCCGACGAGATAAGCCGCAAAGCGAAAGTAGAACTAATAGACCTAGGGAAATACCGGGAGAACTTTAAGCAAATCGCCCACCCTATAGTAGCCATGCTCCGTGTTTTACAACCTGTCGTTGCCGGGGATGCGGGGCAATATATCCACCTAGGGGCTACCACTCAGGATATCATAGATACGGGAACTATGCTCGCCCTGAAGGAAGCTCATCAAATAACCTACGAAAGTCTAAGGCGAATCGAGGCTGACCTACTCAACATGGTAGACCAACATGCTGATACCGTAATGGTAGGGAGGACTCACTCGGTTCAAGCCCTGCCTATTACCTTCGGTTATAAGGTGGCCATCTGGGCTAGGGAGATTAGAAGAAACATACAGCGGCTAAAGGAGTGCAGTGGCCGATTATTTGTGATTCAGCTTTCGGGAGGTGTAGGCACCATGGCTGCTTTTGGGCCAAAAGGACCCGAGATTCAATCACTTGCGGCGAAGGATCTGGGTTTAGGAGTACCTGACATTGCGTGGCACGCCTCGCGTGACAGGCTAGCCGAGTTTGCCAATCTCATGGCTTTGATTGCTGCTGCTTTATGGCGTATTGCTCAAGAGGTATATCTTCTCATGGCTACCGAGGTTGGCGAGGTCTGCGAACCCTGGCAAAAGGGGATCGTGGGTTCCTCCACTATGCCCCACAAGGTTAACCCCCAAATGGCAGAGCAAATGATTTCTCTCGCCAGAAAGGTCAAACACAATGCTTCCCTGGTGAACGAAGTCATGATAGTGGACCATGAGCGAAACCTTGAGCACTTTTCCGTAGAAATGGAGACACTGGAGGATATCTGTCTTATTATGGGCAAACTTCTAACCTTAGGGGAAGACATGGCTAAGAACATGACAGTCTATTCCCGAAGGATGAAGGCTAATCTTGGTCTTCTTAAAGGGGTTCTGCTAGCTGAATCGGTGATGATAGAGCTAGGGAAGAAAATTGGTAAACAAACTGCCCATGAGATAGTCTACGAAAATGCCATAAAGGCTTCCCAAGAAGGAATTGACTTCAAAGACGTACTCTTGAAAGATGCTAGAGTAAGCCAGCACCTAACAGAAGTTAAGATTGATTATCTGCTAAACCCTGAGGAATACATAGGTCTAGCGTCCCAGATGGCCAAAGACATGGTAGCTCTCAGTCGCAAAGAAAGAGAAGAAGACTGACGACACGAATTACTTCAGTTGATAAAATTCAATCAGTAACAGTTTGGGGCAGCCGCATATTATTCTACGACGTATTTACTTCAATAGCGTTTTGTTTCTTGGGTCAGATTTTATCATATTCACCATTAGTTTGAGTTCTTTGCTAATCTCAAAATCTCTACAAATTATGTATAAAGATTTCCTTGCATCCAAAGCAAATTGAGAAAGTGGCATTGGAGCGGGCTTATTGTCAACCTTAATATAAGCGATGTACCCAGCCAAGTAGAAACGAAAGTAATTTATCCCAGAATGCTTATCTTCATGTGGGTCTAATATTGACTTTGCCAGAGGATGGTCAAATTTAGCCAGAGTTACGCTGAATGTATCACAATCGCCGGGGTCATTGTCCAAGATATGCTTTTTCGCGATGTCTTCAAACGGACCTAAAGAAACCTTTGAAAAGAATGAGGCGCTCGAAACGGATGCTCTCCAAGCCATTGAAATAAAAAATAATTTTAGTTTCTTATAATCGTAATTATCTATTATATAGCAAATCTTTTTGCTTTCAGAATATCGTACTTGCCATTTTACAAGTTTATCGGTCAATAGTTTCTGTGCATAGTTATCCCATTCTTGCCAAATACATTCACACTTGCTACAGACAATTGTTTTGTCATATACCCCGACCGGAGCCCTCTTGGTATATTCACCGGCTTTATTGGTTATCATTTCTAAAGGTTTCATACCTTTTTGCAGACGACGAAATAAGCCAGCAGGAATGATATGGGCTTTAATAAGGGTAGTATCATTACCACACAATTTACACTTCATTGCTCTTATTTTAACATACCAGCATTAATTTTAAGGCTAAACGGTATAGGTGTATTGTGCTCATGTCTTCGGGGTGTTTGCCCAGCCATGCTTGCGATTGGGCGGTCCCAGTTAGCTATGTGGTTAGAGCGTGAAAAGGGCGTATTTCAAGGACTAGAATAGAGATGTCTGCCAGTTCAGAGCATCAAGATGTGATTATCGTGTGGTGCGTATCTTTTTAATGATGTTGAGGAGAATGATGGTGGCTCCGATGACTATGATTAAGCCAGCTATTCCCCAGACAACGAATGCGTATTCTCTGGCTTCTTCCTCCAATGTGTCGGTGAACAGTCCTGACTGGGCCGCAACGGCAAGACCACTAAGGCCAAGTAACAAGGCCCCCGGCATTAATGCCCAGCCCATTCGCGATGAAGGCAATCGCATAAGTATATTGTATCATAGTGAGTGAGGAAATTGGGTGGTGAGGCCATCACCCGTCTATTTCACAACAACAGTCAGTTTGAAAGCCCATTTGGCCTTTCCAAGGTCGCAAAAAACAAAGGAATCAAGGCTATAATGCATACTCTGCAAATTACCACTGCACGAATATCGGGGTGTTTTGTCCGGCCGTGCGTATAAATATTTGAGGTTCTGTTTGCCTTTTCTATAAAGTGAAAATTAAAGGCTGCACAAAGACATCATAAAGAGTGAATCATATTTGGTTTGATAACAACATTCATTTCTGGGATTTAATTTATTTGAATAATCTATATTTTGAAGTTGCGATGAGCCCTATTCCAATAATTAGAACAACGGTATGACTTGGGTGAAAAGTTCCCCAAAAAGTCCAGGCGGCTGAACCTAGAGCTGCAACTAAACCGACATAAAATTGGATTGCATTGCGGTTTTTCACTCAATCTTTCCTTCAAATAGTATATTAGATGATTGTATGCTAAACAGACTGAAAGGGCAAGCAATCATTTACTTGCCAATGGAATCACAATAAGAATTAAATTTTGCCATTAATTATATAACATGAGGGGTGTTTAGGTATTTACTGGTTTTTGCACTCTGCCTACTCACCATTGAACAAACATCAGGATGTTTGTGTTTTCATCGTAATCTCTGCCTTTCCTAGTAGTCAACTCTGCGTAAATAAGCGTAAATTGCAGGAATATTACTTCTGTGGTATACTTATAGTAAGTTTCGGTTTAGGTTATAACAAGCTTCTCGGAAGCTGTTCATACAGGATCTTTTAAGTGTTGGATGACCCGAACTCTAACTAATATTAAGAGAGGAGGTCATCCAATGAGTTTTCAGGACAAGTCCCTCCAATGCTCCGATTGCGGCACCACGTTTACCTTCAGCGCTGAAGACCAAGAGTTCTATCAGTCAAAAGGCTACACCAACGAGCCCAAGCGATGCCCGGAATGCCGACAGGCACGGAAGTCAGAACGCTACGGCAACAGCAGCTATGGATCCCCGCGCCAGATGTTCCCCGCTACCTGCGCTGAATGCGGCAAAAGCACCGAAGTCCCGTTTCAACCTCGCGGTGATAAGCCCGTCTACTGCAGTGATTGCTACCGTAAAGTTCGACCCAGCAGATAAGTGAGGTTAAGCCATGAGTCACATCCGGGTTGGTAAACTAGCTTGGATGTGACTCAGGCAAGTTTGAGTTTTGTCTTTAGAAGTATCAATACATGAAGGTGAATCACAGGAATCGCTATTGCGCCGCTTTCAAAAGAAGGTGCAGATGAGTGGTGTCTTGCGGGAGGTAAAAGCCAATCGCCATTTTGTACCTAAGAGTGAGGCAACCCGCATCAAAGCCAAGAAGAGCGCCCAGCGGAGGCGGCGACAGGGCTATTAGTCGGAACCAGGAGGTGTCTATTATGAAAATCTATGTGGGCAATCTAGCCTTTGACGTTACCGAGGATGAACTGTCAGCAGAATTCGGCGCTTATGGCAAGGTAGATTCAGTAGCCATTCCTGCCGATAGAATTAGCGGGCGGCCCAGGGGCTTTGCCTTCGTAGAAATGGCGTCAAAGTCCGAGGCCGAAGCTGCTATAACGGGGCTTAACGGTAGGACATTGAAAGACCGTACTATCGTGGTTAATGAATCCCGACCTCGTGCGGACAACAGGAGTGGTGGCTCTTACGGCAACAGGAGAGGCGGCGGCTACGGCGGTGGTTACGGTGGTAGAGGCGGACGCTCGGGTGGTGGCAGGCAGCGAAGATACTAGGCTACCAGCGACTTAAATTCCAACTGACAGCCGCCTAATGCTTCGCAAGTTCACCCGTCACAAATCGGAGGCAGCACAACCGATTTGGTAAAGGGGGCATGATGAATATATATGTGGGTAACCTATCGCTTGAAATGACTGAAGACGAACTGCGCGAGGAGTTCACTATGTTCGGAGAAGTGATATCCGTAACCATTATGAACGATAAGTATATCGGCAGCGGCCAACCTAGGGGCTATGGATATGTCGAAATGGCCTCGAAATCCGAGGGCGTAACTGCAATAACCAATCTCGAAGGGAAAAAGCTGAGGGACCGGGTTGTTAATGTGGTTGAGGCTCTACCTCTTTCAAATAAAAGCGGGATGACAACCCCCGATATCAGAAACAACAATAGATCGAATAGAAAAAGAGAAAGAAAATATCAAATGATTTGAGCCACTTGACCTATAATCTAGGCTCTTGACTCGCATTTCACCAAGGAGTTTAATGAATTTCGAAACCTTTAATTTTCATCCGAGTGTCATGGCCGGTGTACATGCGCTCGGCTATTCCGAACCTACACCGATACAGTTACAGGCTATCCCCCCGATTATGCAAGGACGGGATGTTATTGGCTTAGCCCAGACCGGAACAGGTAAGACTGCAGCTTTCGTGCTGCCGATCTTACAACGTCTGCGGCAAAGCCCCCAAGGCCGTGTCCTGGCCCTGATAATCTCGCCCACACGCGAACTGGCCGAGCAGACCTGCGAGGTTATCAATGAATTAGGGAGTAAAACCGGCTTGCAGAGTGTTGCTATCTATGGTGGGGTGGGCATGGAACAGCAAACCCGTGAGTTGCGCAGAGGAGTTGAAATTGTCGTGGCCTGCCCTGGCCGTTTACTTGATTACCTCTGGAAAGGCACTATAAGTTTGTCAGGCCTGGAAATCCTCGTCATTGATGAGGCTGACCGGATGTTCGATATGGGCTTTTTACCTGATGTTCGCAATATTTTGGCGTGTATTCTGAACAAGCGACAGACACTGCTTTTCTCAGCTACCATGCCTGCCGGTATCCGGCGCTTGGCGCGTGAAATTTTGCATGATCCCATCACCGTACAAATCGACCGTACGCTACCAGCTAAAACGGTGTCACACGCTCTTTACCCGGTAAAGCAGCACCTCAAGACAGCGTTGCTGAAGGAAATCTTGAGGAAAACCGAAACGGAATCGGTACTTGTCTTCACCCGCACCAAACACCGCGCCGAACGTGTGGCACAGCAACTGGTAAGGGCAGGCTATCAGGTAACTTCACTGCAGGGCAACCTCCCTCAGCACCGGCGTCAAGCTGCTCTTGAAGGGTTCCGTACCGGCTCGATTAAAATACTGGTGGCTACCGATATTGCCGCCCGGGGTATCGATGTATTAAGTATTTCCCATGTTATCAACTATGATATGCCAGAAAGTACGGATGACTATATTCACCGCATTGGCCGTACCGGAAGGGTAAATAAAAACGGGGACGCGCTTACCTTTGTGACCAGTGCTGATGCTGACAAGATAAGCGCTCTTGAACGGCTTCTTGACGCACCCCTGGAGCGTCTTACACTTCAAGGCTTTGATTATAACAAGCCTGCGCCGGAAAAACAACCAAGTCTTTCACTGCGGCCACGACCGCGTGTCGTACGAAAACAAAAGATTGGTAAACAAGCAGCCATCAAGTAGCATACATCTCCGTGTGCCAGCTAGGATATTTTTTAAGTAAAGAATGAAGCCTTCCGCGTAGAAGGAAGCTTTTCTTTTGTAAAGGGCCCGCTGAATATTCTTGGGGATGTCTTTTCAGTGGTGCGCATTATACCAGTAAAGAGATTCCTCTGCAAATACCTTTCGAAATAGTAATTAACAAAGAACCGAAAAAACCTCTTGGACTACCACTACCTATTCCCCTAAGCGAGAAAGCAGTTATGAATATTCATACTGGCAGACAATGTGTGCTTATATGGATGCCATTAAAGAGCGCCAGCTACAAGGGCAGTACGGTAAAAAGGGATTACTGGTGGATACGGCAAGAATACTGGTCAGGGACTATGGTTGGAATAAAATAGAGGATTCTTATACAATAAGGCGGTTTCTTAATCGGGCGGAGAAAATATGGCATATTTCGACGCGTAATTAAGAATAGGTTGAGTATAAGTGATGCCATCTCGGACGGTATTTATTAGCCATAATAAAGCAGACAAAGACCCGGGCAGGTGGGAAAGCCTTGAGATGGTGCAGCGCTATGCCAGGTCAGTGACATTTCAGGATAGTTTGAGATTCTATAAAAACATATTAACTTAATTATACTAGATACTAGTATTTCTAATATCTAACTTTCATTTGTTAATATTAGACCTTTTAACTCTGGATATTAATATTTGTTGATGATAAGATGTGGCGTCTAATATATTCGGCAATTGTAATAGGAATACCATCCCAATCAAGAGAGAAATCGTGTAAGAATGAATTTCGGCTCCAGCCTTTTTCTTTTACGACAAAATCCAATTCTTTTTCTTCTTCTTTTTTCAGGAACGAATAAAAAAAAGAAGCAGCTTGCATTCTTTCTCTTAATAATGAACCACTCTCACCTTTCGTATATTTATTTTCAATAGGCACAATATATTCCGGTTCCATCGGTGTATCTTCACAGGCGTAACACAAGTATCTGTGGTTACAAATTGTATTATTCAACAGGTAAATACCCGAAGAGGATAATTTCATTATCGTATTATCATTTAAATGCCCTAGTTTAGTTCCAAAACTAGTATTTAAAAGACAATAGTTCAAAGCCTTTTCAACGCAATTAAAGATATAGTTTTGTTTATATCCTATTGATTCCATTGCTTTAATTAATGAAGAAAGAACAACTCCTTTATTATTTCTCAAATAACAAAGTAATCTTATGAGCCCTAAAGTGTTTTTAAAGTCATTTGGGGCCGTTGAATCTCGCACATTGAACAAGTTTGGGATCTTGCTGGTTTTTGTGTCATAAAATGGGTAATGTATTGCCATTAAGATGTCATAAATAATTGGGGGGCCATATGATTCTGATTCCATTGAAGCCAAAACATCGGAATATGTTGGATCATCCTCGCTGACGTATACAAAAGGTATTATATTGGTGAAATCGAGTTTACAGCTATGGCAAAAAAGATATGTATTACTTGTAACTAACATTAGGTTCCCTGCCGAAATATTATCGATGAAGTCTAGTAGTCCATCTTTTTGCTTTACTTCAGATTTTTCTATTAGCTTTAATAATACTGTTGATATATTATTAATCGTCAACCATTTTCCGGAAATATGGCGTTGATAATACTTTATAATGGTCCCGTTTTTAGTACTTGATTCCCGTTCAACAAAATCAGTACTCGTAACTAAACCTCGTTTAGCAATACCCTCATAGTTACGGTCGATCAAGTCTTTTACATTTATTATCTTTGCTCTCATAATATCGCCTGTTGAAAGCCGCGGTAAATCTACAATGTGGTAATCTTCAGTATCAGTAGGTATGTGAGTGTAATCACGTAGTGCCACTACAACGCACATCGGGGACGAAATATCAGGGTCGCATTTCATACCAATATCTGTGATATTTTGAGCGAAAGCAAATGCCATATCTTTGACATCTTCGATACAATCATCAATATTATCAATTGCGATAAATACTCTATCAAAATCACATTTTTCTAGAAGAAATGGGATCAATACATCAATTCCATAACGATCCAATTCATTAATGGCGGATAAATCACTTGTTGGAGAAAGACCACGCGATGAAATTATTGATTGGGCTAGTTGACATTCCGATGAATATCTTTGTGGAAACTTTTTCAACATATTCCTTCTAAACATTTGGTTGAATCTGTGATTGAAATCATCTAGTGTTGAACCCTTTGGATATCTCCTATAACAGTTAATATTTATATAGAATATATTTGGGAAAAACTCACTTAATTTGTACTCTCCAATATAATTGAGGAATGTTGTGACCTTCCCCCCAAAAACAGCCACACCATGACTTAGAGTCTTCCGGTATAATAAAGACGCCAGGAGGACTCATGAAAGCCAGGAAATACACCGAGGAACAGATCATCGCCGTGCTCAAAGAG
>Ga0180432_10004941_pt1 | contig 18030 bp, 11 predicted proteins | sample SS_ome_10_FD_132414 | JGI IMG/M metagenome (GOLD analysis project Ga0180432, IMG submission 132414) | Hypersaline lake sediment archaeal communities from the Salton Sea, California, USA - SS_1_MS_2 metaG | ecosystem: Environmental > Aquatic > Non-marine Saline and Alkaline > Hypersaline >...
AGAGTTTCGGGTCATGAGCGCGGACAACCGAATCCGCATGGTGAAGATCCCGGCCCCCCGGGGGATGTTCCTGGACAGGAACCTGGAGGTGGTGGTGGATAATCGCCCCTCCCTGGATGTGAAGGTGGCCGAAGAGTTCGTGGATGACCTGGATGAAACCCTCGAGGAGATTTCATCCCTCACCGGCCTGGACGAGGCGGTGCTCAGGGAGAACCTCGAGCGGGAGCGGCAAACCCAGCCGAAGTATCGACCGCTGACGGTGGCGTCGGACCTCTCCCGGGATGAGCTGGCGGCCCTGATGACCAGGCTGTGGCGGATCAACGGCGTGACCGTGGAGGTTAGTCCGGTCAGGAGCTACATCCGGGGTCCCCTGGCCCCCCACCTCTTCGGTTACCTGGGTGAGATCGGTGAGGACGAGCTGGAGATGGATCGGTACGACGGCTACACGATGGGGGACATCATCGGCAGGCGGGGTATCGAGGAGATCTGGGACCGGGAGATCCGGGGTGTGGACGGGGGCCTGCACGTGGAGGTGGATTCCACCGGTCGGGAGTTGACGGTGCTGGGAAAGACCGAGGCGATTCCGGGGAACAACCTGGTGCTGACCCTTGACGCGAACCTCCAGGAGTTCGCCCGCTCCCTGATGGAGGAGAACGAGCACGCGGGCGCCGTCATCGCCATGGATCCCCGGACCTTCGAGGTGTTGGCCCTGGTATCGACGCCCGATTTCGATCCGTCCCTCTTCGCCCGGGGGGTTACCGGTGATGAGTGGAACGCCCTGGTCAACGATCCCCGCCACCCGCTGGAGAATAAATGCATCTCCGGGCAGTATCCCCCCGGCTCCACGTTCAAGATTTTCACCGCCACCGCCGGCCTCGAAGAGGGAGTAATCGACGGGGAAACTCCGCTCTACTGCCCCGGCTATTTCAATTTCGGCGGCCATTCCTTCGGCTGCTGGAAGGCGGGGGGACACGGCCGCATCAAGCTGCACCGGGCGATCCGGGAGTCCTGTGACGTATTCTTCTACAAGACAGGGGATATGGTGGGCATCGATCGCCTCGCCTTTTACTGCAGCGGCTACGGCCTGGGAAAGCTCACCGGCATCCCCCTGGCCAACGAGAAGCCGGGACTGTTGCCCTCCACCCAGTGGAAGGAGGAGTATTTCGGCGAGCCCTGGTACCCGGGGGAGACCATCTCGTGCGCCATCGGCCAGGGATACGTGCTGGTGACGCCCATCCAGCTCCTGTGTGCGTTCTGCGCCCTGGCCAACGGCGGCACCGTCTACACGCCGATGGTGGTGAAAGAGATACAGAGCCCCGAGGGGGAGACCCTGACCGTCTACGAGCCGGAGAAGGTGGGAACGGTGCCGATCTCCGAGGAGCACCTGGAGATGATCAAGCGGGGACTCTACGGAGCCGTGAACGAGCCCGGGGGAACCGGATGGCGCGCTAAAGTGGAGGGGATGGACGTCTGCGGCAAGACCGGGACCGCCCAGGTCATCGCCGGGAGGATGAGCAGCAAGTACCTCCCCTATGAGCTTCGGGACCATGCGTGGTTCGTCTGTTTTGCGCCCCTGGAGGACCCGGAGATCGCCGTGGCGGTGCTGGTGGAGCACGGGGGCTTCGGGGGAACCGCGTCGGCCCCCATCGCCGGGGCGATCATTAAGGAATATTTCAGGCTGACGGGAGCGATATCGGATGAATAGAAGCCTGACGGACCGGGTGGATACGTATCTTGTCTCGATAACCATCATGCTGTTGATGGTGGGGATCGCCAACCTCTATGCCGCCTCGTGGCGGGAAAATATCAGCGACACCCCCATCTACATCAAACAGATCTACTGGGCCGTGGTGGGCCTGGCGGCGATGACGGCGGTGCTGTTTATCGATTATCGGACCATCTGCCGGTGGGCGTATGCCATATACGGGGTGAACCTGGCGCTTCTCGTGGCGGTGCTCTTTGTGGGCGGCGGCGCAGGCGGCGCTCATCGCTGGTTCGTCTTCGGCCCGGTCTCCTTTCAGCCCTCGGAGTTCATGAAGCTGTCGTTCATCCTGGCGGTCTCGTCCTATTTCGCCTCGGTCATGCGGCCGGATGGATTACGGATACAAGACCTCTTGATTCCCACCGCCATGACGGTTGTGCCCGCGGGGCTTATTATGTTGGAGCCGGACCTGGGATCGGCGGGATTGCTGGTGCTCCTGTTCTTGACGATGATATTCATGATTAGGATGCGGCCGGGAACATACGTTGCCCTGGGGGTTGCGGCCCTTGTGACCGCGCCGCCGGTGGTCTTCTTCGGGTGGCGGTTTCTCAAACCATACCAGCGCCAGAGGATCATCACCTTCCTCAATCCGGAATCGGACCCCCTGGGTTCCGGGTACCACATCATCCAATCAAAGATCGCCGTGGGCAGCGGACAGCTTTTCGGTAAGGGATACCTGTGCGGCACCCAGGGGCAGCTTAAATTTCTCCCGGAGCAGCATACCGACTTCATCTTCAGCGTGCTGGCCGAGGAGTGGGGATTCGTGGGCGGTGTGGTGCTTCTGGCGTTGGTGCTGGCCTATGTGGTGCGGGGGGCGGTCATCTCCCGGGAGGCGAGGGATATGTTCACCTCCATCACCGCCATGGGGATCACGGTGCTGTTTTTGTGGCAGTCGTTTATCAATATCGCCATGGCGGTGGGCCTCTTCCCGGTGGTGGGGATTCCCCTTCCCTTCCTCTCCTACGGCGGGTCGTCTTTGGTGACGACGCTCCTGGGGACGGGGATGCTGCTGAACGTCCACATACGGAGGCGGGTCTTCTGATGGGGTCCTGGGAGCTTCTCGATCACACGGCGGATGTCAGGCTCTTCGTCCGGGGCGACGACGTGAGTGATTTTTTCCGCACCGCCGCCGTTGCCCTGGCGGAGCTTATGATCGGCCCCACACTGCCCGCCGCCGTGGAGCATGTCACCGTTCGGGCGGAGGGCGAGGGGTATGAGGAGCTGCTGGTGGACTGGCTCAGGGAGCTTCTCTATCTCTTTTCCGGCGAGGGGAAAATCGCCGTGGAGCATGATATAATCGAGTTGGATCGCGCCGGCCTGGCGGCCCGGTGCGGCTGCGCGGCCTTCGACCCGGAGCGGATGTCCGTGTCGACCGACATCAAGGCGATCACCTATCACGACCTTCGTGTCATCGAGGACGACCGGGGCGTCTCCGCACACATCGTGTGCGATGTATGAGCCCTTCCCGTGGTTGAAGGGTGGGCGGGGAGTGGGATGATGGATATCGAGCTTGTTCAGAAAGATGCGTATCGCTGGGAGGTGCCCAGAACCGGCCGGATGTCGGTGCCGGGGTTGATCTTCTCGGACGACGTAATGATCGAGGACATCCTCCGGGACAGGGGGCCGGTGCAGGTGGCCAACGTGGCGACGCTCCCCGGCATTTTGACCCATTCCCTGGCCATGCCGGACATGCACTGGGGCTATGGATTTCCCATCGGCGGGGTCGCGGCCTTCGACAAAAAAAACGGCGTCATCTCCCCCGGGGGCGTCGGGTACGATATCAACTGCGGTGTGCGCCTTTTCAGGACGGAGCTGGAGCACGGACGCATCAAGAAGAAGCTGGAGGAGCTGGTGATGGAGCTCTTCCGGGCGATTCCCTCGGGGGTCGGCTCGAAAGGGCGGCTGCGCCTCTCCGAAAAGGACGAAAGGAATGTGCTGCTGAAGGGGGCGCGCTGGGCGGTGGAGCAGGGGATGGGGAGCGAGGAGGACCTGGTGCGCACCGAGGACGGCGGGACGATGGAGGGGGCGGACCCGGGGTTCCTCTCCGAGCGTGCGCTCTCCCGGGGGAGAGATCAACTCGGCACCCTCGGCAGCGGGAACCACTTTCTCGAAATCGGCGTGGTGGACGAGATATACGACGACCGGATCGCCCGGGTCTTCGGCCTGTTCGAAAGCGGCGTCGTGGTGCAGATACACTCCGGGTCCCGGGGGCTGGGCTACCAAGTGTGCGACGACTCCTTGAAGATCATGGGGCGGGTCACTCTCCGCGAGGGGATAGATATCCCGGACCGGCAGCTCGCCTGCGCGCCGATCACATCGAGTGAGGGGCGGGAATATTTTTCCGCCATGGCCTGCGCCGCCAACTACGCCTGGGCGAACCGCCAGGCGATGCTCCACTGGACGAGGGAGGTCTTCATGCGGGTGCTCTCGATGTCGCCGGTGGACCTGAAGATGAACATGGTGTACGACGTGTGCCACAACATCGCCAAGTTCGAGCGGCACATGGTGGACGGAAAAGAGCGGGAGGTGTGCGTTCACCGGAAGGGGGCCACCCGCTCCCTGCCGTCGGGTCATCCCCTGGTCCCGGAGCCCTACCGGGACGTGGGACAGCCCATCCTCATACCGGGGGACATGGGGACGGCCTCCTACGTGCTTGCCGGTACGGACGTCGCCCTAGCCGAGACCTTCGCCAGCACCTGCCATGGCGCCGGACGGGTCCTCTCCCGGAAGGCGGCCAAACAGGCGGCGAAGGGCCGCGCCATCGCCCGGGAGCTGGAGGATCAAGGCATCCTGGTGATGGCGGCGGGAAAAAGCTCCTTGGCCGAGGAGATGCCCGAGGCGTACAAGGACGTGGACCGGGTGGTGGCGGCGGTGGAGGGGGCGGGGCTTTCCCGGAAGGTCGCCCGGCTCCGGCCCATCGGGGTGATCAAGGGCTGACGAGCAATAAATCAGCAGAATGATGGAACCGATATGAAGGAGTGATTTCTTATGGAGCGGAGACCGCATCAGAAATTCGGCAAAAAATATATGGCCAGGAATCTGATTCTCTTCATCCCCCTGGCGATTATTTTCTTCCTGTTGTGGTGGCGATGGGATAATTTCGACGCCGTCTTTTTTCTCCTCGTCGGCCTGTTCACGGGCGGAGTGATCTTCGGGCTGGTGTGGGAGCACCGCCGCCTGAAGAGCTTCCGATGTCCCCAATGCGGCCTGACCATCTCGGAGCCGACCATCACGGAAAGGGTGGAGGGGGACCCCATAGACTATCACTGCCCCGCCTGCGACATCATATGGGAGACCGGCCTGCAGGAGGGCGGGGTGGACGGCTAAAAACTTCCGGTGTCACCGGCGTGGCCTCATCGTTCCAGAATCAAATTTCATAGAGTGAGTGGAGGGGGACCCCATAGACTCTTTTTGTCCCGCCTGCGACATCATATGACAGACCGGCCTGAGTGATGGTGGGGTGGATTGGGGCGTTCCCTCGAAACGTGAAAGTCAAAGGGTATTATCCTGGCATATATCTTTTTTTAAAATTGAGCTGCGATCGAACTTCATATAGAAAAGGCACAAAAGTACTGCGATAAAAGGAATCGTTGTGAACTACGGCACCCTCCTGGAAACAGACGATTTCGGCGACGTCACTCAAATAAGGCTGGCCCGGACCCTGGACGGAAACGCCCTCTACACGGTATGCGCCTACCTGGTGGACGGCCTGTTGATCGACACCGGCCCTCTTCACACCGCCTCTGCCCTGGCGGACTTCCTCGCTGAAAATCCCCCCCGTATGGCCGTCAACACCCACTACCACGAGGATCACGTGGGCGGCAACCGGGAGCTGATCGAGCGCTTCGGCATCGACATCTCCGCCCACGCCGACGCCGTTTCCTCTATCTGTGACCCGCCGGCGATCCTCTCATACCAGGAGACGGTGTGGGGTATGCCGGAGGGAAGCGTCGTCCTCCCCCTGGGGGATACGATAGACACCCCTCGGTTTTCCTTCGACGTGGTGACGGTGCCGGGACACTCCCGGGGGGACGTGGCCCTGGTGGAGCGGGAGGCCGGCTGGTGTTTTACCGGCGATCTCATCGCCTCACCCAGGCCGAAGACCGCCCGGCGGGAGGAGGACGTGCCCGCCATGATCGCATCTCTTAAAACCCTCGCCGATCACCCCGCCCCTTCCCTGACCCTTTTTACCGCTGTGGGAAGCGTCTTTGAAAACGGCCGGGAGACATTACATGCGGCGGCGAAGTATCTTGAGGAGATCGAACAGAAAGCTCAAATCCTCTTTCGAGAAGGTCAAACGCCCGAAGAGATCGTGCGAGAGCTCTTCGGCAGGGAGACCGCCCTCAAAAGTCTCACCGAGGGTGATTTTTCCACGGAAAACCTGGTTCGCTCTCTGGTTTGCTTGCAAAAATAGTCATTTTTTTCTATACTAAGCACCGTTCTTTCAGTTTCATACAGTCTTGAAGTTCTTCACATACCGGCCTGACCAGACGCTCCATCGGTTTTCGATCCTCCGGTGTGATGAACGGTACCTATCCATTCAATTCATACCTACCAAACAGAGGAGTCATATCATGACGTCGAAAAAAGCCACCGGAACCCTGACCGTCGGCAACATCATCAAGGTCGCCTCCGTGCGCTTTCGAGACCGGGAAGCGATCTACTGCGCCCTGACCGAGAGACGCTTCACCTACGGGGAGGTGAATCGGCGGACCAACTCCCTGGCCAACGGGCTTCTGGGCCTGGGGGCGAAGAAAAAACAGGTGTGCGCCTTTTTGCTGCACAACCGGGCCGAGATCGTGGAGACCTATTTCGCGCTGGCGAAGATCGGCGTTCTGGGCATTCCTCTCAACTACCGCCTGGCGCCGGGGGAGATGGCGGAGCTGATGAACTTCTGCGACGCCGAATATCTCATCTTCGAGCCGGCGTTTACCGACACGGTGGCGGGCATCAAAGGGGACCTCAAGAAAGTGAAGACGTTTCTCTGCACCGGCGAAGACGTTCCCGAGTTTGCCCAATCCTATGAGGATCTGCTTGCGAAATCAGACGACACGGAGCCGGACGTGGAGGTAAGCGAGGAGGACAACCAGTACCTCAACCTGACCTCCGGTACCACCGGGCTCCCCAAGGCCTACCTTTTGACCCAGTACAACAACGCCGCCGCCGGGCCGCTCATGGCCATGGCCCACGATCTGACGGAAGACGACGTCATCCTGACGGTCTTTCCGGTGTTCGGCAGGGTGGGGTTCGCCTGGAGTGCCATGGCGATGATGGTGGGGGCCCGGAACGTGTTGTGCCAGGTCGGTCAGACCAGCATGCTCACGCTCATCCCGCAGGAGAAGGTCACCATCACCAACTGGGTGCCGACGATCGCGTCCATCGTCTTCAGTCAGCCGAACTACAAGGACTGTGACTTTTCGAGCCTGAGGGGGATGGTCTTCGCCGCGGCTCCCTTTCCCCCGAGCCTCCAGGAGCGGGTCAAGCGGGAGCTGTGCCCCAATATCTATGAATTCTACGGCCTCCAGGAGAGCGGCATCCTGACCCAGATTAAACCGAGGGACAAGGACCGGAAGCCCGGCTCCGTGGGTCTGCCCCACCTGGGCGCGGACGTTCGGGTGATCGATGCCCAGGGGAAGGACTGTCCCCCGGGAGAGATCGGCGAGATCATCGGCAGGGGATGCGCCGTGACCACCGGGTATTTCAAGAACGAGGAAAGGACCCGGGAGATGTTCAAGAACGGGTGGTTCCATACCGGGGACCTGGGCTACTTCGACGACGAGGGTTTCCTGTTCCTCTCCGGCCGCATGAAGGACATGATCATTTCCGGCGGCCAGAATGTTTTCGCCGCTGAGGTGGAGGATGTGATTATCAGCCACGAGGCGGTGCTGGACTGCGCGGTCATCGGCCTGCCGGACGAGAAGTGGGGCGAGGCGGTGACGGCTGTGGTGATGAAGGATCCGAACACGGACGTTTCCGAAGATGACCTGATCGAGTACGCTCGGAATAAAATCGCCCATTTCAAGGCGCCCAAGCGGATTATATTTACCGACGCCATTCCCAGGACTCCCACCGGCAAGGTGACCAAGTACGTGCTGGTGGAGCAGTACGGGAAGAAAGAGTGATTCGACGACTGATCATTTGATCCGTGGAGCGGGGAGATCGAGGGATGTTCCCGGATTGAGGATGGACATACGACCATATGCTTAAAGTGTGATATAATACTGTTGCTATTACGGTTTTTATACCGGAATCGGCATCATCGAGTGTTCTCAGGGCGGTCCGATACATTATACGTACAATAACGCAGGCATGCGTGATGGGGAGCCTTGCGCTCATCGTGATAGAGGTATAGGTGGTGTGCTACACCCAAACGGATTGTGCGGATGCCGAGGGGTGGGAGTGCCCAGATATACAGAAAAATCGATTTGCATGCACCGGCCGATTGTGGTGGGATCATGAAGTATGCCGCTGCAGATGGGGTGATGGTATTTTCAGTGAAGATACCACAAGAATGTGAGCAGCTTTTCATCACGAACGAAGCCGACAACGAGGAAAATCATGAACACCGATGACAGGATTACCGCACTTGCCCTCAGGGCTGTTATCGATTCTTACGAAGAGGTTCTGGGGCTTCAGGGGAGAAACTCCATTTTGAACTATGCAAACCTGCCTGACCTGATCCTTGAGCCGCCTCCCTACAGTGAGGATATCGACTATCCCCAGGAGTTTGTCGATCGGATTATTCGATCGTCCCTGGAGGTCATGGGTGAGGCGGGGACTCGGGCCATTGTTATCCGTGCCGGAAGAAAAACCATAGAGCTTGTGAAGAATAACAGCGAGACGATCCAGGCGCTTGCTGATTCCCAGGAGATAAGCGGCCTGGACAAAATGAAGGCGGGGCTGACCTATTACGCCCGGCAGATCAACAGAAAGCCGGATTTCGAATTCAGCGAGGATCTGATTGTTTTTCATAATCCCGGTTGTACGCTGTGTAACGGATTGAAGACCGAGAAACCGACGTGCACCTACGTATCGGGTGTCTTTGAGGGGCTGGGTTTGTTGATCGCGGGCTATCCCGAGATTCGATGCGTCGAGACCGAGTGCAAGGCGTCCGGAGGCGCGGAGTGTCGGTATGAAATCTACCTGGTTCCCAAGGAGGATGGTTGACCGATCGGGCATGGTGTGGGATGATAGTATCTTGATTTTTTCAGCCAAAAAGGGGAATCCGATCGATCTTCATGTATCGGACCACGGGAGGAGAGAGAGATACATATCCATAGATTATCCACAGTGGGCTTGGTTCATGATTGTATGTGTTGATAACCTGTGGATAATTTGGTGAAAAGAACGAAAAAAGCACGTAATCATGAGCCTTTACCACCTGTGCTTATTTATTGAGCAACCCGAATTATATGTAATATCAAGAGGTTGAATTATTATTCCCGGTTTTTCCAGTGGTGCAGGAAAGAATTTTTACTGTTTTTATACAATTGGTATAGAGTAAGTTATTCACAAGTCGCCCCTCTGACCACATATCATCGGGTGACACAAAAAATATGATTGTAATTATTAATAGAGCACAATTTTGATCAATATTCCCGGAGTGGTTGTGACATCTGAAGTTGATCCTGAAGGGCGTCACGACAGTGCATATTCCCAGAGGAAACTTCCGGAGAGTCGTTTTTTTCATTTTGTACACATACCATAGAATAAAACGTGTAGTGTTGTGGATTATCGATGAAAGATGAACGAAAGACAAAGGCCGAGTTGATACGGGAGCTGTCGGACCTGAGGAAACGGGTTAGAGAGCTGGAAATCCTCTCCGAGAGTGAAGCTCCCGACTCTCTGTCTGAAGACATGACCCGTCTCATGCTGGTGCATACCGAGGACGCCACCCTGGTAACCGAACAGGGACGAATCATCATTGCCAATGAACAGGCCGTGCAGCTTTTTGAATCGGACGATGATGAGCTCGAGGGACGGCATATCACCGACCTGGTTCACCCGGGAGATCGGGATATCATAAATATCCTCGAAAAGTCCGGCGGCCAGCAGGACCAGATGCCCTCCAGTATCGTCATCCGGGCCAATACCGCCGACAAGGACAGGGAGTGGCTGGAGGTCAATGCCTTTTCTCAGGAGACCGACGGCGGAAAGCGTTCTATCTTCATCTTCACCGATGTCACAAAAGATATCAATCTCAAGGACGACCGGAAGCGATTCCAGGAGCAATCCAGGCTTATCTATAACGCCATTCCGATTCCCACGTATACCTGGTGGTTTGACGGGGAAACCTTTGTGCTGGTCGCCAGCAACGAGGCGGCTGCGGAAAACTACGGCGAGCGTCCGGACGACTGGATAGGGATGACCATTGAAAAGCTCACCGAGAGTCAGCCCCAGATACGCCAGGATGTTTCCGCCTGTTACCTTGAAGGCCGGCCGGTCATCCGGGAGGTGGAGTATTTCCCCATCGGCCGATTCGTGAAGGGAAGCTATCGCATCCATTACACGCCTCTGCCTGAAGACCTGGTTATCATGTTCGCGGAGGATGTGACCCAGCAAAAGCTCATGGAGGGCGCCCTGTCCGAGCAGCAAGAGCGGTACCTGAAGCTTGTGGAGAGCGTGAACGCCGTGGCGTTTTTTCTCGATGAGAGCAACATCATCACCTATATCAGTCCCACGATCACCGAGCTGACCGGTTACAATCCGGAGCACCTTGTCGGCAAGGATTTTAAGGAGCTGTTGCATCCAGAAGACATCTCCCTCTTCTATAAGGAGTTTGATCAGATCATTCTCGGTGCTCAGGAGTCCATGGAATTCTGCCTGATAGATGAGTATCAGAGAAGCCATTTCATGACGGCGTCGCTGCGCCCCATGACCATCAGCGACGGCCAATACGGCGGTGTCGCCGGCGTAATGACGGAAATCGGATCCCGCTCCAACCTCACGGAACGACTGAAATTGATTACCATGGAGTGGAGGGGGACATTCGACTCCATCCAGGATCTGATTATCGTCATCGGAAACGACGGCGAGATCATTCGGGCCAACAAGGCGTTCGCCTACTCATATAATCGCAAGCCCCAGGATATCATCGGCCTGACCTATCCGGATCTGCTGTCACGCCCCGAGGTTCCTCGGCTGTTTTTCCCCAAACGAAAGCACCCCGAGACCCGGGAGATGACGATGGAGGAATTTCAGGAGCCGACATTCGGGACCTATTTCGCCGTTACCGCAACTCCCTATTTCACCGAAGAGGGACAGGTGATCGGGACAGTATACGTTTTTCGGGACATCAGCGAGCGAAAGAAGGTTGAAAAGGCGCTGAAGAATTCGGAAGAAAAATACCGAGCGGTGGTGGAGAATTCACTGGACTCCATTATCATCATTCAGGGTAACCAGATGGTATATGCCAATCCCACCACAACCTGGGCCATGGGGTATGAGAGCGAAGAGCTCAAGTCCGCAAGCTTTATCGATTTCGTTCACCCGGATGATCAAGAGGCGATTATCCAGCGTCAGATCGACCGCATGGCGGGCAGGGAGGTGCCGAACCGGTTTGTTTTTCGCGTCATCAGAAAAGACGGCGGCGTGTACTGGGGAGAGAGTAGCACCGTCGTGATCGACTGGGAGGGAAAGCCGGCCACCCTCGCTGTTTTGAGCAACATCACCGACCGGATCGAGGCGGAGGAAAAACGGGCCTACGAACAGGCCATCGACGGGATGCTGGTGGACGTGACCCAGCGGATCAACCAGGGGGGGGATATCGGTGAGGTCGTCGGCGACCTCCTCGCCCGCTCCGGCGAAACCCTCGATGTGTCCCGAGCGTACCTCGTGGAGCTCAATGAAGACGGGATGCAGATCCAGAGTATTCATGAGTGGTGCGCCGAGGGCGTCTCCCCCTACTACAAGAGGATGGAGGCCCGGAATATCGAGGCGCTTCCCCACCTGCAAGGGATACTCGACAATCAGGAGACGCTCATCATCGAAGATCTCAAGAGCATGACCGATATGGATGAGACCCAGAGAAAGATGCTGAGTAACTCGGGGATGAACGCCACAATCCTGGTACCGCTGATTCTGGATGACATTGCCTACGGATTTATCGCCTTTGAGGAGATCGGCGAAAAGAGAATCTGGAAGATGATGGAGCAGATCGCCGTCCGGGGTATCTCGAACAACGTGACCCGGCTGATGGAGCGACGACGAACGAAAAAAATACTGACCGAAAGTCGGGATTTCCTTGAAGCGGTTATCTCGTCGATGTCCGACGGGCTGTCGATCCTGAGTCACCAGGGAGAGTACCAGTACATCAATCCTTCCATGACCCGAATGACCGGATATACGCTGGAAGAGCTTACAGCAAAAGATCAGGAGAAGCCGTATCCCTACTGGGCCGAGGAACAATACGACTATCTGGCACAGATGTTCACGCGCGCCATGAAAGGGGATCTGGAAAACTTCGAGGCGATATGTGTTCATAAGGACGGAGAGCGGTTTCCGGTATTGGTCAGCCCCTGGTGGATATACGATGACGAAGGCAATCCGAAGACCTACTGCGCCACCGTTCGGGACATCACGGAGATCAAGAGGGCGGAGGAGGCGCTGAGGGCGTCCGAAGAAAAATATCGCTCGATCTTCGAATCCATCAAAGACGGCATTTACCTGACAAGCGTCGATGGAAAGGTGTTGGACGTTAACAACGCCTTCGGTGAGATGCTCGGTTATACACTCGAGGAATTATTCGATCTGGACACCGTGAGCCTGTATAATTCCCCGAAAGCGCGGGAAAAGTTTCAGCAGGATATCGAAAAGGAGGGATTCCTGATCGATTACAGGCTGATACTCAAAAAAAAGGACGGCACGTTCATTCACTGCGAGGAATCGGCCACCGTCATACACGACGGGCAGGGAGATGTGATCGGGTATCAGGGGATCGTGCGGGACGTGACGGAAAAGTTGAAGATGGAAGAGCGTCTGTCTCAGGCGGAGCGTCTTTCGAGCATGGGAGGCATGCTTTCGGGCATCGCCCACGAGCTGAATAATCCCATCACATCCATAAAGGGTCATGCCGATCTTCTGGTAAAGAAGACCAAGGATTCATATTCGAAGAAAAAGGCGGATATTATCAGCAAGGAATCCGATCGATGTTCAAAAATCGTCAGAGGGCTCCTGACATTCTCCCGCAAGCACAAACCGGAGCGCAGGCCCATAAATATCAATGCAATTGTCATCGATTCCCTTGCGGTGCTTAAAAATCAGCTCAAAAAACAGAATATAACGATCTCGGCCGACCTGTCGGATGAGATTCCCCCCACCGTGGGCGATACGGTTCAACTGCAGCAGGTGTTTGTCAATATCATCACCAACGCCCAGGATGCAATGAAGTCCCAAAAAAAGAAAATCCTGTCGGTGAAGTCCAGCATATCCGGCGGCACAATCGTCATCACATTCAGCGATACCGGTCCGGGCATTGACAGACGGATCAGAAAACAGATTTTCGATCCCTTTTTCACCACCAAGGAAACCGGGATGGGAACCGGCCTCGGTCTTTCCATTGCATATGGAATCATCAATGAGCACGGGGGAAAGATAGAGGCGGAAAACAACGACGCCGGCGGCGCCGTGTTGACCGTGGAGCTGCCGGTGGTTCGGCCGGAGGCGAAGCCGACGCCTCGATCCGGATCATACGTGGGCACACTCCGACACGCATCGATATTGGTTGTGGAGCCGGATAAGCACTTGCGATCACTGCTCGAAGAATCCTTGAACGATGCGGGCTATCGGGTCACGGCCACGGGCGACGGGCAGAAGGCGAAGGAGCTTCTAAAAAAGGATTCCTTCGATACGGTCGTCAGCGCGATGAAGGTCCCCGGCATGAGCGGTCAAGAGCTGTATGAGTTTCTCAATACGCACGATGCAGCCACCGCCCGGCGCATGGTATTCATCACCGCCGATATCATTACAGAGGAGACGGGGCGATTTCTTGAGGGCATGGAAGACCGATATCTTCCGAAACCCTTTCCCACCGATGACCTCCTTCAGATGCTCTATCGGATACTTGAATCGTAGGGGGAGCGTTACGCCCGATTATTTTCCCTTTCTGAAAAAGCCGAAAGGGATCTTCCGTCCGCCCTCCTTGTTCGGGAAGGGGGACTTGCTGACGTGCTTGACCTCCTCCACCGAATAGACGGCGTTGGGATTGTACTCCTGTATCACCTTTATGATGTGGGGGATCTCTTTTCTCTGTACGATGGTATAGATGACGTCCACCGGGCCGAACGCGCCCTGGGCGTTGACGCTGGTAATACCGTATCCCTCGTTTTTGAGAAATCTCAAAAGGCGGGCCGCATCCTTCTTGGTGATGATGCGAAGTTGCATGATTCCCACCGAGAGCTTTTCCTCGATAACCACTCCAAAAAAAATCCCCGCGGCGAATCCGCCGGCGTAGGCCAGGTAGTTGACCGGATTGGTGAGATTCTGCATGATCTGGCCCAGGGCGAACAGCCAGATGAGTATCTCGAAAAAACCGAGAAGGCTCGCAAGAATTTTCAGGCCCTTGGAGACATATATGATGCGAAGGGTCCCCAGGGTCACGTCTGAAATCCGGGCAAGGCAAATAAGCAGCGGTATCACAACGTATTCGAACATGTGACACTCCTGTGTGAGCCAAAATAACAAAGCGGGACGATTCGCCCCCGGAATCGTCCCGAAATGTGAGAATAGTTTCAACGCGTCTCTCTGTACGTGTTGAAACTATACCACGAACCATCAAAAAAGTGTTGATTTCTTTTATCGGTTCACTGCTGCACCGGCGAAGGTTGTTCGGTGGGACCGGCGTGCCCCGTGTCATCCACGATCATGACACCGATATATACGGCCCTCATACACATCGAGCAGCCGTTTTTTAAAGCGAGGGACGCACGATCGATCCTGAGGATGTTTTTATGACCCGCGCCCTTCCCGATACCAGGCCATGAATCGATCGATGCCGGTTTTGATGGGCGTCTCGGGTCGATATCCCAACAGCCGCTTCGCCTTTTCGATATCGGCATAGGTGGTCACCACGTCTCCCGGTTGACCGGGCATCATGATGGTGTTCGCGGACTTATCGAGTCCGGCCTCGATATGCCCGATCAGCTCGATCAACGGGACCCGGGTGGCCTCGCCCAGGTTGAATACCTCGAACACCGGTTTGGCGGCGTCCATGACGAAATCGACACCCCCCAACACACCCTGGATGATGTCGTCGATATAGGTATAGTCCCGACTGCTTTTCCCCTCGTGAAACACCCTGATAGGCTCCCCCGTATCGATGAGGATGGTGAATTTATGGATGGCCATGTCCGGCCGCTGCCGGGGTCCGTATACGGTGAAGAATCGAAAGCAGAGGATATCCATATCGAACAGCTGATGATAGGCATAGCAGAGATGCTCGCCCGAGAGCTTCGTAACCCCGTAGGGGGAGATGGGGTGGATGTCCGGGTCGCTTTCCGAGAAGGGAATCCGGGGGCAGTCGCCGTAGACCGATGAGGACGAGGCGAACAGCAGCTTTTTCATGCTCCGGGCGTTCATCTCCTCCAGGAGGTTGGTGGTCCCGATGACGTTGACCTCCTGGTAGAGGAGCGGATCTTCCAGGGACGGCCGAACCCCCGCCATGGCGGCGAGATGCACCACCAGATCCGGCCCGTGCTCGTCGAGGACCTCCCCGATAAGTCGGCGGTCTCGTAGATCTCCTTCGCACAGGGTGTATGACGGATTCTCCAGGGCCGTCTCGATATTTCTCCGTTTCACCGCCGGATCATAGTAGTCGTTGAAGTTATCGAGACACACCACGTTCGTTCCGGATGCGAGCAGCCGGTCGGTCAGGTGGGAGCCGATGAATCCCGCGCCCCCGGTTATCAATATGGTCGTCATGAGAGTGAGAGGCTCTTTCTTTCTTGCCGGACATGGCGATATGCGCCGGGGCGCACATCGCCCATGACGGCTCTGTGTTGGAGGTATGAAAGTATACACAATACGGCGTTTCATGCCGCCGTGAAATTCGCATTCTATCAAAGAAAAACGGGGCAGGACAAGACAAAAAAAGTGTTGATACCGGGAAGTATATGAAAAATCGATGCTCGAAGGAAGGGCCTTCGAAGTGTGATACTGCTTGATTTTTCCTTTTGTTTCGGTTATTGTTACTGACAGATGCGTCGCACCGGCGCCGTCCAGGAGGAGGAAAACGGTCCGGTGTTGATGATCCCCGGGGTGATGGGGATGTGAGCGGATTTTAATTCCCTCACTTTCAAAAAGGCGATCAGCAGCAGCGTGCATTCATCCATATCATCTCAGTAGTCCCCCCGTCCCGTTTCGAAAAGGTCCGTTTTCTCCTCGATGCGTCCCGAAGATTACCGGATGGCATCACTCATCCTAATATTACACGGAATAAACAAACGGTTTGAAGACCGGCAAACGGTTTAAAGACCGGTTCTCTTATTTCACTCATTTTACTTACATTCGAGAAAGGATTACTGACCATGGCAAAAAAACAGTTTTGGAGGAAATCCTACGATCCGGGGATGGATGACATTGATCCGAAAACGTGGGAGATTTCCTATGTGGACGCCGTCAGGGATGCCTTCGAGAAATTTCCTCAGAAGGCGGCGATGGCGTTCATGGGAACGGAGATCACCTTCGCCGAGCTGGATGTTTATTCCAACCGCTTTGCGAACATGCTCAAGGAGCACGGCATCGGCAAGGGCGATGTGGTGGGGGTGAACCTCCCCAACATCCCGGAATACGTCATCGCCTGGCTGGGCGCCCTCAAGGCGGGGTGCGTGGTATCGGGGGTCTCCCCGCTGATGATGTCAGACGGCATGCAGTATCAGCTCAAGGACTCCAAGGCAAAATGCCTGGTGACCCTGGACGCGATTTTCGAGGCCCGGTTCGTTCCCATCGCCGACAATCTCCCTGACATGAAGGTGGTGGTCGCCGCCAGCGTGGGCGGATTTCTGCCCGGGATCAAGAGAACCCTGGGAAAGATGCTCAAGAAGATTCCCTCAGGCAAGGTGACGCCGCTTTCCGGCAAGACCGTCTACAAGATAGAGAAGGTCATCAAGACGAACCGGTTCTCAGACGCCGATCCGAAAGTCAAAATAAGCCCGGACGACCTCGCCTACATCCAGTACACCGGCGGCACCACCGGCCCGCCCAAGGGGGCCATGCTCACCCATCGAAACGCCGTGTCGGACCTGTTGATCGTCCAGCATTGGCTGGGGTGGGAGAAGGGCAAGGGGCTGGCTCTTTCGGGATTCCCGTTCTTCCATATCGCCGGGCTCTTCTTCAATGAAAACTGCATCTACCTGGGCTGGACCCAGGTGCTGATCGCGAACCCGAGGGATACCAAGCATATCTGCAACGAGATCAAGAAATACCAGCCCACGTCTCTCGTCAACGTGCCGTCGCTGTTCCAGATGCTGATCGCAGACCCCATGTTCAAGACACTCGATCACTCAAAGTTGGAGACCTGCATCTCGGCGGCCGCTCCCTTTCCCGAGGAGTCCCAGAAGGAGCTGGAAAAGATCGTGGGCGCCGGCAAGCTCCTGGAGGTGTACGGCATGAGCGAGACGTCTCCCCTGACGACCATGAATCCGTCACAGGGGAAAAAGAAGCTCGGCTCCATCGGGCTGCCGCTGATCAACACCGACATCAAGCTCTTGGATCCCGCCACCGGCAAAGAGGTGCCCGTAGGCGAGCCGGGGGAAATCTGCGTAAAGGGCCCCCAGGTGATGATCGGGTATTTCAACAAGCCCGAGGAGACGAAGCTGGCCATCGACAAGAACGACTACATGCACACCGGGGACGTGGCGATTTTCGACGAGGAAGGGTATCTCCGGATCGTCGACCGCACCAAGGACATGATCATCGTCAGCGGCTTCAAGGTATTTTCGGTGAAGGTGGAGGACGTGCTGAGCGAGCATCCCGCCGTTGATATCATCGCCACGGTGGGGGTTGATAACCCCGACCGTCCCGGCTCGGAGATCGTCAAGGCGTACGTCCAGCTCGTACCGGAATATGCCGGAAAGGACAAGAAGGAGCTGGAGGCGGATATCGTCAGCTTCGCCAAGGAGAAGCTGGCGGCGTACGAGGTGCCCAAGGTCATCGAGTTCCGCGACGAGCTGCCGCTGACGGCGGTGGGGAAGCTGGACAAGAAGGTGCTTCGCAAGGAAGCAACCGGGAAGTAACCCTGGATATTACACTGATTGCCTGCGGAGATATAGCCG
>Ga0180432_10004942_pt1 | contig 18028 bp, 20 predicted proteins | sample SS_ome_10_FD_132414 | JGI IMG/M metagenome (GOLD analysis project Ga0180432, IMG submission 132414) | Hypersaline lake sediment archaeal communities from the Salton Sea, California, USA - SS_1_MS_2 metaG | ecosystem: Environmental > Aquatic > Non-marine Saline and Alkaline > Hypersaline >...
ATATTTCTGAAGTGTATTTGAAATTAGATTAGATAGATTTGGATAGTAACTATTCTATTGACTACTCCATTTCTTTTTCTATTAAAAATCCCTTTCGGGATGAAAGTATACCGCTTCCCCCTTGCAATCGGTTAAGCTCTTGTTCAAAGAGCATATTTGATTGAACGTGAAAGTTGAAAACAAATGAAGGTCGCTATTGATATTGTTTCCCGATTGGGCTTTATTCCATAACCTGACCCGTCGCGGTCTCTTCACTCCGATTGTTCTCTATCTCCCCCCAATGTCCCATCCCTCCTTCCCCCCTTTATCTCCCTCCGGCCATCCCAAGCTACTTAAATATCTTTCCCATATCAAGCTTCTTTCTCCTGCCCCCCTCTCAAAAAAGGTATTTTGTGCCGTAATTCCGTTTCGGCACCCAAATTTTGGTGAGAACCTTGAGGTGTTAGTTGAATATAGTGCTTTTTATTGGGATTGTCAAGAGTTTTTTTATTTTCTGCTTTTTAGAGATTTTACGGCGTTGAGACGACCGCCTCCCAGCAGCCGGTGCCCCATTGTGAATATATCTCGAAATAGTACACGCCCGGGCCGATGAGGGTTAGCTTATCGCCCTCCGAGAGGGGCTGAAGGATCAAGATATCGTCTCCTTTCTCCCCGGTTGCCTTCACCCTGAAGTCGGCCGTTCCCCTGGGCCATGTGAACGTGAGATCAAGCTCCTGTTTATCCACGTATATCTGGAAGGTGGCCTTTGCCCCCTTTCCCCAGAGATATCCGGAGAAGGAGCAGGGATTCTCCTGAGAATTGGACTTTGAATCGAGCTGGATAACAAAAAAGAAGAGGAGTATGAAAATGGGGGACAGGAGGTACAATCTTTTTCTCAATTTAGAGGTCCTTTCAGAGGATAAATCTTTATGTGATAGAATAAACATGGTCGTTTACGTGTTTATTATGGTATAATTTTATCTTTCAGTCAAGGGTAAACGCCTTAATTTCCTTGACAAAGAAAAGGTGTTTGGATATATATATTCAGATATTCGGAATGCTTAAAGGATTTTATGGAAATTGTTTGATTTGTCGTCCATCGGATATTAAAAACATCTTTGAGGAGGGGCGTTTTGGACCTGTTGTCAATTAAGGTGGATGAGATTCCCGAAGGGGGGATGTCGGTGGATATCCCGGGCCAACGGCGGGAGCGGGATGATGCGGATGGGGGCTTTGAGTGGAACAAGGATTTGGTGTCCCTCGAGGTTCACACCGTTGTCGGCGGGCGCTCGTGGCAGGACGAGCTCCTGGGGGTTCTAAACGATCCTTATCTCAAGTTCTTGAACGGCTTTTCCGGGAGGGTAAATCTCTTTAAATCCAATCAAAGCGTAATAGTGAAAGGACAGATCGTGACGTCTGCGGAGATGTCATGCGGCCGCTGCTCGGAGCCGTTCAACCATGAGTTCAATATTTTGTTCAGGAGCGTCCTTACGAGAGATGACGCGGTGGATAAGGAAAGGGAGCTTACCAAAAAGGAGCTCGACTTTACCTTCTTTTCCGGCGAGAGCATAGACTTGGGGATGACGATTGTTGAGCAGATAGCACTTTATATTCCGGTGAAGCCTCTTTGCAGGGAAGATTGCCTGGGGATTTGCGGGATTTGCGGGAAGAACCGTAATATCGAGAGTTGTGACTGCAAGGAAAAAGAGGTCGACGTCAGGTTTGAAAAACTGAAGAATCTTGTAATCGAGTAACTAACAAAAATTTAAAAAGGAAGACAATAAAGATGGCTGTTCCAAAGAGAAAACATTCGAGATCGAGGCGGGGCAAGAGGAGATCACAGCAGGCCCTTAACAAGAAGCCTGCTCGTTCCCTGTGTCCGAACTGCGGCGAGGTAAAGCCGCCCCACGAGGTCTGTCCCAGCTGCGGGTATTACAAAGACCGAGAGGTGGTGGAGGTTCAGGAGGTTTAGCGGCTGACAATAGATGAGGAGTGTAGGGTTGGCTCAGATTGCGTATATATTTCCGGGGCAGGGCTCCCAGTTTGTGGGGATGGGAAAAGATATTTACGACAATTTCAAGTCCGCCAGGCTCGCCTTTGAAGAGGCCTCGGACAGCCTTCATTTCGACCTTAAGAGAATCGCGTTCGAGGGGCCGGAGGTCGAGCTGAACAGGACCGCTATAACCCAGCCAGTAGTCTTTACGGTGTCCGCTGCGATCCTTTCCGCCATGAGGGAAGAAGGTGTGGGAAGCGACGTCAAAACTTCGTCGACGGCGGGCCACAGCCTGGGAGAATACACCTCCCTCTTTTACGGTGGGGCTTTTGATTTCGTAACGGGGCTAAAGCTTGTAGGGAAGAGGGGCGGGATCATGGAGGAGGCGGTTAGTGAGGGGGAGGGGGCGATGGCCGCGATCTTGGGATTGGCAAGAGACGATGTGGATAAGCTCGTTAGCGAGGTATCTCGAGCGGAAGACGAGAGTGGGGGCGGCGGTGTTGTGGTATCGGCCAATTACAACGCCCCGGGGCAGGTGGTCATATCGGGGCACAGGGGGGCGGTTACTGAGGCGGCCGAGCTTGCCGGGGAGAGGGGCGCCAAGAAGGCGGTCGTTTTGAAGGTGAGCGTTCCATCCCATTCGCCGCTGATGAAGGGGGCGTCGGAAAGGCTCGCCGAGGAGCTTAAAGGGGTGGAGGTAGGCAATCTCGATCTTCCGGTTATATCGAACGTGACTGCGCTTCCCCACTCCGGGGGAGAGGAGACCAAGGCTCTCTTAGCCAAGCAGCTTGTCTCCCCGGTCAGGTGGGAGGAGAGCGTAAAATATATGATAGATAACGGGACTACCGATTTTATTGAGGTCGGGCCGGGCAGGGTCCTATCCGGTCTCGTTAAAAGAATAGACAGAAAGGTTGCGATATTGAGCGTCAATGATGTAGATTCCCTAAAGGATGCCGGAAAAAAGTATAAATAGAAAATATCAATAGCTATTGCAATAGTTATTGTAAAAACGCTATTGCAAAACGGTTGGATATGGATAGAATATAGATGGAATGTTGATGGAATATTAATAGAAAAAGGGCGTGGTTGACTGCGGATTATTGAATGTTAAGACTATAGGGGGGTAGTGAAATCTTGAGCCTTGAAGGAAAAACGGCGCTGATAAGCGGGGCGTCGAGGGGCATCGGGGCGGAGATCGCAAGGGAGCTTGCAGGCAAGGGTGCCCTGGTGTATATCAATTACAACAGGAGCGAGGAGAGGGCAAAAGCGGTCAGGGAGGAGATAGAGGGGAACGGGGGCAGGGCCGAGATAGTGAAGTTTGACGTTAAAAATGCGGTCGAGGTCAGTAAATCTGTTAAGGGCATCCTGAGTGTTGTGAAAAAGATCGATATATTGGTCAACAACGCCGGCCTTACAAGGGACAACATCTTCGCTATGATGAAGGATTCGGATTGGAGTGACGTTATAGATACGAACCTGGGCGGTGTTTTTTCCCTCACCAAGGCGGTAATAAGGCCGATGATAAAGGCGAGGTGGGGGAGGATAGTCAACTTGACGTCGGTTGCGGGACAGTACGGCAATCCGGGTCAGGCGAACTACTCCGCATCAAAGGCGGGCGTAATCGCCCTGACCAAATCAATTGCGAGGGAGCTCGCGCCGAGAAACATAACGGTCAACGCCGTCTCGCCGGGTCTGATCGATACGGACATGGCGATGTCCCTTCCGGACGACGCCCGCGATACGATCATATCCAAAATACCCTGCGGCAGGATAGGAACGCCGAAAGAGGTCGCATATGCTGTGGATTTTCTTGTGTCTAAATACGCCGATTACATAACCGGTCAGGTCATAGGCGTTAACGGCGGATTATATATGTAATTTCAGACTTAAGGAGGTAAGAAAATGGCATCTGTAGAAGAGAAGGTAATCGAGATAATCTCTGATCAGCTTGGTTTGGAAAAGGACGAGATCCAGCTTGAGGCGTCGTTCATCGATGACCTGGGGGCGGACTCTCTTGATATCGTCGAGATGATCATGACGATCGAGGACGAATTCGACATCGAGATCTCCGATGAGGACGCAGAGAAGATAGTCTCGGTTCAGGACGCCATATCATATATTAACGACAAGATGTAAGGGTGTGGTAATGAAGGTTGCCGTGGGTTCGGATCACGGTGGTCTGGACCTCAAGACGATAATTATTGAAGAGCTCAGCAAAAGCGGAGTGAGCGTAACGGATGTGGGAACGAATTCGACGGAGTCGAGCGACTATCCCGATTTTGCGGCCAAGGTGGTGGACGCGGTAATCAAGGGCGAAGCCGAGTTCGGGGTCTTGATCTGCGGAACCGGAATCGGTATGAGTATCGCCGCCAACAGATACAGGGGCATAAGGGCGGCACTCGCATGGAACGAATTTATGGCGAAGATGGCGAGAAACCACAACGATGCAAATATCCTCGTTCTGGGGGGGAGGGTTACCGGAGCGGAGCTGGCAAAAGAGATTCTAAGGGTCTTTTTAGAGGAGACTTTCGAAGGCGGCAGACACGTACGGAGGGTCGAAAAGATTGAGGATCTCGGCACTAAATAAATGGAAGGATGACAGATAGTGTTTAGAAAAGGGCTCAAAGAATGCGATCCGGATGTTTATAATATAATCGAAAAAGAGATTGATAGGCAGAAGCACAATATAATACTTATAGCATCGGAAAACTATGCCAGCAAGGCCGTGCTTGAAGCGTCCGGCTCAGTTATGACAAACAAGTATGCCGAGGGGTATCCGGGGGCGAGGTATTACTGCGGGTGTGAGCACGTGGACGAGGTCGAGACCATCGCCATCGATCGCGCGAAGAAGCTATTCGGCTGCGAGTACGCCAACGTCCAGCCGCATGCGGGAACGCAGGCGAATCTTGCGGTCCTGTTTTCGATCCTCGACATAGGCGATACGGTCTTGAGCATGAACCTGAGCCACGGGGGTCACCTGAGCCACGGAAATCCCGTAAACCTGTCGGGCAAGCTTTTCAATATAGTTTTCTATTCGGTGGACAAGGATACCGAGCGAATCGATTACGACGGTGTGTTGAGGATGGCGAGGGAGCATAGGCCGAAGATGATCATCTGCGGTGCGAGCTCATACCCCAGGGAGATAGATTTTTCCAAGTTCGGGGAGATAGCCGAAGGGACCGGGGCCATGCTCATGTCCGACATCGCCCACATCGGTGGGCTCGTGGTTGCGGGAATTCACAAAACTCCCGTTCCCGTAAGCGATTTTGTAACCACAACCAACCACAAGACGCTGAGAGGCCCCAGGGGCGGAATAATAATGTGCAGATCCAAGTACGCAAAGGAGATCGACTCCCTCGTTTTCCCCGGGTCCCAGGGCGGACCATTCATGCATATCATCGCCGCCAAGGCTGTCGCATTCAGGGAGGCGATGGAGCCGGACTTCATAGACTACCAGAAGCAGATAGTGGCAAACGCGAAGGCGATGGCGGACGTCATAAAGGGAAGGGGCTTCAGGCTTGTCTCCGGAGGAACGGACAACCATCTCTTCTTAGTGGATGTCGGACATAAGGGCCTGACGGGAGACGACGCCGCAATAGCCCTTGACAGGGCGGGAATCACTGCCAACAAGAACACCATCCCCTACGACACCAGGCCCCCGAAAGTCACCAGCGGCGTTCGCTTCGGCACCCCGGCCGTGACAACGAGGGGAATGAAAGAAGACGAGGTTAAGGTGGTGGCAAATCTAATATGCGATGTTTTGGATGATATAGGAAACGAGGCCACCATCTCGAGGACGAGGGGGGCGGTGAACGAGCTTCTGAAGGATTATCCCATATATAGATAGAAGGCAGATTAAAGGCGAAGATGAAGAATACCGCCGTGAATAATAAAAAAAAACAGAGGGATAATGAGGAAAGGCGCCCCAGCTGGGACGAGTATTTCATGTCGATCGTGGATCTCGTCTCGAAGAGGTCGACCTGCTTGAGGCGAAAAGTGGGCGCCGCCATAGTCAAGGAGAAGAACATCCTTGCAACAGGCTACAACGGCGCCCCCAGGGGGCTGCCCCACTGTCTCGACCTCGGCTGCCTGAGAGAGGAGCTCAACGTACCGACGGGGGAGAGACACGAGCTCTGCCGGGGGCTCCACGCCGAGCAGAACGCCATCATTCAGGCGGCATACCACGGCGTCTCCATAAATGGTGCGACCTTGTACTCGACGACACTTCCGTGCTCCATCTGCACGAAGATGATCATAAACGCAGGCATAATAAGGGTCATATATAAAGAAGGCTACGAGGACAAATTATCCAAACAGATGCTCTCCGAAGCGGACATCGAGCTTGAAAAATTCAAGGGGAAGGCGGATTAAAAGTGAAATGCCCATTTTGCGGATTTATGGACAATAAGGTGATCGATTCGAGGCTCTCAAAGGACGGCCATGTAATTCGCAGGCGCAGGGAGTGTAACGACTGCGGCAGGAGGTTCACCACCTACGAGAGGGTGGAGGAGATGCTCCCGATGGTGATAAAACGGGACGGCCGAAGAGAGCAGTTTGACAGAAACAAGATCCTGTCCGGGATAATAAAGGCGTGCGAGAAGCGCCCCATAAGCATCACGGTGATAGAGAAGACGGTAGACTCCATCGAGGCCAAATTCACCGACGTGGCCGAGAGGGAAATAAAGAGCACCGATGTCGGCGAGGTTGTCATGGAGCACCTCCACGGGCTCGACGAGGTGGCGTACGTCCGCTTCGCATCGGTCTACCGATCCTTCAAGGACATCAACGAGTTCATGTCGGAGCTGAAGGACCTTCTTGATCAGAAGGGCGGCAAAAGAAAGTAGATGGAAGAAAAATATATGAGGAGGGCCCTCACGCTGGCAAGGAGATACGAGGGCATGACAAGCCCCAATCCACCGGTTGGGGCTGTTGTGGTTTTAAGGGGGGAGGTTGTGGGGGAGGGCTCCCATCGTGGGGCGGGGTATCCCCACGGGGAGGCAGAGGCCCTCGAGGCGGCGGGGAATAGGAATGAGGGGGCGGATCTGTACGTCACCCTCGAGCCGTGCAGTCACCACGGGAGGACACCCCCCTGCACCGAGGCGATTTTAAAATCGGGTGTCACGAGGGTATTTATCGGCACACATGATCCAAACCCGGATGTTATGGGCGGCGGCGCGAAGATACTCGAGAAGGGCGGGGTTTCGGTCTCCTTTGTTGAACCCGGTGGAAGACTGGGAAGAGATATAGGGGTGCTCTACGAGTCCTATAAAAAATTCGTCGTCGAAAAGTGGCCCTTTGTTGTTCTCAAGGCGGCGATGACCCTGGACGGAAAGATTGCGACCTCGACCGGCGACTCGAAGTGGATAACGTCGGAGAGGGCGAGGAGGTTCGTCCACGGCCTCAGGAAAAGGTACGACGCCGTGCTGGTGGGGATCGGGACGGTGAAAGAGGACGATCCGGAGCTGACAGTGAGGCTGACTAAGGGGAGAAATCCGACGAAGGTGGTGATAGACCCCAAGCTTGAGATCGACCCCGGAGCAAATATCTTTTCAAAAGGGGGCGCCCCGGTTTTTGTCGCCGCCGTTGAGGGAGCAGATAAGGAAAAGATAAAGAGGCTTGAGGGGGTGGGGGCAACGGTAATCCAGATAAAGAAAGGGGATGTGGGGATCGATCTCGATCGGCTGTTGGGTGAATTGGCAAAGAACAAAGTTATGAGCCTTCTCGTGGAGGGGGGAGCAAAAGTCTTTACTTATTTCATTAAATATGGTAAATTCGACAAGATAATCTTCATATATTCCCCGAGGATACTCACAGGAAGCGACTCGGTGGGGCTCACGGCGGGTGTGGGGCCTGGGAAGATCGCGGACGCAGTGGGGCTGGAAGATGTCTCCGTTCGCCGCATAGGCGAGGATATCGCCGTAATTGGCTACAGGGGCTACAGGAGGGGGGTGAAGGGGGGTATTTAGATAAAGGGACTTGGGGAGAATACTTTTATATCGGGTTTTTATCTTGAGTGTTTTAATATCACGTGTTTTAGTATAGATGTTTACCGGAATCATAGAGGATGTGGGGATCGTCAGGGACTTCAGAAAATCGGGGGCGGTATCTATCATAACGGTCGAGACCGGGATGGACCTCAAGGACACAAAGATCGGAGACAGCATATGTGTCAACGGCGTGTGTCTCACCGTCGTTGCCATAGAGGGAAAGAGCTTCATCGTTGAGGCTTCCCCGGAGACGGTTTCCCGCTCGACCCTGAAGGATATAGGGACAAACAACCGTGTCAATCTCGAAAAGGCGCTGGCTGTTGGGGACCGCCTGGGCGGTCACATGGTTCAGGGGCACGTCGACGGCGTGGGAGTAATAAAACGTGTGGACAAGGACAAGGACAGTCTGATAATCGAGATAATACCGCCAGATAACGTCTTCAGGTACATCGTGGACAAGGGCTCCGTCTCCGTAAACGGCATCAGCCTTACGGTAAACTCCATTGCCGATGACTCGTTCACGGTAAACATAATAAGGCACACCGCGGAAAAAACGAACCTCTTAAATATCAACGTTGGGGATGAAGTGAACTTGGAGGCGGATATAATAGGAAAATACGTGGAGAGGTTTTTAGCTAAAGACAAGAAGGAGGGGGAGGGCCTGACGCTGAAAAAGCTGGCAGAGGAAGGGTACCTGTAGAACCTATAGAATGTTTGATTAGGAGAGATATAATGCCGACAACGCCGATTCCTGAAATACTGGGTGAGATAAAAAAGGGGAAGATGGTCATACTTGTTGATGACGAGGACCGAGAGAACGAGGGGGATCTCTTTATCGCGGCCGAAAAGGTAACCCCGGAGGCGATAAACTTCATGGCCAAGCACGGAAGGGGGCTGATATGCCTCTCCCTGACGGAAGACAAGGCAAGGTCTCTAAACCTTCGCCTTATGGTCTCGGAGAACACGTCGCAGTTCCAGACCGCCTTTACCGTCTCCATCGAGGCGAAAAAGGGGGTAACGACCGGTATTTCGGCCCACGATCGGGCTACAACGGTATTGGCCGCCGTCTCGGACGACGCCACACCCGACGATCTCGCGAGACCCGGCCATATATTTCCGCTGATCGCGAGAAATGGGGGTGTCCTCGTCCGCACGGGACAGACCGAGGGCTCCGTCGATCTCGCCAGGCTCTCTGGGCTCAAGCCCTACGGGGTCATCTGCGAGGTGATGAAGGACGACGGGACCATGGCCAGGATGCCCGACCTCGAGGAGTTTTCCGAGAAGCACGGCGTAAAGATCGCCACCGTAAAGGACGTCATCGAATACAGGATGAAGACGGAGCTTCTGGTGCACAGGACAGCGGAGACCATAATTCCTACGAAATACGGCGTAAATTTCAAGGCCATCGCCTACAGAAACGACGTGGATCCCCACGAGCATCTGGCGCTGATCCTGGGCGATTTCGCCCCCGATGATGAAGTCATGGTAAGGGTTCACAGCGCGTGCCTGACCGGGGACGTCTTGGGGTCACTGAGGTGCGATTGCGGGGATCAGCTCCAGGCCGCCCTCAAGCTCATATCGGAAGAGGGGAAGGGCGTCCTGATATACATGAACCAGGAGGGGAGGGGGATAGGTCTTCTGAACAAGGTCAAGGCCTATGAGCTTCAGGATCACGGATTGGACACGGTGGAGGCGAACGAGAAATTAGGCTTTAAACCCGACCTCAGGGATTACGGGCTGGGCGCCCAGATACTGGTAGACCTGGGGATTCACAAAATCAAGCTCCTTACCAACAACCCGAAGAAGATTATTGGGCTCAAAGGTTACGGTCTCGAGGTGGTGGGCAGGATACCTATCGAGATCGAGCCTGGAGAAAACAATATCAAGTACCTGAAGACCAAGCAGCAGAAGATGGGACATTTATTAAAAAAAGTATAGGAGGCCTAAATGCCCAAGCATATCGAGGGTAAAATAAACGCCAAGGGACTCAAGTTCGGCGTGGTCCTTTCGAGGTTCAACAGCTTCATCGGGGACAAGCTGCTCGACGGGACGACCGACGCCATCTTGAGGCACGGGGGGGCGGATGAAAATATCCACGTCTACAGGGTCCCGGGCGCTTTTGAGGTCCCCCAGATGGCGAGGAAATTGGTGGAGCTCGGAAACTACGACGCAATTATCTGCATCGGGGCCGTTATAAGGGGCTCCACACCGCACTTCGAATACATCGCGGCCGAGTCCGCCAAGGGTGTTGCAAGGCTCTCCATGGAAAGCAACATACCGATCTCTTACGGTATCATCACGACCGACAACATAGAGCAGGCCATCGAGAGGGCAGGGTCAAAATCGGGAAACAAGGGTTACGACGCCGCCGTCACCGCAATAGAGATGGTAAACCTCATGGCCGAAGTCAAGAAATAGTCTCGGCGCATTAGTCCAGCAGATTAACAGGGAATCTTGAGGAGGGGAATACGGGTAAGAAGGGGCGGTGCGATGCGCGGGAGCGGGGAGATGGGAAGAACGGTATGGGTAGGGAGTGGACCGTTGTAAAGACGGGATGATGGGAAGCCGGATATATCCAATACAGCATATATAATATGTAGTCTTATATATGGTTTTATATTTCTTTTCCAATTTTCACGGGGGATTCAATCTTGGGAAAGAGGAGGAGGGCAAGGGAATTGGCCCTGCAGTTTCTTTTTCAGCTCGACATCAATCCGCCGGTGAAGGGAGCCGTAGATATAGAAGATTCCCGGAGTCATCGAATGGACGAATCCGACGACTCAAAATGGGCGGACAAAAAAGCTTCCGAGGTTCTTGAAAGGACCGAAGAAAACCCCGAGATACCTACCACAAAAGACCTAAAAATCAACGACACGATGAATAGAGATCTCCCTGAAAAGCCGGGCGCAGAAGATGGTGGCGACATCGACCCACAAATTGAAAGGGCGATCGATCTATTCAAGGAAAACTTCAAGACCGACGAGACCGCTATACCCTTTTTCCTGTTTCTGGTCAGGGGGGTCTGTAAGCACAAAGAGAGGATAGACAAGATAATCAATGATACCTCCGAGAACTGGAAGCTCGATCGAATGGGAGTGGTGGATAGGAACATCCTCAGGTTTGCAATCTTCGAGCTGATGTTCGCGGACGACATCCCGTCCAACGTTTCGATGAACGAGGCGATCGAGATCGCCAAGAGATACGGAACGGCGGACAGCCCCTCGTTCATAAACGGGATACTCGATAAAATCGCCTCACTTGAAAAATCAGAAAATAAAAAAAGGAAATCGGAAGCAGATATTGATTAGGGCTGATTAGGGCGGATATCTAAAAAATTTGTAAAGGGCCATGATTCGTCATATTAAATCTATTTTTAAAAGGATACATATTATGAAAGAGATGATACCCAAAAAGAAGGCCTTTAAGACCCCGATCCTCTTTGTCCACGGGGCGTGGCACGGCGCTTGGTGCTGGAAGAATTTCATGGAATATTTCTCCAAGGCGGGATTTTCCTGCTATGCCCTCGACCTTCCCTCCCACGGGGAGAGGAGGGAGGAACCCGGCCTCAAGGGAAAGACGATGATGGACTACGTGAGGGAGATCGAGGCGGCTAAAGAAAAAATCGGAAACCCGATAGTTGTCGGGCACAGCATGGGGGGCTTTGCTACGATGAAATACCTCGAGAGAAACAAGGCCCCGGCAGGGGTACTGGTAGCCACGGCCACCTTCAGGAGGCTCCCCATACCCACAATGATAAAGCTGATCTTTCAGTATCCGATAGAGATGATCAGACTTACCCTCCTTATGCCGGTCAAGATAAAATCAGAAAAGATGTACAGGCATATGTTTCTCTACAACGCCCCTGAGAAAGTATTAAAGGAGGGCTTCAAAAAGAGCTGTCCGGAATCCTCCCCGGCCCTGCTGGGTCTTACCGTTCCACTGGTGTGGCTGAGACCCAAAAAAGTTTCCTCTCCCGTCATGCTCCTTGCGTCCGGTCACGATTACTTCTTCCCGCCGAGAAACGAGAGGAGGACCGCCAGGGCCTACAGGGCGGATTTCAAGCTATACGAAGATATCGGACATAACCTGATGACGGAAAAGGGCTGGGAAGGAGTGGCGAAAGATATTTTTGAATGGCTCAAGAAAAAGGTGAAATAGAAGCTTTTTTTAACATTTTTCAAGGATAAATAGATGAAGTTTATCAAGAAAGCGGCTTTAGTCCTCCTTCTGATTATCGTAATAGGATTAGGATACGCCATATGGTATTTTTCGGGGGAGATCGTGGCCTTCAGGACCTATACGATCGAGGAGAAAATTGCAGAGAAAAAATTCCACGACCTCGCCGATTTCGGAGTCAGATCCCAGAATATAGAGTTTGAGACACTCGAAAAACCGGGAGACGCGGACGGTGAAAAGCTGACACTCAATGGGTGGTTCATACCCGGAAAGAGTAAAGAATCGCCCACATTTGTCGTCCTCCACGGCCAGAACGACAACAGGATAGGCTCCCTCAAATACTCTGGGATGCTCGCAAGGGCGGGATACAACGTCCTCGCCTACGACCACAGGTACCACGGTCTCTCCGAGGGGGACTTCTGCACTTACGGCTATTACGAGAGTCACGACGTCTCGTCCGCCATAGACTATCTAAAGAAACGCGGCGACTGCAATATCGATCAGCTCGGTGTCTTAGGGGAATCCATGGGGGCGGCTGTGGCCATCATGGCCGCCGCAAACGACGACAGGATAAAGCTTCTGATCGAGGATTCGAGCTACCCGTCGCTTCCGATAGTAGTCTCGGACTACGCGAAGGCCCTCTACGGCCTGCCAAGGTTCCCGATAGTGGACTCCGCCCTACTCTTGGCGGGGATAAGGGCCGGCTTTTCGGCGGGCGAGGTAACCCCAATATTGGCGATAAAAGATGTTACGGTGCCCACGCTGATACTCCACTGCGACGGCGACCTCAACATCAAGCCGGAATATTCGACCGAGATGTACGAGGCGTCCGGGGCGGAAGACAAGGAGATATACTTCTTCTCCGGTTGCACTCACACCATGGGCTACGAGGACTACACCGATATGTACGAGGCGCTGGTTTTATCGTTCATCAAGAAACACTGGCCCTGAAAGACGTCGGCTCCTATTGTCTCTCTGTCAATCAGTAGGATAGGAGGTGGGACAAATTTGATGGGAGCAGAGGCTCCATCTAAGGGAAGGGGGATGGTGGGGCTAAAGAAAGATAGTGTGGTAATGCGGGTGTAAAACCGGGTGGCGGGCATAACTGGTGAAAGAGATAATATGTAGTGGGACTAACGGGAGGCAGGACTAACAGGAAACGGACTAAAGGATGATGGGGGCCAAAATGTGACTGAACGATGCGATGTTTGAGTGTCTGCCGGCAAGGGTGATTGGCAGGGCCTTGTCAAAAAATGAGCCCTATACCGTACGGTCGGGATGTTGGGATGGACGGCCCCTAATGGAGGCCGTATCGATCCATGATCGCCCTGTTGAATCGGGGGCGGTAGATAAGCTCGAAGGTCTCCTCCTTTCCCGGAAACAGGGTCACCGCCTGGTTTTTCACCCCCTCAACGAGGCCCTGGGCTTTCTCAATTGGAAGGTCGCCCTGAAGGATTATGCTTATCGTGAGGTCGACCAGGGTCCTCAGCCTGTTGATCCTCTTCTGCTCCTCTTTTATCTCCTCTTTTGAGCTCATGCTTCGTCCCATTTAAATATTCCCTCCCTAGATATCCCCGATGTAGACCTTCTTGTAATCCAGCGTCGATGAGGGCGGCCCCTCCTCGGTTATGAAGACGTCGACAACCTCCCCGATGAAGAGGGTGTGGTCTCCGGCGTCCACAGTGTCTACCAGCTTCAGATCGAAGGCGCAAAGGTAGTCGTTGAAGAGAGGGGTTTTTGACTTTCCAACGATTATGTTGTCGCCGGAAAAGAGGGATCCCGTCTTATCCGTCTTGATTCTCTTGAGGTCCGCCTCTTTACCCTTCTGAACCACCATAAGGCCGAAGTGCACGTCGCCGTCCCTTTTTGACATTTCGGCCATTCCTTTGAGGATATTGTGTATGAAGCGTACCTTCTTTATCGCAACCATTATCTTTGGTGGGTCAAATGAGACCTGGGAGACCCAGGATGCCACCATCGCGGACTTCGTCTCGCCGTCGTCCGCGGTTACGACATAAAGACCGTAGGTCAGTGAAGAGAGTCCCTTTTTTAGTTTATCGTCCATCTTAAACAGGGCAGGTTTTTGGCGGCCCCGATCTTGAAATTAAGAGGGCGGTCGATTTATTGAATACGACCTCAAGACCGACAAAACAGCCCCATAAAGTTTATCAACCTTATCCAAGTAAACAGTGAATCACGTTCTTCCATACGAGAAAAAGCAAACAGATGGCAGCCCCCAAAACAGATGTCATCCCCCAAAACAGACGGCAGACCCCCTTACTTTATCTCGGTGATGAATCCCGAGTAGCCGGCCTCAGAAAGGGTCTCAGCGCTCTTTTCCGCATCCTCCCTGGTGGGAAATTTCCCGGCCCGAACGCGGTAATAGGTCGATTCCGTGGTGACGAACTCCTCGATCCACACGTTTTCGATGTAGCCCTTTATCGATTCCGTAAGCCTCTCGGCGTTTTCCTTGGATGAGAACGAGCCTACCTGAATGGTGAAGTAGACTTTGTACTCGCCGGAGTTGTTGGATTTTGGTTTTTTTTTGTCCGTTGTATGCGCCGGGGTAGGCGTAGACGCGATCTCCAATTCCTCGGTGGCCTTCCCGGCGAGGACCTCGACCTTTACCCTGGTCGTCCCGGTGTGGATCATTCCTATAACCTTCGCCGAGGCGTATGAGAGATCGATGACCCTCTCCTTTGCGAACGGGCCCCTGTCGTTGATCCTGACCGTCACCGACTTGTTGTTTTCAAGGTTTGTCACGATGCACTGGGTCCCCATGGGGAGGCTCTTGTGGGCGGCGGTAAGCTCGTACATGTCGAATATCTCTCCGCTGGCCGTCTTCTTGCCGTGGAATTTCGGTCCGTACCAAGATGCCATTCCCTCGAAGCTATCGACCACTTTTACGGGGGGGATTTTTTCGGTTGTAATCGACCCCGTTTCATCGGACGGCGGTATGTAGGTGTTGTGTCTGCTCTTGACCCCCTTGTTAAACAACGAGCAGCCGGAGACGGCAAAAAGAAGGATCGTCGTTAAGATGATGAAAGGCTTAAAGTTATTCATGGTACTTATTCCTCAGAATAAAATGAAAACAATTCAAAGCCAGTCTATTTTTCAATACGATCGAGAAAGTCATGCAATTTTTCCGTGTAACCCTTTCGTGCAGACCCCAGGGTGTAGAATCTCGTTTGTCTCTTCCCGTCCACCTCCCTCTTCACGGCAAGGACTTCCTCGTGGGTGAAGAGATTAAGGGCGTTTCTGATATTTATACGAGACAGAGACTCCGGCCTCGTTATCTCGCCCCTGGTGAACATCTTCTCGCCGACCTTGGTTATTCGATTGATCAGGTCTTTTTCGCTCCTCTTTTTTCCCTCAAGGTAATCAGGCAGTGTAACGAGGGTTACAAGGTATGACTCGAGGTAATTCCTTATCAGTCCGGTAAGGATGTAGAGCTTTTCCTCCATGCCTTTGTTTATTTTAAATTGGCCGTCCTTTTCTATGATAATCTCGTTTTCCTTGAGATATTCGAGAACCTGTTTAACCCTCTCAACGTCGGTAAGCTCCATATCGTATATAAAGTCGTATTTGAAGAGCTTTCTCAGATACGTGTAGTCTTCGGTGATCTGCTTCTTGGAGGAGGCCGCTCCCAGACGGGAGAGGATGGAGACGGCTATAAATGCGGGCGGAAGGAGGAAATGAAGCGTTGAGTTCTTGTAAAATTCGAGGTTCAGCCGCTTGTCTTCCGGCACGAAAAAGACCTGTTCGTAATCCTCCCCTTCATCGTCCTGGTCATGTTTCACTATCTCTATCAGCTTCTCTTCGATAAAGCTGGAGAGGGTTTCTCTTATGGCCGCCCGCGGATCGTTCAGAGATTTCGTGATCCGGGCGCCAGTGAATTTCAGATAATCCAGCATGAAGAAAACCGTATCGATAAGCTCCTCCCAGAGGAGGGCGCCCTTCGTGTGGGACATAAACGCCGCCGAGACAAGCTGGGAGGTCAAAACGATACTGACCTCGTTGATCGAGTGGACGATCTTGTAAGCGAGATTGTACTGCAGTTTTTTAAGCTCCGTCTTTGTGATCTCGTCCGGATCGTATCCGGAAGACATGAAAAAATCCTTCAGCGAGATGGGATCGTTGAAATTTACAAACACGGTTCCGTATCTTTTTTTCAGCACACTCCTGTTCTTTATCATGGTCAACAGGTTTTCCTTCTCCTTCTTTTCACCCGACATCTCTCTGATATAGGATTTTTCCTCCATTACCTTATCGTATCCTATCGAAACTGGGACAAAAGAGATGTCATCGATATCACCGGAGAAGAAGGTGTCTACAATTATGGAAAGCAGCCCGAGCTTGGGCATGACGAGCTTTCCGGTCCTGGACCTTCCACCCTCGATGAAGTACTCGATGCTGTACCCCTCGGACAAGATGGTCTTGACGTATGCGGAAAAGACGATCGGGTATAGTGGGTCGCCCTTGAAGGTTCTCCTCAAGAAAAACGCGCCGGAGCGTCTGAAGATATGCCCCATCGGGAAGAAGGAGAGGTTTATCCCCGCCGCTATATGCGGCGGAGTGAGGTTGTTGTGAAATAGGATCTGAGAAAGTATCAGATAGTCCATGTGGCTTTTGTGACAGGGCATGATCACCAGGGAAGATCGCTTGGCGGCCTCGCGAATCTTTTTCAAGCCCTCCTTGTCAACCTCCGTTCCGCTGTAGATATTGTTCCAGACCCATGTAACTAAGAGGTCGAAGAGATAAATATAGGTCATGTTGTAGTCGGCGGCTATCTCCTCCAGATAGGATACGGCTTTCTTTCTGAACGTCTCCTTGGGGACACCCGTGACCTCAGAGAGCTCCTCGATCTGTCTTTTAAACCTCTCGTCCCAAAGCACCATCTCAAAGAGCTCCAGGCGGTCCTTCAAAACCGGCCCCTTGATTATCCGCTCCTCGCTCTCGATGTTGTCCAACAGCTCTCTCCTGAGCTCGAAAGAGAGCTCCCCGTTTATCGCCTCGTCCCTTCCCTCCAAAAACTCCTTCAGATTTATCGGGTCGCCCAGCTTTATGAAGGCTTTTCTATAGTACCTGAAAAACACGATTATACGTCTAAGCAGCCCCGGCTCTTCCTTGGGGCCGAAAAGGACGTTGGTCAGAGTCCTCTTCATGCTTAAAGGCCGCTTGTGAAATATGATGATGTGGGGAACGATATATATCGTCCTTTCCATTACCTTTTGAGACCTGAGTAGATATACCACCGGGTCTTCGACCTCCTTTATCGCGAATCTCTTTAGGAGGCCGGTGGGGTGGCGCAAAAAGAGTATTGAGGATTTCCCCTCTTCGCTCATTCTGCGGACGAAGTCGGTTCTGTATGGATTGGGGGATTCTATTCCCTCGATCAGGCAGTAAAACTTGGACAATAGAATCCTGAAGACGGACTTCAGGGGCTGAAACCAGATCATGTTGATGAAGTTGCCGAAGATGGGGTAGGGCAGCCCCTCCGATTTGTATCGATGGTGAAAGAAGAGAAAATCGAGGGAGGACCTGTTCTTCTGGGCGTAGATTATCGTTCCTTTCTTTGAAAGCTCCCGGATGGTTTTAAGGTCCTCATCCGGTATGGATACCCTGTCGGTAAAATATTTGTATATCAGGGAGACAAGGTAGCTTCCTCTTTCGCCGAAATACGAGGTGTAGTAATTGAGGTGGTTACCGAGCAGCATCATCAAAAAGGACTTGAATCTCTCTCTCAATCCTTCTTTCTTTTCTTTCTTTTCCATGTTTTTTTAAGACAAAAGTAATTGTGATCCTGTTGTAGAAAGTGCAAATATTTGCAACATTACGCTAACACCAAAACAGTTGAAAGTCAAGAATTATGGATGCTTACTACTTTTGAATG
>Ga0180432_10004943_pt1 | contig 18027 bp, 12 predicted proteins | sample SS_ome_10_FD_132414 | JGI IMG/M metagenome (GOLD analysis project Ga0180432, IMG submission 132414) | Hypersaline lake sediment archaeal communities from the Salton Sea, California, USA - SS_1_MS_2 metaG | ecosystem: Environmental > Aquatic > Non-marine Saline and Alkaline > Hypersaline >...
AAGAGCCGGTGTGAGGGCACTTTTCGGCCAATTTGTGGGCCTAGCGCCGCCTCTTCTATGGCTGAGAATCAGCCCGCGGTGCGGGCCGGCGCAAAGCGGAACGAATTTATGCATCGCTGCACTAAGCGATTCCGTCCAGCGTGACCGCCACGCTAATCCTTACCCTGCGCACTCGATCAACTCGCGCGGAGTGGCGGTCAACAGTTCGTACCCGTCCGGGCGCACGACGATGGTATCCTCCAGCTTGACCATCATTCCGTGGGCGGGTGCGCTGACCTCGATCTCAATGGCAAGCACCGTTCCCGCCTGGAGACGTGCCTCGACGCGCGGCCAGAGCACGGGCGGCTCGTCTATTTCCAGCCCAATGCCGTGACCGACAAAGCCGGGCAGTACCAGGCTGCCTGGGGCAAAGTAGGGTGGGGCGCCTGGCGCGACGATCGCTTCAGCCACCGGGTAGAGATCGGCCACGGGGGTGCCAGGGCGCAGGGCCTCGAGCACACCCTCTTCTGCCGCGCGGGCCACGCCAAAGAGTGCCTGTTGTTCATCCGTGGCTCGCCCCACGACAAAGGTGCGGGATTCGTCGCCGGTGTAGCCCTCGTAGGTCGAACCGATGTCCACGACTACTAGGTCGCCCGGCTCCATCACCCGGCGAGAGGGGCCGTACGGCATAGCGGGCCCTAGCCCTGTGCCCGTCACCACTAGTCCGTGCCCGCCGCGTACGGTCAGGTTTTCTCCACTTGCCAGCAGCACTCCGGCTCCGCGCGCCCCGGGGTGGCGCAGTGGCTGGAACCCCTCGTGGCCGGCCCGCCGCAGCGCCGCTTCTACCTCGGCCGCCAGGGCTAATTCGCTCACCCCCGGCGCGATCGTTCGACGGGCGGCCTCGTGTCCGGCGTCGGCCACGGCTGCGGCGTGGCGCGTGGCAGTGATCTCGCCGCCGTCTTTGATCGTGCGTTGAGCTAACACCAGCGGGGAGATGTCGGCCAGTGACCAGGTGGGGAAGGTCTCTTGCAATCGCTGGAATAGCTGCGCAGAGATCAGGTCAAGCTCGCTGCCCAGCACGCCCCCCGTCAGCCCCAGTTCGTCCATAACCTCGGCGATGTCGGAAAACCCATTCATCGGTTCCACGCGAGCAACGGTTGCTTCTTGCTGGGCGTGCTCGAGGCCTCGTCGCACGAGAAGGGCCGCGCTGTCTGGGGAGACGAGCAAGGCCGCCGGACGCACTGTTCCAGCGTAATAGAGTATATCGCGGTGATGGAGTAAGAGGGCTGCGTCCAATCCTGCGGCAGCCATACGAGCGCCTAGTTCGGTCAGTCTGTGGTTGATTATGCTCCTCCTCCCCAGAGTTTGTCTGGGGGCCGGCTACCCCCCGGCGATGAGATGTATCACCCATACGTCCGCGCCATCGGGGATGGTGCGGGTGGAATACTCCTCGCGGGGAATCACCTCGCCGTTGATCTTGACGATGATGTGGGCAAAAGTGTAGCGGAAGCGCTCCAATAGGCCGGAGATAGTCAGCCCTTCCTCCCATTCGATCTCGTCGCGGTTGTTGACGCGGATCATTGTAGGGCGTTATTTTATCACATTTGAATGGAAACCCCAAGTGCAATCGGTTCTCTTGCCGCCGCGAGCGGCGGCGCGAATTCGCTCATTTCTCAATTCGTTGTGGCATCGTCAAAGCATTACTTGCGCCTTTGGTGAAAATTGATACAATTATGCACAGTGCATCTCTTGCCCGTGAGCCAAATCCTATGCCAATGAATAGAGACTCAACTGGCGCGGCCGAAAAGATCCTGGTCATAGACGACGACGTGATCTTGTTAAAGTTGATACGTCGTTCTCTCGAACCTTTGGGATTTTCCATATTCACGGCGACCAGCGGAGAAGAGGGACTGAAATTGTTCCCGCAGCTCGCCCCCGATCTGGTGATCCTGGACGTTATGATGCCGGGCATGGATGGCTGGGAGGTCTGCCGGCGCTTGCGCCAAAAGTCGGCGGTACCCGTGATTTTCTTGACCGCGTTGGATTCGGTGGACGATATCGTGCAAGGGCTGATAGGCGGAGCCGATGACTACCTGGCAAAGCCGTTCAAGATAGACGAACTGGGCGCCAGAGTGACCGCGCAGCTTCGCCGTGCTCGCATGTCTCACGGACAAGCTGACGTCTTGCGCTTTGGGGGCGGCGACTTGGTCATCAACCGTGCCGAGCAGACAGTGTTCGCTTATGGTGAAGAAATCACGTTGAGCCCTATCGAGTACAATCTACTTTTGTTCATGGCCGAGCGGGCTGGACGCATACTCTCCGCGCAAACACTCTTCGATTCCATCTGGGGTCCCATGGCCGAAACAGGCCTCACGGGCGTCAAATGGTATATCTGGCGCCTGCGGCAAAAGATCGAATCCGATTCCTCAGACCCCCGATTTATCCTCACTGAGCGAGGCAAGGGATACCGCTTTTCTCCCCAATAACTCCTCGATCACCCCTTTCTCAAACCAATCTTAAACCTTGCGTGCCTTTTTGCAAACTGGATTCAAACTGGCATAGGGTATAATATAGGCAGAGTTAAGCTGTGGGGGTGGGATAGGAGAAAAATAATGAGGAGTAAAGGTCTGTTTTCGAGGCTTCGTTTCATTTCTATGTTGGGCATTATCCTTTGGCTGGCGCTCTCCACATCCATTGTGTGGGCCGATGGGGAAACGGGTACTGTTGTAGGATACCCTTCACTGAGGCAAGTCAGGGGAACGTTAAATGGAGAGAGTTGGAGTGGACAGGGCGGCACCATCAATATGGAGCTCACCGATGGCCCCATCGTCCCCGTCTTTTGCACCGACATACCGCATCACGTCGGCACGGGAGATACTTTCGTCGCCAGCGACGAGGAGATGGACTGCCGCGTCAAATGGTTGCTGACGCACTACCCATCTCGGCTGACCACCTATACCCCCTGGCCCGATGGCGCTCCGGGATCCCTAAGTGACCGCTATAACGAAATGGCCGCCCGCCAGGCGGCCGTCTGGCACTTTTCCGACGGCCTGCTGCCGGACGATACCACGACGGTCGGTGCGCGGGCCTGGGAGATCATTGACGCCGTGCCCGGTGACGCCTGCGCCGCCGACGCTCCCAGCGTCGCCATCGCCCCCGCCAGCACCGTCAACCCCATCAACACGACCCGGACCTTTACCGTCACCGTGACCCGGGGCGGCGAGCCGGTCGGTGGACAAGGGGTGAACCTCAGCGCCGATCTCGGAACGCTGAGCACCGACACCGTTATCACCGACGACCAGGGCCAGGCCACCTTCACCCTCACCTACGATACGCCTGATACGACCTCTAACATTGGTGCTGAGGCCGAGATGTCCCTGCCGGTGGGCACCATTTTCGTCGGCACCGAGGAGAACAAACAAAAGCTGGTTCTGGGTGAGGAAACCACCGGCCTGGTGCACGGCTCCGCTGCCGCCACGTGGACCGGCACCGGATCGGTCACGACTCTCAGCTTTGACGACTACAATATGAACGAGACGCACGACTCCGGTGAGCCTCTGCTGGAAGGGTGGACGGTGACGCTCTACAAAGACAACGGTGCGTCCTGGGACGTGGTTGACAGCGATACCACCGACGGCGCGGGGATGGCCAGCTTTACCGGCTTGAGCGCCGGCGACTATCGCGTAGTAGAGACCATGCCGGCCGGCTGGTACAACACCACCCCAACGGACGTAGAGTTCACGTTGGTCGCCGATGGAAGCCACTCGGTTGCTTTCGGACAGGTCAAACTCCCCGTCATCGTCGGCCACGTCTTTCAGGACGACGATTTGGACGGCGCGTACGATGCCTCCGAACCTTTGCTGGCAGGGTGGGAACTGCGCCTATACCGTATGGACGGCTCTTACATCGCCGGGATGCAGGGCGTGACCGGCGACGACGGCGCTTACATCTTTAGCTCTCACCCCGACCGCAACCCGCCCGACATCGTGGCCGGCGATTACTTTGTGCAAGAGACCCTCCAGAGCGGATGGTACGCCACGACGGGCGTCTCGGGGACGGTCACGGTAGGCTCTGGTGACATTGTAACCGCCTCGCTGGGCAACGTACATTCGGAACCCTCCCTGACGCTAGACAAGAACGGCCCGGCGACCGCCCACGAGGGTGACGAGATCACCTACGATTTCACCGTCACCAACGACGGCAACGTTCCTCTGGAAAACGTCACCGTAAATGACCCACTGTTGGGTGGCGAGGTCTGCGACCTGGGGACGCTGGGTGTCGGCGCGAGCGCCGCTTGTGACGCCGCCTACACCGTCCCGGACGCGGCGGATGACCCGCTGGAGAACAGCGCCACCGCCTCCGGCGTCGAGCCTTATTTGGGCGGCGAGGCCAGCGATAGCGACGCGGTCAGCACCGACGTTCTCCACCCGGCCCTGGAACTGGCGCTTACGACCTCTGCCGACGAGGTCTATGCTGGCGAGCCGGTGGTTCTGACATACGAGGTGACCAACACCAGCAGCGACACCACACTCTACAGCGTGGTCATCTCCTCCGACAACGGCACGCCCGGCGACCCCTCTGACGACTATGAGGTGTGCTCCATAGCTGAACTGGGGGCAGGTGCGGCTCTGACCTGCGACGAAACAGTGACTCCGGATGAGGATACCACCTACACGGGTACAACGGAGGGGCACGATGCGCTTGGCGCCGTCGTGGACGATGAGGCGCAGGCGACGGTGACTATGATGGATGATGGTACGCCAGACGAAGAAGATGACAATACCGACACCGATGGAGATGGCGTTCCTGATTACCTGGACGATGACGACGATGGGGATGGCATCCCCGACGAGATTGAGGGGGATGAGGATGCCGACGGCGACGGCACGCCCAACTTTCTCGACCTCGACTCTGACGGCGACGGCATCCCGGACGAGATCGAGACGGCCGACGACGCCGACGGCGACGGCACGCCCAACTTTCTCGACACTGACTCCGACGGCGACGGCATCCCGGACGAGATTGAGACGGCCCAAGACGCCGACGGCGACGGCGCGCCCAACTTTCTCGACCTCGATTCCGACGGCGACGGCATCCCCGACGAAGTAGAGACGGCCCAAGACGCTGACGGCGACGGCACGCCCAACTTTCTCGACACTGACTCCGACGGCGACGGCATCCCGGACGAGATCGAGACGGCCGGTGACGCCGACGGCGACGGCACGCCCAACTTTCTCGACCTCGATTCCGACGGCGACGGCATCCCGGACGAGATTGAGACGGCCGGTGACGCCGACGGCGACGGCACGCCTAACTTTCTCGACCTCGATTCCGACGGCGACGGCATACCTGATGCTGGCGAGTGGAGCGAGGGACTTGACGATCCGTTGGCCGGTTGTACGGCGGATGACCCCGTCTGCTACGACAACGACGCGGATGGCGACGGCATACCCAACTACTTGGACTCTGACAGTGATGGCGATGGCTTGTCCGACGGTGAAGAGGGTACTGGTGATAGCGACGGTGATGGTATTCCCGATTGGCTCGATCCGGCCCCGGGCAACCAATCTGACCAATTCTTCTTCATCTTCTTGCCGCTAGTGGCTAGTTCCTAGCGCCAATATCGAGATGCCCGGCGTCTCAATGCCGGGCATCTCGGTGTCCTTCTGCTTGCCCCTACTTGACAATGTAGCCAAAATATGTCACACTCTACGGGAGAGACCCCTCGACCTCTCTCGGATTGTGATGGAATTTTCTTGCAGCATTGTACTGTATTATACCTGTTACTTGCAGGATTGCGGCTTGACCGCGTTGACCCAGGAAAGGAACTCGCAATGGTGAAACGGCTGACACGCATACTCGTATCCTTTGGCCTTGCTTTGGGCCTGACTGTGACCTTGTTTCTGGTGTTGGTCGGCAGACCTGTCCGTGCCAACAGCATCGTCGTAGATAGCACCGCAGATAATGCGACCGGTAGTGATGGCTACTGCACCCTACGTGAAGCTATCAATAACGCCAACAGTGACAGTGATACCACGGGCGGCGATTGTACGGCTGGCAGTGGGGATGATGCCATCACGTTCAGTTCCACCCTGTTCAGCGGCGGCGGCATAATCAGTCTTACAAGTTCGCTGACCATTATGAACGACGATGGAACTAGTATTGATGGTGACCTGGACGACGACGGTGAACCAGAAGTGGAACTCCGCTACGACGGAGCTGCCTCCTTTAGCCTGCTCAGAATTCGATCCTCCGATAACCGCATTGAAGGACTATCCCTCACCGGTTCCCCTGATCACTATGGTATTTACTTGAACGGGAACGGCGTCGAGGTAAACGACAACCAGATCGTGAACAACTGGATCGGGCTTGATCTAACCGGCGCCTCCAGAGGGAACAGATACGGAATCTACATCCAGCACGTAGATGGTGTGGGCAGTGGCGCCATCGGCAACACGATCCAGGACAACGTCATCTCTGGAAACGACTATGACGGTCTCTACATCCAGGATGCCCCGGGAACCCAGGTGTTGAGCAACACCGTCGGGCTGAACCCTGCCATGACTGACACCATAGCCAACGGCGACGACGGCATTACCCTCAACGGCGCCGTGACCACGACGATCCAGTATAACTGGGTGTCTGGCAACGGCGGCGACGGTCTCTACATCACTGGAACCCAAGAGATCACTATCATCGACAACGTGGTTGGCCTGGACGCAGCGGAAAGCGCTGCGAGGAACTATGGTCTGGCTGGGATCAACGTCGCCGCCAACTCTACTTCCCTCACCATCCGGGACAATACGATCTCGGGTAACTGGGGCAATGGTATCTACCTGGGGCCGGGTTGTGGCTATGCCACCATCGCCGGCAACCACATCGGCACCAACGTCGCCGGCGCCGCCGGGTTGGGCAATGGGCGGGTTACGAACAGGGACGGCATCCAGCTAAACGACGCCTACAGCAACACCATCGGCGGGCCAGATCTGGCCGACCGCAACATCATTGTCCACAACGGGCGGGCTGGCGTCTTTATCTCGGGCGAACAGGCCGACCACAACGTGGTTCAGGACAACTACATTGGCGCCGGCGCCGCCGGCAGCGAGGATTTGGGCAACGGAGATTACGGCCCAACCTCCGATACAGGGGCCGGCGGCGTCTACGTCTACGATGGAGCCGATCACAACGTCATCCGCGACAACCTGATCCGCTTCAACTACATCGGCCTGCGCTTCTCTGGCGGCAGTGACCCTCTCGTCACCCCGCCCCAGTTCAACCAGGCGCTCACCAACACACTGACCTACAACGACAAGTACGGCGTCGTCAACCAAACCACCCACTGGAACACTACCTACACCACACCCGTCAGCGGGGACAACCTGATCCAGAACAACGTGGTCACAGACACGAGGGGAGACGGCATCGGCATCTTTAACTACGGCGGGTCGCCGCGCATCGTCAATAACGACATCAGCGAGAACGACGGTTTTGGCATCGTCAACCGGGTCTACTTTGGCGCCGACGGCCCGTCCGATGCAGCCGATGACCTGCTCTCAATGCCCACTATAACCGGCAACACTATCAGCGGCAACGGCGACGATGGCATCCAGTCACGCGACACGACCCCGCTGAATAAGGCCACCTTGCTGGGCGACAACACCTTTGTCAACAACAGCGGCGAGCCGCACATCTCCCAACGCTGGTTCGTCGCCGTCGAAGCGGTCAGCGGGACGCAAACCATCATCAATGGCCTGGCAGTGACCGTCACCCGACAGGGCGGAGGAAATGCCTGTCCCGGCGGCGCTTGCGTTGGAGACGACTTTGATTCAGATGGTGGCAGCGGTGGAGTTTGGGGGCCAACCGGCATCGTCTACACCGACGTAGAAAACCTGTCCGATGGCACCAGTACCTGGTTTGAGATCGTCGAGTACGAAGTGACCTGGCAGGGGACTTGGGTGACTTACACCTCTCACCTGGTCGAGATCGGCGGCGCCGAGCAAGGCTCCCGCTACTTTGACTTTGACGGCATCACCACTACCGCAGAGATCTCTGGCGACGTAAACCTGCCCTTCTGCATCTCCACGGGCATCACGGACACAGATCAATCTCTGTGCCGCTATCAGATCGCCCAGATAGACGTCTTTGGCTCGTTCGGCGATGGTGACTGGGACGACGACGGTATCCCCGACGAGGATGAGGGCACCGGCGACACCGATGGCGATGGCACGCCCGACTACAAGGACACCGACAGCGACGGCGATGGCATCCCTGACGAAGACGAGTACGATTGGTGTGGCAATCCACCCTGTGATTCCGACGGCGACGGCACACCGGACTACAAGGACACCGATAGTGACGACGACGGCATCCCTGACGAAGACGAAGGGAACGTGGACACCGACGGGGATGGGATTCCTGATTATGCGGACACCGACTCGGACAACGACGGCATCCCTGACGACGAAGAATATGATTGGTGCGGTGGCCCTCCTCCTTGTGACACTGACGGCGACGGTACCCCTGATTACAAGGACGACGACGACGACGACGATGGAATTCTCACCGAAAACGAGAACCCTGACCCCAACGGCGACCAGGATCCATCCGATGCCGTAGACACCGACGGCGACGGTACCCCTGACTATTTGGACGACGACGACGACGGCGATGGAATTCTCACCGAGAACGAGAACCCCGATCCCAACCACGATGGCGATCCATCTGACGCCCAGGATACCGACGGCGACGGCATACCGGATTATCTGGAGCCGAACGACGTGGATACCGATGGTGATGGCAAGAACAACCACGACGACGACGACGACGACGGGGACGGCGTGGGCACCCAATACGAGCACGCCGACCCCAATGGCGACGGCAGCCCCGCTGACGCCCAGGATACCGACGACGATGGCATCCCTGACTATCTGGACGAGGACGACGACGGGGACGGTGTTTACACCGAGTACGAGCACCCCGACGATAACGACGACGGCAGCCCGGCCGACGCCCAGGATACCGACGACGACGGCATCCCTGACTATCTGGACGAGGACGACGACGGGGACGGTGTTTACACCGAGTACGAGCACCCCGACGACAACGACGACGGCGACCCCGGCGACGCCCAGGATACCGACGACGACGGCCTCCCCGATTATCTGGACAACGACGACGATGGGGATGGCCGGCCGACCGCCAACGAGGACGCCGACCCCAACGACGACGGCGACCCTGCCGACGCCAAAGACTCTGATGGCGACAACACACCTGACTATTTGGACCCAGAGTACTTTATCTACCTTCCCCTTGTCCTGCGCAATCACTCCTGACGCGCGCCACTCTTGAGCAGCGCTATCCGATCCTCTCGCAAGCCCCGCGGCTTGCGAGAGGGTTTTCGTTTGCCCGACATACTGGCCTTGCCTTTTGAGGGACACGGGCGGACGTGGGGCAAGTTGGTAACTTTTCAATCTGATGAAACGATGGGACAAATCCCGTGTTTGTGGTAGAATAATGCGCTGAGGAGATCGCAATGTCTAGCGTCATCACCGTGGTGGGCGGGGGGTTGGCCGGGAGCGAGGCCGCCTGGCAGATTGCCGAGCGGGGCGTGGACGTGCTCCTGTACGAGATGCGCCCCCACCAGACGACGCCCGCTCACGTCAGCGGCCGGCTGGCCGAACTGGTCTGCTCCAACAGCCTCGGCTCCGACCTGCCCGACCGGGCGGCCGGGCTCTTGAAGAACGAACTGCGCTACCTGCGCTCGCTGGTATTGGCCTGCGCCGACCAGGCGCGCGTGCCGGCCGGCGGCGCGCTGGCGGTGGACCGGGAACTGTTCTCCGCCGAGGTCACTCGCCGCGTCGAGGCTCACCCGCGCATCTGTCTCGTGCGCGAGCAAGTGACGGCGATCCCCGATGGGCCGGTTGTCGTCGCCACCGGCCCTCTCACCTCAGAACCCTTGGCCAAGGCCATCGCCGTGCTGGCCGGTCAGGAACACCTCTATTTTTACGACGCCCTGGCCCCCATCGTGGCCGCCGATTCGATTGATATGTCCGTTGCCTTCCGCGCTTCCCGCTACGGCAAGGGAGACGCCGACTATATCAACTGCCCGCTGACGGAGGAGGAGTACGTCCGCTTCGTCGAAGAGCTGGCGGCGGCGGAGTGCATCCCGCTGCGCTCATTCGAGCAGGAGCCGGACCGCTTCTTCGAGGGCTGCCTGGCGGTGGAGGTGATGGCGGCGCGTGGAAGGGACACCCTGGCCTTTGGGCCGCTCCGCCCGGTCGGGCTGACCGATCCACGCACCGGGAAGCGACCCCACGCCGTGGTGCAGTTGCGGCAGGATAACCTGGCCGGGACGCTCTACAATATCGTCGGCTTCCAGACCAATCTGCGCTACGGCGAGCAGGAGCGGGTGTTCCGCCTCATCCCGGGGTTGGAACGGGCCGAGTTCGTGCGCTTTGGGCACATGCACCGCAACACTTTTATCAATGCGCCACTCCTATTGGAGCCGACGATGGAATTCCGCGCCCGGCCGGGACTCTTTTTCGCCGGGCAGATCACGGGCGTGGAGGGATACGTGGGCAGCGTCGGCAGTGGGTGGGTGGCGGGGGTCAACGCGGCCCGCTTTGTGCTGGGGCAGGAGCCGCTGCTGCTGCCACGGGCGACGATGCTGGGGGCGCTGTGTCATTATGTGAGCCGCGCGGAACCGGAATCGTTCCAGCCGATGAAGGCCAACTTTGGCTTGATGCCGCCCCTTGCGCCGCCGGTGCGCAACAAGCGGGAACGATGCCGGGCTTACGCGGCGCGGGCGTTGGATGCGCTTAAATCACTTGTTTTAACATAGTAATTATCGTGTGGGGAGGGTGTGCATTGTGAAGCATCTTGAAAGGCCATATCGGGCTATGCGCATAGTTTTGCTGTTCTGCCTCTTGCTCTGCACATTCTCACTCGCAGCGTGCAGCGAGCCCGAACCGCTGATCTTTGATGGCGAGGCGGCCTACGCCCACGTCGAGGCTCAGTGTGACCTGGGCTTTCGCCCTACCGGGTCGGACGCCGGTTGGGCCACCGGCGATTACATCATCTCTTACCTGGAGGAGCAGGGTTGGACGGTCGAGACAGAAGAGTTCACCTATCGCGACACGCCCGTGCGCAACATCGTCGGTCGGGTGGGGGAGGGGCCGGTGATCGTGCTGGGCGCCCACTATGACACCCGCCTCAGCGCCGACGAGGAGGATCCCAGCGTCCCCGTGATGGGGGCCAACGATGGGGCATCTGGCGTGGCCGTGTTGCTGGAACTGGCCCGCACACTGGACCGGGACAAGTTGCAGCGCCAGGTCTGGCTGGCCTTTTTCGACGCCGAGGACAATGGTCGTCTCGGTGGCTGGGAGTGGTGTGTCGGCTCCGGCTATATGGCCGCCCACCTGGAGATTATGCCCGAGGCGGTCGTCGTCGTGGACATGATCGGGGACGCCGACCAGCAGTTGTTCCTGGAGCGCAACTCGGATCCGGCGCTGCAGACGCGCCTGTGGGAGATCGGCGCGACCTTGGGCTATACCGACACGTATATCTCCCAGTACCGCTGGGCGATGTACGACGATCACGTCCCCTTTGCCCAGCGGGGCATCCCCGCCGTAGACATCATTGACTTTGACTATCCCTACTGGCATACCACGCAGGATACCCGCGACAAGGTGAGCGCGATCAGCCTGGAGCGGGTGGGGCGAGTGGTGGAGGTGTGGCTGGAGGGGATGGGGGAGGTGGGGGAGAAACGATGAGCGTGACAGTCGTAACCGATTTTTCGCTCTCGCTCGAGGTGGAGCATGTCTTGCGTGGGCAGGGCATTGACCCCGGCCGTGCCCGTCCAGAGCTTTTCGCGATGGCGCGGGATGTGCTCGACGAGGCACGGTCGCTGATCGCTCCGGCCGCGCTGTACACACTCCTGCCCGTGCACGAATTTGAACACCAGCGGGCGACGCTGGACGGCGGCGCTGTCTTTGAGGGGCCGCTGGTCGCTCGCGCGCTGGCAGGGGCCGAGGAGGTCGCGCTGGCCGTGTGCACCGTCGGGCCGGCGCTGGACGAACGGGTAGCGGTGCTGTTTGCGGAGGAACCGGTGCGGGCGATGGCGTTGGATGGGGCCGGCATCGGGGCCGTGGGATTGGTGGCCCAGCTGATCGGCGAGCGGGTGCGTGAGGAGGCCGAGGCGCGCGGATCGAGGATCGGTATGCGCGCCGAGCCTGGGCAAGAGGGGTGGGAGATTTGGCAGCAGCGCGTGCTCTTGGGGCTGCTGCCGACTGAAGAGATCAGCGTTCAACTGACCGACAGTTGCCTCATGCTGCCGCGCAAGTCGCTCTCTTTCGCCGTCGGGCTGGGGCCAGAGATGCGACCCGACGCCGTCACCTGCGACTTTTGTTCCAAGCGAGAGCGTTGCCAATGGCGCACGCGCAGTGATAGTTAGTCCCGGCCCAGATCTGACATAGATCAAGGCGAGTTGCTATGACATCACATCAGTTATCGCGCCGCACCAAGCTCTTGTACGGTTTTGGAGACATCGGATTTAGCCTGACGACCACCATCATTGGCGCCTACTTTGCCATTTTCCTAACCGACGTCGTGGGTATCGCTCCCCGCGTCGCCGCCGCCGCCATCTTTGTCGGGCGCAGTTGGGACTATGTCAACGACCCGCTCGTGGGCTACATCTCGGATCGCACCCGGACACGTTGGGGGCGGCGGCGACCCTTTTTGCTCTTTGGGCCGCTGCCCTTTGCCCTGGCCTTTGCCCTCATGTGGGTCCGTCCGCCGTGGGAGGGCGACCTGGCGCTGGCCGTTTACTATGCCGTCGCCTACGTCCTCTTCGACGCCGCTGCCACCCTGGTCTATATGCCTTACTTTGCGCTCACCCCGGAACTGACGTCGGACTATGACGAGCGCACGGCGCTCACTTCCTACCGCATGTTCTTTTCCATCGTCGGCAGCTTGATCTCGTTCATTCTCCCTTTGATGATCGTCGGCACATTCGCGCCAGAAAACGCGCCTCGCGTGCTGACGATGGGTTTGATCTTTGGCATCGCCAGCGCGTTGCCTTTGCTGCTCACTTTTTTCGGCACGCGAGAGCGCCAGGAATATGCGCAACAGGAGCAACCCGGTCTGCTCCAGTCGCTGCAGGCGGCGCTAAAGAATCGTCCCTTCGTCTTTGGCCTGGTCATCTTTTTGCTGACGTGGGTTGCCGTGGATATACTCCAATCCACGCTGCTCTATTTCGTCAAGTACGTCGTGCGACGTGAACCCCAGAGCGACTTGATCATGGGCACGATCTTTGTCACCGCCATCCTTGCTTTGCCCTTCTGGGAGTGGACCTCTCGGCACTGGAACAAGCGCTGGGCCTACGTCGTCGGGATCGCGTTCTGGGCGGTCGTGCAGATGGTGATGATCACGCTTAGTCCCTCGAGCGGCATGGGGCTGCTGCTCTCCCTGTGCGTCCTGGCCGGCATCGGGGTGGCGGCCGCGCACGTCATCCCCTGGGCCATCATCCCCGACGCCATCGAGTGGGACGAGCTGCAGACCGGAGAGCGGCACGAGGGCACGTTCTACAGCCTGATCACGCTGATGAAAAAGGTGTCCTCTTCGATGGCGATCCCGCTGGTGCTCCTGCTCCTCGACGTAACCGGCTACGTGCCCAACGCGGCCCAGCAGCCTGCCAACGCGCTCCTCGGTATCCGTATCGTGATCGGGCCGATACCGGCTGTGCTCTTGTGCGCGGGCATCCTGTTCGCCGTGCTGTATCCACTGAGCCGAGAGCAGCACGCCCAAATTGTGCAAGAGCTCGAAGAGCGGCGAAATTGATGGAGGGTATATGAGCGCCATTGAAATTCATCCCGTCCGCACGGCCAGGGAGCGACGCGCGTTTCTCACCTTTCCCTGGCGCATCTACCGCGACGACCCGCTGTGGGTGCCTCCCCTGCTGCCCGAACGGGCCAGGACGATTGATCCGCGGCGCGGCGCTTTTTTCAAGCGCGGCGGTGAGGCCGAGTTCTTCGTCGCCTGGCGTGAGGGCAGGCCAGTGGGCACCGTCTGCGCGGCGGAAGACAGATTCGCCAACGAGCAACGCGACAGGCGCGAGTGTGTGTTCGGCTTCTTCGAGTACGTCGCGGAGTACGGCGTCGCCGAGGCGCTGCTTGGCCGCGTCGTAGCGTGGGCCAGACAGCGCGAGCTGAACGCACTCTTTGGCCCGTTCAACCTGGACTATGAGGACAGTTACGGCGTGCTCGTCGAGGGGCGCGACCGACCGCCGGCGTTGCTCTGCGGGCACACGCCTCCGTACTACCAGGGCTTTATGGAGCGTTTCGGTTTCCGGCCGGCGCGAGGGGACAATCTGGCCTTTGCCATAGACGCGGACGCGACCACGCCATCCGCACGGCGTCTCTTCCGCCTGGCTGACAGGCTCCGCGAGCGGCGTGGGATCGTCGTGCGTGGGGCCGACTTGGCCCACTGGGATGAGGAGGTTGACCGGATATATCACCTGATCAATATCGCTCTGGCCCACCTCCCCGACCACATCGGCTGGCACCGGGATACGTTGGAGGCGTCGCTGGCTTCTTTCCGCGACCTGGCCGACCCCGAGCTGATCCTCTTTGCCGAGGTGAATGGGGAAACTGTGGGTTGGCTGCCCGGCATCGCCAACCTGAACGAGGCTCTCATCCACGCCAACGGGCTGCGCTACCCCTGGGACTATGCCAAGCTGTGGTACCATATGCGTCGCCAGCCCGACTGCCTGGCGGTCAAGAGCGTCCTGGTGTTGCCCGAGTATTGGGGCAGCGGCGTCAGTGTGCTGCTCTTTGCGGAGATGGGCCGGCGCGCCCAGGCCAAGGGGTTCAAGTGGCTCGACTTGTCACTCACGTCGGAGGACAATCCGCATACGCCTATTCTGGCCGAGCGGATGGGGGCCAAGCTGTACAAGCGTTACCGCGTCTACCGGCTGATGATAGTGTGAGAAGTGAAACGTCAAACGTCAAACGTCAAACGTCAAACGTCAATCGCCAGCTCGACGTATTCCTGCTTTACCAATTCCTGTTCCTGCACCTGGAACAGTTCCAATAGTTCGCCGATCATTGCTGCCTTGCGCTCGGCATCCTGCTTCGACCAGGTGCGGCTCTTGATCTCTAGGAACGTGCCCGGCAACTTGGGCTCGATCAGGCGATCGAGGTTGATGGCAAAGTCGGTCCCGCCGTAGCGAATGCGGTAGCGGCGCCGCTCCTTGTGCACCTCTATTTCGGCCTCCGGCTTGAAATACTCGCGGTAGAAGCGCAGGCTGCGCGTCGCGGGGGCGTCGAAGCGGGAGCGAGAGAGCAGCACCGATCTGGCGTACTCGCGGTCCTTACCCTCGCTGGTCATTGTCAGCCGGCAGACCACGTCCTGAACCTCGCCATCCTGGTCCAACAACTCGTCCTCCCGGTAGCGCAGCCGGTTGTGCCAGGGGTCGTCGAACAGAAAGTAGGTATCGTACTGGCGGCGGCACGAGGGCTTGATGATCGTGATCTCCGAGTTATCCAGCAGGCTTTCTATTGAGGCGTCCTCGGCCAGGCGCACTTTGACCTGAATCTCGAACGTCTTTTTCTGGGCCACCTGGCCGATGACGAGCAGTTTGCTGAGCACGCTCTCTTCGCGTTGGATGAGAAAGGCGTCAATCTTGCGGGCGATGATGTCCGCCTCGGCCGCCAGGGCTTGTTCGTCCAGCGTGAGCAGTCGCCGCTCCCGCATGAGCCACTGACCCTGGCACATCACGTCTCTCACATCGCTCCCCTTGGCGGCATAGATCAGTTGAGCGTACAGGGCGTCGGAATCCCGTGCGAACTTGGGAGTATTGTGGACAGAGCGCAGGTCTACGACGGCGACGTCGGCCCGCTTGCCCGGCTCCAGCGATCCGACCGCATCAGCGATGTGCAGCGCCCGCGCCCCGCCGATGGTCGCCAGCGCCAACGACTGCCGCGCGGGAAGGGCCGTGGGGTCGGAGGCCACGCCCTTGGCCAATATGGCCGCCAGCCGCACCTCCTCCCACATATCGAGGTCGTTGTTGCTGGCCGGCCCATCGGTGCCGATGCCCACGTCGAGCCCGATTTCCAGCATGCGCGTCACCGGCGCGAACCCGCTGGCCAATTTGAGGTTGCTGGTGGGGTTGTGCGCCACGCCGACCCCGTGGTGCAGCAGTGTGTGCATCTCGCCCTCGTCCAGGTGGACGCAGTGAGCGGCCGTGACCCGGGCCTCAAAGACGTTGTGCTTCTTCACCCAGGGCACCATCGGCATCCCGTACATGGCCCGGTGTTCCTCCACCTCTTGCGCGGTCTCGGCAATGTGGATGTGCAGCGGTACGTCGAACTCTAGCGCCAATTGGGCGCAGGTTCGTAATAGTTCGGGCGTCGTCGTGTAGGGGGCGTGCGGGCCGACCGCCGGCGTGATCAGGGAGTGACCCTTCCAGCGTTGAATAAAGTCACGCGTGTGCTCCAGGCTCTCGTCGTAACTGAGCGCGTCGGGCGAGGGGAACTGGAGCACCGTCTCGGCGCACACGGCCCGCAGGCCGGCCCGGGCGGTGGCGTCGGCTACGGCCTCCTCGTAGTAGTACATGTCGGCAAAGCAGGTCGTGCCGGAGCGGATCATCTCGGCGCAGGCCAGTTGCGTCCCCAACCAACAGAAATCGGGTCGCACGAACTCGTGCTCCACCGGCATTATATAGCCCATCAGCCAGACGTCCAGGCGCAGGTCGTCGGCCAATCCGCGGAGCAGTGTCATCGGTGCGTGGGTGTGGGCGTTGATCAGGCCCGGAATGACGGCGCAGTCAGCGCAGTCCACCACCTCGTCTGCGCTGTACGCGGCCGCGATCCGATCCGCCGGGCCCACAGCCTGGATGTTCCCATCGCTGATGGCGACAGCGCCGGGGGCGAAGATGTCAAAATCGTCGTTCATCGTGGCGACGCTGCCGCCGGTCAGAATCACGTCAACTTGGGTCATGGTTATTCCTCCGTTTATTTGACCACATTATAGCCCCAATCAAACCACAGGGCAATTTTCGCGGCGCCGTAGCAGTTGAGGACAGATGGCTCGCCGCCACCGCGCGGAGCGTTGAAACTGACACTCAAAACCTGTTAGAAACAGGTTGCTCAAGTGCGTTTGTGGTATTGGCCGATGGTTTCCACCATTGGCTTTGTCCCAGACGTGTCACTTGCGAATCAGAGTTGTTAGTTCTAACGAGTAGTGGTATAATATGATAGATTGCTATAACAGAATATATATAATGGAACGTGATATGGCTAGAGTTGTAAGTATTCGTCATTTGATTTTAGGCTTGCTGATCCAACAATCCATGTCCGGCTATGACATCAAGCGTTCTCTAAAGAGCCTAAGTTGGCTGATTGACAGCCCAAGCTATGGCAGTATCTATTCTGCTCTGCGCGCTTTGCGAGAAGATGGACTGGTGACTATACAGGAGACGCCCTGCCAGGACAAATCGCCCCGCAAGGTCTACACCATCGAGGATGCTGGCAGACAAGCACTGCGAGAGTGGGTAGGTCAACCAGCCGCGCCAGATATCTCGCTGAAAACCTTTGTGATGCATTTGATTCTGGCTGGCAGCTTCTCACATACCGGGTTGATCGCCCACCTCCAGCAACGGCGCTCACAGGTGGCAGCCCATCATACCACTCTGAAGCAGATCGCCGAGACGGTGGATGGGACAACGGACTCTGGGCAGCGTCTTACGTTTGACTATGGGTTGACTCTAGCGACTGCCGAGTTAGCCTGGCTGGATAGGATGCTAGAGCAGTCATCTCAACAACCACTGCCTGTGGAGGTCGTGCAGGGCGATGGGGTCGCTTTGGCCGCCTAAGCCTATATTTCGCACTTTGAGATTTATCGTGTGGGCGGGGTTCGTAGTCAGCCACGGACGGATACCGTGTATCCGCGCGTAGCGGAGTGGCGTCCGACGGCACTCTACTTCGTTCCGGACGGATGTCTGCATCCGCGCTTACTACGAACACTTGCTATCATAAAGTGCGGAAAACAGGC